>Ga0207814_100915_pt1 | contig 11823 bp, 9 predicted proteins | sample TtaePargueraPR_7_FD_187755 | JGI IMG/M metagenome (GOLD analysis project Ga0207814, IMG submission 187755) | Aerobic enrichment media microbial communities from Bioluminiscent Bay, La Parguera, Puerto Rico - Tt and P1 (2) (SPAdes) | ecosystem: Environmental > Aquatic > Marine > Unclassified ... | reverse complement strand
ATCGGGGATCGCGACCGGGGCCATGCCCGCGGTGGAGCTCGCGGGCTCCCGGGCGGTCGAGGCGATGACGAGGGCGAGGAGGAACAGGGTGGCTTTCATGGGTTGAGAGGGATTCACCGCCCCTCCGTGCCGGTCGTTGGCCGGGCGAGGGGCTTGCGGGTGGCGTGGTCCTCGACGAGCGCGTCGAGAATGGTTCCGCTGAAGGGGTTGGGGGACGGGTAGTCGCCGGCGGCGCTCTGGTCGTCGTGGCCGATCGCAAGCCCGTCCCGGGGCTCGGCCGGGATCAATCCCGGGGAGGGGCGGGTGAGCGGTCGGTCGCCATTGACCGCGAGGCTCATCGACTCGCGATCGAGCACCGCCTCCAGGCGGACCCGGCCCGCCGCCACGCCGGGTGCCTGGATCCGGGTGACCTCGCCCTGGATGCGGACGTCGAAGGTCGGGCGGCCGTCGACGAAGTGGAGCGCGTAGCCGAGGCGGTCGCCGCCCTGGGCCAGCACCACGCCCCGGAGGTCGCGGCCGCGGACCTCGGCGGTGATCCGGAGCGGGCGCTTGGCGATCGACGGCGCCGGGGCGGCGGGCCGGAGCTTGTCGAAGGGCTCGGCGCCGACCCGCCGGGCCCAGGCCTCCCACTCCGCGACCAGCGACTCGAGGATTTCCGGGCGCTCCGCCGCGAGGTCGTGCTGTTCGGAGCGGTCCCGGGCGAGGTCGTAGAGCTCCCAGCGGGGCTCGTCCGGCTGGCGCTTTCCCCATGCGATCTTCCAATCGCCCCGGCGCAGCCCCCGGGCCCCCTGGTGCTCGGTGGGAATCGGGCGGGCGGCGAGTCCTTCGCCCCTGGCCGCCGGCAGCAGGGAGACCCCCGAGGCCGGCCGGATGCGGATGCCGTCGCGCTCCTCCGGGTAGGGCACCCCGGTGGCGGCGCAGACCGTGGGTACGATGTCCATCGTATGCCCGGGGTCCGGGACGTAGCCCGGGCGCGGCTTCAGTCCGGCGGGCCAGTGGACGATGAGGGGCGAGGAGATGCCGCCTTCGTGGCAGAAGTGCTTGTACAGGTTCAGCGGCGTGTTGCAGAGGTTCGCCCAGGCCGATCCGTACGACGAATGGGTGCCGTCCTGGCCCATTCGCTCGAGTTCGGCTCCGACGTGGAGTGTGGTCCGGCCCTGCCGCGAGGGTCCGTCGAAGCCGAACGGACCCCACTCGTAGCAGGCGCCGTTGTCGCTGAGGAAGAGGACCAGCGTGTTCTCCAGTTCGCCGTGGCGCTCGAGCTCGTCGAGGATGCGGCCGACGCCCCGGTCGACGTGCTCGACCATCGCCGCGTAGGTCGCCATGCGCCGGGCGAGGTCCTCGCGGCGGTCGGCCGGCAGCGAGTCCCAGGCTGGGTTCTCCCTGCCGGGGAAGCCGTTGGCGATGTCGTCGCGGTCGACCGGCACCGTGGAGCGCGGCGGGAGTCCGGCGTCGGCTGGAACCAGGCCGAGTTTCTTCTGTCGCTCGAAGCGCTCGGCGCGGAGCACGTCCCAGCCCCGGCGGTAGGTGTCCACGTGGCGGTCGATGCTCCCCCCGGGCGCCTGCACCGGGAAGTGGGGCGAGGAATGCGAGAGGAACAGGAACCAGGGCCTGCGGTCCGAGCGGGCCTGCTGCAGGAACCGGAGGGCGTAGTCGCTGAACACGTCGGTCGCGTAGTATTCCCCGCGGGGGCGATCGATCTCCGGCGGGGTGTTCCGGGGGAGGCGGACGTAGGCGCCGGGATCCCACTGGTTCTCGGCATAGGCGAGGAAATTCCGGTATCCGTAGTAGTTCTGGACTCCCCGTTCCATCGGGCCCGGGGCACCCATGTGCCACTTGCCGATCATCCAGGTGCTGTAGCCCGCGTCGCCGAGGATTTCGGCGAGCGTGGCGGTGTCGGGGAGGAGGTGGCCGGCGTAGGCCGGAGTGGCGCCGGCCCGGGGGCGGGCGGTGGCGAAGGAGCCGATGCCCGCCTCGTGGGGGTGCAGGCCGGTGAACAGGGACGCGCGCGAGGGGCAACAGCGAGCCGAGTTGTAGAACGCCGAGAACTTCGCGCCGCCGGAGGCGAGGCGGTCGATGGCCGGCGTCCGGATCTCGGACCCGTAGCACGACAGGTCGGAGAAGCCGAGGTCGTCGGCCAGGATGAGCAGCACATTGGGGCGCTCCGCCGCCGGCGCGGCGGCCATCAGCGCGAGGGGGAGGAAATGGAGGAGGCGGATCATGGTGGGGATCGGGCGGGGCCCGATGCCGCGGGCGCGGCGCTTCGTGCCGGGACGCGCCCGGAGGCGGCGTCCGCGGTGGCTGCGGTGGGTGAGGCTCAGTCCGCGGCGGTGATCACCCGGATTTCGTCGACCGATTCCCCGGCATTGAAGAGGATGGAGACCGTTCGGCGGTCCCGGGAGAGCGACAGCCAGTCGGGATCGGTCTTGGGACCGGCCTCGAGCCCGCGCATGGTCGGTTCCTCCTCGGTCTTGGGCAGCGGGGCATGGGAGGTGACGGAATCGGTGGCGTCGAGCTTGCCGGCGCCGGTGATGATCGCCAGCACCGGGCGGTCGAAGGTGACCGAGCCCTCGAAGCGTCGGAACACCATGAAGTCGAGGATCCCGACGGGGTTGTATCGGATCAGGTAGCTCCGGGCCCGGGTGCCGGGCGGAGCCTTCAGGGGCGCCGGGTTCCCGAGCGGGTTGCCGGTGCCGGCGCCGTAGGCACCGGGTTCGCGGATGTCGGCCGGAAGGGTGGCGGGCAACTCGAAGGACCGCTTCTCGGGAATGACCAGCACGTGCTTGTCGTCCTCGTGCTTCGCCAGCATCTCGGGGGTGTTGGGCGGCGCGGGGACCACCTTTCCGGTGGTCCGCTGGATGCCGGAGGCGACCGGCCAGGTTCGGGCGAACGCGGAGGTCTCGAAGGCGACGTCCTCCAGCCCGACCGCCTTGGTCGCGCGCAGCGCGGCCCCCTTCAGCAGGTTGCGGGTCTTGCCCTGGGAGGTCACCTCGACCTCGCCCTCGAGAACCACGAAGTCGGCCGATCCGTCCGGCAGGGCGGACACTCCGAAGGAGGTTCCGAGGTCCTTCAGCTGGGCCGAGCGGGTGTTGACCCGGAAGCCGTGGGCGGACTCCGGACACCAGGCGTTGAGGTTGCCGGACTCCAGCAGGATCTCCTCGGCCGACTGCACGGTGAAACGGGCCGGGGAGCCGACCGCGACCACCGCGCCATTGCCGAACTCGAGGCGCATCGTGCCGCTGTCGAGCTGGACGAAATCGCCCGACTCGATGACCGAGCTGCGGGTCGCGTCGGCCGCGTCGTCGGGCAGGGTGGTCGCGATCGCCACGGCGGGCGGGCGGGGCGGGACCGCGGCGCCGCGGTTCAGCAGGAGCAGCGGCAGGGCCGCGAGGGCGAGGCATGCCGCGATCGCGAAGGCGATCTGACGCCGCCGGTGGCGGACGAGCCGCTTGTGGATTCGCGTCGGGAAGGTCTCGGGAGGCTCATCGCCGAGCGCCCGGATCTGGGTCGAGACCGTGGTCTCGAAGCGCTCGTCGTTGAACATCGGATTCTCCCGGGCGAGCGCACCCGAAATGGCCAGGTGCTCGCGCAGGAGCTCCTGGAGCGCCGGCTCGCCGGCGACCAGTTCGGCGAGCCGGCGGCTGCCATCCTCGTCGAGGCAGCCGTCGAGCAGCTCGCCGCAGAGTGCTTCGAATTCGGGGTGACGGGATTCCATCGGGCAAGGGGAGTCAGGTGGCGTCGCGAATCTGGCGCTTGGCGAGGCACTGCGCCAGTTCGTGCCGCGCGTTGAAGAGGACCTTACGCACCGCCACCGCACTCATGTCGAGTTCCTCGCCGATCTCGGTGGCGTTGCAGTCGCGGAAGTAGCGGGCGTCGACGACCTTGCGGGTGCGCTCGGTCAGCCGCGCGAGGCAGGCCCTCAGGGCCTCGTGGCGGATCTGGGCGTCGGAGAAGTCGCCGGCTTCGTAGCTGTCGCGGGTCGACTCAATCAGCAGGGTCGTCAGGTTGGCGTCGAGCAAGCGCTGGCGGCGGCCGGACTTGCTCAGCTCGTTCATCACCAGGTTGCGGGCGATGCGGCGCAGCCAGGGCCCCGCGTTCGAGGGGTGGTCGAGTTCGCCCCACTTGCGGTAGGCCACCAGGAACGCCTCCTGAGCGAGGTCGTCGACCCAGGAGTGGTTGACCCCGAGCGAACGGATGAAGTAGCGGAGGCTCGAGTGATGCTCCCGGACCACGGCATCGATCTCGTCGATTTTTTTTCCAGACAGGGCTTTCACGGGTTTCAAAGGCGGATTTCCCGGGCGGCGGGAGGTGTTCCGGATTCCGCTCAATTTGCCCGGGGCGCCGCCGGTTCGGGTGCGCCCGGGAGAGGCCCCTTCCTTCTAGCGCGTCCGCCGTGGAGCTCCAAGATCGATTGCCTGCCGGTGCGGGCGGCCCCGTGGATCACTGCCGCTTGGGCCGCGGATGGCGGTTGAGGATCGCGCGGAGCTGTCGCACGACCTCGGGCCGGCCTGCGGCGTGGTTGCGGGTCTCGTGGGGATCCTCGAGGTAGTCGTAGAGTTCGATCTCGGCCCGGTCGGCGGGGGTGCCGGGATTCCGCCACTCGACCAGTCGATAGCGCTCGGTGCGGATGGCACGGCCGAGCTTGCCCCGCGGGTAGGCGTGGTAGGCGTGGTCGCTGACCCGGGCCGAGGGGTCCTCGAGGACCGGGACGAGGTTGTCGCCGTCGATCGGCTGGGGCCCGTCGGGCGCCGGCAGGCCGGCGAGCGCGGCCAGGGTGGGGTAGAGATCGACGGTCTCGGCGACCTGCCGGGTCGAGGTCCCGGACCGGGTCACGCCGGGGGCCCGGATGACCAGCGGGATCCGGTTGGCCTGCTCGTAGTTGGTGTGCTTGGTCCAGATCCGGTGGTCGCCGAGGTGGAACCCGTGATCGCCCCACAGGACCACGATGGTGTTGCGGTCCAGTTCGAGTCGCCGGAGCTCGTCGAGCACCTTGCCGGCCTGGGCGTCCATGTAGCTGGTGCTGGCGTAGTAGCCGTGGATGAGCTGGCGCGAGAGGGCGGGGCCGATGGTGCCGCGTTCCGGCACCGGCTTGTACTGGTTGATCTCGCCGCCGCGCTTGTGGGCCACCGCGGGGCTGTCGGCGGGGAACTCGAGGACCTCGGGCATCGGCAGCTTGGCGGGATCGTAGAGGTCCCAGTACTTCTTCGGGGCGGTGAAGGGCAGGTGGGGGCGGGCGAAGCCGACCGCGATGAAGAACGGGGTGTCGGCCTCGGCCGCGGCGCGCAGGCGCCGGATCGCCTCGGCGGCGACCCGTCCGTCGGCATAGGCCTCGTCGGCGGCCTCCGGGGCCTCCCAGGCCGCCCCGCGGGGCAGCTCCCGGTTGGGAACCCCGGTCCGGGCGTTGTTGAAGTAGGCTTCCTCGCGGGTGAGCTTGCCGCCGGTGCTCTCGGGCAGGACATACTCGACCACCGCGTCCTTGAAGTGCGGGACCGACCACGACTCGGGGTCGCCATGGTTGCCGTGGCCGATGTGGTAGATCTTGCCGAGCGACTCGGCCTTGTAGCCGTGCCTGCGGAAGTACTGCGGCAGGGTGACCGCGTCGGGAAGCGCCTCGCGGAGTTGCGAGCCCAGGCCGTAGAGCCCGGTCGAGGTCGAGCGCGAGCCGAGCATGTAGGTGAAGCGCGAGGGGGCGCAGACCGCCTGGTTGCAGTAGGCGAGGTCGAAGCGCAGGCCGCTGGCGGCGAAGCGGTCGAGCGCGGGGGTCTTGGCCACCGGGTCGCCGTAGCAGCCCAGCGTGGGCTTGAGGTCGTCGACGAGGATCAGCAGGACGTTGGGCTTCTCCGCCGCCGGGAGTGGGGCGGCGAAGGGCAGCAGGAGGGCGATGAGGCGATTGGCGAACATGTTCGACGGACCTATGTCTCGGGGCGGCGAGGCGTTCCCCCTCCCGTCGAGCCGGGGCCGGCGGGGGGCGGACCGTCGATACCGGCGGATTCGGCCGGTTTTTGCTAACACTCGGGGATTTCGAGGCATCTCTCCATGGGATCTTCGTTCGATGACAGGGTGGCCACCGGTCGCCCGTCCCCGGGGATCCTCGCGGTCCGGGCGGGTTTGATGGGTTTCTCCCGTCCGGGCCGTCCGCGGGCGAGCCCGGCCATTTCTTGCATTGGTCGGCCGGCTCGCGTTTGATCAGGGCACTCGATGGACGACGACGCCGGCTCCGCCCCCCATGCCACGCGACACACGGGAATCCGCAAGGCCTTCAGCACCCTGCTCGCGGGCGTGGCTTCCGCCTTGCCGGTGCTCGGCACCATCTGGCTGCTGGTGCTGCTCTACCGGGTCCTGAGGAACCTCGGGGATGGCATCATCGACAGCCTGTTCCGGGCGCTGAACACGCTGCGCGGCGTGGGCGAGGAGAGTCCCGGGGCCTGGGCCTTCGACTTCCCGGGGGCGCCCTTCGTCCAGGCTCTGCTTCCGGTGCTGATCGTCTTTCTGGTCGGTTTCGCGGTGACCAACGCGCCGGGCCGACGGGTGCTGTCCTGGGTCGAGCACCGGATCGAGAGGGTGCCGGTGCTCGGCTTCATCTATTCGTCGATCCGGCAGCTGGTCGACGCCCTCAAGGGCCTCGGCGGCGAGCGGAAGTTCAAGGGCGTGGCCTACATCGAGTATCCCAGCCCGGGCTGCCGGCTGGTCGGGTTCGTCACCGGCAACTACCACGATCCGCAGAGCGGACGGGATGTCACCGCGATCTTCCTGCCCACCGCCCCCAACCCGCTCACCGGGTTCGTGGTGGTGGTCGACGACGAGAAGGTGATGAACAGCGAGATGACGCTCGAGGAGGCCAGCAAGCTGATCATCTCCGCGGGCCTGGTGGCGCCGATCCCCGGCTCGGAACTCAAGCGCTCGGGCAATGGCCCCACCCGGCCGGAGGGGCCCCAAGCACCCGCGGACGCGACTTCCGGGCCACCAACGGGCGAATGAGCCGGCGCGGTTCTGCCGGCGCGGGAGCGCGGCTCAGCACACCGGGCACTGGCTGATCTGCTGGAAGAAGTCGTTGCCCTTGTCGTCGACGAGGATGAAGGCGGGGAAGTTCTCGACGGTGATCTTCCACACCGCCTCCATGCCCAGCTCGGGGAACTCGACGACCTCCTGGCTGCGGATGTGCTCCTTGGCGAGCAGCGCCGCCGGGCCGCCGGCCGACCCGAGGTAGAAGCCGCCGTGCTTCTTGCAGGCGTCGGTGACCTGCTGCGAGCGGTTGCCCTTGGCCAGCATCACCATCGAGGCGCCCTTGCTCTGGAACAGGTCGACGTAGGGGTCCATGCGGCCGGCGGTGGTGGGGCCGAAGGACCCGGACGGCATGCCCTCGGGAGTCTTGGCGGGGCCGGCGTAGTAGACGGGGTAGTCCTTGAAGTAGGCGGGCAGCTCGCCGTCCCTCTCGAGGATCTCCTTGAGCTTCGCGTGGGCGATGTCGCGCGCGACGATGATCGTGCCGCTCAGCGACAGGGCGGTGGTCACGGGGTACTTCGAGAGCGTCGCCAGCGTCTTCTCCATGCCCTGGTCGAGGTCGACCTCGACGCCCTGGAACTTCCAGTCGCGGTACTTCTCGGGTATGTAATGGCCGGGGTTCTTCTCGAGCTTCTCGAGGAAGATGCCGTCGCGGGTGATCTTGGCCTTCGCCTGGCGGTCGGCGGAGCAGGAGACCCCGATGCCGACCGGGCACGACGCGCCGTGGCGGGGCAGCCGGACCACGCGGACGTCGAGGGCGAAGTACTTGCCGCCGAACTGGGCGCCGATGCCGACCTCGCGGGCGGCGGCGAGCAGTTCCTTCTCGAGCTCGGGGTCGCGGAACGCGCGCCCGTGTTCGTTGCCCGAGGTCGGGAGCTCGTCGTAGTAGCGGGTCGACGCCATCTTCACCGTCTTGAGGCAGGTCTCCGCGGAGGTTCCGCCGATCACGATGGCGAGGTGGTAGGGCGGGCAGGCGGCGGTGCCGAGCGAGCGCATCTTCTCGATGCAGAACTCGCGCAGCCGCTTGGGGTTCAGGAGCGCCTTGGTCTCCTGGTAGAGGAAGGTCTTGTTGGCCGAGCCGCCGCCCTTGCTGACGAAGAGGAACTTGTAGGCCTCGCCCTCGGTCGCGTAGAGGTCGATCTGGGCCGGCAGGTTGGTCTTGGTGTTGGTTTCCTCGTACATCGACAGCGGGGCGGTCTGCGAGTAGCGGAGGTTCTCCTCGGTGTAGGTCTTGTGGATGCCCTCGGAGAGGAACTCCGCGTCGTTGCAGCCGGTCCACACCTGCTGGCCCTTCTTGCCGATGACGGTGGCGGTGCCGGTGTCCTGGCAATTGGGGAGGATCCCGTTGGCGGCGATCTCCGCGTTCTTGAGCAGCATCAGCGCGACCATCCGGTCGTTGTCGGTGGCCTCGGGGTCGTCGAGGATCGCGGCGACCTGTTTCAAGTGGCCGGGCCGCAGCGTGAAGTTGATCGCCTTGAAGGCCTGGTTGGCGAGGAAGGCGAGGCCCTCGGGGGCGACCTTCAGCATCGGCCGGCCCTCGAACTCGGACAGCGAGACGAAGTCGGAGCTGATCCGCTCGTACTCCGTGGGGTCCTCGGAAAGGGGGAAGGGGTCCTGGTAGACGAAGGGCTTGTCGGGCATGCCCGCAGGCTAGGGATCCGGGGGAGGAGGTCCAGCGGATCGGAGGATCCGGCGGGGAAATGGCAGGGGAAAGTCGGATTGCCGATTGCCGATTGCTGAACTCTGAACTCCCGAACCGGTTACATCCGGCCTTCGTCGGCGTCGATGTAGTCCATGAAGGTCAGGATGTCGTCGCGGTGGCCGAACCCGGACTCCTCCTTCCGCTGGGCGAGGCGCTCCGCGAGGTCGTCGCGGAACCCCCGGGTGCTCATGTAGGCGGTCCACCAGGCGATCTCGTGGTCGGGCCGGCGGCAGCCGTGTTCCCGGGCCCAGCCGAGCGCATCCTCGTCGCTGGCCCCGTCGCGGACGCGCTCGGCGAGCTGGTCGTAGTCGACGCCGAGGAACTGGCAGGTCCAGAGGTCCATGCCGCGGCCGAGGTTGGCGTGGAAGTCCTCGCGGAGGGTGCCGGCGGCCATCCGCCGGACCTTGTCGCAGAGGCGGGGGAAGTAGATCAGGCCGTCAAGCTCGTCGCGCGGGCTGCGGGGGATGCCGGTGCTCATCGGGGCCAGTCTCGGGCGGGGATCCGGTGCCCCGCAACCCGGAAATCGGGGGAGCCGGTTTCCCGAGCGCGCTTGCTGCCGGCCGCCGGCGCGAACGAAGCGCCCGCCACCTGTCCGCTTTCCTTCCGCCGGGCTTGGGTCTAGGATACGGCATGATTCTCGCCCGACTCACCCTCGCGCCGGCGATGCTGGCGGCGCTCGCCTCCTGTGGCCAGGACATCGACGTTCCGGACACCGGCCCGCGGACCTCCGTTCCGGTGTCGACCCACGGCCTGCACTCGGTGACTCCGCCCAGCAAGCCGGGGCTGCCGATGTCGACCGTGTTCAAGGGCGAGTCGAAGTTCCGGGCGCTGGTGGCCAAGGCCGAGCGCGAGAACTGGCGCCGGCTGCCGCTCGGAGCGCGCACCGCGCGGGCGGCCCGGGCGATGGTCGGAACGCCCTACGTCAACTACACGCTGGAGGTCCACGACCACGTCGAGAGCCCGGTCGTCAACTTCAACGGGATGGATTGCTGGACCTACTACGAGAACGCCTTGGCCTTTGCCCGCATGCTCCGCTACAAGCCCGGGCCGTACCGGCCCGAGGACATGCTCCACATGGTGGAGCTCGAGCGCTACCGGGGAGGCCGCTGCACCGGCAACTACCTGAGCCGCATGCATCACCTCGAGGAGGTGTTCCACGACAACCAGAAGCGCGGCTTCGCGCTCAACGTCACTCCGCGCCTGCCCGGCGCGGTCCGCCTGAGTCGCGAGATCCGCGAGATGCCGGAGCAGTGGAAGAACTACCGCTACCTGCGCAACAACCGCGAGCTGATCCCGAAGATCGACCGGATCGAGCAGCAGGTCTCACGGCTGCCGGTCTACCACGTGCCCAAGAAGCGGGTCCGGGCGGTGGAGCCGCTGCTGCAGGACGGCGACGTCTGCGCGATCACCACCAACTGGAAGTATGGCTACACCTCCCACGTAGGCCTGATCGTGAAGCTCAAGGGGAGGGCCTATTTCACCCACGCCACCTCGGATCGGAAGAAGGGCCGGATGACGATCATCGACCGGCCGATCACCGACTACCTGAACGGCTCGTCGAAGCACGCCGGGATCGTGATCTGTCGACCCAAGGACCTGCCGCCCTCGCCGATGTGGCAGCGGGGCGTCGCGGGGAACTGAGCGCCTCGATCGATCAGTCTCCTCCCGCCTCGGCGCCCGCCCGGCTTTGGAGGTATCCGCGGAGGGCCTGCAGTTCGGCCTCCGAAAAGAAGCGGAAGCGGCCTTGGGCGACCTTGGACATCGTGGGCAGCTCCCGCCCCCCGAGGGCGGTGCCGGTCCTCATGAGCTGCCCGAATGCGGGCGGCGGGTAGCCGGCGACGATCCGCAGGTCCGGCGCCGCGCCACCGTATCCGCCTTCGAGGTCCGCGCCGTGGCACTCGGTGCAGGCCGTCAGGGCGAGGTAGCGGCCGAGTTCCAGAGACTCCACGGGCGCGACCTGATGTCGCGGAGCCTGGTGGTCGATGCGCGCCGCCTGGGGCGCGTACTCGCCCGTCGCCAACCCGAGCCGGGTCAGCAGGCCCAGGCTCGTTTCCTCCTTCGGTCCGTCGGAGGGGGAGAGACTGCGCAGGTAGGCCAGGATGGCGGCAAGGTCCTCGTCGGCCAGCTGCTGGAACATCGAGGAAGGCATGAACAGGGCGCTCCGCCCGTCCGGGAAGATCCCGTGCCGGACGATCCGCTCGAATTCCGCGTCGGAACGCTCGCGGACCGAGCGGGTGAGACTGGGAGCGACGATCCGGCCGATGAACCGAGCGTCGATGAAGACCCGGCCGGCTCCCTCGTCGCCGTGGCAGGTGGTGCAGCCCCGGGTCTTCGCCAGCCGCCGGCCGAGCTCGACGGCCCCAGGGGGGGGCGGGAGGACGGTCGGTGTCGACGGCGCGGCGAACGACCGCTGCACGACGCGCTCGGAGGCGAAGTAGATCCAAGCCAGCATCGCGGCAGCCAAGAGGATGGTCGCCGCGAGAAGCCGACCGATCCATTTCAGCAGTCGTCGCATTTTCCCGAGGTGGCGGCCCCGGACCCGCCTCCCGGGCGTCGGGAGCTTGGGGGTCTCCAATCGGGGACGGACCTCTGGTTGTAGCACCGCGACCGGGTCGCGACAAGTCCGCGCGGCCGCCGCCTCCGGAGCGGTGCCCGACACATTCCCCGCGCCCGGGCTGGCAGGCGAAGATTCGGCTTGCTCCCGGTTCCAGCTCGTGTTCTTGTTCCAACGAACACTGTTCATGAAGCCATGAGCGAGCCATTGACCAAACGGCAGGAGGAAATCCTGAACTACTTGAAGGCGCAGCAGCGGATCACCGGCCTGATGCCCTCGACCCGCGAGATCCAGCACTACTTCGGCTTCGCCAGCCAGACGGCGGCGATGAGCCACCTGCGGGCGCTGGAGCGGAAGGGGGCGATCATGCGGGTGCCGAACAAGGCCCGCGCGGTGATCTTCCCGGAGGACATCGATCGCGAGGAGATCGTCGACATCCCGGTCTACGGCCAGATCGCCGCGGGCATGGCCCAGGACGCACCGCCGGAGCAGGAGGGCTGTGTCTCGATCGACATCGCCTCGCTCGGCGTGCGGCCCACGGCGCGGACCTTCGCGCTGCGGGTCC
>Ga0207814_100914_pt1 | contig 11823 bp, 9 predicted proteins | sample TtaePargueraPR_7_FD_187755 | JGI IMG/M metagenome (GOLD analysis project Ga0207814, IMG submission 187755) | Aerobic enrichment media microbial communities from Bioluminiscent Bay, La Parguera, Puerto Rico - Tt and P1 (2) (SPAdes) | ecosystem: Environmental > Aquatic > Marine > Unclassified ... | reverse complement strand
CGCGAAGAGGATCGCGCGGCCGACGATCAGCTCGCGCAGGAGCTTCGCGGATAGAGCCGCCGAGGCGATGCCGGCGGCCATGAGCAGGATGACCAGCGTGGCGATGCGCTCGAAATCGACGGCCTGGTAGAGGAGCGGCATCGCGCCGCCCCAGCCGGCCATGATGATGCCGTCGCCCAGTTGGACCAGCGCGCGCATAAGCGGTTCGCGCTCGACAATCTGGTCGTCGGTCCTCGCAAGCAGGTAGAACCACAGGAAGATCGTCAGCGAGGTGGCGCCGATCTGGACGCCCAGAAAGACGATCGTCTCGAAGGCGCCGACGCCCGACGCTAGCAGGATGACGCCGAAGAAGATCGCGGCGTTAAAATTGACCAGCAGGACGATCCAGCCCTCGCGGATGGCGGAGATCAGCAGGGCCTGGCCGACCTGCGACGGCGCGGCGACCTGCGACACGGCCAGGACTTCGCCGGGCGGTACGCGACCCCCTTGCCTTGTACCCGTCATCGCTTCCTGCCGATGATGAGATGCGCCATGGCGAACATGCGGTGAAACACCAGCCAGAAGACTAAAATGTAGACGGGAAACAGGATCGCCGAACGGGCGATGCGGACATAGGCGGTGGTCGCCCAGAGCTGGCTGTCATCGGCGTGGCCCTCGAAGCCGGGAACCATGACGAGAATGCTGTCGAATTGCGAAATGACGAGGACGGAAAGCAGCGTGGCGGGCACGAAGACGCTGAGGCCGCCCAGCACATATTGCGGGCCGGTGACCAGCCCGACACGCCACAAAAGCGGCACCAGTGGCGAGGCGATGATGAAGCCCGACAGGGCCGAATAGACGGCGTCCTTCCAGGGCGAAATCCCGATGCCGAAAGCGCGCAGCATATTGTCCAGCACGAGGCCGACGGCGAGAATGGCAAGCGAAGAGACCAGATGGCTCGTCAGATATTGGGGCCAGCGAAACGGCCTGGCATTCTCCCGCAGCATCATTCGCCCCTGAAAGGTTCTAGTCAGGGCACCTTACGGCCCTGACGGAGGCCGTACAGTTCCAGAGCAATTGGTTGCGGCAAACTATGCGGATTTGATCCGGCTGCACAGTTTTGTTTTCGCGCTTCGCCGCGCTTTGCAGTTTCAATCTTGCATTGCGTTCGGCCATCGCGCGCGACGTGGCCGCGCCCGCGGCGTGCAGATCGACCGGGGCGCAGGCCGGCTTTGCGGCGGCATCGGCCGGGAGAAGTGCGGCAAGCGAAAGCAAAAGCGCAGTTGCGATCCATCTCGGCATGATCCGTCGGCATCCTTCCAATTCCGGTTTTCGGCCCGGTTTCCCGAAAGACTAGGCCTTTTCGCGCGGACTTGGCCCTCCCCCACCCGGGGGATGCCGCGCGCGGCGGGCGGCTGACACAGTCCGCACGGATTTCCGCCAGCGCGGCAGGACCCGAAAGCCCACGCGAACAGGCGCTTTCTCACCGCCGGGAATCGTCACGGAAGGGACAGCTTCCGCAAACCGATCCGAAAAGGAGAAGCAGTCATGTTGAGAAAATGTCCCGCGCGAAAGCGTCCACACCCCAATTGGCGATTGCCCGCCGGGCGACCGGTTTTCCGGTCCCCGATGGCCCTCATCAGGAAAAATCTGGCCAGGGCGGCATGGTCGCTCGGCTTCGCCGCCTTGATGGCGGTGCCCGCGCTGGCCGGACCGCCGCAATTTCGCAACATCGAGATCGGCGGCGGGTTCAATGTCGAGACGATCACTGTCGAACAGGAAGACGGCATGTGGACGCGGATCACCGACCATCCGCGCACGATCCCCATCTATATCGATATCGAGATGTCGAGCGGCTATATCGAGTTCTATCGCGTCGGGCGCGCCCTGACCGACGGCGCGGTACGCGGTATCTTCTCCACGTATTTGGCGGGCACATCCGCCAATGTCGGCATTCCGATTGAAGCCAACATCGATTCGAGGACTTCGGTGGTCGGTCCGATGAATATCTTCATCGGTGATAATAGAAGGCTGAATGCCAGCGACGAGCAGGCGATCGTCAATCAGTGCAATTCCAAGTGGACCGAGACCGAATCGGGTCACTCCTTTTCCTACGCCTTGCCCCTGGCGATCCACGCGGATGCGAGACGGCACCGGCGCAAGCGCTTTCCCATCGTTTACGGCGACGAATATGTGGGTTACGGCGATTTCGGGCGGGCAGTCGCCACCGGCTTCGTGACCCTCAATGTGGAGTGCCTTGGTAACAGCAAGCCTGCCAAAGACGCACCGTCGACCTCGAAGCCCCCGAGCCCCTCCGACGGCGTGCCGCGGACGAGCGGCCTCGATACGCCGAAGACGCCCGGGACACAGGATCTCGGTTTCGATCACGGCCCGATGAAGGTCAACGACATCAGGCTGACGCTGACGACCTATTCCAACGCCTTTACGGAACCGAACCCCGGCACGAAGTGCAAGAAGGCGAAGCTCGCGGTGACGCTGGAGACCAACCAGGAAGGCCCCGTGTCTTTCAAGCTGTGGAAACAGCGCGGCGACGGTGCGATCGCGAGCGAGGTCGTCAACGCGACTGCCCATCACGATGAGGGTCATTTCTACGCGGTCCACGAGCGCTGGGTCGAGGTCGACGAGACGACCAATGTGCAGTTCAATGCCCGCGATCTGGTCAACGAGACCTTCTATAACGAGACCGGCTGGAAGGACATCACCCTGCACTGCACGGGCGCCGGCGGCGGCGGGCTCGTCAATCCGACGGATAACGATGACGGCGTCGCCCATACTGCGTTCGAGGGCAATTTCCAGTTCATCGACAACGGTCCGGCGGCGCAAAGCCATACCTGCCCGCGCAACGCCAAGGCGCTGGTCTGGTTCGATGCGCCCAAGCAGGACAATATCCACTACTCGCTCGATTGCGGCGCGCTGGGGAATTTCTCGGGCGTGTTGCAGCCGGAAAAGGTCGGCAACGGGCATTATCGCGCCGGCAAGCTGATCACGTTCGAACTGACCGATACGATCGAGGCGGGCTGCACGCTGCGCACGGTCTCTCCGGGCGATGCGCGTGACCATGCTTTCGCCGCGCACACGTTCCAATGCGCCAAGACGGCCGGGTTCAGCAGCGAAATCGGCGGTCTGACCGTCGAGGAGCCGACGCCGGACAACGGCATCCCGACGCCCGCGCCCAAGCCGAAGGTCAATCCGGCCGTCGGCGCGGCCGTGGGCGGGCTGAAGGCGGAACCGAAGCCGACCCATACGCCGACGGTGCCGGAGAAAAAGACCGCGCCCATTCGCGTCAATCCGGAGCCGCCCGCGCCGAAGCTCGTCTGCAATGGCGGCAAGGTCTCGAAGGGCGTCTGCACATGCGGTCCGAACAAGCTCCGCAAGAAAATCGGCGCGACGGCCTATCAGTGCGTGGCCGTGGCCAAGCCGCCGGAAACGAAGAAACCGCTACGGGTCAATCCCGCGCCGAAGAAGCAGGCCCAGCTGGTCTGCAAGGGCGGCAAGGTGGCGAACGGCAAGTGCCGTTGCGGATCGAGCGCCAAACGGGTCAAGCTCGGCAAGAACGCCTATGCCTGCCAGAAGAAGCAGGCGGTTCGCGCCAACCCGACGCCGAAGAAGAAGGCCGTACAGCCGAAGCGCGTGACACCGAAGGCGAAGAAGACGAGCCTGGTGTGCAAGGGCGGCACAGCGCGCGGCGGCAAGTGCCTGTGCGGCAAGAAGAAGACCGCGAAAAAACTCGGCGCCAACAGGTTCGCCTGCGTGGCCAAGCGCAGCTAAGACAAAAAGAACCGGGCCGGTTGCCCGGCCTGGTTCACCATTTCAGGACTTCTCCGCATGTCGCCCGTCTACCCGCCCGACACCGTCTATTTCTACGCCCAGACCGACGCCTATTCTGAATTCTCGAACTTCGCGCCCTTCGGGATCGCCATGGACGGCGGGTGGTGGCGCTCGGTGGAGCATTACTTCCAGGCGCAGAAATTCCACGACGCGGCCTATCGGGAGCGCATCCGGCTTTCCAACAAGCCGAAGGACGCCAAGGCGCTCGGCATGACGCGCGCGATCCCGCTTCGCCCGGACTGGGAAGCGGTGAAGGACGCGATCATGCTGGAGGCCGTGACCGTGAAGTTCGAAACGCATGCGGAATTGGCAGAGCTGCTGCTATCGACCGGCAACCGGTTGATCGTGGAGAACGCGCCGATGGACGCCTATTGGGGCTGCGGGCCCGACGGAAACGGGTTGAATAAGCTGGGGCGGATGCTCATGCAGGTTCGAGCAAGGCTGCGCGAGCGGATTTCTCAATAAGACTCCGCTCGTCGATCATCCCTAGCCGAACTTGCCGTTCCTCGGGAAGCCCTTCGGCACCAGACGGCCGGCGGCGGCGCGGACGCCCATCCATTCGGTTAGGTCTTCCTTTGTGCGCGTGTGTTTGCGGCCGGAGGCGTCCTGCCAGGTCAGGCCTTCGTCCAGCTTGAAAACACGCAGATCGGCGATGCCGCCATCCTTGTATTTCTGCAGGCGCACGCCCTTGCCGCGTGCCATTTCGGGGATCTGGATCAGCGGGAAGACCACCAGCTTGCGGTTGTCGCCGACGGCGGCGACATGGTCGGCCTGGATCTCGCCCGCCTCGTCCATGGGAAGCTGGAGACAGAGCTTCGCCTCGTCGGGCAGCTTGACGTTCATTACCTGCTTGCCCTTGCGGGTGTTGGCGGTGATGTCGGCCTCGGGCACGACGAAGCCGTTGCCGGCGGCGGAGGCCACCAGCAGCCGTCCCTTCGGCCGGTGGACAAAGGCGGAGACGATGTCCTGAGCGTTGTCCATGTCGACCATGATGCGGATCGGTTCGCCATGGCCGCGGCCGCCCGGCAGGCGGTCGACGCCGAGCGTGTAGACCTTGCCGCCGGTGGTGAAGACGAGAACCTTGTCGGTCGTCACCGCGTGGAAGGCGAGCTTGAGCTTGTCGCCCTCCTTGAAGGTCAGCGTCGAGAAGTCGGCCAGATGGCCCTTCATGGCGCGCAGCCAGCCCTTCTCGGAGACGACGACGGTGACCGGCTCCTTCTCGATCATCGACTGGGCGACGGCCTCGAGGTCTATCTCGCCGGCCTCGGCGAAGGTCGAACGCCGCGCGCCGAGTTCGGTGTCCTTGCCGAACTTCTCCTTCACATTGCCGATTTCCCAGGAGACCGTCTTCCACTGCAGTTCCTCGGAGGCGAGCAGCTTCTCGATGCCTTCCTTTTCGGCGGAGAGCTCGTCATGCTCCTTCCTGATCTCGATTTCCTCGAGCTTGTTCAGGGCGCGCAAGCGCAGATTGAGGATCGCGTCGGCCTGGACCTCGGTTAGTTCGAAACGCTCGATGAGCTTCGCCTTCGGATCGTCCTCGAAGCGGACGATACGGATCACCTCGTCGATGTTGAGATAGGCGACCAGGAACCCGGCAAGGACTTCCAGGCGCTTCTCGATGATGCCAAGGCGATTGCGGGACCGGCGCAGCAGCACCTCGCGGCGGTGGTCGAGCCACTCGCGCAACACCTCGCGCAGGTCCATCACCTTCGGCACGACGCCGCCCGACAGGACGTTCATGTTGAGCGGGATGCGGCTTTCCAGCTCGGTCAGGCGGTACAGCGATTCCATCAGGATTTCGGGATCGACGGAGCGGGATTTCGGCTCCAGCACGATACGGATATCCTCGGCGCTCTCGTCGCGGATATCCTCAAGCAGCGGAATCTTCCGCGCCAGCAGCAATTCGGCGATCTTCTCGATCAGCCGCGATTTCTGAACCTGATAGGGGATTTCGGTGACGACGATGACGTAACCGCCTCTGCCCGTCTCCTCCTTCTCCCAGCGGGCGCGCACCCGGAAAGAGCCGCGGCCGGTCTTGTAGGATTCGAGGATCGAGGCCTTCGGCTCGACGATGATGCCGCCGGTCGGGAAATCCGGACCGGGGACAAATTCGACCAGCTTCTCCATCGAGGCGTTCGGGTGCTTGATCAGGTGCAGCGCGGCGTCGCAGAGCTCGGCGGCATTGTGCGGCGGGATGTTGGTCGCCATGCCCACCGCGATGCCTGAAGAACCGTTCGCAAGGAGGTTCGGGAAGGCACCCGGAAGGACGATGGGTTCCTCGTCCTCCTCGTTATAGGTCGGGCGGAAATCGACGGCGTCCTCGTTGATGCCATCGAGAAGCAGCGTCGCGACCTCGGTCATGCGCGCTTCGGTGTAGCGCATGGCGGCAGCGTTATCGCCGTCGATATTGCCGAAATTGCCCTGCCCGTCGACCAGCGGATATCGCACCGCGAAATCCTGGCTGAGGCGGACCAGCGCGTCGTAGATCGCCTGGTCGCCATGCGGGTGGAACTTACCCATGACGTCACCGACGATGCGGGCGCATTTCTTGTAGGCCTGCTGCGGGTCGAGCCTGAGCAGCCGCATGGCGTGCAGGATGCGGCGGTGAACCGGCTTCAGACCATCACGCGCGTCTGGCAACGCACGGTGCATGATGGTCGACAGCGCGTAGGCGAGATAGCGTTCCTCGAGCGCGGACTTGAGGTCGATCGGCTGGATTTCCTTGCCGGGGCCGTCGCCGGATCCGGGCGGGGTAACTTGCTTGGACATGGGTTTTGGTTAACCGGACGGATGATTCGCAGCAAGCCGAAAGCCCGGAAACCCGGGAGTTTCGCCCGGTTTTCAACGCTTTCGGCGCAGGATGAGATAGCTAAGTTATGCATCGACCGGCAAACCAAGCGTTAATCGTGCCGTGCTAAGTAATAGACCCAGTTTCACAAAGGCCTTGAAATGACTTATCCCGGCTCCGGCCTCGGTCTGCTTCCGGATCAGTATATCGATATTTCCGATCGACTGATCCGAAGCGAGGAAGACGGAACGAAATCGCTGACGGACCCGGTGACCGGGCTCGGCAATTTGCGCCGCATGAAACTGAAGACCGACAAGCTCGTCGAACAGCGCGAGGAAGACCCGGCGCCGTTCTCAGTCGGCTTGTTCGATATCGACCGGTTCCGCCCGATCAACGACCTGTTCGGCCGCAAGGCGGGCGACGAGATCCTGTCGCAGGTCGCATTGCGCATTTCAGCTGCCCTGCCCGAGAACGCCACGCTGGTGCGCATTACCGGCGACATGTTCGGCATGGTCCTGCCGACCTGCTTCTTCGAAAAGGATGCCGCCAAGACCGGCGAATTGCTTCGCGACGTCTTCTCCGCGCCCTTCGATCTCGGCGAGCGTATCGTGCGCGTCTCGGCGACGTTCGGCTTCTGCCAGTATCCCTTTGCCGGTTCGACATTCGACGAATTGTTCGACAAGTGCGAATCGGCGCTCTACCAGGCGCGCAAGCGCGGGCCGGCGAGCATCCAGGTCTATACGCATGAGATGGCGCAGGAGATGCGCCAGCGCACGCAGATCGAACAGGCGTTGCGCAAGGCGGTCGCTGCGGAGGAAATCGACGCCTCGTTCCAGCCGATCGTCAATCTGCACACCAGCGAGGTTATGGGCTTCGAGTGCCTGGCGCGCTGGACAGACGCCGAACTCGGCGAGGTCTCGCCGGCAGTCTTCATTCCGCTCGCCGAACAGGCGGGCTTCATCGACGCGTTGACGAAACAGCTCTTCGCCAAGGCCATCGCCTGCGCACGGCACTGGCCGGACAATGTGTTCCTGTCATTCAACCTGTCATCGGTGCAGCTGGTCGACCCGACCACGGCGCTGGCCGTATTGTTGATGCTGGAAAAGATGGAATTCGATCCGCGCCGCATCGAAATCGAGATCACCGAGACGGCGATGATGTCCGATCCGCAAACCGCGGAGCGCATCATAAACGACATGCGCGCTGTCGGCATCCGTGTCTTGCTCGACGATTTCGGAACCGGCCAGTCGAGCCTCGGCCGCCTCCGCGACTTTTCCTTCGACAAGGTCAAGATCGACCGCTCGTTCGTGGCGGCGCTGGACGAGGACGAGCAGGCCTCGCATATCGTGCGTGCGATCGTGAACATGTGCGAGGCGCTGAGCCTCAGCGTCATCGCCGAGGGTATCGAAACCGCCGAGCACGCCAGCAAACTGGTCGAACTCGGCTGCAGCGCCGGACAGGGCTACTATTTCGGCAGGCCTGCCAATGCGGAAAAGACGATCGCGCTTTTCGACAAGGCCGCCCCGGCGGGCAACCTCGACTGCACGTCTACGGCCGAGGGGTGTTGCGACGGCTGAGGCTGTCTTCCCAGGCGAGCGCCGAAGAGACGATTTCCTCGAGATTGTCATGCGCCGGCTGCCAGCCGAACGCGCTGCGCGCCAGGTCGGAATTGGCAACGATGGCGACGGCATCGCCGGCCCGGCGCGCGCCGTAGCGGATGGGCAAAGGCCGGCCGGTAACGCGCTGGACCGTGTCGAGAACCTCCAGAACCGAATAACCGCGCCCGTAGCCGCAATTTGCGATCAGGCTTTCGCCGCCCGCGCGCAGGCGCTTCAGCGCCAGCAGATGCGCGTTCGCCAGATCAGTGACGTGGATATAGTCGCGGATGCAGGTGCCGTCGGGCGTCGAATAATCGGTGCCGAACACCTCGATCATCTCGCGCTTGGAGAGCGCCGTCTCGCAGGCAACCTTGATCAGGTGGGTCGCCCCCCTGGTCGATTGGCCTGTGCGGCCCTTTGGATCGGCGCCGGACACGTTGAAATAGCGCAGCGCGGTGAACTTGAAATCATACGCCTTGGCGACGTCCGACAGGATGATCTCTGTCATCAGCTTCGACATGCCATAGGGCGAATCCGGATTGCGCGGCACGTCTTCGGTCACCGGATCCGCGCCGACCGTGCCGTAGACGGCAGCGGTGGACGAGAAGATGAAATGGCGGACGCCGGTCTTTACCGCCGCCTCGATGAGCGTGCGGGAATGCGACGTGTTGTTCTCGTAATAGGAAAGCGGATCGGAGACCGATTCCGGCACGACGATGGACCCAGCGAAATGGATGATGGCATCGACTTCGTTGTCGCGGATCGTCGACATGACGAGGTCCTTGTCGGAGACATCGCCGACGACGAGCTTCGCCTCGGGTGCCACCGCCCATTCGAAGCCGGTGGAAAGCCGGTCGATCACGACGACATCCTCGCCGGCGTCGAGCAACGCCCAGACCATGTGACTGCCGATGTAGCCTGCGCCGCCGGTAACCAGAACCGCCATGCCAGTGAACTCCTTCTATGCGTGCCGGGGATGCCGTGATATGGCCTCGACCGGCAGGTCGCCCCGTCGCGGCGCAGCGACCCGCGCAACAATAATCTCCAAGGCTTAATACTCGATGGACAAGACGGCAGAAACTCGACCCGAATTCACAACCCGATACCCGAACCTGGCCTCGGCCGGTCTCGGCGCCAGCATCGTCTCTGTGACGGACGACTTCTTCGCCGAGGCGCCGCGAATGCTGGCCGACAACGAGGCTGTCTTCCATCCAGACCGGTACGACGACAACGGCAAGTGGATGGACGGGTGGGAATCCCGGCGCAAACGCGAACTCGGCCACGACCATGCGGTCGTCGCGCTGGCCGCTCCGACGGTGATCCGCGGCTTCGATGTCGACACATCGCATTTCACCGGCAACTATCCGCCGGCCTGCTCTATCGAGGGCTGCAACCTGCCCGCCGGCGCGACGCCGGACGAAGCAACCGAATGGCAGGCGATCGTCCCCATTTCGCCGCTCGGCCCGAGTGCACATCACTATATCGCCCATGAGGGCGACGGCGTCTGGACGCATCTTCGGCTGCATATCTATCCCGACGGCGGCGTGGCGCGGCTGCGCGTCTACGGAACGGCGCGGCCCTCGGCCTTCGGCGCCGAAGACGAGTTGGACCTCGCCTCGCTGGTCAACGGCGCGCGCATCGTCGCCTATTCCGACGCCCATTACGGCAATTACCACCGCATGCTGACGCCGACGAAATCGATCAGCATGGGCGATGGCTGGGAGACGCATCGGCGCCGCGAACCGGGCAATGAATGGATCGTCGTCGCGCTGGCGACCGCCGGGCGTGTCGAGCGCATCGTCGTCGACACGGCGTTCTACAAGGGCAACTGCCCGGTGAGCTGCACGATCGACGCGGCATGCCTGCCGGACGAGTTGGCAGCCGGGCCGGACGCCGACCAGTTGCTCGTCACGTCGTCAATGTACTGGAAGCCGCTGCTCGCGGATCACAAGCTGACGCCGGATCACGAGCACACATTCACCGACATCCTGCATGACGACGCGGTGACCCATTTGCGGGTCAACATCCATCCCGATGGCGGCGTCGCGCGATTCAAGGCGTTCGGCCGCAAGGCCTGAGGCCTATTCCTCGCGGAAGGCCCGGTTGAAGGAATCCATTAGAGGCCTGGACAGATATTCGAAGAAGGTGCGCTCGCCCGTCGAGATCATCGCCTCAACCGGCATGCCGGGATAAATCTGGTCGCGGTCGACTTCCGGCGGCAGATCGTCGGTGATGTGCAGGCGGGCGACGAAATAGGGATGTCCCGAGGCCTGATCGATCAGACGGTCGGGCGACACATAGTTGACGCTGCCGGCGACGCTCGGCGTCGTGCGCATGTTGAGCGCGACAAAACGCAGATCGGCGGCCTGTCCGGGACGCACGATATCGATATCGGACGGGCTCAGCTGCGCCTCGACGATCAGCTCGGTGCTTGTCGGCAGCAACAGCGCCATTTCCTCGCCGGGGCTGATGACGCTGCCGGGCGTGTTCTTGTTGATGCGAACGATTAGGCCGTCGGTGGGCGCGCGGACATCGATCCGGGACAGAACATCGCGCGAGGCGTTCAATTGTTCCTCTGTCTCGCCGAGCTTGGCATTGACGTCGTTCAACTCGGTGAGCGCCTGTTCCAGGCGCTGGGTTCCCTGGCGAACGAGCTGTTCCTTTGCCTCGGCGATCTGCGTGCGGGTCTGTTCTAGCTGCGACGCCATGGCGCCGATCTGGCCTACGAGGTCGGCTTGCGACCGCAGAAGCGCGGTATATTCGGAGCGGTTGGTCAGGCCCTGGTCTAGCAGCTGTTTTTTCCGCTGCGTCTCGTCGCTGACGACTTCCAGCTGATCCTCGAGCGCTTTTTTCTGGCTCTCGTAACCTGAAATCGCGTCCTCGCCGGCGGTGACGCGCTGCCGCAGGATAACCACTTCGGACTTGTTGCGGGCGAGCCGGGCCAGAAACTCGTTGCGCTGCTCCTCCAGAATATCGGACAGGCCGTTTTCCCTAGCCGCCGCCTTCAAATCATCGGAAAAGACGACTGTCTCAACGAGCAACGAAACCAGTTCGTTATTGAGTTCGTCGGGATCGCTCTTTTCTCCGGCCGCAGCGGTCGCATCATTGTAAAAGACGTCGGCCTGGGCGCTGTCGCGCTCGGCTTCGAGCCGTGTCTTGCGTGCACGCAGGTTGATCCACTGCTTCATATGGGTATTCAGCGCGGCTCGGGCTCGTGTGTCATCCATGGTGAAGAGCGGATCGCCGGCGGACACGTGATCGCCCTCGCGGACATGAACCTCGCTGATGATGCCGCCTTCCAGATGCTGGATAATCTGGTTTTGCCCCGCCGCCGCGATGACGCCGGAAACGATCGCCGCGCCCTTCAGAGGCGCGGTCGCCGCCCAGACGCCGAACACTCCGACAAAGGTTATGACGGCAAGATAGCCGACCAGCGCCACCTTGGTGGTGCCGGTCTTGACGAGACGCGTCCAGTCGTTGCTGTGATCCACAGGGTCGCTCATCGGGCCTTCTTCCGTCCAACAGCCTCTGCCGCGATCGGCCGCAGTCCCGGCCCAAATCCGGCAAAGGGAGATTTTTGATCATCGCCGCCTGCGGCAGGCGTGGCGG
>Ga0207814_100912_pt1 | contig 11859 bp, 13 predicted proteins | sample TtaePargueraPR_7_FD_187755 | JGI IMG/M metagenome (GOLD analysis project Ga0207814, IMG submission 187755) | Aerobic enrichment media microbial communities from Bioluminiscent Bay, La Parguera, Puerto Rico - Tt and P1 (2) (SPAdes) | ecosystem: Environmental > Aquatic > Marine > Unclassified ... | reverse complement strand
CGCGAGCCGAAATGACCCGCTAGGATTTCATCGCTGCGGACAGGTTATCCAAGCTCTTTGCGAACAGGGCAGTATCGACGCCGGCTGCCACGAAGACGTAGCCCCAGTCCTTGTAGCGCTTGGCGTCCGCTTCGGTGACCGCGAGAATTCCCGCCGGCGTTCCGGTTTTCTCGAGGCGCTCGACCGCGTCCTTCAGAGCGCGCTGCACATCCTCGTGCGCGGGATTGCCGATATGGCCCATCGAAGCCGCGAGGTCGGAGGGTCCGATGAAAACGGCGTCGATACCGTCCACGGCGGCGATCTCTTCCAGGTTGGAAAGAGCCTCGGCGGTCTCGACTTGCACGATCAGGCAAATGCCGTCGCGCGCCTCACTAAAATAGGTCTTGTCGCGGCCATAGCGGGTGGCGCGCGTGCTGCCGGCGACGCCGCGGACGCCGTGCGGCGGGTAACTCACGGAAAGGGCGGCCTGGCGGGCCTCCTCGGCGTTCTGGACGAAGGGAACGAGGATCGTGCGCGCGCCGATATCGAGCGCGCGCTTGATCAGTACCTTGTCGTTCCAGGCAAGGCGCACCGCGGCATGGGTCTCGCCGCCGGCTGCCGCCTGCAGCAGGGGATAGAGACCGGCGATCTCGACCGGCGAATGCTCGGCGTCGAACAGCAGCCAGTCGAAGCCCGCCGACGCCGCGATCTCGGTCGAGACGATGGAGCACATGGAACTCCACAGTCCGATCTGGACCCGGCCGGCTGAAATCGCCTCCTTGAAAGGGTTTCGCCTCATGCCGGTCACGCGAACTTGACGGCGACGGAGCCAAGCGGCCCGAAATCGGCGTGCAGAGTGTCGCCCTTGTCTGCCCAGACCGGCCGGGTGAACGAGCCGGACAGCATCAGGTGACCGGGCTCCAGCGTCACATCGAAGGGCGCCAGCTTGTTGGCGAGCCATGCGATGGCCATGGCGGGGTGGCCGAGCACGCCGGCGGCAAGGCCGGTCTCCTCGATTTCGGAGTTGCGGTAGAACACCGCGCCGACCCATCGCAGATCGACATCGTCGGGGCGCACGGGGCGTCCGCCGAGCACGAGGCTGGCCGCGGCGCCGTTGTCGGAGACGGTGTCGAAAATCTTGCGCGGGTTCTGCACGCGGGCGTCGATGATCTCGATCGACGGCACGACATATTCGGTGGCCCGCAGGACATCTATCAGGCCAATGCCCGGACCTTTCAGCGGCTCCTTCAGGATGAAGGTGAGTTCCGGTTCGACGCGGGGGATGCAGTAGTCGGAATGCTGCACGATCGCACCGTCATCGAGCAGCATGTCATCGAAGATGTGCCCGTAATCCGGTTCGTCGATCTGCGACGAGGCCTGCATTGCCTTGGACGTCAGTCCGATCTTGTGACCGACGATCCTCGCGCCGGCGTCGCGGCGCGTCTTCGCCACGCCGTGCGAGATCGCGTAGGCGTCGTCGATGGTGATCTCCGGCCATGTGGTCGAGAGCTGGACGCAGGGGGTCTTGGTCCTGTTCGCCTCGAGCAGTGTCTCGATGGCCTGGCTTCTCTGGCTTTCACTCAGCATGCTGCAATCCTGTTTTCATGTGCGTTTGATTTGGTTGTTGGGATGCGCCGGAAGCTCCGCGCGTTTCCACGTCGAGGCGGCGGTCGACCGGGAAGACCGTCAGGCCGAAACGGCTCTTCAGCGCGCCCCAGATGCCGCGCTTGTCGACGACCATGACGGCGATCGCGATGGCGCCCATCATGATGAGGTACCAGGTACCCCAGTCGGCGGCGATCTCCCTCAGGGTGAAGAAAACGATGACGCCGATAATCGGGCCCTCGATCGTGCCGATGCCGCCGATGATCACGATGAAGATGACGAAGGCCGTCCAGTCGTTGACGCTGAAGGCGGCGTCGGGCGTGATGCGAAGCTTCTGCAGGAAGATGAACGCGCCGGTCAGGCCGGTCATGAAGGCGGTCAGCACGTAGACGACATATTTGGCGCGGCGCGTATTCACGCCGATGCTTTCGGCGGCCACCTGGCTGTCGCGGATTGCGGTCAGCGCGAGGCCCCAGCGCGAGCGCAGCAGCACCCAGACCCCTGCCACCGACAGAACGGCGATGGCGAAGGCGATGTAATAGGTCAGTTGCTCGCGGCCTGCGCGGGTGTCCGCCATCGCGCGAACCAGATCGACCGGCAGCGAGATGCCCGAGCCGCCGCCGAGTGCTGAAAACTGCGCCGCGATCAGGCGGTAGACTTCCGCTATCACCCAGGTGCCGATGGCGAAATAGGCGCCGTGAAGACGAAACGCGATCCATCCGGTCGGGATCGAGAGGACGGCTGTCGCCAGCGCGGCAGCCGGGATGGCGAGAAGCACGGGCATGCCGGTAAACATCGCCAGTGCGAAGAACAGGTAGCCGCCGAGGCCGACAAATGCCTGTTGGCCGACGGAGACGAGCCCGGTGTAGCCGGCGAGCAGGTTCCACATCTGGGCGAGTGCGAGGTAGCTCAACACCTCCATCAGCAGGCGCATCTCGGCGCGGCCGGCCCACAAGGGAGCGAGCGCCAGCGCGACCACTGCAGCCAACATCAGGAGCGCAAGGACGCGGTTGGCGACCTGCACCCTGTTTCGGGCCGATGACAATATTTGGTTTCGTCCGGTCATCGCTCAGCCCGCCATCTTCGGAAGCAGGCCGGTCGGCCGGAAGACGAGCACCGCCAGAAAGGCGAGGTGGCCCGCGAGAATCTGGTAACCCGCGTCGATCTGAGCGCCGACGGTCTGGGCAACGCCGAGGATGATGCCGCCGAGAAGAGTGCCCCAGATATTGCCGAGACCGCCGATGATCACCGCCTCGAAGGCGAAGAGCAGGCGGCCGGGCCCGGTCGCCGGGTCGAAATTGGTCTTCATCGCGAGCCAGATGCCCGCGATGCCGACGACGAAGCTCGCCAGCATGGTCGCGACTGCGAAGATGTGGGCGTTGTTTCCGCCCATCAGCGGCACGATCTCCGGATCGTCCGAGGTCGCGCGCAGAAGGCGTCCGAGCGAGGTGCGGTAGAAGACGAGTTGCAGCGCCCAGATGACCGCGATGGCCGTCAGAAACATCAGGAAGGGCAAGAGGCCGATCGCCATGCCATCGACAATTTCGACGCTCGCCGTCTCCAGCCAGCCGGTCGGGATCTTGCGGCTGTCGGCAGAGAAGACTTCCAGAAGCCCGTTCTGGATGATGATCGACATGCCGAAGGTGACGAGGATGGGCGGCAGGATGTCGCCGCCGAGCACCCGGTTGAGCACGAAGCGCTGGTTGAGATAGCCGGCCGCGCCGAGAAGCACGACGGTGAGGGCGACGCCGAGCACGGGGTTCCAGCCGAGCGAGACCACGAAGGTCAGCATCATGTAGGCGGCCACGACGATGAAATCGCCATGGGCGATGTTGACGAAGCGCATGACGCCGAACATCAGCGACAGGCCGGCGGCGAACAGCGCGTAGAGCCCGCCGAGCAGCACGCCCTGCATGATTGCGTTGAGCCAGACCATCACGCCGCCTCCCCGACGCCGAAATAGGCGTTCGCGATGTCCTCGCGGGTCAGCGCAGCGGGCGTGCCGGTCAGCGAGACGCGGCCTTCCATGAAGCAGTAGACCCGGTCGGAGACGGCGAGCGCCTGGCCGACATCCTGCTCGACCACGAGGATGGACGTGCCCCGTTCCTGGATCAGCGGCACCGCCTTGTAGATGTCCCGGATGATCTTCGGCGCGAGGCCGAGACTGATCTCATCGCACAGCAGCAGCTTGGGGTTCGACATCAGCGCCCGGCCGATGGCGACCATCTGCTGCTGGCCGCCCGAAAGAGCCGTCCCGCCGTTCGACTTCTTCGGGGCGAGGTCGGGAAAGAGTTCGTAGACGCTTTCGAGGGACCACGGCCCGGGCCGTTTACCCGACGCGCCGATCAGGAGGTTTTCCTCGACGGAGAGCGACGGGAACAGCCGCCGGCCTTCCGGCACCATGGCGATGCCGAGCTTGTGGATCCTGTCGGCCGACATGCCGGCGATCGACGTGCTGTCGAAAACGATCGTCTGTCCCGCAGTCGGGCGCAGCCCGGTCACGGCGCGCAGGAAGGTGGATTTGCCGGCGCCGTTCGCACCGATGATCGCGACGGTTTCCCCGGCGTCGATATGCAGATCGATGCCGAAAAGAGCCTGGAAATCGCCGTAGAAGGTCTCCAGCCCGGTTGTTTCAAGCAGCCTGGTCATCGACGGCGATCCCCATGTAGATTTCCTGGACAAGCGGGTCCTTCATCACCTCGACGGGATCGCCCTGCGCGACGATCCGGCCGAAATCGATGACGACCAGCCTTTTCACGACCGCTGTCAGCGCATGCACGATGTGTTCGATCCAGATGATCGAGACACCGCTCTCGCGGATACCGCGGATGGTTTCGACGAGTTGGTGGCACTCGGCTTCCGTCAGGCCGCCGGCGATCTCGTCGAGCAGCAGCAGTTTCGGGCCGGTGGCGAGGGCGCGCGACAATTCCAGCCGCTTTCTTTCGAGCAGCGTCAGCTGTCCGGCGGGCGTATTGGCCCTGGCGAGGAGGCCGGTCAGTGCAAGGATGTCACGGCAGGCCGTCTCGACATTGCCGTGACCGGAATTGCCGAAGAAGGAGGCGGCCAGCAGGTTCTCGTAGACCGACATTCCGACGAAGGGATGCGGTATCTGGAACGACCTGGAGATTCCGGCACGGCAGCGCTCGGACGCCGCCATGCGGGTCAGGTCGCGGCCTTCGAAGGTGATGGTTCCGGACGATGCCCTGAGGGCGCCGCCGATCAGGTTGAACAGCGTGCTCTTCCCGGCGCCGTTCGGACCGATGATGCCAAGGGCCTCGCCCTCCCTCAGGTCGAGATCGATATTGTCGGCCACGGTCAATGCGCCGAAGCTCTTGTTCACGCCCTTGAGCGACAATAGCGGTTGCATGGGACCTTCCTTCGCTGACGGCGCGGGGCAGGGGTGCTACCCCGCGGCCTGGCCTATCCGATCGCCTTCATCGATCCCGTTGTCGGGATGTCCGGATGATCGGCGTTTTCGACGATGCGCAGCACGGGTTTCCCGCCCTCCATGATCCACTGACCGCCGACGAGCGGGGTCTTCGCGATGTTTGGAACCGGCCCTTTCGAGAAGTCGATATGGCCGACGCAGGAATCATAGGCGGTGGCGGCGATAGCGGCCGTGATACTGTCGGGATCGGTCGGGTCTTCGGTGCGCTTGAGCGCGTCGACCGCGACCTCGAACAGCGAGTGCTTGAAGCCGAGCGGCATCGTCCACGGATTGCCGGTCGCCTTCTCGTATTCGGCGGCGAGCTCCGCCGAACTCTGGCCGGTGAAGCCGGACGAGAACGGATGGTCCGGCGACCACCAGACCTCGACGGACAGGCCGTCGGCGCGGCCTCCCAGAGCCGCCATCGCCTGCGGGAATTCCGATGCCTTGGCCACGTTGACGACCTTCGGGTTGAAGCCCTGCTGCGCGGCCTGGGTCCAGAAGGTGGTGAAATCCGGCGGGATCGACACGCCCGTCACGATTTCGACGCTCGCTTCCTTGAAAGCGGAAATCTGTGCCGAGAAGTCGTCCGTCATGTTCTGGTAGCGGCCCGGATCGACCAGCTTGTATCCCTTGTCGGCCATTACCGGCGGGAAGCCGAGTTCCGGGTCTCCCCAGGCGTTGCCGTCCGGATCGTTGGGCCACAACGCGCCGACGACCTTGCCCGTCTCGACCTGGTCCCAGAGGCCGGTGAAGACGGAGATGACGTCCTCGAGGCCCCAGAAGAAATGGTAGGTGTACTGGAAGCCCTTGGCGGGATCGCCCTTGCGGCCGAAGAAATGCGGCTGCCACGGCGTGTCGTTGGTGATGCAGGGAACGCTGTTCAGCTCCGCCTGGTCGGCGACCGGGTTGGTGGTGTCGGGCGTCGAGGTTGCTGTGATGATGTCGACCTCGTCGCCGAAGATGAGCTCCTGGGCGACCGACGACGCGCGGTTGGAACTGGACTGGCTGTCCTTGACGATGAACTCGACCGGATGCCGGGCGCCGTTGATCATCAAACCGTCGCCGATCGTCTTCCTGAACTGGTCGAGCACGAAATTGTCGGGCTCGGCGAAGATGGCCAGCGGGCCGGTCTGCGGCGTGACGAAGCCGATCTTGATCGTCTTCGGTGCGGAAATGGCCGGACGGGCCAGACCGCCGGCCGCGGCCACGACGCCGGAAGCACCGATGGCCTTCATGAAGTTGCGGCGTGAAAAAGGTGTACGGACAATGCTCATGGGTTCCTCCTGATCAGGCACAAGTCCACTCATTGCCGGAACTGGTCAGCAGTTCCGGCACTCGGTATCGGGCAGGCGCAGGACAAACTCCTCCCGTCTTCCGGATGGCCGGAAGCGCGCTTGCCGTCGATTTTCTGCTTGTTCCGCGCGGCGCGCCTGGAGCCCTATGGGGCGGGTGCGGGCCGGGCGGATCTGCGCATTACGATGCGCTCATCGGTTTCATGCTTCAGGCGCCTCCCCGGTTGAGTTCGTCTGATTTCGAATTGTCGGTCACGGCAAATCTCCCGTGTAGCTGCCGCGTGGCGGCGCACCTGCCTGGGTGATCTTGTCGATTGCGCGCAGGATGGCCGGCGCGGACGGGCGGATCTGCGGCAAGGACTGGACGAGGCTGAAAACGACCGTTCCGTCGCCGGCGATCCAGAACAGGCCGGGCTCGTTGAAGAAGGCCGGTTCCTCTGTCCCCTCGCGTGCGGTCGAGACATAGAGCCCCCAGTCATCGCGGGCGGCCTTGATGTCGAGGCCGTAACCGACCGGCAGGCGGATGATCTGCATCGCATCGGTTGTTTCTTTAGCCCGCTCCAGTGTGTCGCCGCTGACGGCGATTACGGCAATGCCGCGAATGGCGAAGTCGCCGATCTGATCGTCGAGTTCCTTCAGCTGGTTGCGGCAGATGGGGCAGTGGGCACCGCGGTAGAATACCACCAGCGTGCCGTTGCCACGGTCGGATGCGCCGATTTCGCAGCGGCCATGCGCAACGGTTTCGAAGCCGAGTGCCGGGGCAGGTCGTCCGGGGGTGAGCATCGCCGCGCTTCCCACCTAGCTCGCAAGTTTCAGGCCGGCCACGCGCGCTTCGATCACGGTGACGGACTTGGCGATGTGTTCGATCGTCAACCGCTCCGCCAGGTCGGCGTCGCGCGCGATCACCGCCTTGAAGATCGCCTCGTGCTCGGCGCGCACATCGCGTGGCACGGTGCGTTCGGTGACAGAAATGCGCAGATAGCGAACGGAGTGGTTGTAAAGGATCTCCCTGGAGTTCAGCAGCCAGCGATTGGTGCAGGCCGACACCAGCGCATTGTGGAAGTCGCGGTTGCGCGCCTCCCATTCGTCGACGGACGAGCGCTCCTTGCCTTGCATCGCCATTTCCACTTTCGACAGCCTGTGCGCAGCCGCGACGACGCGGCTTTCCCATTCGTCGTCGCCCTTCTCGATGGATTCGCGAACCGCTCTCGCCTCCAGCATCATTCGCATCTCGGCGATCTCGCGAAAATCGTCCAGCGAGACCGGAGCAACGGAAAAGCCCCGCTGGCCCTGGGTCGTCACGAGGTTCTCGGCAAGAAGGCGGGATAGGGCTTCGCGGACCGTACTGGACGACACGCCGAAGCGATTCCGGAGTTCCTCGATGCGCAGCTTGCTTTCGGGCGCGAGGATCCCGTTGAGAATCTCGCTGCGAAGCGTGGCGTAGACCTCCTCGATGATGGTCTTGCCGCCGCCCGGCTTTGCGGTCGTCTCAATCGGATTTTGCGCGAACGCCATGGATATTCCGCCTCCCGTTTGCGGGCGATCATGCATCAGCCAGAAAAGGAAAACAACGACAAAATTAAAAAATATCGATATTTATGCGCGAAATCATAAAATATCGATATTTTTGTTGACAAACGATTTTGGTGCCGGGCATCATCGGGAACGAAATTCGGGAGGAGTGTCGTGCAGCCAGTTCCGACGCAGCGAAAATGCGCAATCCGGATCAAGGGTGATCCGAAGCTCTACGTGTGCGGGCGGGACGAAAAGGTGCTGCTTGCACTGGAAAGCGCCGGCCAGGCCGCGATCAATGTCGGATGCCGCCGCGGCGGCTGCGGCGTTTGCCGGGTCAGGGTGATTGCCGGAGACTATTCGACGGCGAAAATGAGCCGGGCGCATGTGACGGAAGAAGAAGAGGCCCAGGGCTATGCCCTTGCCTGCCGTCTCATTCCCGCCACCGATCTCGAAATCGAAACAGCTTTTCTCGGGCGGGAGGCGCGCCGGGAAAGACTTCAACCCGCAACTTCACTTGAGGAGGAGTAACAATGTCTCAGGAAGGACTTTTGCGTCCAGGCATCGCGCAGCTTCGCGTGCTGGACATCGATGAAGCGATCACCCACTACGTCGACCGGATCGGGCTCGACTTCGTCAGCAAGGAGGCGGACGGCCGCGTCTACCTCAAGGGCTATGACGAGTTCCACCGCCATTCGGTGGTGCTGCGCGAGGCTGACACGGCGGGTATCGACCTGTTCGCCTTCAAGGCGGATTGCCAGGAGAGCGTCGACGGGTTCAGGAAGCGCATCGAGGAATACGGCCTCGAGGTCGAGGATGTGCCTGCCGGCGAGCAGCCGGGCGTAGGCCCGCGCATCGCCTTCACCATCCCGTCGGGCCACCGGATCGAGCTTTTCGCCGAGATGGACCTGTCGGACAACGGTCCCGAGACGAGCAATCCCTATACATGGAAGACCGAACCGCGCGGCATGCGCGCCCAGCGCATGGACCATTGCCTGCTCTACGGGCCCAATATCGACAAGGTCGAGGAGTTCTTCACCAAGGTTCTCGATTTCCATCTGCCGGAACGTGTCGACCTGCCGGACGGCACGCTGGCGATCTGGATGACGGTGTCGAACAAGGCGCATGACATCGCCTTCGTGAAGCATGACGAGCCCGGCAAGCTTCACCATCTGGCTTTCTTCCTGGAAGACTGGAACGATATCGGCCATGCGGCGGATCTGATGGCGCGCTACGATATCAGCCGCGATGTCGGCCCGACCCGGCACGGCATCACGCGCGGGCAGACGATCTATTTCTTCGATCCGTCGGGCAACCGCAACGAGGTCTTTTCCGGCGGTTACACCGCCTACAAGGATCACCCGACCCGCGTCTGGGACGGCAATCATGTCGGCCGCGGCATCTTCTACTACGAGCGCCAGCTCAATGAGGCGTTCCTGTCGGTGGTGACCTGATGCAGTCCACGGTTCCCTCCCGCCGGCTGACGTCGGCTGCGGCCATTGCCGCCGTCCAGGCGGCGGTGGGCAGAGCCGACGAACTTGGCGCCGCGGTGAATGCCGCGGTCGTCGATGCGGGCGGGAACCTGCTGGCGTTTCTCCGGGCGGACGGGGCCTTCACGGCCTCGGCGGCCATCGCCACGGACAAGGCGCGCACTGCGGCCGGATTCACCATGTCGACCCGGACCCTCTACGGGGCGGTCGGCGGGGAGCCGGACGTCGCCGCGGGGATCGTCTACCGCCAGGGGGTCGCCGCGTTCCCGGGTGGTCTGCCGATCCGCGACGACGGGGAACTGGTCGGGGCAATCGGTGTCTCCGGCGCGACCGCCGATCAGGACGAGATTTGCGCGATGGCCGGCATCGCCGCGATTCAACTGAGCTTCGAATAGGCAAGCAAAATGGAACCTGCACTGGACCTTGAAACCCGGCCCGAGCCGGTAACGGGATACGACGCGCGCGAAGTCCGCCATTTCATCGATGGCCGCTTCACCAAGGGGAAGAGCGGCCTGACATTCGAGAACATGTCGCCGGTCACCGGCCGGAAGATCGGCATCGTCCATGAAGCCGGCGCGGCCGATGTAGATGACGCGGTCAGTGCCGCGCGCCGGGCGCTGAAGGGGGAATGGGGGCGATTGCAGCTCGCCGAGCGGACAGCGCTGCTCTACGAGGTCGCCGACGAGATCAACCGCCGTTTCGACGATTTCCTGGAGGCGGAAATCCTCGACACCGGCAAGCCGAAAAGCCTGGCAGCGCATGTCGACATCCCGCGCGGCGCCGCGAATTTCAAGGTGTTCGCCGATACCGTCAAGAACGTCCCGACGGAGACGTTCAACCTCGATACGCCTGACGGCCGCGGCGCATTGAACTACGGCCTGCGCAAACCGAAAGGCGTGATCGCCGTCATCAGTCCGTGGAACTTGCCGCTGTTGCTGATGACATGGAAAGTCGGGCCGGCGCTGGCATGCGGGAACACCGTCATCGTCAAGCCGTCGGAGGAAACGCCGCTTACGACGACCCTGCTCGGCGAGGTGATGAACAAGGTCGGCGTCCCGAACGGCGTCTTCAATGTCGTCCACGGCTTCGGCCCCGACAGCGCCGGCGCCTTTCTCACCGCCCATGAGGGCGTCGATGCGATCACCTTCACCGGCGAGACGCGCACCGGCGAGATCATCATGAAATCCGCCGCCGTCGGTCTGCGCCATGTCTCGATGGAATGCGGCGGCAAGAACGCGGCTATCGTGTTCGCCGACTGCGACATGGACAAGGCCGTCGAGGGCACGATGCGTTCTGTCTTCGCCAATTGCGGCCAGGTCTGCCTCGGTACGGAACGCGTCTATGTCGAGCGGCCGGTGTTCGACGAGTTCGTCGCCCGCCTCAAGGAGGGCGCCGAAAACCTCAAGCTCGGCAGACCGGAAGACAGCGACACCAATCTGGGGCCGCTGATTTCAAACGAGCACAAGCAGAAAGTGCTCTCCTATTACCGGCTGGCAAGGGAGGAAGGCGCGACGGTCGTAACCGGCGGCGGCACGCCGGACATGCAGGGCTCTCTTTCCGGCGGCGCCTGGGTGCAGCCGACCATATGGACCGGGCTCGATGAGAATGCGCGCGTCGTCAAGGAAGAGATTTTCGGGCCGTGCTGCCACGTTCAGCCCTTCGACACGGAGGACGAGGCGGTCCGCCTCGCCAACGACACGCAATATGGCCTGGCGACCGCGATCTGGACCGAGAACCTGACGCGGGCGCACCGCGTCGGCGCGCAGATCGATGTCGGCATCGTGTGGGTCAATTCCTGGTTCCTGCGCGACCTGCGCACGGCGTTCGGCGGCACCAAGCATTCTGGCATCGGCCGCGAGGGCGGCGTGCACAGCCTCGAGTTCTACACCGAGCTCACCAATGTCTGCGTGAAGCTCTGAGGGTCCGCCATGGTTTCGGAAGACTCCATCAAGGCCGCAGCCGATCGGCTCTGGAAGGCCTGGGAGACGGGCGTCCCGACGCAGCCCGTGCGCGACCTGATCGGCGACAGCGACGTCGATGCGGCCTATCGGGTGCAGGAACTCAACACCAGGCGCTGGCTCGGCAGCGAGGAACGCATCCTGTCCGGCCGCAAGATCGGCCTGACGTCGAAGTCGGTGCAGCATCAGATCGGCGTCGACCAGCCGGATTTCGGCATGCTGTTCGCCGACATGGAAATCCCCGATGGCGAGGAGATCGATTTCTCTCGTTGCCACCAACCCAAGGTCGAGGCGGAAGTGGCCTTCGTCATCGCCGCGCCGCTGACGGGCGGCCATATCACCATGGTCGATCTAATGGCCTCCATCGGCTACGCGGTGCCGGCGATAGAGATCGTCGGATCGCGCATCGAGAACTGGGACATTTCGATCACCGATACGGTGGCCGACAACGCGTCGTCCGGCCTTTACGTGCTGGGACAGCAGCCCAAGCGCCTCGGCGATTTCGATCCGCGGCTTTGCGGGATGGCGATGTTCCGCCGGGGCGAACCGGTGTCGACCGGCGCCGGCGCGGCCTGTCTCGGCTCGCCGCTGAA
>Ga0207814_100911_pt1 | contig 11859 bp, 11 predicted proteins | sample TtaePargueraPR_7_FD_187755 | JGI IMG/M metagenome (GOLD analysis project Ga0207814, IMG submission 187755) | Aerobic enrichment media microbial communities from Bioluminiscent Bay, La Parguera, Puerto Rico - Tt and P1 (2) (SPAdes) | ecosystem: Environmental > Aquatic > Marine > Unclassified ... | reverse complement strand
TGGCCCGGGCGGGCTTCCATATGCAAGGCCGATTTATGCCGCGCAAGGATCGCGCGGACCACGTCCAGTTCAAGGCCCGTACCGGCATCGCCCTCGCGTCCGATAGACTTTCCGTCCGCGTCGCCGTGCTGGACGTTGCTTCCCGCGCCTTCATCTGAAACCGAGATACGGATCGCGCCGGATACATTGCGGATGCCCAGGAAGACGGTTTTTCCAATGGGCGAAAACCTTGCCGAAACGGCCAGCATGTTGCGAAGGGCTTCCTGCAAGCGGCGCGGGTCGGCCTCGACCATCGCGGACCCGACTTCATCGATAATCTCGAAGCGCACGCTGTTGATCGCGGCATCTCCCGTGCATAACAGCGCCGTGTCGCGGACCAGTTCCACGATTTCAACCGGCTCGATCCGGCATGCGATCGTACCGGCATCTATGTTCTCCGCGTGCAGGGCGTCGCCGAGGATGGCTTCCGCCTCGGCAGCGTTGCTGTGCGCGGCACTGATTACCGACCTCGCCTTGCGGGAAATCGTCTCGTCCGGGTTGTCGAGCAGCATGCCCAGAAGGCCACGGATTGAACGGATGGGCTGCCTAACCGCGTTGAGGGCCCGCGCGCCATAGGTTGCAAAACCGCCTTGGCTGCGCTCGTCGCCGGAGCGCGCATGGCCGGAACGCCGGCGAAGAGCAGGGAAAGAGAACAGCTTGCCGAAGAACCCCGTCGCCGGGGCCGGAGCGTCGCCGTCCGGTTGAACGGGCATCAGCGCCTCGGCTTCCTCTGCCGACACGAACTGGACACCCGCGAACTTGGAATTCCGCCAGACGATCTTCGCCATCATGGGCCTCTCGAAACCCTCCGGCGTGATCTGGACGAGCCGCGGAAGGTCGTCGACATAGCTCGAAGCGATACGGCACCCGCCCTTGGAAATGTCGCGAATAACGCATTTAAGGTCGACATGGCCGTCGATGTCGGAAACGAATGCATGCATCAGCGACGAACGGCGGGCCTCAGAGCGGCGATCCACCGATTCCACCTGTGATTTCTGCGCAGTCTGCATGGTTTCCCGACTTCCCGGCGATAACCCACAAGGCTAACACCGAGAGTTGAACCAAGCCTTAACCCGCGCCGCGGTTTTCCGCTTTTGCATCCTTGTTGCCGGCGGCCAGCACAACCGGCTCGCCATGCGGCGTGTCGAGATAGGCCTGCCGCCAGTCGCGGGTGCGCGTTTCGATGGTATCGGCGCCCAGCGCACCGCACGACGCGAGCAAACGCTCCAGGGCCATGGCCACGGCCTCGTAATATGTCTGTGCGCTGTCCGGAGCGCCCCCGGCTATCAGTTGACGATGGGCCGCGCCCAGTTCGGCCGACCACGCCGCGGGTGAAAAGACGCCGCGTTCGCTCAGGGATATGGCAAGCCCGAGCGCCTGCGCCTGCCAGGGTTCGTCAAACACGGGATCGCCATCGCGCCGGGCAAGCGGCGCGATCGCGTCGTCATCAGGCTGGTTCAAGATAGCTTTCCCACAAATCGAGATGGACCAGGTGCGCATGTCCCTCGCCCGGCCACAGGTCGTCGGCGTCGAACGCCACCGTGTAGAGCGGCTTTGCTTCCTCGATGCCCTGCGCCGAGGTATCGGGAAAAACGAAAGCACCGCGCACATGGACCACGACACCACGCTGCCCTCGGGCATAGGCCGGCAGCCGCGTGTGGCCGCGGTGTACGTGGGAGAGAGTTCGCACCTTCTGTCCCGCGGCGAACGAGAATTGCCCGTCGTAGGGCCGGTCGAAGGCGACGCCCGCCGCGCGGCGCTCGCGTGTGACGCTGTCCGGTTGCGGCGGCAACCCAAGATCAGGTGGCTTGTTCCTTGCGTGGCCCGATACGATCTCCTCCAGGCTGGCGACGCCCGATTCGATCATCATCGCCGCGTAGGATTGGATCCACTGGTCGTAATAGGGCCGGGTCAGGTAATCCGAAGGCTCGATCTGTTCCCGCGTGAAGCGGAAGCGGTCGAGCGTCCAGTCCGGCGCCTTGGTCATGGCGCGTACCAGTGCATAGGCCCTCGCCTCCCAGTCGGAATGAAAGGCCTCTTCCTTCTCGTCCGCGTCGACGGGGCCGAAACCCTCGCGTCCGCCCAGGTCGTGAATGCCGTCCATGTCAGGCCCCGTTGGTTCCGGTCTCGAGGTCGCGCTGCGTGCCGATCATGGAATTGCGCGTGACGATCGAGGCGAGCCTGTCCTCGTCCCAGTCCTCGGTACCGGCAGGCCTCTGCGGCAACACGAGGTAGCGCAGCTCCGACGTACTGTCCCAGACCTGCAGATCGACGCCACTCGGCAAGGTAACGCCGAACTCCTCCAGTACGCCCCTCGGATCGCGTACCGCGCGGGAGCGGTAGGCCGCCATCTTGTACCAGTTGGGCGGCGGCCCTAGAATCGCGTGCGGGTAACAGGAGCACAGGGTGCAGACCACCAGGTTGTGCGTCGTGTCGGTGTTCTCCACCACGCGCAGATGCGCCACCGCCCAGCCCACTCCGTCCATGCCCTTTATTGCCTCGGTGCCGTTCTCGAGCAGGTGTGCCTTGAAATCCGGGTCGGTCCACGCCCTGGCGACGATGCGAGCGCCGCATTTCGGGCCGATCACCTCCGAATAGGCCTCGACCCATGCATCGACCGTATCGGGGTCTATCATGCCTTTCTCGACGAGCAGGCTTTCCATCGCCTTGACCCGAAGAGCGGGATCGGGCGGCAGGTGAGCGTGCAGTTCGCGATGGACCTCGCCCGTGCTGCCATGTCCGCCGTGTTTGTGGTCTGCCATTCCGGTTCCCCGATCTCGGTCGTTTCGTGCCGCAGACTAACCAAATATTCCGGAAGGAAAAATACCCATCGTTTTTACCCGTTCAGGGAAAATGGATTTACAGTCCACATACGATACCGCTTCAATGCCCCATGACTTCCGGCACCAGAGAGTCCAGAGCAGTCGACCCCACGCCCGGCAGCGCTGCCGGAAGCACCGGGTTCGCGGCCTCATTCATCGCTATCCTTGCGGCCATCGTCGCGGCTCTCGCCCTGGCCGCGGCCACGATCGGCGCCTACCCGGTGACGTTTGCCCAGATGATCGCTGCCTTAACAGGTGGTGAAACCACGGACCAGACTGCCGCGACAGTCCTGCTGCAGGTGCGGCTGCCGCGCATCGCGGCGGCCCTGCTCGTGGGCGCGTCTCTTGCCGCCGCCGGTGCCGTCTACCAGGGCCTGTTCCGCAACCCGCTGGTCTCGCCGGACATTCTCGGCGTCTCGACCGGCGCCGGTCTCGGCGCGGTCCTCGGCATCTTCCTGTCCCTGCCACTGGCCTTCATCCAGTTGTTCGCCTTCATCGGCGGCCTCGCCACCGTGGCGCTGGTCTACGTTATTGCTTCCAGCGTGCGCGGCCGCGAACCGGTTCTCGTTCTGGTTCTCGCCGGTGTCGTGGTGGGGTCGCTGGCCGGCGCCATGATCTCCCTTCTGAAGGTGCTGGCCGACCCTTACGACCAGTTGCCCGCCATCACCTTCTGGCTGCTTGGCAGCCTTGCCAGCACGAGGGCGGACGACGTGCTCGGCGTCGTTCCGGCTGTGTTCATAGGACTGGTACCGCTCGTGTTGCTGCGCTGGCGCATCAACGTGCTGTCGCTCGGTGACGAGGAGGCGCGTGCGCTCGGCGTCGAGGCGGGGCGTGTCCGCATAATCGTCGTCGCCGCCGCAACCCTGATGACCGCCAGCGTCGTCGCCATATCGGGCGTCATCGGCTGGGTCGGCCTCGTCATTCCGCACATCGCCCGCATGGTCGTCGGCCCGAACTTCGACCGCCTGTTGCCCACCTCCATGCTCATGGGAGCTGGGTACCTGCTGCTGGTCGACACGCTGGCGCGCACCATGGCGCAGGTCGAGACCCCGCTCGGCATCCTCACCGCAATCCTCGGCGCGCCCTTCTTCCTGTGGTTGCTGGCGCGCGGCAGGGAGGGCTGGTCGTGAGCGAAACGGTGCTGGAGACCCGCAAGCTCGGCATCGGTTATCCCGGCCACGCCGTCGGACGGGACATCGAGATCGAAGTCAATCGCGGCCAGGTTCTCTGCCTGCTCGGGCCGAACGGCGGCGGCAAGACGACGCTCTTCAAGACCATGCTCGGCCTGCTTTCGCCCCAGGCTGGCGAAGTCCGCCTCGACGGCGCGCCACTGGCGCGCCTGCCCCGCGCCGAAGTGGCCAAGCGCATCGCCTATGTGCCGCAGGCGCACACGGCGCATTTCCCCTACCGCGTCATCGACATGGTGCTGATGGGCCGCACGGCCCACCTTGGCGCCTTCGCCACGCCGGGGCCGCGCGACAGGGAAATGGCGCACGCCGCCCTCGAAACCCTTGGCATCGCCGACCTTGCCGGCCACGAATACACCCGCATCTCCGGTGGCCAGCGCCAGCTGGCCCTCGTCGCCCGCGCCCTGGCGCAGGATTCTCCCACCCTCGTCATGGACGAACCGACCGCCAGCCTCGATTTCGGCAACCAGGTTCTCGTGCTGGAGCGGGTGCGCCAGCTGGCCGCGACCGGTCTTTCCATCGTGCTGTCCACCCACGATCCCGACCATGCCTTCACCTGCGCCGACCGCGTCGCCATCCTGTCCGGCGGGGGCATAGCCGCCTATGGACCACCTGCGCGGATCGTGACCGCGAAGCGCTTGCGCGATGTCTACGGCGTCGACGTACGCATCGAGAAACTGTCGGGCGGCCAGACCGTCTGCGTACCGTCCTTTTCGGTGTGAACCAGGTCGGTCCCATTTCATAAAGCCGTTGAATACACACGCATCAAGTTGACCCGTCTCACCGGAAGTGCGAGATACGTTCGAGGCGGTTCTCTCGAAGCCCGACGGCAAGAGAGATGCAAGAGGGAACACGGTGCGGCGTACCCATCAGGGACCAAAACCGTGGCTGCCCCCGCAACTGTAAGCGGCGAGGGTCGCGCTCAACGCCACTGGAGCAATCCGGGAAGGCGCGCGAAACCCGATGATCCGCAAGCCAGGAGACCTGCCGCCCGTGGCCGGGGAAGCGATTCCCCGACCCTGTTGTCAACGAGCCAACACGGAGGGTGTCATGCTCAGCAATATTTCTCGTTTCCGCGGCAAGTTTTTCGCCGCAATGCTTGCAACTGCCTTTACCGTTCCGACCGCCGCATTTGCACATCATCCGCTCGGCGGCATGCCGATGGGAACATTCGCGCACGGGGTCCTTTCCGGCATCGGTCATCCGCTGCTCGGCTTCGATCACCTGTTCTTCGTCATCGCGGTGGGCATCGCCGCCCTTTATACGGGTCGCGCGCTGCTGGCGCCCGCGGCCTATATCGTTGCCATGCTCGCCGGCTGCTTCCTCATGGCGTCCGGCATCGGCCTGCCGATGAAGGAAACGGTTATCGGCCTGTCGCTGCTCGTGGTCGGAGGGATCGTGCTTTCCGGCCGCGCACTCGCCCTGGTTCCGGCCATGGCCATCTTCGCCGCTTTCGGCCTGTTCCACGGTTCCGCCTTCGGCAACGCCATTGCCGCGCAGGAAGCGACAGCGGGCGCGCAGGTCCTGATCGGCTATCTCGCCGGCCTCGGCATTCTGCAATACGCCATCGCCGTCACGGCCGGCTGGATTGCCAGGAATGTCTTCAAGGCAAGCGAAGCAACCGCCATCCATGCGCGGCTCGCCGGGGCCGTCGTCGCCGGCGTTGGCCTGTTCCTGACCCTTGAGAATGCCGAAGGCCTGGTGCTTGGCGCACTTGGCTGGACCGTCTAGGCGGGCAGTTCCATGACACAGGGATCTGCCCGGATCCCCGCGACCGTGATCACCGGCTTTCTCGGCGCGGGAAAGACAACCGTCATTCGCAACCTGCTTGCGCGGGCGGGCGGGAAGCGCATCGCCCTCATCATCAACGAGTTCGGCGATGTCGGGGTCGACGGCGAAGTGCTTAAGGGCTGCGGCCAGGAAACATGCACCGAGGATGATATCGTCGAGCTTGCCAACGGCTGCATCTGCTGCACGGTGGCCGACGATTTCATCCCGACCATGACGAAGCTGCTGGAGCGCGACGCCAAGCCTGATCACATCGTCATAGAGACATCCGGGCTCGCGCTGCCGCAGCCGCTGGTCAAGGCATTCAACTGGCCCGAAATCCGCAACCGCGTCACCGTCGACGGCGTCGTGACCGTCGTCGACAGCGCAGCGGTGGCCGGGGGCCGTTTCGCCCACGACGAACACGCGGTGCAGGCCGCGCGAGAGGCCGACGAGGCGCTCGACCATGAAAGCCCGCTGGAGGAGCTGTTCGAGGACCAACTGAACTGCGCCGACATGATCCTGCTCAACAAGGCGGATCTGCTGGATGAAGGCGCGATGGACGGTGTCGAAGCCGAACTCAGGGGAGAAATCCGCAAGGGCGTTTCGCTTCTGAGAGTCAGAAACGGTGACGTTTCCCCAGCCATCCTGCTCGGGTTGGCGCGCGCGGCAGAAAATGACATGGACGCGCGCAAATCGCACCATGAACAACACGGTCATGACGATCACGACCATGACGACTTCGAGAGTTTCGTGGTGTCGTGCCCCGCCGTTACGGACAAGGATGTGTTTCTCGCCTCCCTGAAGGAGACCATTGTGGCCCATGACATCCTGCGCCTCAAGGGCTTTCTCGACGTGGCTGAGGCTGATGCACGCCTCGTGGTGCAGGCGGTCGGCCCGCGCATCGAGACCTATTTCGACCGGCCATGGGGCGCGAGCGAAACACGTCATTCGTCACTTGTCGTAATCGGAGAAAAGGGCATGGACGAGGCCGCGATCCGCGCCGCGCTCGAAGGCTAAGATGCATATTCTGGCTACACAGACCGGCGTCATCGGCGACAGCGTCGAGCCGGTCGATCTCGACCAGGCGCCGGGCGACATCGTGGTGATATCGGCCGCCGACTCCGAACTGGCGGCGCTCGCCCGCGCGCAGGATTCGCTTGAAAGCGCGCCATCTCTGCGCCTCGCCAATGTCATGGCACTGACCCACAACTACTCGGTCGATCTCTACATCGAGAAGACGCTTCGAGACGCCAGGCTCATCGTGCTGCGGCTGCTCGGCGGCGCGTCCTACTGGCCCTACGGGCTGGAGCAAATCGAGGCACTGGCACGCGAGAAGGGCACCGCCCTCGTCGTCCTGCCGGGCGACGCGAAGCCGGACGATGCACTTCTGGCGCGTTCCACTGTCAGCAGAGACGAGGTTCATCAACTGTGGGACTACCTGATCCATGGCGGCCCGGAGAACATGGTCAACTTCCTCCACGCCTGCGCTCGCCTGATCGGGCACGGCGAAGCCCCGCCCGATGCCAAGCCACTCCTGAAGGCCGGTCTCTACTGGCCAGACCTGTCCAGCCCATCCCTCGATGAGATAAAGGCAAACTGGACCGAGGGCGCTCCCGTCGCCGCCATCACCTTCTACCGCGCACTCATGGAAGGCGGGAACACGGCTCCGGTCGATGCCGTCATTGCCGCCTTGCTGGAGCGCGGCCTCAATCCGCTGCCCGTGTTCGTCTCCAGTCTCAAGGACGAGGTCTCCGCCGCCACCGTCCACGAACTTTTCACGCAGGCGTCTCCCTCGGTTGTACTCAACGGTACAGGCTTCGCTGTCGCCGCCTTTGATGGCGATGGCGCGGAGTCGCCCTTCTCAGGGACTGACTGCCCCGTGCTTCAGATGGTTTTCTCCGGCTCCAGCCGCGAGGCATGGGAAGAGAGCCCGCAGGGCCTCACCGCGCGCGACCTCGCGATGAACGTGGTCCTGCCCGAGCTGGACGGCCGTATTCTCACTCGCGCCGTTTCCTTCAAGTCCGATGCCCAACGCCACGAGAGGACGCAGGCCAACATCGTCACATACGAGCCGGAACCGGGCCGCATCGGTTTCGTTGCCGATCTTGCCGCCAGCTGGGTGCGGCTACGGGAAACGCCTCCCGCCGGCCGCAAGGTTGCACTCATCCTCGCCAACTACCCGAACCGCGACGGGCGCATCGGCAACGGCGTCGGCTACGATACGCCGGCGAGCACGGTGAAGCTGCTGCAAGCATTGCACAGAGAAGGCTACGCGGTTTCCGGTTTCCCGGAGGACGGTACGGCGCTGGTGCATGAACTGCTGGAAGGCCCGACGAATGCTCGGAGCACCAAACAAGAGCCTCCAACCTCACCACACAAACGAATGTCATCCCGGGATTTATTCCCGGGATCCATTAGCGGCGCAGCCAGACAAAAGAGTCGGAGTGCTACCGATCTGCCAATGGGTCCCGGGGACAAGCCCCGGAACGACACTGAATGTCGTGCTCAAGCTTTTCTGAGTCTCGACGAATACAAGAAGCACTTCGCCAGCCTGCCTGAGAAAGTCCGCACGGAAATCACGCAGCGCTGGGGTGAACCGGAAGACGACCCCTTCGTGCGCGACGGTGCGTTTCATCTCGCGATCAAAACATACGGCAAGGTCGCAGTCGCCGTGCAACCCGCGCGCGGCTACAACATCGACCCGGCCGAGACCTACCATGACCCGGCACTTGTGCCGCCGCACAGCTATCTCGCTTTCTACATGTGGCTGCGCGAGGAATGGGGGGCGCATGCCGTTCTTCACAACGGCAAGCACGGCAACCTCGAATGGCTGCCCGGCAAGGCGCTGGCGCTGTCTACCGCCTGCTACCCGGAGGCCGCGCTCGGGGCGCTCCCCAACATTTATCCGTTTATCGTCAACGACCCCGGCGAGGGCACCCAGGCCAAGCGGCGCACGTCCGCCGTCATCGTCGATCACCTGACGCCGCCACTGACGCGTGCGGAAACCTACGGGCCGCTCAGGGACCTCGAGGCGTTGATCGACGAATATTATCTGGCGAGCGGCCTCGACCCGCGCCGCCGCGATATCCTCAGGCGGAATATCCTCGATCTCGTGAAGTCGAACCGCCTCGACGCCGATGCCGGCATTGCCGAAGGCGACGAGACTGACGCCGCGCTGCAGAAGCTCGACACCTATATCTGCGAACTGAAAGAGGCGCAGATCAGGGACGGGCTGCATGTCCTCGGTCAAGCACCCGAAGGACGGCTCGAGACAGACCTGCTGGTGGCGCTGACCCGCAGCCCGCGTTCGTCTGGTGAGGACGGCGACCGGTCGCTCGTTCGCGCACTCGCCTCCGATCTCGACCTGAAGGGGTTCGACCCGCTCGACTGCGACATGGGTTTACCGTGGGAAGGCGCGCGGCCCGAGGCGCTGGAGAGGCGTTCCGGCGACCCGTGGCGCACCATCGGCGACACGGTGGAGCGGCTGGAACTACTCGCCGCCGCGCTGGTCGCGGGCGAAACGGAATTCGACCTGGCATGGTCCGCGACCCGCGCCGTTCTGGACGAAATCGAAAGCAAGCTGCGCCCGCACCTCCGCCAGTCGGCCGAGAACGAGATCGCTTCGTGCCTGAAAGGACTCTCAGGCCGTTTCGTCGAACCCGGACCGTCCGGTGCACCGACGCGCGGCCGCCTCGACGTGCTGCCCACGGGCCGCAACTTCTACTCCGTCGACAACCGCGCCCTCCCTACTCCCGCCGCCTGGACGCTGGGCGAAAAATCCGCCGCACGGCTGGTGGAGCGCCACCTGCAGGATCACGGCCGCTGGCCCAAGGCCATTGGCCTCACCGCCTGGGGCACCTCCAACATGCGCACCGGCGGCGACGACATCGCGCAAGCCTTGGCCCTCATCGGCGCAAAGCCCGTCTGGGACCATGCGAGCTGGCGCGTGACGGGCTACGAGATCATTCCGCTGGCGAAGCTCGGCCGTCCGCGCGTTGATGTCACCCTGCGTATCTCCGGCTTCTTCCGCGACGCCTTCCCGGCGCAAATCGAGCTGTTCGACCAGGCCATCCGCGCCGTTGGAGCACTCGACGAGGAACCGGCGGACAACCCCATCGCCGCACGCATGAAAGAGGATGCAACCGAGGCCATCGCGCAGGGACTGGATGAAGGACAAGCCCGCCATGTGGCGGGTCTGCGCGTGTTCGGTTCGAAGCCGGGCGCCTACGGCGCGGGGCTGCAGGCATTGATCGACGAGAAGCTGTGGGACAAGGCGGGCGACCTCGCCGAAGGCTACATCGGCTGGGGCGGCTACGCTTACGGCAAGGGCGTGGAGGGCGAAGCCCTTCACGACACCTTCACGCTGCGCCTTAGCCACATCGAGGCCGTGGTGCAGAACCAGGACAACCGCGAGCACGATCTGCTGGACTCCGACGACTATTACCAGTTCGAGGGTGGCATGACGGCAGCCGTCGAACACGTGTCGGGCAACCGCCCGACGGTCTACCACAACGACCATTCGCGGCCCGAGCGCCCCGTCATCCGCACGCTGGAGGAAGAGATCGGCCGCGTCGTGCGCTCCCGTGTCGTTAACCCGAAATGGATCGCCGGCGTTATGCGCCATGGCTACAAGGGCGCTTTCGAGATCGCGGCCACCGTCGATTACATGTTCGCTTTCGCTGCAACGACGGGCGCGGTCAGGGATCATCATTTCGACTTGGCATATGAGGCCTTCATCGCCGATGACGAGGTGCGCGAATTCATGGCCGAGCACAACGCGCCGGGCCTGCAGGAAATGGCCCAAGCGTTCGAGGAAGCGATAGAGCGCGGCTTGTGGACACCGAAATCCAACTCGGCGCATCATCGTCTCTCTGCCATTACGGGCAATGACAGGATGATCGCGGGAGCGGCGGAATGAACGACACACCGAAAAAGAAAGCGGACATGACCGAGGCAGAGCGCGACGCCCGCCATGCCAAGAAGATGAAGAAGAAAAAGGAAGCGCGGAACAAGATCCTCGCCACCAAGACGCGCGAGAAGGGCCTCGTCATAGTCCACACCGGCAAGGGCAAGGGCAAGTCGACCGCCGCTTTCGGCATCGTCTTCCGCTCCCTCGGTCACGGCCACAAGGTCGGCATCGTCCAGTTCGTCAAGGGCGCGTGGGAGACGGGCGAGCGCGACGTGCTGATGAAGTTTGCCGACCAGGTGACGTTCAAGACCATGGGCGAGGGCTTCACCTGGGAGACCCAGGACCGCCAGCGCGACATTGCCGCGGCGAGGAAGGCATGGGACGCGGCGAAGGAGATGATCGCCGACCCGTCCTACAACCTCGTGCTGCTGGACGAGCTCAACATCGTGCTGCGCTACGACTACCTGCCCCTGGACGAGGTGATCGAGACACTGCAGGCCAAGCCGGAAATGACCCACGTCATCGTCACCGGCAGGAACGCAAAAGAAGAGCTGATTGGGATCGCCGATCTCGTGACCGAGATGACACAGGTGAAACACCCCTTCCGCGATGGCGTGAAGGCGCAGGTGGGAATCGAGTTCTAGCGCGCTTTCGGAAAAGTGGGCACCGGTTTTCCGCTGAAAAGCGCGGTAAAACAAATAACCCGAGCAATAGCCAAATCAGGCAAGGCAAAATTGCTCGGGATGGAGTAAAACAGACGTAAGTCGAAGACACATAGCAGCGTCCACGAGAGGGACTGGGAATGATCCCGGTGCGGCCGACCCAAGCAGGGGGCCAACGCCGGGGCTGCATTTTCATGAAGGCCGATGCCGGGCATCGTCCGCCTCCTGGTGCGCTGCTGTTGGACAGCCAAAGGAGGCACATATGACATCCAGACTTCTAGCAATACTCATCGCCGCCGTCCCTGGCGCGGCGCTCGCCCATCCCGGCCACGTGATTGAATCCGGCGGCCACACCCACTGGCTGGCCCTCGCCATTCTCGGTGGTCTCGGCATAGCGCTTGCCGGCTGGGGCCTCGCCCGGCTTGCAAGCGCCGTGAAACGCCGGTCGCAGACATGAGCGAAAAATTCGG
>Ga0207814_100910_pt1 | contig 11880 bp, 9 predicted proteins | sample TtaePargueraPR_7_FD_187755 | JGI IMG/M metagenome (GOLD analysis project Ga0207814, IMG submission 187755) | Aerobic enrichment media microbial communities from Bioluminiscent Bay, La Parguera, Puerto Rico - Tt and P1 (2) (SPAdes) | ecosystem: Environmental > Aquatic > Marine > Unclassified ... | reverse complement strand
AAAAGGGCGTGCCGTCCGATTATCGCGGCCAGGCCATCGCGCTGGCGACGATGACCGCCACGTTGATCGGCCTGCTCGCAGGCCCGACCGTGATTGCGCTGTTCACCGAGGAATTCTTCGGCGATCCGGCCAAGGTCGGCGCTTCGGTGGCAATTGTCGGAGTGATATGCGGCGCGATCGCGCTGGTCTTCCTGGGCACCAGCTACAATGCCGCGATGCGCGCACGCAACGATTTGGACGCGCTCGAAAGCTAGGAGAAAGCAGAGGGGCCGGATCGCAAGACCCGGCCCCTCTTGACTTGGCGCGATTGGGCAGCGGCTTAGAGCGTGATGCCCGGCCAGCCATGCTCCGAGAAATCGAAGTCGACGCCGCTCGGCGTCTGCATCTTCATTTCCCAAGTTACACCGGCATCGCGGTCGTTGGGATCGACCATGCACTTGTTGCCGAATTTCTGGGCGCGCTCGATAGCAGCATCCATATCGTCGACCACGAAGCCGATGTGATTGATGCCCGGCTCTGCGTAATTGGGGTGGTTCTCGTCGGGGATCTTGATCAGCGCGATGTTCATGACACCGTCGCTGAGATAGATCGCGCCCATTTCGGACGTACCGGCCCGGCTGATCTCCTCTAGTTCAAAAGTGTTTTGGTAGAACTCGCTTTCCTTATCGAGGTCGTCGACAGTGATGGCGACGTGGCGAAGTTTTGCCATTGTACTGCTCCTTGCAAAAATGACGGCCGGCGACGCGCTCAGGCCATGCTCATGTAAACGTTTTTGGTCCGCACGAATTCGCGGATGCCGTGGATCCCCCCGACGCGCCCCACGCCGCTCTGCTTGTTCCCGCCGAACGGTGCCGCAGCCGGCAGCCCGTAGGCGTTGTTGACGAGGATACTGCCCGCATCGAGCGCCTGGGCCACGCGGTGAACGCGGGTGACATCGTTGCTCTCGATATAGGCCGCGAGGCCGTAGGGCGTGTCGTTTGCCAGCGCGATCGCCTCTTCTTCGTTTTTGAAACGCATGAAGCTGACGACCGGTCCGAAAACCTCGTCGCGCACGACCTCGTGGCTGTTGTCGACATTGGCGACCAGGGTGGGTCCGACGAAGAAGCCGTCGGCCAGATCACCGCCCATGCGTTCGCCGCCGGTCAGGATTTCCGCCCCGTTGGCGCTCGCGCGTTCAGCGAAACCCAGCACGCGCTCCATTTGCTGCTGATGGATCAGCGGGCCCATGGCGGTATCCTTGTCCGCCGGATCGCCGACCTTCACATAACCGACCGCGTTCTGCACGTCGGCGACGAAGCCGTCGAAGATCGAGTCCTCCACCAGCACGCGGGTGCCGGCAATACAGGCCTGGCCCGACATCGGGATGCAGCCCATCAGCGCCGCCTGCACCGCCTTCTCACGGTCGGCATCGGCGAAGACGAGTCGCGCGGACTTGCCGCCCAGCTCGAGGCCGACGGGCGTCAGATTAGGTTGCGCGGCGGCGAGCACCTTCTGCGCGGTGTGCCCGCCGCCGGTGAAGTGCAGCTTGTCTACGCCGGGATGGCTGCACAGGGCAGTGCCCCCTTCGCCGCCGCCGGGAACGACATTGATCACGCCCTCGGGAATGCCCGCTTCCAAGGCCAGCTCGCCGAGGCGCAGGCAGCTGTAGGGCGCGAATTCGCTCGGCTTGATGATACAGGTATTGCCCGCCGCCATCGCTGGCGCGATCATCTGCCCGAAGGAAATCGCCGGGCCATTCCAGGGCACCACGATGCCGATCACGCCATAGGGCTCGTCGATCGTATAATCGAAGGCGGGCACCGGCCAGGTGGTGATCATGTCGCCACCGATCTTATCGGCCCAGCCTGCGTTGTATTCGAACAGGTCAGCGATCCATTCGGGAAAGGCCTCGGCCATCATGTCGGGAGAGCCGTTCTCCGTCATGACGATCGCCTTGATCTCGTCGAAATGCTCGCGGATGACCGCGGCGAATTTCAGCATCAGCTTGCGCTTGTCGTTTGCGGGCACGGCGCGCCAGCCGGGCAACGCCGCGCGCGCGGCTTTCACCGCAGCGTCGATTTCCTTCTTGCCGGCGAGCGGCACCGCCTGCGTCAGCTTGCCCGTCGCCGGGTAAAGATGATCGTAGGTGCCGATCGAACTGTCGGTGGTCTTGTCGCCACCGATGATGAACCCGGCCTTCGGCAGCACCGAAGTGTTTGCTGGACTAATTGGCATCGCTCTTCCCACTGCATCGCGCAGTCATATATTTTGCGTCAGCATAACGATGCGCCTCGTTGAGTGGCCTGTAAACCTTCGATGCGCCGGGTGGACCTTTCGCTAGGCTGTCTGGATCAAGAGCGAATCTAATTGCAGCCCGCGTTCAGGTGGATTCCTCGCTCCAGCCATTCGCACCGGCGGCGGCATCTCGGGCTTTGGCGAAGTTGAGCCGGGCCAGCAGGCGCGCTCCCCGCAACGGATCGGCGAGGTCCGCCTGCTCGAGCGCCCGGACGATCTGCGAGTCACCGGCAGCGGCGATTGCCGTGTCGGCATCGGGCAGCCAGACTTCGATCATGGCGGCAAAGGGGTAGCACGGCGCCGGGTCGACGACGCGGTTCCAAACGATGCGCGAGGCCTCCGGCAGCAGGTGAACCAACGCGCCTGCCGCATCGAGGGACCGGGTATGGAAATCCGCCGCCTGTATCGGAGTCAGAAACGACAGCATCACGTCGGCGGTCGGTTTGCCCTGCAGCAAGGCCTTTTCCTCAATCGCCATCGTCCAGTCGTCGACTGGTCCGGCAAACACGCGTTTCTCGTCTTCAAGCAGTTCGTCCAGTGCGTGCGGGTGATAACGCGCGGCGAGCAGGTCTTCCCAGCTTTTCATGCCGAGGATGGTCGACCCGTCGTAATCGTTGGCGAAGCTCGCGTCGATTACGTCCGTGCGATGCTTCACGCACTGATGCGAACTAAGGAAATGCTTGCCGAGCGAAGTGCCGAAACTGCTCGCCAGTTGAGAGTGCTCGCGCCACGCCTGCGGAAAGGCTTCGGGCGCCAGTACGGGGCTGCGCTGGGCGAGATAGGCGAGCTTGTACTGCGCGCCCGAACTCGGGGCGAAGGCGCGTGCGGTCGCGGAAGGGCCTTTGCCGCTCATCGGGTCAGTCCTCGGTCAGCATAGCGCGGGTTGCAGCTTGCCGTATCGCGCAACGATCGCGCGCATGGCCTCGTAACCGTCGTGCACGGCATCCCCGATCCGCCCGCCCTTGCGGCTGTCGCCGATGACATGCGTCGAGATGCCGAGAGCGATCAAGCCGTCGGCGAGATCGGATTGCGGGTCGCGGCCCTGGGCAAGCAGCACGTAATCGGCGGGCAACTCGCGCTCAGTCTCGTCATCACCGACGACCTTCACGTTTGCGTTACCGATGCCGGTGATGTGGTGCCTCGCCAGCACTTCGATGCTGTCATGCTCCGACAGCCGTCCGACGAGGTTGGAGCGGTAGACCATCTCCGCCGACCGGGCGAGCTGATCGGCGCGCGAGCGGGTGACGAGGGTCACTGCGGCACCGCGCGCCGCGGCGAACTCGCTTGCCTCGCAGCCGGTCTCGCCGCCCCCATAGACCACCACCCGGTCGCCTTTCCCGAACGACACGTCCGTATCGCCCATCAGCAGGTCGTAGGCTTCCACCACGATGCCGCTGTCCTCGCCTTCGATATTATGGCTGCGTCGGCGCGTGCCCGCAGCGACTATCACGACATCCGGCTCCATCGCCGAGATTTCATCGAGCGAGGTCCGCTGGCCTAGATGCGTGGTGATTCCGCTCGCCTGCACTTCCCGGTCGAGATAGTCGCGATAGCGCAGCAGCAATTCCTTGCCAGGAGGCGCGCCCGATGCGATGATTCCACCGCCGAGCGTGTCACGAGCCTCAAACAGATGCGTCTCGAATCCCGCCCGGTCGAGCATCAGCGCCGTACTGATCCCGCCCGGTCCCGCACCGACCACCACAGCGCGTTTACCCGTGCCGAGATCGTCGGGGATAGGCGCGTGCAGTTCGCGCCCCGTGCGCGGATTCTCGGCGCAGGTCACGCGGTGGAGGTTTTCCGCCGCGATACAGAAGTTGCAGGTGGTGCATGGGCGGATCGATTCCGGTTTGCCGGCCTCGGCCTTGGAGGGCCAATAAGGATCGGTCAGCGATGGGCGCCCTAGCGCGATCAGGTCGCAATCGCCATCGGCAATCGCCTTCTCGGCGGTTTCGGGCACGCGAATCTGGCCGACACCGATTACCGGGGCGCCGGTCGTTTCCCGCAACTGCCGGGCGTAGGGCAGGCGCCAGCCCTCGGGTGCCGACATCGGCTCCATCACCTTGTCGAACGCCTGCGGGCCGCGGCCGGTGCTGGCGTGGAGAATATCGACGCCGGCCTCGACGAAATACGTGCAGATTTCGGAGGTTGTGTCGATATCGAGCCCGCCCGCGACGAATTCGTCGGCGGAAATGCGATAGCAGAACGGCAGGTTGTCGATGGCCTCGCGCACGCTGCGGATCACGGCGAGGGGGAACGCCATGCGCCGTGTCGCATCGCCGCCCCATTCGTCGTCACGCTCGTTCGAGATCGGCGAGAGGAATTGCGACAGCAGATAACCGTGGGCGCCGTGGAGCTCGATCCCGTCATAGCCGGCCCGGGCCGCGCGCCCGGCCGCCGCGCCGAAAGCTTCGACGAGATGGCGGATCAGTGCATCGTCCATCTCCTCGACCACCAGCTTGGTCGGGTCCTTGCGCGACCAGACCCGGCTTGGCCCACGCACGATGCCGTCCCTGAGGAACTTCGCCGGGGCGAACCGGCCGCCATGCTGCAATTGGATGAAGCACTTCGTGCCGCTCTCGTGCAGCGCATCGACCAGCCTATAATGGCCATCGAGATTGCGATCGGATTCGAGCGAAAGCTGGTGGGTTTCGGTACGGCCCGTGTCCGGGTCGACGCTGGTGAATTCGACCACGATCAAGCCGAAGCCACCGCGCGCACGTTCCTGATAAAACGCGATCTGATCGGCTGTTACCCTGCCGTCCGTTCCACCGAGCGAACTTGACATCGGCGCCATGACGACGCGATTCTTCAGCCGCAGCCGCCCCAGCTCGAACGGGGAAAAGAGATTGGGATAGAATTCGTTCACATGTCTCTCGGCTATCGGGCTTCTTCCGTTTTGTGTTTGTGGGCAGACATAGGCTATCGAGGCTGTAGGAACACCTGCGACCGCCAGAATTGGTATTCATATAGTTCTATTACAGCAAGCGCGGCTAGCACAAAAATCGAGCTTCATACGATATGCGAGCGTTTCAGGCGTTCTGGCGGGGTTGCATGGTTTGGCTACAGGCTCGCCGTACCGTATACAGGTATATCAATAGAAGGCAGCGAGATTGGAATCGATGTTTTCCAGCGTTGTGGGAAGCGAGGCCGGCAGGTGAAGAACCGAACTTCTGCCCGGTTCGATCTGTCGGATGCCATCGCCGCGAACCTGGCGAGCAAGGGCGGCGAAGCGCTGTTGCATTTCGACTCGTGCTGGATAGACTGGAAATGGTTGCGGGAATTTTGCGACCATGTAGCTCCGGTTTTTGCAAGGGCGCATACGGTCGGCCTCGTCGCGCGGGTCAGACCCACCCATATCGCGACCATTGCGGCGAATGTGCGCGACAGGCGCAGCACGGCATTCATCTACAGCGCCCAGACCTCATCGGGAATCGCTTCGGATATCAGACGCCTTCGATTGCCGGTCGTGGTTGCCGATAGCGGCGACTGGAACGAGACGACCTTGCGCGCTGCGTCGGAGGCCGGGTCCATAGCCGTCGCAACGAGCGAGAGCGACGCCCGAATCGCGATTCTAAGCCCGGGTACCGCGCCAGTGATTGCCAAAGGCGATCCCGACATCGCATTCCGCTTGCTCTCCTCCGGAACCACCGGGCCACCGAAAAGGGTGCCGATCCGATGGGATACAGCCGCTCAACTCGTGGCGAATTCGCGCACGGCCTACGTTGGAAGCGACAACGCCGATGCTCCGCAGATCATGGCGTCGCCGCTCGGGAATGTGGCGGGCCTAGTCTATACATTGCCTGTCCTTGCGCTCGGCGGGCGGCTGGTCCTGCTCGACCGGTTCGAACCGCAGGCTTGGGCGGAGGCCGTCCGCGACCACCGCCCTGTACGCGGGGCCCTGACACCAACCGGCGTGCGGATGGTACTCGACGCGCAGGTGCGGCGCGAATGGCTGGAAAGCCTGCAGGTTATCGGGGTTGGCGGCAGTCGATTGGACGAAGAGCTGCAGGCCGAATTCGAGTCCCGTTACGGCATCCCCGTCCTCCCCGCCTACGGCGCCACGGAATTCGGCGGTGTCATCGCCAATTGGTCGGTGGATGCCTATCAGGAATGGGGTCGCCGCAAGCGCGGAAGCGTAGGGCGCGCGGGCACGGGCGTGGCCCTCAGGGTCGTCGACCAAGGAAGTGGCCACGTGCTTGGACCCGGGGAGCAAGGCTTGCTCGAAGCCAAAGTCGACCGGATTGGTGCGAGCTGGATTCGCACAACCGACTTGGCCTCGCTCGACGAGGACGGATTTCTCTTCATCCATGGACGCGCGGATGGCGCGATCAATCGCGGCGGATTCAAGATCCTGCCCGATGCGGTTGCAAATGTGGTAAGGCAGCATCCAGCGGTGGCCGACGCCGCTGTGATCGGTTGTGCGGACCATAGGCTCGGGGAGGCACCGGTAGCTGCGGTGGAATTGCGGGTTGGGCAGAATGTTTCGCCAATTGCGATCAGATCGTGGTGCAGAGACCGCATGCTGGCCTATCAGGTTCCTGCGCGAATCGTGATCCTCGATGCCTTGCCCCGCAACTTGTCCGGGAAGGTCGCGCTGACCGCGTTGAAAGAGATCCTCTCAAGCAAGGCGATGGATCAGGCCTGATCGCGATCGTGGGCTTTCGAGACATATTTCTGGACTGAGAAACCCGCGAGATTGCCATTGCAACGGTCAGCCAGGTTGAAATTGATCGCAATTGAGGTATCGGAATTAGAGCACCACTCGGGAGAGCCCAAGCCATGAAAATCCTCGTCCCCGTCAAGCGGGTGATCGACTACAACGTCAAGCCGCGGGTCAAGGCCGACGGCAGCGGCGTCGACCTCGCCAACGTCAAGATGAGCATGAACCCGTTCGACGAGATCGCCGTAGAAGAGGCGATCCGAATCAAGGAAGCGGGCAAGGCGGAGGAAATCGTCGCCGTTTCGATCGGCCCGGCCAAGGCACAGGAAACGCTGCGCACTGCGCTGGCGATGGGCGCCGACCGCGCGATCCTGGTCGAGACCGATGACGAGGTCGAACCGCTTGCCGTGGCCAAGATCCTCAAGGGCGTAGCCGACGAGGAACAGCCGGGCATCGTGATGCTCGGCAAGCAGTCGATCTCGGACGATTCGAACCAGACGGGGCAGATGCTCGCCGCCTTGATGGGGCGGCCGCAGGGGACCTTCGCCAATACGGTCGAGGTCGAAGGCGACAGCGTTACCGTGAAGCGCGAGATCGACGGCGGGCTCGAGACGGTCAAGCTGACGCTCCCCGCGATCGTCACCACCGACTTGCGTCTCAACGAGCCGCGCTATGCCTCGCTGCCCAATATCATGAAGGCGAAGAAGAAGCCGCTCGATACCAAGAGCCCGGGCGATTACGGCGTGGACACCGCGCCGCGGCTCAAGACCACCAACGTCTCCGAACCCCCGGTCCGCCAGGCGGGCGAGAAGGTCGAGGACGTCGACGCGCTGGTCGCGAAGATCAAGGCACTGGGGATCGCGTAAGCGGCCCGGTCAGAAGAGGATACACACATGAAAACGCTGGTCTGGGTCGAACACGACAATAGCGAAATGAAGGATGCGACGCTGTCCGCGGTGACCGCCGCATCGCAGCTGGGCGAGGTCCACCTGCTGGTCGCGGGCAGCGGCTGCGGCGGCGTCGCCGAGCAGGCGGCCAGGGTCGCGGGCGTGGGCAAGGTCCATGTCGCCGACGATGCCGCCTACGAGCATGCTCTGGCCGAGAACGTCGCGCCGTTGATTGCCGACCTCATGGGCCATCACGACGCGGTGCTGTTCCCCGCCACCACCACCGGCAAGAACATCGCCCCGCGCGTCGCCGCGCAGCTCGACGTGATGCAGATTTCGGACATCCTGTCGGTCGAGGGCGACAAGACCTTCACCCGCCCGATCTATGCCGGCAACGCCATCGCCACGGTCGAGAGCTCGGACGAGAAACTGGTGATTACCGTGCGCGGCACCGCCTTCGACAAGGCCGAAGCCGAGGGTGGCTCGGCCGAGACCGAGGCGGTCTCCGGTCCCGGAGATGCGGGCCTGTCGAGCTTCGTCAGCCAGGAGCTCGCCGAGAGCGAGCGCCCCGAACTGACCAGCGCCAAGGTGATCGTCTCGGGCGGGCGCGCGCTCAAGGATGCGGATACCTTCGAGGAATACATCACGCCGCTCGCCGACAAGCTCGGCGCCGGGATCGGCGCGAGCCGCGCGGCGGTCGATGCGGGCTACGTGCCCAACGACTATCAGGTTGGTCAGACGGGCAAGATCGTCGCCCCCGAAGTGTATATCGCAATCGGCATTTCGGGCGCGATCCAGCACCTGGCGGGCATGAAGGATTCGAAGACCATCATCGCCATCAACAAGGACGAGGACGCGCCGATCTTCCAGGTCGCCGACATCGGTCTGGTCGCCGACCTGTTCAAGGCGGTGCCGGAGCTGACCGAGAAGCTTTGAAGGCGCGTTGTGGGAAATGCACGGCGACGCTCGTTCAGCGCAGCACTTCTCGGAAGAACCTCAGAGATATGAAACGGGGTAAACGCGAATGATCAAACTCACCGTTACCGGACGCGAAAGCGAGCGGCGGACGATCGAGGCGGCCGAGGGGCTTAGCCTGATGGAAGCGATTCGAGACAACAGTTTCGACGAGTTGCTGGCTTTGTGCGGTGGATGCTGCTCCTGTGCGACGTGTCACGTCTATGTCGATCCCGAATTTGCAGCCAAGCTTCCCGATATGGGCGAAGACGAGGATGACCTGCTGGAGAGTTCGGATCACCGCATCGAAGCTTCCCGTCTGTCCTGCCAAATCCCGCTCACGCCGGAGCTGGATGGGCTGAAAGTGCGTGTTGCGCCGGAGGACTGAAAGCGCCTCTACGACACAACGCGGCTCTATCGCGATAGTACCGGCCAGCGGGCGCACGGAACTAAGCCTAGTAAAAGTCGATCACTTTCCCTTGAAATTCGGGCCCCGCTTTTCCTGAAAAGCTTGCACGCCCTCGATAAAATCCTCGCTATTTCCGGCGACGCGCTGCGCTTCGGCCTCGTGATTCATCGCCTCGGGAAGACTCATGTGCTGAGCCCCACGCACCAGCTGTCTGATCATTCCCAAGGCCAGGGTCGGACCCTGTGCTAGCCGCTTGGCAAGAGAATTGGCCTCGTCCAGAAGGTCGTCATCGGCGACGCAGCGCGTGATCAACCCAATCTTCTCGGCATCTTCGGCCGGGATTCGTTCACCCAACATCATCGCTTCCATCGATTTTGGAATGCCGGCAGATTTCGGGAGCATCCACGTCGATCCGCCATCTGGTATCAGACCGATATTGACGAATGCCTGGAGAAAGAAAGCCGACCGAGCGGCAACTATGATATCTCCGGCGAGGGCTAGAGCACAGCCAATACCGGCTGCAGGACCGTTGACTGCGGTAACGATCGGTATCTCAAGCGCCGACAGGGCAAGCATTCCCGGATTGTAGTGATTCTGCAGCGAGCGCCGCGATGCGTCGCCCGGTCGCCCGCCATCGAACGTTCTTCCGCCTATGTCCGCGCCGGCACAGAAGCCGCGACCCGCACCCGTGATCAATAGCGCGCGGGCATCGGATTGAGACAAGCTATCGAGGGCGTCACGAATCTCATCGAACATCGCGGGCGTAGCGGCATTCATGCGATCCGGTCGATTGAGAATCAGCGTGGCGACTTGCTCTTCGACTTCGATCAGTATCGTCTCGTAGCTTCCCATAAACCCTCAGTCCCCTTCCTCGGCGATGGCATTATGACGCTCAGGCTGAAGTTTGGAAAGGCTGCATGCGCGCTCAGCCTGCCTGCCAAATACAAAGACGCGCGAGCACAGAATGCAGCTTGGGGTTGTTCCACCACTTCTCGCCCTCCTATTTCCGGAGCCTTGTTGCTCAATAGCCGAAAACGGCGCGCGCGATCCCAGAAGCCATTGACGCGTTATTGATAGCAAGCATCGATGCGACGAAAACCGGCTGATCGTGGAGCTGCAACCTTACGAACGGGTGGTCGCGGGCGAGTTGGAAGTGGAGCCGATGCAATTGCGAGCCTACGACCTGGAAACCGGCGAACGGTTATGGTCGCGGGCCGTCCGCGATATCCATTTCGTACCCGCGCCACCTCCATAGATTCGAAAAGCATGGGATACTGCTAATAACAAGCGGATACGCCTTCGGTCGATTTCATCCGCTATCGTCGTCCTTCATTCCCTTGCATCCGATCAACGCTACGCTGTGCTGCGAGACCAAAGTTCGCACCTTTTGGGCGGCAATACAGATTTGATGAGGGAACATATGTCTGTCAGCGTCCGCTTTCGCTACGCTCCGCCCAGAAACCGGACCATCTACACACGGCCCAACTCCAGCCATATCGGGCGTTGACCAGCGGGCGAGTACGCGGCAAATGCCGCCGTCACCGACAAGTGCTGTAAAATGAACTGTAAAAAGCGGCTCATTTGGCGGGCTAAGTCGTTGAAATGCGGGTGTAGCTCAATGGTAGAGCAGCAGCTTCCCAAGCTGACGACGAGGGTTCGATTCCCTTCACCCGCTCCAGCTTCTCGTGCGGCATCGCGGCACCGCGCGGCATCGGTTCCGACCGAACCCTCGTGTGTCTATCTGAAACGGCCGGGCAAGCCCGACCTGCGGGGTTCGATTCCCTTCACCCGCTCCAGTTTCCCGTTCGACAGCCGAGCTTGCCAACCGCTCCTCCCGCGGCAATGGTGGCGTTTTGCAACCGTTTCGGGGTTCGGTTTGAACGATATCGCCTCGCTGGATCCGAATTACGACGGCACGCTGCTCGGGCGTTTCGGCGGCGAGAAGCCGCCCGCGGCGCAGTGGTTCGCCGATGCCGTCGCGCATGAGCCGGAGCGCTCGCAATTCCGCGTCGACGGCGCCGATATCGAGCTGCTGACATGGGGCGAGGTCGGCAGGCCCGGCCTGCTGTTCCTCCACGGCAACGCCGCGCATGCCGATTGGTGGAGCTTCATCGCTCCGCTGTTTGCGAGCGATTATCGCTGCGCAGCGATTTCTTGGTCGGGGATGGGTCGGTCGGGCTGGCGCGACGCCTACACCATCCCGACTTTCGCAGCGGAAGCGCTGGCAGCGATCGAGGCGGCGCAACTGGGCGCCTCGGGCGAGCCGCCGGTTATCGTGGCGCACTCGTTCGGCGGGTTTCCGACGCGCTACCTGTCGGCTTTCCACCCCGAGGCGATAGCGGGCGCGATCCTGGTCGATTCGGCGCCGCCGCGACCGGGAGGCGGCCCGCCGCCGCGGCTCGCGCAGGGACGGGCGCTCAATCCGCGCTATCCCAGCCTCGAAGCGGCGCTGCGCCGCTTCCGCTTCCTGCCCGAGCAGGACCACGGCCTGCCCGAGATCGTCGACTGGATGGCGCGCGGCGCGCTGCACGAAGTGTCACAGACCGACGAGACGCCGGGTGGGTGGACGTGGCGCTTCGACCCGCAATTCTGGGCCAAGTTCACCCGCGGCGAACTGGCCGCGCGTCCGAAAGTGCCGGCGGGCATCATTATCGGCGAGAAGTCGGCACTGTTCCCGGCGGGACGGCTCGAGGAAT
>Ga0207814_100909_pt1 | contig 11891 bp, 15 predicted proteins | sample TtaePargueraPR_7_FD_187755 | JGI IMG/M metagenome (GOLD analysis project Ga0207814, IMG submission 187755) | Aerobic enrichment media microbial communities from Bioluminiscent Bay, La Parguera, Puerto Rico - Tt and P1 (2) (SPAdes) | ecosystem: Environmental > Aquatic > Marine > Unclassified ... | reverse complement strand
GCTGCCTCATCGCGCGCGCAGGTATCCATCGTCACCGACGGTCGTCGCGACCGCCCGTTTGTCCGGCGACGCGAACCGGACGGCGCCCCGGTGACCGCGCGGTGACTCCCGTATCCCAGTGGGAGGACAGATGCATCCGTCGTTCTCTGAGTCCGAAGACCCGGCGCCCGCAGCCCGGCAATCCGCACATTCGCTCAGCCGTGATCGCGCGTATCCGCCCGCCCGGCGCTCCACACACCGGTCGGCTCGGCCGGACCGCAGCCGGCGTCGGGTTCGGGGCGTGCTCGCTGCGGCGACGGCCGCATTGCTGACGGTCGCCGGGCTCACGTTGATCCCGAACGCGAGCGCCGCCAAGAACCCGTTCGAACGGGGTCCGGCACCGAACGCGTCCAGTCTCGCCGCTGCCCGGGGCCCGTTCGAGACGTCCCAGGTGACGGTGTCGTCGCGCGATGCCAGCGGGTTCGGCGGCGGCACGATCTACTTCCCGGCCAGTGGCGACGAAGGCACCTTCGGTGGAGTGGCGGCGCCCCCGGCTTCACCGCGTCTCGGTCGAGCATGGCCTGGTTGGGACCCCGGCTGGCATCACAAGGGTTCATTGTATTCAATATGGTGATCGGCACCGAACGAGACACGATCGCCTCGGTACGATTCCATTCCGAACCATTCTTCGAAAGCCTTCCATCCGATTTGGACAAGGCATATCTGGAGCTCAACAACGCTAGCCATTTCGCACCGAACATTCCGAACACTACCATCTCGTCGTTCAGCGTGGCCTGGCTGAAGCGCTTCGTCGACGACGACACCCGCTACGAGCAATTTCTCTGCCCGCCGCCCCGCCCCGCAGGTCGAGGTCCGGCTGCCGGCCGGTGAGCAACTCCGCGTAGATGGCGGGCTCGACGATCCGGATGTAGAGGTACGCCAGCGACTCCGGTGCGGCGTGGTTGGCCAGATCAGGGCCGAGCACGTCGACGAAGATGTCCACCTGGGCACGGATGAATCGCCGGTGCACCCTGCCCGGCTCGGCGAAGTGCCCAGCCTCGTCCGCAAACATTCAGGTGGTGCGCGCTGGGATTCCGCGTGGTGGCATAGCGTGATGGCCGGTTGGTTGGTGGCCGCCGGCTGATGTTGACCTGGGTGGGGTGGGGGTCAGGTGGGTGCGGGTAGGTTCGGCATCCAGGGTCGTCCGAGGATGGCGTCGCGCAGGACGGCCATTTTGTCGAGGCCGTTCTTCGCCGCGCTGGAGACGTAGCCGAGGATCTTGTACCGATCCTTGGTGCGTTGCTCGCTGGTGAGCCGCCCGGAGATCTTCTGCTGGATCTTCGCCGGTCGCAGGTCCCGTTCGGCCTGGTTCGACGTCGGCGGCACCAACAGGTCGTCAACGAAGCGCAGCACGTCGGCACGTCGGTCCCGGAAGACTTCCAACAGCAGGCGGGCTTTACGCTCACCCGGCCGGTTGCCGATGGTGCTGGTGTCGGACAGTCCGACCAGCACGCCGTGGTGCAGCCGGTACAGCAACTCGGCCTTCACTGTGGGGTCGATGCCCGGCCGGTTCTGCTCACGGGCCGTGTTCGTCTCGTGGATCAACGCGCGCAGCGCGTCGGAGATCTGCTTCGGCCAGACCGCGTCGGGGTACACCTCGGCCGCACCGTCAAGATCACGTAACAGGTGAGCGCAACACAGTTGGTGGACCAGCGTGCCCAACTCGGCCGAGTCGTAGTTCCGGTACCGGTCGTGCACGACCACCGAGCCGGTCAGGTCCTTGACCACGAACGCCGTGAACGTGGCCAGGTCCCGGTCACCGACCTGGTAGTGAGTCCACAACTCGGTACACGCCACGAGCAGGTACTTCTCGGCCTTCTTCCGGCCCGGCCTCGGTTTCTTCGGCCCGACCCGCAGCGGCGTCTCGTCACAGCACACCGCGTACGCCAGGGTGATCAACATGCGGATCCGTTTGTCGACCTCGCTGGTCAGCGCCGCGACCCGGGTCAGCACGCCGTGCACGAACCCCGGCGACGGTGTCGCACCGGTCAGCGACCGAAGCATCTGTACACACCGCTGCACCGGGATGAAATGCACGACCATCAGATAGACCGCCCACGCCTGCAGGTTCGGGCCGTACCCCACCGGACCGGCCCCCGCGCCTTCCGGCCGGGCCGCGGTGTGCAGCTTCCCGCACCCACACCGCACCGCATGCTGGTCGTACTGGGTCAGCGTCGCGGTCATCAACGGAACCTCGACCTGCTGATACCGGTCCACCACACCCAGATCCCGCGCGTCCACCAACTCCGCGCCGCACCCGCAACTACCCTCGGGGAACCGGTCCCGCCGCTGATCAGGAGCATCCGACCAGGCCAGGTTCGACCCCGGCGCACCCCGCTGCCTACCCCGCGTACCCGCCGGGGTGTCCCGCTTCTTCCTCGCCGCAGGTGGCGTACGCCCCGGATCATCATCCTTCGACGGCGGAGACGACGAGTTCGACGAGTTCCGCGACAACAGATGCTCGACCCGCGCCAGCCGCACCGCGAGCGCCTCGTACGCCGCCGTCAACTCCGCGATCTGCGCGTCCTGCTCAGCAATCCGAGCGTCCTGCGTCCGTGCCAGCGAGATCAACTCTTCACGAGACAGATCCTCCGACACCGACACGCCAAGATCAAACCACAACGGACAGAACGGCGTCGAGCCGGTCGAACCCCGTCACTCAACCCGCGCTGACCGTCACTCTTCGCGCACCACCTGAATGTTTACCATCCGGACTGTCTTCCAGGTCGAACTCCGAAGGCTCCAACACATCTTCGATGTCGGGCCAACGCGCTAGCAGTTCTTCACGGAACCGCATTATGCCCGAGCTCGAAGTGAGGTCGCTAGCGTCACCCTCAGCGAGCTTGTAAAAAATCTCCTCGGGTCACCCATGCCATGCTTCCAGAATCCGAAATCACTGCTCACGACGCCATCCTAGGGGAACCTCGGCGAACAGATCGGACATTCGGCACCACGACGGGTGACCGTCGTCTTTGAAACCATAGGTCTTCTCGAGCCATTCATCCTTCCTCCGCTGCCCTCTCGTGTAATTCGACTTCCGGCGGAGGTTCGTAGCAGTTGGCCGGTGACCTCAGCGCTGTTGATCAACGCCCGAAGCTCTACCCGTTCATCCGCTGTCAGTTCCACGAGGTGCAGCCAACCACACCGACATCACGTCAAGACAACAGGATCACGAGACACTAGGCGGGGAGCGAATCAAACTCCAGGCGATTCAGACCTTTAATGTAGACAAATTCCTTCCCGCTGGGCGAAAAACTGGGATGCCAAGCATCTCCTACATCCACAATCCTGGACAACTCGCCGGCGATCGGGTCAACTGACCACACACCACCCCCCTCGCCCCTCGAGTGAACGGCCACAACAATATCCTGACCGTTTGTCGCGAGATCAGCAATGCCCGGAATTTCGGCAATGATTGTTGATTCCCGAACTTCCGGATCCCACTGCACAAGTAGCCATCCGACCTCATCAAGCGCTTTCGGCGAACTCGCAGACGCTTCACCCCGAGAGTCTGGAATCAAGAAAAACAGTTTTCCATCGAGAACGATGGGGGAGCGCGCCCGAGCAACAGATTCGCAGCCGACGTTCACGCCGCCAATCCTGAAGGAATTGCCGCCGACCGTCATTGCGAAATCAGATTCTTCCAGCTTGCCGTCGACGAAAGGCAGAACAGCCATGCCACACTCCCGCGCCACCTCCGCATATCCAGCCGACCCACCGTCGACGAAAAACGCATCCCCGAGGAACGGCACCGACGGATGTGAAATGAAAGGCTCAAGTCGACGCCCGCCCTCAGAGTAATTCAGCAACTCTGTGCGAGTACTGGAATCACATATAACCGCCACCCCCAAACCGCCGCTTGACGATTGATAGAGGAAGTGGAAGGTCCCACCACGGCAAACGGACTTGGCAGCAGATTGATCCAAGACAAGCTCCCCAGACCCCTTCCTCGGAGGCTGCCGCCACAGTTGCCTTCCTTCGGATGCTTCCTCCCTGAGATAGTAAACCCACCCATCACTCGACCAGACCGCATCTGAGATTCCGACCCCAACGATCGAGAACGAGGACCACTGGCACCCACCAACCAATACGGCAAGCAGCATTGCTAACGACGCAAAAACTACCCTCGACAATCTCCGGACCGCCGCCTCCGGCCATCGCCACCCAGCTTGTCGCACGCCCCACTCCCTAGGCCAATGATCACGGATCAACAATCACAAGCCAGCCGTCACGTGTATGCCCCATCGTGTAGGGACCAGATCCCTCCTCAGGCGCACCAAGACCACGACCCCGCGCGTCCCCACCGACCATCAGCATAAGTCTTTCCTCCAACGCCTTCTCATGCTCAGCCGTGGTACCGACACCGGTGGCAGCAACATACCACGGTCGAACATCCACACCAACACGAGCACCAACGGAGTTGTTATGCAGATCGGCATTTGAATCAGGAGACCCCAAGAGTTCGCCCGGCTTATCAGTATCTTTCTCATGCGCAAGACCAAGTGCAACCGTATCGCTATAGGTGAAGCCGCTTAGCGTCATCAGCCCCATCCAGTAAGAATGACGGAAGGCGTTACGACGCCCTACCGACCAGCCATACCGATCTCCAAATGCATTCGCAGCATCGATCGCCTTCTGCTGAATCACCACACCCCTCAAGCAGGAGATCGGCCCCATAATCAAGCACCACCTACCCTGAAAAACCCCCAGCGAGCTGCCAGTGAATCCGTCGTCCGAATTTGCACCCGAACCCGGACTCTCGTCCTCCTTGGTCTTTGTTCCACCAGCTGCGGCACCGTTAGCGACCTTATCGGGACCACCCGTCTTTGGCGATTTTGGGGCGCCGCCCGTCGTCGGCGGCTTTCTTCCACCGCAGTTCGGAGAGCAACTAGGTTTGCCGGTGGGCCAGACTGCCAGCAACGTGGTGGACACACCATCACCGACCGACATGGAGTGGTCGGCTGGCGTGTGTGATCAGCTATGGATGGGCGTGCCGGTCGGCGATCAGCCAGGCCGGGACCGGGCCGGAGTCGGCCTCGATGCGGCTCACCCGGCCCGGGAAGAAGCCGGTCAGCCCCGCAGGTCCTGCCCCGGCCCCGACGGTCAGCGACCCGGGCGCGGTCCAACTCGGTGGCGCAGGCACCGCCACCGGGTCACCGGCCACGCCGTCGATGTAGAGGGTGAGTGTCGCCGCACCCGCGTCGTACACCCCGGCGAGATGCGTCCACTGGCCGGGTACCGCCGCTGCCGGGCTCGCCGCTACGGCCAGGTCGGGCAGGTCGGCGTCGTCCGCCCCACGCAGCCGGAACACCCACCGCCCGTCGCTGGCCCGGTATCCGAGCTGGAACGCGTCCGTCTCGTCGCCGCCCTGGGCGAGCACCACCGCATCACTGCCGGGCAGTGGATCTGCCGGGTCACCGTCGAGACGGGCCCAGAGCAACACCCCAAAGGAATGATCGGTACGCAGCACCGGGCGCGGGACCGGATCGTACGGGCTGGTGGTCGAGGCGTACCCGCTCGTCCCGTCGAACCAGGCCGCGTGGCCGGTCGGGGCACCGGAGTCGTGGACGAACCCCGAGGTCTCCGGCACGGTGTCCCAGCCGGCGAGGTACAGGTTGCGGCCCCAGGAGCCGAGGTCGAACTCATCACCGCACCAGCAGTCAGCCGAGTAGTCGAACCCCCACAGCCCAACTTGTCTCGGCGTCAGCACACCGAACAGCTCGGGAAGCGTGTCACCGGGATCGGAGAAGCGACCATGCAGGTCCTCCAGGTCCGCCACCCGGCTCCACAGCAGGACGTCCGTCACGCCGCCGGCCCACCACTGCGCCGGTGCGCCGTCGCTGAAGCCTCGGCCCACCGTGAACGGCCCAGCCGCAGGCCACGGGGTAGCCGCGAACGCGGCCTCAGCGGCCAGAGCTCCGTTGACGTACAACCGAAGCAGTTCCTCGTCGGCGTCGAAGACGCCGGTCAGGTGGGTCCAGTGGTCGACGTCGGAAGCGGCGATCGGCGCGGGACGGTACGCGGAGATCAGCGGACTCGACGCTGCCGTACCCGTCGGCACGGTGAACGCCCAGTGCGGAGCCGGCGGGTCGCCGAGTTGGCGGATGCCCAGCTGGAAGCCACCGGCACCGGTCCCGTCGGCACCGACGGCGGTGCGATCGCCAGACAGGTCAGCTGGCCGGACCCAGGCGGCGGCGCTGAACGAGCCCGAGGTGTCGAGCGCGGACACGGCTGCGGTGGCCGCACCTGGGACGTCGACCGGGTCTTCGGCGACTGCGTCGAAAGCCGGCGTGCTCGCCTCGATCAGGTAGGTGTCCGGTGCCCAGGTGACGTCGCCGCTCGGGACCAGGTCGGGACCGCCCGAGCGGGCACGGAAACGCTCGTTGTTGGTGTCGATCAGCGGCCAGTGGCCGATCGGCGACGATCGCGAGGTGACCAGGAACTGGTACGTCGTCGTCGGGCTGGGCCGGCCGTACTCGTTGCGCGCGTAGACGTGCAGGGCGTTGGATCCCTCGCCCGGTGGGGTGAGGGTCAACGTCACGCTCGCCCCAGGGGCAACGGTCACCGTGGTGCCTGCCGGGTTGCTCCAGCCGTACACGTAGGCGACCACATCGGGCGACGACGTACTGAAGGTGAACTCACCCGCGACGTCCCGACCACCGTGCGACACGCCGTCGTCGGGGTAGTCGACCGAGGTCACGGTCGGCGCCGGCACCGGGTCTCCGGGTGGATCGGCGACCGCCGGCCCGGTTGTGCTCAGCGTCAGTGCGGCGGCTGTAGCGATGGCGGCCAGGATCTGTGGCCAGTGATGTCGTGGGCGGCTCGAACGGATCGGCGGCGTCTGGGCAGCATCCACTAGGGACCCCCGTGGCTATGCGTCATGTACGTCCGACCGTAGAGATCCATGGCCGTATCTGTAAAGGGGGCATCACAATCCGCTACCACAAACCTCCCTCACCGGACATCGAGCAACACAGAGTCATCAGTCGGGTACGACCGGCCAGGCGTACAACTCTGACGAAAACCCGTCGACGTTGAGCCGAGCCCCCCGTCCACCGATCGACGGAGTTCATAAGTCCACTAGTGACGGCAGGATGGGTCGGGTCGAGCATCCCAGGAGGTGGTAGCCATGTCCCCGTCCGTGTTGAACTCGTCCGTACCGCGCCGACGACTGGGCCGGGAGCTGCGTCAGCTGCGCGAACGGCTGACCCAGTTGCCGCAGACGTCGGTCGCCAGCGAGCTGGAGTGGTCGGCGACGAAGCTGTGGCGGATGGAGCGCGGCGAGGTCCCGGTCCGCTCCGGCGACGTCGTGCTGCTCTGCGAGTTGTACGGCGTCGAGGAGGAGACCACCGAGATCCTTGCCGCGTTGGCGACCAAGACCCGGGAGAAAGGCTGGTGGCACGACTACGCCAGCTTGCCGTCCTGGTTCGAGCTGTACGTGGGCCTGGAAGAGGCCGCCAGCCGGATCCGCGTCTATCAGAGCCAGCTCATCCCGGGCGTGCTGCAGACCCGGGAGTACGCCACCGCAGTCTTCACGAAGGACGTCGACGGCGTGCCCCGTCACCAGATCGCCGACCGGGTCACGGTGCGGCTGGGCCGGGCCCGACTACTGACCCGGCTGGAGCCACAAGCTCCCGAGTTCGACATCGTCGTCGACGAGGCAGTGCTGCGTCGCGTGGTCGGGTCGCGCCAGGTCATGGCGACACAGGTGCGTCGGCTCGCCGACGCCGGCCGGCTGCCGAACGTCTCCGTCCGGGTCCTGCCGTTCTCGTCCGATCTGCACGCCGGGGTGCTGACCGGCGGCTCGTTCACCATCCTGGACTTTCCCGAGCAGTACGAACCCACCACCGTCTACCAGGAGTCGATCACCGGCGCGCTCTTCCTCGACAAGCAGGCCGAGAGCGACCGGTACGCTTGGGTCTACCACGACATCCGGTCGGCCGCGTTGAGCGACGCCGAGTCGCGGGCGCTGCTGCTGGACACGGCGAAGGAGTACGAGCCATGACCGACCTGACCGGCGCCACCTGGCGCAAGAGCAGCCGATCGAACAGCCAGGGCGATTGTGTCGAGGTCGCCGACGGGCTGGCCGGCGTGATCGGCGTACGCGACTCCAAGGACCCCACCGGCCCAGTCCTGACCATCTCCCCCGCCAACTGGTCGGCCTTCGTCGCCGCCACCAAGGCCGGCGCCCTTACCGCCTGACCGCACACCGACAGCACGCCGGCGGGGTCCAAACCGCACCTCGGTGGACTCGTCGCTGACCAGAATCGTCCCGCCGGGTAGCGACCAGTTGCCGGAGTCGGCGCGTCGGTGCATCAGCACCCGACCGCGACCGTCGGTGACGATCGCCGCACCGCCCGGGACGATCCTGTTCGCCCTCGGCGCGGCCGGGTCACGGTAATAGTCACGGCGGCAGATCACGACACCTCCCGATACGGGTACGGAGTGCAGGTCTGAGCCAAGTCGGGTGACTGCTCCCCACGGAAGTCGGCCAACACCTGCGCCAGATCGGTCACCAACCCGACCACCTTTCCCACAATGCTTCAGCGGCGCCACCCCATCCGCCACAGGTCGGATATCAGATGGCGTAAAAATGGCAGCTGCCCATCGATATGCATCCCACCATTTTCCCGTATCAATGCAGAGAATCTTATCCACGGAATAAACCCAATTGCGAACGAAATTACACCCCCAAAGACACAACCCGCCACCAACATGCCAATGAACTTAGATGCGACTACCAGCTCCAATATTAAAATCAGGAATAGACCAGCCAGGAAGCACATCAAAAAGCCCCTGATCGACCAAATCATCATTCTATACGTAGTCGTGCTACGGTATTCACTACCATGGAGATCTGACATCGAGCTGTCACCACCATTTTCAGCGCTTAAGAGTCCAGGTTTTAGCCACACCACCCTCACCGAAGGACACGCCCCCGCACCTCCGGACCCAGGGGTCCGGCAACCCCTGCCCGGGCATACTGGACGGGAGATCCGGGAAGCTGCGCCCCAGGGGTCAACACCTCCGACGAGCAGCCTCGGCACTCGATTGCGATCCGCACGCCCCGGCGACAGACCGCAGCCCACTGCAGTCAAGCCCGACAGCTCAGGGCCCGGGCCGCCACCTCTTCAGGGCAAAAAGGTCAACCGCGACCATGCCGAACAGTTTTGGCCCACGTTCAAATACGTTCACACCCGAAAAGTTCGTTAATTCTTTGACGCTACGATTCATGGCAATTATTAACATTTGCACAACAAAGACTCCTATTGCAAATATCACAAACACCACCAGCAATATCGGCACCAGTATCCCAACGGGACCACCGAACACCACCGCCAGAACCAAAACCAAGAAGGTCAAGGCTAGAAGTATAATAACGCGAAGCCCGATCAGGACTCGCCAATATGCAGAAGCTTCACGGACACGACGAACGAGATCGTCAGATGACCCCACCATTCAAACCACCTCCCAACTCGAGTGGACGGCTCGGACGGGACGGCAGCACATAGACACATCCACTCGGGACCCCCGTGGCTATTGGGCATGTCCGTCCGACCCTAGAGATCCACCCCCATAGCTGTAAAGGCGGTATCACAAGCCGCTACCACAATCCGGTCACCAGCCGGCAAGCTGGACCAGCCCGCTGACTCAGCGTCGCCTGCCCTCGCCCCCATCTATCCGAGGTACGGACAATCACGCCGCTCAGCGTGGTGGCGTAGCCGGAGCCGTACCGTGTCGTGGATGGGGATGTCAGCGAAATCGGCAGGATCGACGAACCGCACCTCGGTGGACTCGTCGCTGACCAGAATCGTCCCACCAACGATCCGACCGCAGTAGGTGACGGTGAACTCCTGGCGCACCTCGCCGTCCGCGTACGCGATCACATGCGCCGGATCCGTATAGACGCCGAGCAGCCCGGTGACCTCGATGTCGAGGCCGGTCTCCTCCTTCACTTCTCGGACGACGCACTGTTGCAGTGTCTCGCCGACCTCCATCGTGCCGCCGGGCAGCGACCAGTTGCCGGAGTCGGCGCGTCGGTGCATCAGCACCCGACCGCGATCGTCGGTGACGATCGCCGCACCGCCAGGGATGATCCCGGTCGCCCTCGGCGCGGCCGGGTCGCGGTAGTAGTCACGGCGTCGGGTCACGACACCTCCCGATGCGGGTACGGAGTGCAGGTCTGCCAGACCTGCTCGAACTGGTCCGCGTACGCGGCGAAGACCCCATGCGGTGACAGCTCCCGCAAGTGAAGCGCCGGATGCTGGTAGCCCCGCGCGCGGTACAGATGCGGCGTCACGATCATCTGGTGGTCGAACCGGAAGACCGAGTTGTACAGGTGCACCGTGTGCAGACCGACGGTCACTCCTGGCACCTCGTACAACGGCTCGCAGAAGTTCAGTGCGTTGCGGATGCGGCCCGGCAGCGTACCGCCGATCTGTTCAAGGTCGTCGCGCTCGGCGACGTGCGGGCAGTCCGGGTCAGCGAAGGCCATCCGGACCCGGGCGCCGTTGGCGCACTTGTCGGCGATACGCGCCATTGTGTCCGGCAGCATCTCCATGATGAACGGGTACGCGTAGCCGAGTAGGTCGATCTGCTTCGTCGCGCCGGTCAGCAACGCCGTCCACAGCTGCTGTGGAACGTCCGCCCGGTGGGCGTAAGCGCCGACGACCTCGGCGGTGCTCTCCGCCCCTGCGGCCAGATCCGGCCGTACGCGCGGCCAGAGATCGGCTTCGTCTTCCCCGAGTGTGTCGGCAACGGCCAACCGGGTACGTTGCCGCGGGATCCGGCCACCGAGCCACCGGTTCACGGTCTTGACGTCGACACCCACGGCGGCGGCCAGGGCGACGCTATCGAGTTGTGCCCGAAGCATGGCAGAGCGCAGGCGGTGACTCATGCCGCCACGGTACCGGACACAACCGGGACGCTTTGAGTCCAGATAAGTGGTCGGCAAAGTGTCCATAGGGACGTTTCTGGGTCCCCGCCCGGCTCCTACTGTCTGGGCTCGCAGATCGCGATACCGAGCATCAGGAGGACTCACGGTGGCCGCGTCAATCTTGAACTCGTCCGTACCACGCCGCCGGCTCGGTCAGGAGGTCCGCAAGCTCCGCGAACGGCAGAACCATGTCTCAACGGCCGTGGCTGCCGGCATGCTGCAGTGGCCGGCGAGCAAACTACGTCGGATCGAACACGGCGAGATCCCGGTGTGCGCCGAAGATGTGGCGTCACTCTGCAGCCTGTACGGCGCCGAGGCCCCGATGACCGAGGCGCTCACCGGTCTCGCTACCAGAACCCGAGAGAAGGGCTGGTGGCACGACTACGCGAGCCTGCCGCCGTGGTTCGACATCTACATCGGATTTGAGGAAGCCGCGAGCCGGCTACGCATCTACGAGTTCCAGGTTATTCCCGATCTGCTGCAGAGCAGGGCGTACGCCGCCGCAGTCACCGGAGCGACCGCTGCCGACCCACCAGCTACGCACACCGCGATACGCACGGCGACCAGGACCGCTGGTACCGGCGCCCTGACCCGCAGCACATCTCAGGTACCGGATATCGAGGTCGTCCTCGCCGAGTCCGTGCTGATGCGCGTGGTCGGCTCGTACCCCGTGATGGCCGAGCAATTGCACCGGCTGACCGAAGCGTCCCGGCTCCCGAACGTCTCGGTTCGCGTCCTACCGTTCTGCGCTGGACTGCACCCTGGGATGGCAGTTGGCACCCCGTTCACCATCCTCGACTTCGCCGACGCGAGCGAGCCCAGCATCGTCCATCACGAGATGCTGACCGGCGCGCTCTTTCTCGACAGACAGGCCGAGGTCGACCTGTACGCCCTCACCTACGACGGGATCCGATCG
>Ga0207814_100908_pt1 | contig 11897 bp, 10 predicted proteins | sample TtaePargueraPR_7_FD_187755 | JGI IMG/M metagenome (GOLD analysis project Ga0207814, IMG submission 187755) | Aerobic enrichment media microbial communities from Bioluminiscent Bay, La Parguera, Puerto Rico - Tt and P1 (2) (SPAdes) | ecosystem: Environmental > Aquatic > Marine > Unclassified ... | reverse complement strand
GGCAAGCCCCGACGGCGACGTCATCGCCGGCCACGGGCGGCTCGCCGCGGCCCGGCAGCTGCGCATGAGCGAAGTCCCGGTGATCGTGATCGACGGGCTGTCGGAGATCGAGCGCCGGCAGTTGGTCCTGGCCGACAACCGCATCGCGCTGAATGCGGGCTGGGACATGGAGATGCTCAAACTCGAACTGAAGGATCTGGGCGACCTCGGCGCCGACCTGTCCGCTCTCGGGTTCAGCGAGGCCGAACTGGCATCGGCCCTCAGCGATCCGGCGGCCGGCCTCACAGACGAGGACGAGGTCCCGGAGGTCGGGGAGAGCGCCGTCACCCGTCCCGGCGACATCTGGCGTCTCGGCGATCACCGGCTTGCCTGCGGCGACTGCACGGACGCAGAAGCCGTCTCGGCTCTCCTTCGCGACGTGAAGCCGCTCCTGATGGTCACCGACCCGCCCTATGGCTTCGACTACGATCCGGAGTGGCGGCACCGTCAGGGCGTCAGTTCCTCGAAGTGCACGGGCAAGGTCCGCAATGACGACCGCGCCGACTGGCGCGAGGCCTGGGCCCTGTTCCCCGGTTCGATCGCCTATGTCTGGCACGGGGCTCTGCACGCCACCACCGTCGCCGAGGGTCTCGAGGCCGAGGGCTTCTCGATCCGGGCGCAGATCATCTGGGCCAAGGACCGGCTGGTCATCGGACGCGGTGACTATCACTGGCAGCACGAACCGTGCTGGTACGCCGTGCGCAAGACCGGTCACTGGGTCGGTGACCGCAAGCAGACGACGCTCTGGACGATCGCGGGCAGGGACGAGGACGCTCAGACCGTCCACGGCACGCAGAAGCCCGTCGAGTGCATGCGCCGGCCGATGCTCAACAACTCCAGCCCCGGCCAGGCTGTCTACGAACCGTTCATGGGCAGCGGCACGACGCTGATCGCAGCCGAGTCCACCGGCCGCATCTGCCACGGCCTGGAGCTGGATCCGCTCTACGTCGATGTTGCCGTGCGCCGCTGGCAGGACTTCACCGGCCAGGCTGCAAGGCTCGAAGCGACCGAACAGACCTTTGACGACGTCGCCGCGATGCGAACCGGCGAAGCCGGGGAGACTTGAGATGCGCGGACGCAAGCCGAAGCCGACGAAGCTCAAGGTCCTGACCGGCAATCCCGGCAAGCGGCCGCTCAATCCAAACGAGCCGCGTCCCGAACCTGCTGTGCCCGACTGTCCGCCTGAACTGAGCGAGGCCGCGCAGCGCGAATGGAACCGCCTTGTCGGTGAACTCTCCAAGCTCAACCTGCTGACCCATCTCGACCGGGCTGCACTCGCCGCCTACTGCAACGCCTACGCCATGTGGGCCGAGGCCATCGCGGCGATCCAGAAGTACGGCGCGATGGTCAAGTCGCCGAACGGCTATCCCGTCCAATCGCCTTACGTCGCGATCGCCAACCGCCAGGCCGAGATCATGCTGCGGATCTCCGCGGAGTTCGGGTTCACGCCGGCAAGCCGTGGGAGGATCGCAGCGCCGCCGGCGGAGCAGGGGTGGCTGTTTGATTGGACTGTCAGCGAAGAGTTGGAGCCTTGATCAAGTCGCCATGTTCAAATGAAAACGTCACCTCAGCGCAAAGGGGTTGGGAACGTCCTCGTTGGAGTCTATCCAGACGCTCTTGGTCTGGAGATAGTCATAAATCATGGCTTGCCCGTTGACGCGGCCGAGCCCGGACATCTTGTATCCGCCAAACGGCGACGTCACCGAAACCGCCCTGTAGGTGTTGACCCAGACCGTGCCGGCCTGGAGCCGCTTCACCATGTGCTGCGCACGGTTGATGTCGTTTGTCCAGACGCCCGCGGCGAGTCCCAGGTTGACATCGTTGGCGATACGAACGGCGTCATCGGTATCCTCGAAGGGGATAACAGAGAGAACCGGGCCGAACACCTCCTCCTGTGCGATGCGCATCTGGTTGTCGACGTCGACAAAAATCGTTGGTTCGACGAACCAGCCGTCCCCGCAGTCGGGTCGCGCCGCGGGACCGCCGCCGAGCGCCAGTTTGGCCCCTTCGCCCTTGGCGATTTCGATGTAGTCGAGCGTCTTCTGATACTGTGGCGGCGTGGTAATCGGACCGACCTGGGTCGCCATGTCGCTCGGATCACCCATCCGCGCCGTCTTGGCGAAGGCAACGAGCCGGTCGATGAATTCGTCGTAGATCGTCTTCTGGATCAACAGGCGCGAGCCGGCGATGCAGGTCTGACCGCTGGCGGCGAAAATTCCCGAAATCGCCCCCTTCACGGCATTGTCCATCTTGGCATCGTCGAAAACGATGTTCGGAGACTTGCCGCCGAGTTCGAGTGTGACCCTCTTGAGAGTCTTGGCCGCCGTTTCGTTGACGATCTGGCCGGAGGGTACCGAACCGGTAAATGCGACCTTGCGGACCAGCGGGTGCTCGATCAGTGCCTGACCGATTTCAGGACCGTAGCCGGTGACAACGTTGACGACGCCGGGCGGAAAGCCTGCTTCTTCGAAGAGCTTCACGTATTCCAGCGCGGAGGCGGACGTGAACTCGGAGGGCTTGATGATAACTGTATTGCCGGCGGCCAGCGCCGGTGCGAATTTCCAGGTCGCCAGCAGCAGCGGCGAGTTCCAGGCGGCGACCGCGACGCATACGCCGAGCGGTTCGTGAAGCGTGTAGTTAAAGACGCCCGGTTTATCCGAGGGGATGACCGTGCCCTCGATCTTGTCGGCCAGTCCGCCGTAGTAATAGAACCACTGTGGCAGATAGCGCGTCTGGCCGAGCATTTCGGCCTTCAGCTTGCCGTTGTCGCGCACCTCGATGTCAGCGAGATTTTCGGCTTTCGCGGCGATCAGATCGCCCACCCGACGCATCAGCGCGCCGCGCTCGGTTGCCGTCATCCGCGACCATTCCCCGTCGGCGAAGGCCGTATGAGCGACCTCTATCGCGCGCGCGGCGTCTTCGGATCCTCCGCGTGGAATTCGCGCCCAGGGCTTGCCCGTGTAGGGATTGAAAGAGTCGAAGGATTCGCCCGACACGGCATCGTGCCAGGCACCGCCGTAGTACATCTGGTAGGTTTCCATGGTCGCTATCCTTCGGATTCTGTAACGGTCGGATTTGGTCGCATTCGCGCGTCGCGAAGCACGGTGAAGGCAGATACGAGGCCGCCCGGCAGAAACCGCAGGACGAGGACGATCATCGCCGCGATGACCAGGTAGCGGGCCGGTCCCAAATCCGCCATCAGCTCGGAAACGATGGTGAGCGTGGCCGCTCCGATCAGAGGGCCCCAGACCGTGCTGATGCCGCCGACCAGCAGCATGCTCAGCCCCAGGGTGATCAGCGAAAAGCCGAACAGATCCGGGCTCGCCGAGCGGACATAGAAAGCGTAGAGCGCGCCGACGGCGCCGGGGAACACGGCGCTAGCCGCGAAGATCATGAGGCGAACTCTGGCCGTTCCGACGCCCCGGCTGATTGCATAGGTTTCGTTGTCACGCAGCGCGATGACGGTTCGTCCGAAATCCGACCTCACCAGCCGAGAGACATAGACCGTCGATATGACCAGCATGATCAATGCGAAGTAGTAGTATCCGATGTTGAGATTTGCCGCGAAGGAGTAGCCGGCGATCTCGAGCGGTGGGATTGAAACGATACCGAACGTACCACCGGTGATGTCGCGCTGGTTCAGAACGACCTGATAGCAGAGCTGTCCGAAGGCGAATGTCACGAGCACCACGTAGATGCCCTTGAGCCGGAGCACCGGCAGGCAGACGAGTATGCTTGCTGCAACCGATGTTGCTATGGCCGCCAGCAGGCCGATCCAGGGCGAAAGGCCGAAGGTCTGCGTCAGGATCGCAGCCGTATAGGCCCCGATCGCGAAGAAGGCCATGTGCCCGAAATTGAAGACCCCGGCGAAGCCGAGCGTCAGGTTCCAGCTGGAGACCAGCGAGGCGTAGAGGATGGCGACGATCGCGATATGGCGGACGTAGCTGTTGTCGTTGACGAGCGGCAGAATGGCCAACGCGGCAAGTAGGACGATCCATAAGAGGTTCGAAGTCTTCGCCATCAGTCCCGACCCATCAGGCCGCGCGGCAAGGCGACGAGGATGATGATGAACAGGCCGAAGAGTGCGGCCTGCGTCCAGTATGCGCCAATGAAGTAGGTCGACCCGGCTTCGAGGAAGCCGACGAGATAGGCCGAAACGATCGTGCCGATGAAACTGCCGAGACCGCCGAGAATGACGACGATGAAGGCCTTGAGCAGCGGCTCCGTTCCCATCGTCGGGGTGATGAACCGGATTGCACCGAGGAGGACGCCCGCACCGCCGGCCAGGGCCGCGGAAATCGCGAAGGCAAGCGAATAGATGGCGCGGACGTTGATGCCCAGCAGCAGTGCAGAATCCTGATTCTGCGCGACCGCGCGGATGGCAGAGCCGACCCGGGTCCACTTCAGGAAAGCCCAAAGCGCGATCAATACAAGCGGTGCCAGGATGACGATGACGAGTTCGTGAAGCGAGATTGCCGTGCCTAGGATCTTGATGTTGCCCGTCACCACGCGATCGAGCTGCTTGATGCGTGGTCCCCAGACCAGAAGGGCGGAGTTTTCCAGGAAGTAGGCACCGGCAAGCGTCGTCATCACGGCGACGAGCACGATGTCCTTTCTGCCCAGGAACGGCGAGATCAACAGGCGATTGACGATGACGCCAAGTCCCGCCATCGCGGAGATCGAAACGGCGATCCCGATCGACAGACCCAGGCCCAGGCCGCGTGCATCGGCGACCTGCCATGCGATGTATGCGGCCAGCGTCATGAATACGCCGTGGGCGAAGTTGAAGATCCCCAACGTATTCCAGACCAGCGCCAGTCCGGTCGCCATCAGCGCGTAGAGCGAGGCCAGCACGATTCCGCTGACCAGGATCGGCTGAACCGCCGCGAGAACCGGGTCAATCCAGGCCAAGGTACATATCCATGATCTTCGAGTTGTCGAGCCGGTCGTCCGAGTGGAATTCGGAGCTGACCCTGCCTTGATGGATGAGGTAGAAATAATCGGTCAGCCGCAGCATGAACGCGATGTCCTGCTCGACCACGACGGTCGGAACACCGCCGGCGGAGATCTTCTCGATCGCCTCGCACAGTTCGCCCTTGAGCTTCGGCGAAAGCCCGAGGGTCGGCTCGTCGAGCATCAGAATCTTCGGCTGTGCCATCAAGGCAGCGCCGATCGACACCATCTGGCGCTCGCCGCCGCTCAGTGTCCGGCACTCCTGGCGTCGCCGCTCCCACAGGCGGGGAAACAGTTCGTAGACCTGCTCGAGGACCTCCTTGCGCCTTGCGCGGGTGCGCGGCACATAGGCGCCGAGCATGAGGTTTTCGGCAACCGTCATATAGGGAAACAGCGCATTGCCCTGGGGCACATGGATCAGCCCCTCCTTGACGATTGCCGCTGGTTCATCGCCGGCAATCGAGCGCTCGCCGAGGCGAATATCGCCCGACCAGGGATGCAGCAGTCCCGAGATCGCGCGCATCAGCGTCGTCTTGCCGTGACCGTTCGGGCCGATCAGCCCGATCCGCTTGTACTTCCCGAGTTCGATGGAGATGCCGCGCAGGACCGGCGTGCGCCCGTAGCCGACTTCCAGGTCCCGGACCTCAAGCAGCGGCGCCGTCATCGATCGCCCCCGATCCCATATACGCCTCGACCACGCGCGGATCGCGCACGACGGCTTGCGGATCGCCCTCGGCGAGGAGGCTTCCGAAGTTCAGTACGATCAGTCGGCCGCATACCGATAGCAGCAGCGAAATGACGTGCTCGATCAGCAGGATCGTCACACCGGTCTGGTTTATCCTGCCGATCAGTTCGCCGGTCTTCTGCACCTCGGGACGCGACAGGCCGGATGCAGGCTCGTCGAGCAGGAGGATCCGCGGCTTGAGCGCCAGGGCCGTCGCGATCATCAGCAGCTTGCGGTCGAAGACCGACAGTTCGTTCGCCGGCCGCTGGAGGTCTCCTTCCAGGCCGGCGAAGTTCAAGAGTTCTTCGGCTATGCGCACCCGTTCGGAATGACCTGCCGACGGGTTCATCGCAACGATCGGGATCAAGGCATTGTCGAGTACGGACAGGCTTTCGAACTCCGTCTCGGTCTGGAAAGTACGGGCAATTCCCGATCGGGAAATGGCATGCGGAGCGAGCCTATCGATCCGCAGGCCGGCAAAGGTGATCTGGCCGGAACTCGGATGGAAGGGAATTCCGGTGATGATATTGAACAGTGTGCTCTTGCCGCTGCCATTCGGGCCGGCAATTCCAAGCACTTCGCCTTCGTCGACCGAGAAAGAGACGTCGTCGACGGCGCGCAAGGCGCCAAAGGTTTTCGATACGTTTTCAGCGACAAGCAGTCGGGACATATTCAGTACTTCGACAGGCGGACGGCATCCACTCCGTATTGGATGCCGTCCTTCGTTTGCGTGAGCTGCCAGTCTCCGACCCGCAGCACGAATTGTCGACTACTGACCCATCCAGGGCGGCAGCTTCGAGTCGCCCGTCGCGTATTGCTTCGGATAGATGGTTTCGCGATTGCCTTCCCAGATCTGATAGAACTGGATCGGCAGGTAATCGCCGCCCTGCAGGGAAAGGTGGGTTTCCGGATCGAACTTGACCCGGCCGTGCACCATTTCCTTGTCGGTCTTGGCGAGTTCGGCGGAAATGGCGGCGTAGTCCTTCGGGTCGCCGACCTTCTTCAGCACGTCCGCGTACAGGTAAACCATCTCATAGCAGATGTAGCCGTAGATCGAGCTGTCGTAGCCGTACTTGTCCGTGTACTTCTTGCCGATCTCGGCGGTGCGCGGATTGACGGCGGCGCTGATCGGACCGCCAAGCATGTTGTAGAGAACGCCGGTCGAGTTGTCCTTCGTAAGGTCGACGAATTCCGGAACCGAGGGGGCATACTGAATGAAGAGCAGCGAGTCCGTCGGATCTTCCATGAACTGGTTCATGAAGGCGGCGGCGTTGGAAGACGATGCCTCGGTATTGACGATCACGGCCGGCGGGTTCGCCCGGATCTTCGAAAGCATCACGCGCCAGTCGTTGATCTCAACCGGCGGAACGACGTCCTCGAAGGTGATCTTCCAGCCCATCTCCCCCATGCTCTTCTTCAGGCCCTCGAAAATCGGCATCGAGTAGGGATTGTCCGACCCAATAATGGCCAGCGTCTTCTCTTCCGGCTTGAAGGTGCCGTCCTTGATCATCTCCTCGATGACGACAGGCAGTTCGGTCTGGTAGGCATCATAGGACGGCGCCAGGCTCCAGACGTTCCCGTACTTGGCAGGATCCTTCGAAATGATCGAGCGATACTGATTGGAGTTCGCCGCCACCATGTACGGCACGCCGATCTCGGATACGTAGTCCATCTCGAAGCCCGAGAGGCTGCCGAACGGCGTCACGATGGCGCCGAGATTCTCGGTGGCCTTCAGGCGCTCGACCGCGGACAGGACGTTGTCCGGCGTCATGTCCTTCGTGTCGAACTTCTCGACTTCGAACATGAACCCGTCGACGCCGCCGGCCGCATTGATTTCTTCCGCTGCCAGGACCGCGCCGTTGTAACCTTCAACGGCATCCGCGGCGAACGGCCCGGCGAAGGCGCCGAGTACGCCGAGCACGACAGTCTTGTCGTCGGCTTCGGCCGGCGCCGGCGTCAGGGCGACCGATCCTGCAAGCGCCAGACCGAGGGAAAAAACCGTCAACATGGTTCGGCGTGTTCCCCCGAATCCGCGTCCCAAGTTGTCCGTGGACATTGTCCGTCTTCCTTTCTCGCTGCTGGGCAGCGGGCATCCTGGGCGCGTATTCGGGGACCCGTGTCCCCGGCGCGTGCAGGCTGCTGCCCGAGATCTCGCTGTTACTATTCCCACGCGAAAAGGATCGCGCTCATTCCCGCATCTCGTAACGGAACCCTAGGGTTGGCCCAGAAGGTCGGCAAGACGGCAAAAACGAATAGTAAGATAAGAAAATATTATAGAAGGGGGCGCGTTTGCCCGAAAATTGAGCGGGCACGTCATTGCCTGCGCTTCAGGCAGGCTTCGCCTGCGATCCCTCGTGAAGGGTCGCGCGCCAATGGTCCTTCTCGACGAGGTCGGTCATGAGCTCGCGGATTAGCTTGCTGACGCGCACCGAAGCGAGCATGGCGGGCCAATCGCCGCTTGTCGCAAGCTGAACCTTTCGTCTGATCGCCGGATCGACGACCCGTTGCGCCTGCAACAGCCCGGCCTCACATTCGCGCCGTACCGCTGGCCATGGCAGGATGGAGTAACCGAAGCCCGAGGCGACGACGTCCTTTATCGCCGACAGTGCATCCAGCTCTGTCTTGATGGTCAGGTCCGTACCCGTCTGTGCGGAACCGCGCTCGACCAGTTTTCGCAGGCCATGCGCCGTTCCCGTGAGCACCAGGGGGTAGCGCGACAACTCCTTGAAGGCGATGACTTCGGGATAGATCCGTCCGGCTTCCTTCGGCCGAACGAAATACAGGTCCTCGGACATGACTGGGCGCAGATGCAGCGAGGGCGTATCCTCGGCATCGAAAACGACGGCAAGGTCGACCCGTCCCGCCTTCACCCATTCCAGCAGGTAACCGCTGTGGTTCTCGATGATCTGCAGATGAATGCTGGGAAATCGCCGCTCCACCTCCATCAGCAAGGGAACGGCCATGACGAGGGAGACGCTGCTCGGCAGGCCGACTGAAACTGTGCCCGACGGGTCGTCCGCCTGGTTGCGGACGGCGCGGGCTGCATTGTCCATCTGCCGCAAGATCGCCTCGGCATGGCCTAGCAGCGTTTCGCCGCATTCGGTCAGACTGACGCCCTTCGTGCTGCGGGACAGGAGCTTGACGCCGAGTTCGGCCTCCACGTTCGCCACATGCTGGCTCAACGCCGGTTGAGCGACATTGAGTTCGACCGCGGCCCGCGAAAAACTCCCGCACTCGGCAATCTTGACGAAGTAACGCAGCTGCCGAACGTCCATAGCAATCCCTCGGCCATACCATTTTGCTCTAAAGCTAGAACATTTCCCTGATTGCGCACACCACGGATTTTTGCCAGTGCTTAACCGGCGCGCCGGTCGTGTTGCCGTTGCGTGACCTTGCGCCGGCGGATGATCGTATCCCCTGCGATTGCAAGGTGTCGGTAGTGGCCAATCGAGTTCGAGGCGATTTCGTGGAACGACCCCCGCCGCTGTCCGGGATCCGGGTTATCGACGCGGCGACCTTTATTGCAGCGCCGTTCGCGGCATCCATCCTCGGCGAGTTCGGCGCGGAAGTGATCAAGGTCGAGCAGCCGGGGGTCGGCGACCCCTTGCGTGATTTCGGCACCCATACGGAGCGTGGAGACACGTTCTGCTGGCTGAGCGAGGCGCGGAACAAGAAGTCGGTGACGCTCGATTTGCGCACGAGCGAAGGTGCAGCGCTCTTTCGCGAACTAATCGCGAAGTCGGATATCCTTTGCGAGAACTTCCGGCCTGGAACGCTCGAGCGATGGGGGCTTGGTCCCGACGATCTTCGTACGATCAATCCAAAGCTCATCGTGCTCAGGATTTCCGGATACGGCCAGACCGGCCCCTACAAGGATCGTCCCGGCTTCGCCCGCATCGCGCATGCGTTCGGCGGCCTGGCACATCTCACCGGCATGCCGGACGGACCGCCGCTGACGCCGGGCTCGACATCCCTGGCGGACTATATTTCGGGCCTGTACGGCGCCATCGGCGTTTTTACGGCCCTTCGTGACCGCGACCGCTCAGGGCTCGGGCAGTCCGTCGACCTGGCTCTGTACGAGCCCATCCTCCGGCTCCTCGACGAACTCGCGCCGGCGTATGCGGCGACCGGCAAGCAAAGAGGCCGTCTTGGACTTGGCACGTCCAACGCTTGTCCACACGGGCATTTCGAAACGGGTGACGGGCATTGGGTGGCGATTGCCTGCACCAACGACAAGATGTTCGCCCGGTTGGCAGAGATCATCGGCCGGCCGGAACTGGCGGCACCCGAAAGCTACGGCAAGGCGGTAAGACGCATCGCCGAGAGCGACTTCATAGACGGAGTCGTCGGAGACTGGGTGCGGCAGCGTACCCGCGACGAGGTCCTGGACACGTGTATTTCGGGTGAAGTGCCGTGCGCGCCCGTAAACACGATCGAGGATATATTCAATGACCCGCACTACGCGGCCCGCGGCGATCTAGTGACGCTCACGGATGAGCAGCTCGGCGACATCGTCGTCCCGGCATCCTTCCCTAAACTGTCCGCGACCCCGGGCCGCGTCGACAGCCTCGGCCCGACCCTGGGCAACGCCAACGACGAGGTATTCGGCGACATGCTGGGATTGAGCAAGGACGCGATTGCCGAGTTGCGGACCAAGGGGATCATCTGATGCAGGACGACGACCGCAAGGCGGCGACAAAACGACGGTTCATCGAGGCGTTGGGCACTTCGCCCGATGATCTCTATTCCGAGTTCGCCGGGATGCCGGTCGGCAAGCACAGTCCCAACCTGCAATTGGTCTTGCTTTACATGCGCGGCGCCGCAGTGCCTGGAAAGTATGTTCTTGTAGCGGAAGAGCCCCACAAGAGCTGGATACTCGGTGAACTGACCGGCGTGCGTGGCGATCCGGTGACGTTGCATCGGGACGTGCGCTACAGCGATCTTGCCGAAGCCGAACGCGATATTTACCGCCGCCGCTGGAAGGATCTGATGGGCGAGGAGATCGGCTGACGATGGCGCGCGACTATATCACGGGCTATGCGAACCGCCTGTCGGTCTGTCCGGGCGAAACGGTACGGTTTATGGTCAGCAGTAACTGCACCGGGTCCGTCGAAGCCGAAATTGTCCGGACCATCTGCGGCGATCTCAATCCCAACGGTCCGGGCTTCAAGGAAGAGGTCGTTCAGACGACTGCGACGGGGTCCTATCCAGTCTCCGAGCAACCTTGCCGATCGGGATCCTTCGTGCAGACGCCGGTATCGCCGGCCCTTGCGGCGCTTGAAAGTTTCAGCATTCAGGCGGTGATCTGGCCGACCACACCCGACAAGGGCCGGCAAGGACTGCTCACACACTGGGACGCCCGGTACGGCCGCGGGTTCGGTCTGGTCATCGACGATGACGCGACGCTGGCGCTGATTCTCGGCGATGGGGCGGGACAGGAGGTCGTCGTATCCAGCGGCGTGCCTTTGCGCGCCCGTGTCTGGTACTTCGTCGCCGCCACCTTCGATGCCGCGACCGGAAGGGCCGCCGTGCATCACGTGCCGCTGTCTCCGGCCGAAGGCGGCCCCGCGATCTCTGTCGAGGAGACCGTCTCGTCCGGCAAGGTCGCGGTTACCGGTTGTCCATTTATCATGGCCGCGTGGCTCGAGGAGATGCAGGACACCCGCACCATCGCGTCCGGTTTCTACAATGGCAAGATCGAACGCCCGCGTTTGTGCAATCGTGCCCTCGACCTCATCGATCTTGAACGGCTGCGCGGCGACGCCGTTCCCGCGGCATTGCAAAGTACGGTGGTCGGCGCCTGGGATTTTTCCCAAGACGTATCCGGCCTATCGGTACCGGATTTATCGGTAAACCGGCTGCACGGCGAAACCGTCAATCTGCCGACGCGCGGCATGACGGGTTCGGACTGGAAACCTGAGCACACCAACTGGATCAATGACCCGGCGCACTATGCCGCGATCCACTTTCACGACGACGACATCTTCGATGCCTGCTGGACCCCGACCGTCGAACTGACCGTGCCCGCGACCCTGAAAAGCGGTGTCTATGCGTGCCGGCTGCGCGGTGGCGGCAAGGAAGACCGGATCCCGTTCATCGTCCGTCCGCCGCGCGGCAAGGCGACGGCGGACGTCGCGGTGCTGGCCTCGACCGCGACTTGGCTCGCCTACGCGAACCTCAA
>Ga0207814_100905_pt1 | contig 11914 bp, 5 predicted proteins | sample TtaePargueraPR_7_FD_187755 | JGI IMG/M metagenome (GOLD analysis project Ga0207814, IMG submission 187755) | Aerobic enrichment media microbial communities from Bioluminiscent Bay, La Parguera, Puerto Rico - Tt and P1 (2) (SPAdes) | ecosystem: Environmental > Aquatic > Marine > Unclassified ... | reverse complement strand
TCACGCTCGGCCTCAGTGCGCGCGGAACCGTTACCCGCAGTGCCTACGGCATGACCTATGCCGTCGACAACGGCTTCGTCGGCGACGAGGTCTTCGTCTACACGATCGAGGACGACCTCGGGAACCGGGACAGCGCGACGGTCACCGTGCGGGTCACCGTCGACCGATTGAACGGGAACCTGCGGGCGAACGACGATGCCTTCACGGTCGCGGCCGGCGAGTCGCCGCTGCTCGAGGTGCTGGCCAATGACAGCATCGTCCCCGCGACCGGGGATCCGCTGACCCTGCTCTCGCTCGGCACGCCCGACGCGGGCGGCCAGCTGTCGATCGAGGACGGCGCGATCCGCTACACCCCGGCGCCGGCGGCGGGCTATCCGCTGACCGAGACCTTCACCTACACAATGTCGGGCGGCGGCAGCGCCACCGCGACGGCGACGGTCCGGGTGCTGGTCGACACCAAGACGATTCCGGTTCGCGACGACTCCTTCGGCGTTCCCGCCGGCGGCGTCGACGTGGCGCTCAACGTCCTCGGCAACGACAACATCCTGCCCGGCGACGGATCCAGCCTGGAGATCGTCTCGGTCACGTCTGCCGGCGCCGGCTCGGTGGAGATCGTCGACGGCGCCTTCCTCGCCTACACGCCGAACGCCGGCTTCCTCGGTGAGGACGAGTTCAGCTATGGCGTGTCCGACGGCCTCGGCGGCACCGGAACCGCGACGGTCACGGTCCGGGTCGGCTCGATCACGGTGAACAGCGACATCTTCGCGGTCGCGGTCGATCCCACCGACGACACCACCCGCACCCGGCTCGACGTGCTCGCCAACGACGGCGTGCTGCAAGGAGGCGGGGGGGAGCTGACGATCACCGGCGTCACGCCGGAGCTCAGCCCGGTCGGCCGGATGTACTGGGAGACCGACGCCCTGTACTTCGACCCGGCCAGGGACGCCGCGACCCAGGCGGACTTCACCTACACCGTGACCGACGACGGCGGGCGCTCGGCGACCGCGACGGTGACCGTGGCGCTCATCGCTGACGGGGTGCGGGCAAGCAGCGACTTTTTCACCGTGCGCACCGACAGCGCCGACAATCCGCTGACGGTTCTGGCGAACGACCTCCTGATCACCAACCTCGACAGCGAGCTCTCGGTCTCGCGGATCGGGACGGGAACCGACGCCCCCGACCAGGGCGGGACCGTCGAGATCAGCGAGGACTTCAAGAGCCTGAGCTACACGCCGCCGGCCGGTTTCACCGGCACCGAGTCCTTCACCTACACGGTGACCGACGGCGAGACCTCCGACACCGCCCGGGTTTCGGTTCGGTCGACCTCCGGGGCGATGGTGGCCGGGGACGATGCCTTCCTGGTGTTCCGCGGCAGCAGCGGCAACCGGCTGGCGGTCCTGGCCAACGACCGCGTCATCCCCGAGGGCGGCCAGCTGCTGAGCATCACGGCGATCGGCGACGACGCCGGCAACGCCTCGAATCCGCCCCACCGGGGAGTCCTCGAGATCGTCGACGAGGGGCTGGCCCTGAGCTACACCCCGTCACCCGACAACACGAGCTACCCCTTCGAGGAGACCTTCACCTATGAGATCAGTGCCGGCGGGACCGCGCGGACCGAGGGCCGGATCCGGCTCGAGGTCCTCGACCGGGTGACCGCCCGCGAATTGGAGACGAACGACGACGCGTTCTCGGTGGCCAGCGACGGCAGCGGCACCTCGCTCCCGGTGCTGGCCAACGACGGCATCCTGCCAGCCGACGCCTCGTCCTGGCAGATCGTCTCGGCCACCGCGCCGGCCGCGAACGTCTGCTCGCCCTTCCTGGTGACCGACTTCCCGGATCCCTCCGGGCTTGCCGCCCGGCTCGCTGGCCAGGGGGACCCCTTGTCGGTGTTTCTCTGGGCCCGGCTGGATGGCACCTCCCAGGCGCTCTTCGACAACCCGTCCGCCGGCGACGACGCCCTCCGTGCCGCGCTGGTCGGGGAGTTCAACGAGGTGGTGACCTCGGGGGCGTCGATTCACAGCCCGACGCGCTTTGACGGGGTGCCGCTCCGCGCCGCGACCCAGGCACTCCTCGACGAGGGGGCCTCGGGCGAGCAGCTGATCGTGCTGAACCGCCTGCTGCTCGAGGATGCGCTGCCCGCTTTCCTGCGCGAGTCGACGGGTGCCGGCACGGTGCAGATCAGCGGCAACACGCTGGTCTTCGTGCCGCAGCCGGGCTTCGTCGGCAGGGCGCGCTTCACCTACCGGGTCTCCGACGGCTTCGGTGGCGGCGGCTCGGCGGAGGTCATCGTGCGGGTCGGCGACGTCAGCGTCAGCGACGACCATTTCACCGTCCTCGCCGGCGGCGGTCCCGTCGGCCTCGATGTCACCGCCAACGACGGCGTGCTGCGGGCCGCCTTCCCGGCGGATCCCGACCCGGCCCAGGCCGACTTCACGCTCAGCCTCGTCCGACCGACGCAGGTCGACCCGCCGGCCGCGGGAGCCGCGGTCGTCGACGGTGGGGTGCTCCGCTTCACCGCGGATGCCGGATTCACCGGCGAGGCGGTGCTGACGTACTGGGTCGAGGACGATGCCGGCTGCGCCTTCCCGGGTCGCGCTATCGTCGACGTACGCCCGCCCGACGACGACCGGGACTCGGCCGAGGTCGCCATCCTGGTCCACGGGGTCAATGACCCGCCGATGCTGCTGGGGGCGGACCCGAGCGCCACCGGCGACAAGTCGGCCCTGCTCCCCTTCGCCGGCGCGACGGTGCTCGAGTACGACGAGCAGCGTGGCCAGCGGGTGATCCTCACGCTCACCTATCCGGAGGCCCATGGCGAGTTGCAGGGGAACTTCATCCGGGTCTCGCCCGGCGTGATCCGGCTCGAGGGCACCGCCGCCGAGCTTACCGCGGCCCTCCGGGGCCTGCTGTTCGTTCCCTACCAGAACCGGATCCCGGTCGGGCAGACCGAGGACTCCGGCTTCTCGGTCCGCATGGACGACGGCTTCGTCGCCACGCCGGTGGTCGTCGACACGGCGGTCACGACCGTGACTCCCGAGAACGATCCGCCGGTGCTGACCGGCACGGTGGGGGACCAGCGGCTCTACCAGCACGCCTCGATCCGGCCCTTCGTCGGGGTCGACATTCGTGACATCGACGACCTCGGGCTCCAGTCCCAGCGGGTGAGCGTCGCCCTCGACGACGCCATCAAGGGCGAGTTCTCCAGCCTCGGCGGCTTCGTCCGGGAGTCGGCCGGCGTCTATGTCTTCAATGGCCCGCCGGCGGCCGCGGCGGCGGCGATCCGGGGGCTCGTGTTCACCCCGACTCCCGGCGATCGTGTCACGCCCGGATCCCCGGAGACGGTGACCCTCATGGTGACGGTGGACGACGGCTTCGCCGAGCCGGTGGTCGACGAGGTGACCACCCTCGTGGTCCTCCACGGCGAGGTCGACAAGCTCCTGCCGCTCGATCCCGACGGGGACGACGTTTCCCAGCCGGGAGCCGACTATGGGGGAAGCGTCGCGATCAGTGGCGACACCATCGTCGTGGGTTCCGCGATGCGTGACGAAGGCGGGCGCCTGGACCTCGGGCGGGTCTTCGTCTACGAGCGGAACGCCGGCCTCCGCGCCCCGTGGGGGCAGGTGCAGGAGGTCGCCGGATCCGACAGCGTCGTCGGCGATCGCTTCGGCAGCGCCGTGGACCTGGTGGGGGATGTCCTGGTCGTCGGTGCTCCGGGAGCCGACCCGGGGATCAACAACATCGGCGCCGCCTATGTCTTCAACCGCGATCCCTCCGATCCGAACCGCTGGAACGAGGTCGCCAAGCTGATTCCGCCGGAGAACAACGGCCCGGGGGTTGGCAACGACGCCTTCGGCACCGCGGTGGCGGTCGCCGGCGACACGATCCTGGTGGGTGCCCCCAACGGCAACCTGCCCGGGGCGCCTCGGTCGGGCCGGGTGTTCGTCTTCCGGCGGATCGCCGGAAGCTGGGATCACACCCAGACCCTGCTGGCTCCGGAAACCCACCCGTCGGGCATCACCGGTGACGGCGAGTTCTTCGGCCGCGCGCTCGACCTCGAGGGCAACACCGCGGTCGTCGGGGCGCCCGGCGCCAACCGCTCGGGGGACGGCAGCGACGTCAGCCTCGGTGCGGTCCACGTCTTCCGTCGCACCGACGAGTCGGCGGACTGGACCCATGCGGTCCAGATCGACGACTTCGACGACCCCGAGGCGGTCAACCACCGCGGCCTCGGCCACTCCGTCGACCTCGACGGCGACCGGCTGGCGATCGGCGTCTACTCGGGAGGCAGCCCGGGCGGCGGCTTCCGGCCGGGCGAGGTGCGGATCCACGAGCGCGACGCCGGGGCGGCGGCCCAGTGGGGCCGGGTCCAGGCGATCCTGCCGCCGGAGGGCGTGCCCTCGACCCACTTCGGGCACTCCGCGTCGCTGGCGGGCGAACTGCTGATGATCGGGGCGCCCGGGGCCTCGCTCGAGTCCGGCGACCGGCGGGGCCGGTCGCACCTCTTCCGCCGGGATGCCGGGAGCGGACAGTGGGTCGCCATCGACCGCTTCATTCCCGGGTCGGCCGGCGACCGATTCGGCCACTCGGCCGGCATCGACGGCTTCACCGCGGTGGTCGGCGCGGTCGACGACAGCGAGAATGAGACCGGAGCCTCGCTGGCCGGGGGCGCCCGGGTCTACCAGTTCCAGTACGACCTCGGTCCCCGCCAGGCACTGTCGGTTCCGGACCAGCTGGCCTACCAGGACACGCCCTTCACCTTCGAGCTGCCCGCGGAGACCTTCCTCGATCCGGTCTACGGCGACGAGCTGGCGCTCGGCGTGATGCTCGCCGACGGCAGCCCGCTGCCGGCCGGGGGCTGGCTCTCCTTCGATCCGCTCGCGGGACGATTCTCCGGGACCCCGACTCCCGGCGAGCGCCGCAGCTACGAGCTGGTCCTCTACGCCGACAACCCGCTGGGGACCCGGACCCTGTCGAATGCGTTCCGGGTCGACGTGGTGCTGCCGCCGGATGCGGACTGCGCGGAGGCCTACGCCCTCTGGGTCACCGGCCAGTTCGCGCCGGAGGTGCTGGCCGATGCCGGCCTCGAGGCCAGCGTCTGGGGGATGCAGGCGAACCCGGACGGCGATCCCTACTGCAACCTCCTCGAGATGCTCTTCGGGACCTCGGCCACCGAGGCCACGCCGACGCAGTCCACGGTGAGGAAGCTGGCCGGCTCGCAGTTGCTGGTGAGCTTCCCGCTCTCGGACGCGTTCCCCGAGGACTGCGTGAAGGTCGAGTGGAGCAGCGACCTGCAGGAATGGAGCACCGAGGGCGTCAGCATGAGCTTCGAGGGGGCGGGACCCGGGATGCGGCAGGTCTCGGCGCTGGTGGCTCCCCCCGGGGAGCACCCGAGGCTCTTCGTGCGGATCGGGACCACGGAGTCCGGCGGCGTGCCGGACTTCCAGGTGCTCTACGACGCCTGGACGCCGACCCATTTCCCGCCCGGCGTGATCAACGACCCGGGACTCGAGGCGACCCGGTGGGGCATGGCGGCGGATCCCGACGGCGACCGTCTCTGCAACGCGGTCGAGATGCTCTTCGGCACCTCACCCGTGGTCTGGAACCCGCGGCCGGCCGCCTTCGAGCCCCGGCCGGGAGGGGGAGGGACGCTGGACTTCCCGGTCGCCGACGGCTTTCCCGAGGAGTTCGTGCACGTCGAGTGGAGCACCGACCTGCGCGTGTGGAGCCGAGACGCGGTGTCCCTTTCCTACGCCCCGGGCGGGGGCGGCACGCGACAGGCAAGCGCCCTGGTGTCGCCCGCGGGAGGTCCGCCCCGGCTGTTCGTCCGCATCGTCCCCGGGCCCTGAGCCTCAGGCCCCGCCGCCGGCGATGTGGGCGAACTTGTCGTCGAGGAAGCGGAGCACCATCTCCTCGACCTCGTCGTCGCCGAGACGCTCGACGACCTCGACACTGAAGCCTCGGGCGATGAGCTGGCGGGCCCGGACCGGGTCGATCCCGCGGGCCTGCAGGTAGAAGATCTCCTCGTCGCTGATCTGCGCGCTGGTGCTGCCGTGCGAGCACTTGACGTCGTCGGCGTTGATCTCGAGACCGGGCATCGAGTTGGCCTCGGCCTCGTCGCTCATGAACAGGTTGCGGCAGGTCTGGTAGGCGTCGGTGCGGTGGGCGCCCTCGTCGACGAAGATCAGCCCGGAGAAAATCGTACGGGAGGTGTCGTAGAGCGAGTTCTTGTAGAGCAGGTCGCTGAAGGCCCCCGGCGAGACGTGGTGCTGGAAGGTCCGCTGGTCGTACTCCTGGTTGCGGGCCGGGACGCTGACGCTGAGCATGTCGGAGCGCGAGCCCTCGCCCTCGAGCCGGCACAGCGACTCGTTGCGGGCCCACGAGGCGCCGGTGTTGAGCACGAAGCCGGTGGTCGAGGCGTCCTTGGCCACGCCGGTCTCGTTGACCGAGATCACCCGGGTGTGCTCGTTGAAGGCCTGGATGGCGAGGTAGTCGAGCTTCGATCCCTCGCCGGCGTTGAGGTCGTTGACGGCCACGCAGAGCCCGTAGTCGCTGGCATTGGCGGAGCCGAAGTAGTCGACCACGCGGACCCGCGCGTTGGCGCCGGAGACGATCAGGGTGTGGGGGAAGATCGACGCGTGCCTGCCGGCGAGCCAGTGGAAGACCTCGATGGTGCCCTCGACCTCGACGTTGTCGGGGACGTGGACGAACAGGCCGTTGGACACCCGTGCCTCGTGGAGGGCGGTCCACTTGGCCGAGCCCAGGCGGGTGTCCTGCTTCATGAAGTACTGCTCGACCAGGCCGCCGTGCAGCAGCAGGGCCTCGGCGAGCGGCAGGCAGATGACGTTCTCGGGAAGGCTCGACTCGATCTCGATCAGGTTCTCGTTGACGAAGATGAACTTCGCGGCGGGTTTCCCGACGCCCTTCGAGCGCTCGATGAAGCGGCCGGTGTCCTCGGGGACGGGGACCTCGGCGCGACAGCTGGAAAAGTCGAGCTGCTTGAGGTTCGAGAAGCGCCAAGTCTCGTCCTTGCGCGTCGGCGCCGGGGTCTCGAGGAAGCGTTGCCACGCGGCGCGCTGGCGTTCCGCGAACCAGGCCGGCAGGTCCGGCGCGGTTCCGGGGGCGGATTCGAGGATGGAAGCGGTGGATTCCAGGGTGGTGGACATCGGAGCGGGGAAAGGTGGGAAGTGGGGTTGGATCGATCACATGCCGGTCGCCGGACCGGCGCTCCGCTCAGCCGACCGAGCCTTCCATCTCGAGGTCGATCAGTCGCTTGAGCTCGACGGAGTACTCCATCGGGAACTCGCGGACCAGGTCGTTGATGAACCCGTTCACCGCCAGCGACATCGCATGGCCCTCGTCGATGCCCCGCTGCTGCATGTAGAAGAGCATCTCCTCGGAGACCTGGCTGACGCTGGCCTCGTGCTGGGTCGCGTGGCGATTGCCCTTCACGGTGATCGCCGGGTAGGTGTCGGTGCGGCTGCGGGTGTTGATCAGCAGCGCGTCGCACTCGGTGTTGTTCTTGCAGCCCTTGAGGTGCTTCGGGATGTGGACCTGGCCGCGGTAGGTCGAGCGGCCCTCGCCGACGGAGATCGACTTGGAGACCACGTTGGAGGTGGTGTGGTCGGCGGCGTGGATCATCTTGGCGCCGGTGTCCTGGTGCTGGCCGCTGTTGGCCAGGGCGATCGAGATCACCTCGCCGCGGGCGCGCTCGCCCTTCATGATCACGCCGGGGTACTTCATCGTCAGGCGGCTGCCGATGTTGCAGTCGATCCAGCGGATCTCGGCGTCCTCCTGGGCGAGGCCGCGCTTGGTCACCAGGTTGTAGACGTTGCTGCTCCAGTTCTGGACGGTGACGTACTGGATCTTCGCCCCCTTCAGCGCGACCAGCTCGACCACCGCGGAGTGGAGGGTGGAGGTCTCGAACTTCGGCGCGGTGCAGCCTTCCATGTACATCACCTCGGCGCCCTCGTCGGCGATGATCAGGGTCCGCTCGAACTGGCCGAAGCTCTCCGAGTTGATGCGGAAGTAGGCCTGCAGCGGCTGCTTGAGTTTCACCCCCTTCGGGATGTAGATGAACGAGCCGCCGGAGAACACCGCGCTGTTGAGCGCCGAGAACTTGTTGTCGCCGGTCGGGATGACCTTGCCGAACCACGGGCGGAAGATCTCCTCGTATTCCTTCAGCCCCTCGGTCGAGTTGACGAAGATCACGCCCTGCTTGGTCAGCTCCTCCTTCATGTTGGAGTAGGCCGCCTCGGAGTCGTACTGGGCCTCGACGCCGGCGAGGAAGGCGCGTTCCTGCTCGGGGATGCCGAGCCGGTCGAAGGTCTTGAGCACCTCCTCGGGGACCTCGTCCCACGAGCGCTTCGGCTTCTCGCCGTCCGACAGGTAGTAGCGGATCGCGTCGAAGTCGATGTTCTCGAGGTCGCGCGTCGCCCAGTTGGTGGGCATCGGCTTGGAGAGGAAGGTCCTGAGCGCCTTGTGGCGGAACTCGCGGACCCAGTCGGGGTCCTGCTTGACGTCGGAGATGTAGTCGACGGTCGCCTCGCTCAGTCCACGGCCGGCATCGTACTTGTGGCGCTCGGGGAAGAAGAAGTCCCCCTTGCTGCGGTCGATGTCGATCGCGTCCTGGGTCTCGCGGTCGATGGTGGTGGAAGAATCGTAGCTCATGGCGATGGCGGGATGGGCGGGGCGCCGGGGCCCCGTGGGGGTCAGGCGGTGGCGGCCTCCTTGAGGAAGTCGTAGCCCTTGTCTTCGAGTTCCAGCGCCAGCTCGGGGCCGCCGGAACGGACGATGCGGCCGTCCGACATCACGTGCACGTGGTCGGGCTGGATGTAGTTGAGCAGCCGCTGGTAGTGGGTGATGAGCAGGACGCCGCGCTCGGGCGAGCGCATCGCGTTGACGCCCTTGGCGACGATCTTGAGCGCGTCGATGTCGAGGCCGGAGTCGGTCTCGTCCATGATGCAGTACTTCGGCTCGAGCATCATCATCTGGAGGATCTCGTTGCGCTTCTTCTCGCCGCCGGAGAAGCCCTCGTTGACCGAGCGCGCGGTGAACTTGCGGTCCATCTCGAGCAGGTCCATCTTCTCGTAGAGCTTCTTGTAGTAGCCGACGGCGTCGATCTCCTCGCCCTCGGGAAGCCGGGCCTGAAGCGCAGCGCGGATGAAGTTGGCGTTGGACACGCCGGGCACCTCGGCCGGATACTGGAAGGCCAGGAACACGCCGGCGCGCGAGCGCTCGTCGATCCCCATCCCGAGCAGGTCCTCGCCGTCGAGGGTGACCGAGCCGGCGCTCACCTCGTAGCCCTCGTGGCCGGCGATCACCTTGGACAGGGTCGACTTGCCGGAACCGTTGGGGCCCATGATGGCGTGGACTTCGCCGGCCGGGATTTCAAGCGAGACGCCCTTGAGGATCTCGGTGCCGTCTTCGAGCTGGGCGTGGAGGTCTTGGATGACGAGGGACATGGAAGGATTGCCGATTGCGGATTGAAGATTGTCGATTTCAGGAGGCGGGGAGTTCGCCCCGGAGGGTGATCTCGATGTCGGTGACCACGGTGCCGGGGGGCAGGTCGAGGACGTCGGCGAGATCGACGCCGGGTTTGAAGGTGACGTCGTGGATGGCGCCGGACTTCCGGTCGTGGAAGTGGCCGTGCTCCTCGAGGTTCGGGCAGAAGCGCGAGGGCTCGCGGTCGAAGTTGACCTGGCGGACGACGCCGTGCTGCACCAGCGCCTCGAGGCAGTTGTAGACGGTGGCCAGCGAGATGTTCGGCAGCCGGTCCTTGATCCGGATGAACACTTCGTTGGCGGTCGGGTGGTCGCGCTGCTCCATCAGCAGCCGGTAAACCTCCCAGCGCTGCTTGGTCATCCGCAGGCCCGAAATCTCGGCGGGCATCTCGCCGGCCGGATCGGGCTTGCTTTCTGGAGTCGGAGAGACCATCGGGGACGGCGGAAGCTAGGAGGAGGCCGGCCGATAGCAAGAATTATTCTAATTTTTGTCGGGAGGACCCGGGGATTCGGGCTGCGGGGCCCCAAGGGGGGCCTTCGCGGGCGTCCACGAATCGGGCGGAGCCGTCCCCAGAAAAGGAACAAGGAGCGGGGAAACCCGCTCCTTGTGAAGAGGTCCGATGGCGTGAATTCGGCGCTTACAGCCGGGCCAGCTCGCGAGCGACGAGGATCAGGGTTTCCCGGACGCCCGGTGCGAAGCCATTCTCGGTCTGGACCGCGAACACGACCTCGCCCTCGCGGACGAACTCCACCGGGCGGCCGCCGCAGACCAGCCGGGCGGGCTCGTTGCCGATGTGGTCGAGCACCCGGCGCGCGGATTCGACGAGCTGGGCGTCGTCGCCGCTCACGCGGGCCAGGAGGCGGACTCCGGCGAGGCTGCGGGCACGCTCCAGCAGCTCATCGGCGGACAGCTCGCGGTCGACGCCGAAGATCGCCCGCAGGGCCAGCTGGCGGAACGGCTCGGGGGCGACGGCCGGGGTGGCCGGGGTGGCGGCTTCGGGAGCGGGCTCCGAAGCGGGGCTCGAGGGGGCCGGGACACGGGCCTGGGCGGGAAGCGGCGGCGGCTCGACCGACGCGCGGGGCTCGGGAGCGCGGGCGGGAAGGAAGGGCTTGGCCTCGGAGTCCCGGGGCTCGGCCGGGGCGGCGCCTCCGGCCCGAATGAACTGGACGGGCTCGTCGTCGATGGCGAAGGCGCTCGACGGCGAGATCTTGAATTGCTTCGGGGGAGCGGCGGTCGTGGTGTTCATCGTGTGTGGGTGGGGTGTGTGGGGGGTCGCTAGGACGTCGGAATCCTGCGCCACACCCGGGAAAAGCCCCATTCCATGATCGCGCCCCCCGGAATGCGGGGGTGGTTGGAGGGGAGCCGGTGGCCGCGGCTGGTCCGGGCCGGTCAGCGGTCCTCGCCCCGCATCCGGCGGATGTAGTCAGCCACGATCCCGACCTGCTCGGGGGTCAGCACGGCCGCACTGGGCGGCATGCCCGCCATCGGCAGGCCTTCGGCGACGACGCGCTCGAGATCCTGGTCGGAGCGGACATGCTTCCATGCGCCCTCGAGCAGGCCGCGCTGCAGGCCGCCGGCCAGCTTCGGGCCATGGCAGGCCGCACAGGCGACCGCGATGAGCCGCTCGGGATCGCGGGTCTCCCGGTCGAGGATCTGGGGAACCGGCGTCGGTCCCTCGGAGGGCGTCTCGACGCTGCCCGCCGGGTCGGCCACAATGCGGAGGATCCTGTCGTCGGGTCCGGAGCCGCGGGCCTCCGGAGGATCGTGCATCGAGGTCGAGAGCCAGAGCGAGCCATCGGGGGCCTCGGTGATGAAGCGGATGCGGCCCCACTTGCCGTGCCACAGGCGGTCGACGTGGTTCGGGCGGCCGTCGGCGCCGAGCGAGATGCGGTAGACGGCCTCGCCACGAAGGCAGGCGAGCAGCAGCGTGCCCCGAAGTTCGGGGAAGGCGGTTCCCTGGTAGAACAGGAGGCTGCCCGGGCCGACGGCGGGCGTCATCTCGAGCAGCGGGCGGCGCATGTCTTCCGCCTCGCGGGAGTGGGAAATGCGGGGCCAGCCGTAATTCACGCCCTTCTCGATGAGGTTGAGTTCGTCGCCGTGCTGGGGTCCGTGCTCGGAGGCATAGAGGCGCCCGGTTGCCGGCTGGAACGCGATGCCCTGCGGGTTGCGGTGGCCGTAGGACCAAACCTCGGGCCGGGAGCCCTCGCGGCCGACGAAGGGGTTGTCCTCCGGGATCCCGCCGTCCGGCCGGATGCGGAGGATCTTGCCATGGAGGCGGCCCGGGTCCTGGCTTGGCGGCGGGTCGTTGGCATCGCCGGTGGTGATCCACAGCATGCCGTCCGGACCGAACTCGAGCCGGCAACCGGTGTGGTTCTCCCAGGCCGGAATCCCTTCGAGCCGCGTCCTCGGCTCG
>Ga0207814_100904_pt1 | contig 11917 bp, 9 predicted proteins | sample TtaePargueraPR_7_FD_187755 | JGI IMG/M metagenome (GOLD analysis project Ga0207814, IMG submission 187755) | Aerobic enrichment media microbial communities from Bioluminiscent Bay, La Parguera, Puerto Rico - Tt and P1 (2) (SPAdes) | ecosystem: Environmental > Aquatic > Marine > Unclassified ... | reverse complement strand
TTATCTGATCGCCACCCAGAAAGAAACCCCCAATGACGCTGTGGTCATCAGCCATCAGCTGATGCTGCGCGCCGGCATGATCCGTCGCCTGTCGTCCGGCCTCTACACCTGGCTGCCGACCGGTCTGCGCGTGCTGCGCAAGGTGGAAAAGATCGTGCGCGAGGAAATGAACAATGCAGGCGCCCTGGAAGTCCTGATGCCGGTGGTACAGCCCGCAGAACTGTGGGAAGAATCCGGCCGCTGGCAGCAGTACGGCCCGGAGCTGCTGCGTATCCAGGATCGCCACAACAACGCTTTCTGCCTGGGCCCGACCCACGAAGAAGTGATCACCGACATGGTGCGCACCGAGATCAGTAGCTACAAACAGCTGCCGGCCAATTACTACCAGATCCAGACCAAATTCCGCGATGAAATCCGCCCGCGCTTCGGTGTCATGCGCGCGCGCGAATTCACCATGAAGGACGCTTACTCCTTCCACCTGAGCCCGGAATCCCTGCAGGAAACCTACGATGTGATGCACGATGCCTACTGCCGCATCTTCGACCGCATCGGCCTGGATTACCGCCCGGTACTGGCAGACACCGGCTCCATCGGCGGCTCCCACTCCCACGAATTCCACGTTCTGGCCCAGAGTGGCGAGGACGATATTGCCTTCTCTTCTGCGAGCCGTTACGCGGCGAACGTGGAGCTGGCAGAAGCGGTCGCCCCCGCCGGCGAGCGTCCCGCGCCCGGCAAAGCAATGGAAGAGCTGCACACGCCAGGCCAGAAAACTATTGCCGCCCTTGAGGAGGCATTTGGTATCGCAGCCAACACCTCCGTAAAGACCCTGATCGTGCTGGGTGAAACCGAAGAGGAAGATCAGGAAGCACCGCTGGTGGCCCTGGTACTGCGCGGCGATCACGACCTGAACGAACTGAAAGCGGAAAAACTGCCAGGCATCGCCAGCCCCCTGCAGTTCGCCCCGGAAGCGCGCATTGCCGCGGAACTGGGCTGCGGTATCGGCTCCCTGGGCCCTGTGGGCATGAAGATCGATGTGGTGGTGGACCGCGCGGCGGCACACCTGGCCGACTTTGTGTGCGGCGCCAACAAGGACGATTACCACCTGACCGGGGTGAACTGGGAGCGCGATGTGCCCCTGACCCGCGTGGAAGATCTGCGCAATGTCGTCCCCGGCGATGCCAGCCCGGACGGCCAGGGCACCCTGGAGATCAAGCGCGGTATCGAGGTCGGCCACATCTTCCAGCTGGGCACCAAGTACAGTGAGGCGATGAAGGCGACGGTGCTGGACGAGAACGGCAAGGAACAGGTGATGACCATGGGCTGCTACGGCATCGGTGTTTCCCGCGTGGTGGCTGCCGCTATCGAGCAGAACCACGACGACGCGGGCATCATCTGGCCGGAAGCGATTGCCCCCTTCCAGCTGGCGATTGTGCCCATCAATATGCACAAGAGCGAAGTGGTACAGCAGAAGTGCGAGCACATTTACGAGGCGCTAACCGCCAAGGGCATCGACGTGCTGCTGATGGACGAGCCCAAGGCACGCCTGGGCGGGATGCTGGCGGACACCGAACTCATGGGTATCCCCCACCGCATCGTCATCGGCGACCGCGGCCTGGAGAAAGGCAACATCGAGTACAAGGGCCGTCGCGACAGCGAAAATCAGGAGTTCTCTGCGGACCAGATTCTGGACATTCTGCTGGAAAAGATTGCCCACTGAGCCCTGCCCCTCGAGACCTTTGTAAGCCAAGTCAGTGGCGGCCAAGCACTGGGTGGAAGGTTTCGAAACCGCTGTGAATACATCCCTGTACGCTGCGTCGGCGACATCCCTGTCGCCGACGCTTTCGAAACCTTCCACCCAGCGCTTGGCCTTCGCTTCACGACCTGCGCTCTGTTCGCGCTCGAAGTCCAACCCCTCAATGCGAAGGCCCTGATACCGGGTGTCCCCTTGCGAGACCTTCACCGCCATGGATGGCGGTGCAGAGCCCCCAGGGATGGGTACACGGCGTGTCTCGCAAGGGGACACCCGGTAGCAGGGCCGCCACGGCAGGGAACGACGGAGTTCTGCATTCCCCCTGCCCTTCCCCTGAACCTTCCCGTAAAATCCCACACCATGATAAGAAAAGCCCTCACCACCCTGCTGCTGTGCCTGTTCAGCGCCGCCGTATCCGCCCAGGTCAAGGAAGTGGATCCGCAGCTGCTGGCAGCGCTCAAGGGCGCGGTGACCGAGGCGGACTCTTTCGTCGACCGGTTCGACGCCGAGGTGTGGCTGATGGCCAAGTCCCAGCCCCTCGCCCGATATATCAAAGAACCGGAAGAGCGTATGCACGTGCTCAAGGCCATTCACCGGGAGGCGACCCGCGCGGGCCTGCAGCCGGAAATCGTCCTCGCGGTGATCCAGATCGAAAGCGCCTTCGACCCCTACGCCGTATCCCGCGTCGGCGCCCAGGGCATGATGCAGGTGATGCCCTTCTGGAAGAACGAGATCGGTCGCCCCGAAGACAACCTCATTAATATGGAAACCAACCTGCGCTACGGTTGCACCATCCTCAAGCACTACATCAAGAAGGCCAAAGGCAATATGCCCAATGCACTGGCCTACTACAACGGCAGCTACGGCCGGCATACTTACAGCCGCAAAGTGCTGGATGCCTGGGCCGACCGCTGGCGCTGATCGCAAATACACCTAGAGGTACCCGATGGATTACCGCTTTTTTACCGGCGCCGCCTGTGGCCTGTTACTGCTGGCGGCGGCGCGCATCGGCATCGGGCACCGGCACAGAACTGGCAGCCTGTGGCTCCTGGTTCTGATCTTCGGGGCGTTTCTGTATCTGCTGCGTCCACTGCTGAATGATCAGGACTCCTTCGCAGACCTGCTGATCGACCTGCCCACCATTCTTATTCCCGGTGCCTTCTGGGTCTTTACCCATCAGCTGTGCAGCGACAAGGAACCCTTTCCCCACTGGGGCTGGGGGGTAATCGGACTGGAGATTGTGATCGACCTGGCAAGCCAGCTGCACCTGCACCCGTATTTCTACCTGCTGGTGCAGCCTTTCAAGCTGGGAGTGATCGGTGCGGGGCTGGTGACCCTGTTGCAGCAATTGCAGTCGGACCTGGTGGCCGAGCGCCGGCAACTGCGTATCGGGCTGTTGATTGCCATTGGCAGCTACATGTTGATTGTGGTGTGTGCGGAATTCCTGTTTTCCTATTTTCCGGTACCCACCGGTGTGCCGACCCTGCACGCGGTGATGGCGAGCGCACTCGCCTTTGCCGCCTGCCTGTGGCTGTTGTCGCTATCCCCCAAGGCTCTGGAGGAATCGCTTCCAACCATCAGTGACAGCCCGGAGCAAACGGCCGCAATACCGCCGGAGCCGCCTGAGCCGCCGGAACCCCAGGTACTGGATGCAGCACAACAATTGCTGCTGCAACAGCTAGAACAACATATGCAAAACGGCGGTTACCGCCGTACCGGGCTCACCATTCGCGAGCTGGCCGACCAGCTGGAAACCCGTGAACACATACTGCGCGCACTGATCAACAAGCACCTCGGTTTCCGCAACTTCAATGAATATCTGAACCAGTTCCGGATCGACGAGGCCAGTCGACGCCTGGCGGATCCGGACGAGGCGCACCTGCCCGTGCTCACCATCGCGCTGGATATTGGCTACCGCTCCCTGAGTCCGTTCAACGCGGCGTTCAAGCGTCGCCACGCACAGACACCCACGGAATTCAGGCGCGAGCAGTTACCCGCGTAAGGGAAATGCGGGATAGAAAACATTCCGTAGAAATCAACTCACGACGCGACTGCTCGAGTGAAATAATCCGTCAGATTTTTTTCGGATTCCACAAGCCAAAACCCGCCCCCTGAGCCACACTGAATCTTGCAGGACCTGCTCTGCAGGCAACTAGCCCAGTCACCATCTCGCCTGTGGACAGGTTCCTGCAAGCCTCTTCACTCCTTCGGAGTCGACATGAATTCAATCAGCGCCTTGTAATCCTCGTCACTGCAGTCCGCGCACATGCCCCCGGGCGGCATGGCATTCAGCCCGTTTTTAATCGAACTCAGCAGCGCATCCATGCCCTTGTCGAGACGGGGCTTCCAGGCTTCCGGATCATGGGTTTTGGGCGCATTGGCGACCCCGGCTGCGTGACAGACCTGGCACGCCTGCTGATATTTTTTCTCGACCGAATCGGACAGAGAGACAGAGGAAAAGCCCGCCGCCGAAGCCGCCAGCATGGCGCAGGCCGATGTGAGAATCCGTGATTTCATAGATACGCCTTATACCGTCAAATGATTGTCGTGGTGCTGCCGGACACCTGCGGAAGCTGCGTTTCGATATATCGATCTCGATCGCCCGCCGTCGCAGACCACTCCCCGAAAACACCCAACTATAACGAGCCCATCTGGTCGATCCAACTCTGCCGATGCGCGCTCACGTCCGCTGTATGGCAACAAAATGAAAAATCCGCCACCGATCACTTTGCAGGGCCATCTGCGGCGGTAGGTTTCGATTCTTGAACTATCCTCATCTGGCATAGGAATTCTTTCTTAGCGAGCCATCGCCAAAGAAGCGCGTTGTCAACCATAAAAGCATAAACCGGAGTTCGTGAATGAATCTGCACTGGATCAAGGATCCCAGCGTTCAATTCGCCGTCATCGGCGCCATGTTATTCGCGCTCAACGGACTGTTCCAGGACGGCAGTCCCGGAGATGACCAGGAAATCGTCATCACCCAGAACCGTATCCAGCACCTCTCCAATATCTTCGAGCGCGGCTGGCAGCGCCCACCCGGGGCGGATGAGCTTCAGGGATTGATAGACGACTATGTGCGGGAAGAGGTGCTGTACCGCGAAGCCGTCAAAATGGGGCTGGATGAAAACGATACGGTAATCCGCCGCCGATTGCGGATGAAAATGGAGTTTCTGGCCAAGGATCTGGTTGACGCCATCGAGCCGACCGATCAGGTGCTGCAGAACTATTACGACGCCAATATTGCCAGGTACACCGTACCAGCTCACTACACCTTCGAGCAGGTCTTCCTCGACAGCAACAAGCGAACAGAAGTCGCGGAGGATGCGCGCATCGTCCTCACCAAACTGACCGCCGGCAAGGACCCGCAGACACTCAGCGACAGCAACCTGCTGCAATACCGCTTTGAAGATATCAGTAGCGAGCGTATCGACCGCCTGTTTGGCAGTGACTTCTCCCTGCAGCTCGTGGAGCTGGAAGCCGGCGAGTGGACGGGGCCGCTTACCTCTTCCTACGGCGAGCACCTGGTCAGGATTTCCGCCGCGACGCCCCGCCACCAGGCCGACTTCGCCGACATCAAAGCCGAGGTCCTGCGGGACTGGCAATTGGAAGAGCAGCAAAACATCCTGGAGACCCAGTATGAAACCCTGCGCGCGAACTACCGGATCCGCATTGCCGAGCCGGTTGACGCTGTCGCGACGGGAGAACAGCAAGAACCGCAAAAAGCGGGAATCGCGGGGGCCGAGCAATGAGAGTACTGTTACTGTTCGCCACCCTGCTTGTCTCGGCGCTTTCCTTTGCCCATGAGCTTCGCCCTGCGTCGCTGAGCGTTATCCAGACAGCGCCGGAGCAGTTCGACGTAACCTGGCGGGTGCCCGCCCGCGGGGACATGCGGCTCTCGCTGTACGTCGCCTTCGATGAAACCACCCAGGAACGCAGCCTGCCCACGGCTCAGATGGTCGGGGGTTACTACGTGGAGCGGTGGGAAATCGCCCACCCACAGGATCTGGTTGGCAGCACAGTCACGATCGATGGTCTCGCCAACACCATGACCGACGCCCTGGTGCGCATCAGCTGGCTGGATGGCCGCGAGCAGGTCAGCCGCCTGTTCCCGGATCAAACACAGCTCGTGGTGGAGGACAGGGCTGGAATCATCGAAATCGCCGGCACCTACTTCGTACTGGGCGTCGAGCACATTCTGCTGGGAATCGATCACCTGCTGTTTGTATTGGCCCTGGTAGTACTGGTCAGCGGCGGGCGCCAGATGATTGCCACCATCACCGCATTCACACTGGCGCACAGTATTACCCTGGCACTGGCCGTGCTCGGTATCGTTTCCGTGCCGCAGGCACCGGTGGAGGCAGTCATTGCCCTCAGTATCGTGTTTATCGCCACCGAGATACTGCACAAACTCGAGGGGCGTAAAACGCTGGCGATCCGCAAGCCGTGGGTGGTGGCGTTCGGATTTGGCCTGCTGCACGGGCTCGGATTTGCCGGGGCGCTGTCGGAAATCGGGGTGCCGGAACACGCGATTCCGCTGTCGCTGGGGCTGTTCAATGTTGGCGTGGAGGCGGGGCAGCTGGCGTTTATCGCGGCCGTGGCCGGCTTTATGTATCTACTGCGACGGGTGAAACCGGTACAGCTGTGGGAAGTCCGCACCGGCACCACCGCCACCGCTGCCTCGGCGCTGCCGGTGGCCTATCTGGTGGGCGGGCTTTCGGCCTGGTGGCTGATTGACCGCACCATCGCGCTGATCGTGTGAGTGATAGAACCTAGTCCTGGAACAGCAGCTCCAGGGGGTAGCCGGTAAACGGTTTGGTTTTTTCGATCACCAGATGTGAGGTCATGCGGGTGATCGCCGCGTCCTCATCCGCCAGTAACTGCTCGGACACGCGGTTGAAGTCCGCCGCATCCGGGCACACGAACCGCAGCATGTAATCGAACTCGCCCGACATTTTCACGCAAGATACGATCTGCTCGATCTTGTTGATGGCGCGGCGAAAACTCTCGCTGGTTTTCGAGTCCTGACGCTTCAGCGCCACGTTCACGTAAAACTCCGCGTGGCGCACCTTTTCCAGGTTTACCTCGGCCTGAAACTCGCGGATAAACTTCTCGCTGGTGAGCTTTTTGACCCGCGCCAGGCAGGCACTTTCCGACAGTCCAATTTCATCCGCCAGGTTCAGGTTACTGATGCGGGCGTTGGTCTGCAGGACTTCCAGAATTTTCAGGTTGTGGCGATCTATTTTCACAGCAGGTTGTTCGACTGAATATTATATGAGGGTCAGGTTCCACACAGCATAGCGGGAAACCCTTCGTTCGGGAACACGCGCGGGCAGGCGCGATGCGCGCGCCCGCCCACATGCTGCCACTATCCCGCCTTCAGGCAGCCGCCGGCAACAAACCGCTCGATGCGGTCCAGTGCGCGGCTCAGCTCTGCCTCGTCCGCCGCCAGGGTGAGGCGCACATGATTGACCGCACTGGGGCCAAACGGCTTGCCCGGCAATACCGAGACCCGCTCGGCATCCAGCAGTGCACTGGCGAAAGCCTCACCGTCAACGGCCACCGCAGAGACGTCGACCATCACGAACATGCCCGCTTCCGGCGAATAGCAATTCAGCCCCGGAATCTCGCCAATACGCTTCACGATCAGGTCGCGGCGCTTTTCGTAGGCGTCGCGCATCTGCTTCACAAAGTAGGTATCAAACTCCAGCGCGAAGGCCGCGGCCTCCTGGATAAACTGGGGTACGCCAAAAATGGTGGCACCGGCGTATTCGATCAGCCGCTCCACCAGTTCACCCTGGGCCACCGCCCAGCCCAGCCGCCAGCCACTCATGGCGTGGGACTTGGACAGACCATCGATGACCACCACATTGTCCAGGTGCTCCGCCGCACTGCGCAGGGAGGTGTGACGACGGGCGAAGGTGATCATGGAATACATTTCATCGGAGATCAGCCAGATATTGCGCTCGCGACAGTAGGCGGCCAGCTCGCGCAGCTGCTCCGGGGTCGCCATGGCACCGGTGGGGTTCACCGGGGTGTTGATCATCACCGCCCGGGTTTCCTCGCCGATGGCCTGCTTGATGGTTTCGATATCAAACGCAAAGCCCTGCTCCGCCGGACACGCGACTTTTTTCACATCCAGTTGCAGCGCATCGGTAATGGGCACATAGCCGATGTACATGGGCTCCGGGATGACAATCTGCTCGCCGGGGTTGAGCAGGCAGGACAAGACACCGTAGATGGCGTTGGTGCCGCCGGGAAAGACCACCACGTCGTCCGGGTCGCAGGGGTGGGGGCTGACCTTGCTTTCAATGTCGGCGATGGCGCGGCGCAGTACCAGCTCGCCCGCCGCCGGAGAATAGTGGGTGCGGCCCACGCCGAGGCGGGCGCGGGCGTAATCGAGGATCGGCTCGGGGGTGTCGAAATTGGGGTCGCCGACACACAGGAAGATGACATCTTCACCTTTGTCGGCGAGGGCGTGGGCACGGTCGCTGACCGCCCAGACATCGGCATCGGCGGAGTGGAGGGCCTGACTCTGTTTGCTGAATCGCGGAGTGTACATCTTCGGGTCCATCTTTCGCGGTTGTTATCGATAGCACTAAGGTAACAACCGGCGGGGTAATCCATATCGCTTCGAGGTGACGGTTTTCGCAGCAGGCGGATTATTTTCCCACGATTGCCGCAGAAAATGCGGCCCCGCATCCGGGCATCAAAAACGGTAGTTCAGGCTCAGGCCACCCACGGAGTCATCGGGGCGTACCAGCAGGTCCGCTGCCACCCGCAGTTTCTCGTTGATGCTCACCCCCACCATGGCCCCCACACCACTCTGGAAAAAACCGGTGTTGTCGCTGCGGTAGGAGGGCATCCGCGCCCAGTTGCTGCGGATGGATTTGACCCCGATGCCCAGATCCGCGAAGTCGTCCCCACTGGTGTTTTCCAGCCAGAACTCACCGAACCACTGATGCTCGGCGGAGTCCGGACTATTGTAGAAAAAGCCGGCGCGATAGCGCAGGTATTCCCGGTCCTGGCCGTGCACCCAGAGGGCCAGCGGATCCTGGGGCAGGCCGAACTTGTTGGCGTAGGTGTAGGGGGTGTCGGAGCGCTCGGTAAAGCCGTTCACGTCAATCTCGCTCCACTCCGCGGCGACAAAGGGGCCCATCTGGCTGTCGAGGTTGCGGGTGGCGTCGTAGCCGGCACGCAGGAAGACGTTGTAACCCTCACCATCGGTGTCGCCATCCAACCGGCGACGGAAGGTGTCACCAATATTGACGGTGCGCTCCACATCCTCGTACTGGATATCGGAAAACCCAAGCCCGCCGTCGACAAACCAGAAGCCATCGTCCCAGCGCGCAAAGGCACTGACGTTAAAGTTGCGCGATCTCAGAAACACATGATCGGGCTCGTACTCACTGCCGCCATAGGACATGCCGAGCCCCCACTCGAGCTGTTCGAACCCCGCAAAACTCATCCCCAGGAATCCATCCCAGGCTGCGGTTTCATCATTGATGGCCGGGCCGGCACCGAATTCCGTATAGCCGACACTGGCACCAAAAAATACCGTGGTGAAGGGGTCGCGATAGCGCTGGGAAATCAGATGATGGTCGATATTGACCTGGTGCTGGCGGGTATTCTGGTAGCCCAGATCGGGCAGCACACCAAAGGTGGCGGCGGCGGTGATGGTTTCATAGTAGTAGTCTGCCAGCATCCGCTGTGCGACCAGCGTGGGGTGAATGCTGTCGTAAAACACCAGCATGTCCGCATTGGGATCAGTGCCATTGGCGCCGTACACCGGGTGGGGGTTGGCGCAATTGATATAGCAGGTGGCACTCTGATTGATCGCGGCAAGCCCGAAGGCCGCAGGATCCTGTATCAGCAGTTCGAGAATGCCTTCCATATCCAGCAACAGGATATTGCCTACCGCGTTGACCTGCTGGCGCAGGGAGTCGTTAAACAGCTCTGAGCCGTAATTGGCGTAGTCGATCGCGGCCTGCCCCTGGGCGTAGACCGCCGGGGTACGGCCGATCCTTGGGGCATTGGTCATCACGATGTAGTTGGCACCCGCGGCCCGGAGCTCACCGCCGGCTACCGCGAGAAAGGTCGCTGCGCGCTCCATCGACATCGGGCTCAGGTTGCCGCCGCGCACCCCATCGAGAATGTTGTTGCCGCCACCATTGAGCAGATACAGGTCATCTGGCGCGACGGTATTCTGTGGCAGGTATCCCTGGCCGGTGGCGAAAGGGACGCCGGTCAACGTGATGTTGTTGTTCGGGTCGTCCACCAGCGCCTGCAGAGCCATGGGGTCGTTGAATACGGACGTCGCCGCGATGACTTCCGCGGTCGAGAGGTAGGGGCTTTCTCCCGCCGCCGGGTCGCATACCCCGTCCGCGCCACAGCGGCTGGCGTCCGGCAGGATGGTGGTCAGGGTGTTGTGATCCGCCACCGTGGTATCCGGGAACAACTGGCGGAAGCGCTGCGGGCCTACCAGGTCCAACAGCACATCGGCGGTGCGGTTGCCGCCCACCGCCCAGTTGGGTCCATTGGTGAGTACCGAGCGGGTGACCTGCTGCAATTGCTGATCGAGGCTGCCCCCGGCCGGTGCACAGGGTATGGCACCGCCAAAGTCCGGTCCCAGACCGAAACAGGAATTCTGCCTGGGCAGCCCGAACCGGTCGGCCAGAAACGACACCGCCGGCTGGCGCGGGTAGACACCTTCGGGGTCGTCGCTGGTGAAGACGCCGGCATTGCCGTTGTCGGAAAGGCTGTCCCCGAAAACCACCAGTCTGCCGAAGACAGGCTCCTCGGCCTGGGCCAGTGGTGCGCAAACGGCCGCGCCCAACGCCGCAGCGACGGCAAGAGAGAGCACCCGCGGAATCAACGGGGTACGGGGGGCGGTTGATGGGCAAATGTTGCGCGTCGAGAGCACTGCGACCTCCATGTCACGGCAGAAATTCGTGGCAAGTATAGGTCAGCCGCGCGCATTGACAGCGCGGGGGGTCCCCGGCGCGGCCTGCTCAGGAGGCGCTGTTTTCCGCCGGGTCCATCTGCTCGATCAGTGGCATCAGGATACCGCTCAGAAACGCCGCCAGCAGGCTCCACACCAGCGCGATGGCCAGCAGGCACTCCCACACCGGGCGCCCCCAGCCGGCGGGGCCAAACTGCACACTGTTGAAATAGAACGCGGGGGCCACAAACAAGCCCACCAGTGCGGCCCACAGGGGTTTGTTGATCAGCCAGGAGAGGGAGTAACGCATGGTGGTGGCGAGCATCGCCCAGATACAGATGGCCCAGGCCGGAGGGAGATTGGAGCGGTAGTCCTGAACATCACTGGCCATAAACGCCCACTCCACGGCAAAACCACAGAAGATGAACCCGAGGATGACGAAGATATCCCGCATATCCCGCCACATGACAAAGTGCAGCATGAGCACGATAAACAAGGCAATCAGTGCCAGCGCATTGCCGTACAGCAACGCCGTCCACCAACCGGCGACAAACAGGGTGAAATTGGCCAGCTTTTTATAATTCATCGGCGACTCATTTATCAGAAGAACTCTGTACCGCGAGCGCAACACACCGGGCGAACCGGGAATACTGAATAAATCAGAGGTTCCCTAAGACTTCAAGTTAGCAAACACCTCGATTGCCCGTTTGCGCGAGTCGGTCACATCGCAGATGGGCGCCGGGTAGTCGTCCTCCTCGAACAGGTCCCCGGAGGCGTCGACGGGCGGGCAGTGAATATCCCGGTCGGAAAGGGATGCCAGCTCCGGAACGTAGGCGCGAATAAACTCGCCCTCAGGATCATAGCGTTTGGACTGGCTGTAGGGATTGAATACGCGAAAGTAAGGTGCCGCATCGGTGCCGGTGGATGCCGCCCACTGCCAACCGCCGTTGTTGGCCGCAAAATCCGCATCCACCAGTTGCTGCATAAAGTAGCGCTCGCCCTTGCGCCAGTCGGTGAGCAGGTTCTTGGTCAGGAAGGAGGCCACCACCATACGCAGGCGGTTGTGCATCCAGCCGGTCTGGTTCAGCTGGCGCATGGCGGCATCCACGATCGGCACACCGGTACAGCCCTGGCACCAGCGCTCGAAGTCTTCGCGGCGGTTGGACCAGGGCACCTGTTCGGTTTCGGGCTTGAATGGCCGGTTGCGGCACACCCGCGGGAAGTTGATC
>Ga0207814_100903_pt1 | contig 11942 bp, 4 predicted proteins | sample TtaePargueraPR_7_FD_187755 | JGI IMG/M metagenome (GOLD analysis project Ga0207814, IMG submission 187755) | Aerobic enrichment media microbial communities from Bioluminiscent Bay, La Parguera, Puerto Rico - Tt and P1 (2) (SPAdes) | ecosystem: Environmental > Aquatic > Marine > Unclassified ... | reverse complement strand
CACGGTGCCCGCCACCCTCCGCGACTTCGAGCCGTCGTTCCGCAGCGGTCCCGCAGCGGCCGGGGTGAACGCCCCATACGACATCAATCCCTTCGAGATCAACGGTGCCGAGGACATCGTGATCGGGCCCGGGGGCAAGTATGCCTACGTGCTGTTCAACCACACCTACGAGAGCGCCGATCCCGAGAACGCCTACTTCTCCTCCCCGGTGCTCGGGCGCGGGGGCAACATCGGGATCCTGCAGGATCCGTTCGGCCTGGATCCGGACCTTCCCACCGAGTTCATCGGCGCGACCGCGATGGCTCCCTACTCGTGGCCGGACGAGATCGCGATCGACCCGACCGGTCGCTACCTGGTGGCCAGCTACAAGGGGATCCACACCCTCGCGATCTACGACCTGTTCCGCTTGGAGGTCGCCGTCGAGCTGCTGCGCGAACACAACCCGCGGGCGCTGGAGCGCCCGTCGAAGCCGATCGAGGTCTACGCCAAGGACCTGCTGGCCGAGTCGGTGGTGGCCCAAGCGGCGCAGTTCGTGGCGCAGCGGGCCAGCGAACGGGGCGGTGCGTCCGGACTGACGGCCCGCGACATCCAGGAGCTGGTCGGCCTGACCGGCCTGACGGAGGACAAGCTGTTCGAACTCCTGCCGCTGCTGGCGGTGCTCAACGAGGGCGAGGGCCTGGTCGTCCGCTACGACAGCGGCCTGGCGATTCCGGGAGATCCGAGCTCGCGTCCGACGCCGCTGCGCTCCGGAACCATCGACGGCAGCAACTCCACCCAGGTCATCGGCGAGTTCACCCGCGGCAAGCTCCCGTCCGGGATCGCGACCGTCCGGCCGATCGAGGACCTGGTGGCGCAGATGGTGGTGGTCTACGACCGGATCGTTCCCGGGGACATCGAGCGGGTCTACGAGGCGCGGCTTTCCACCAACCCGGGCGTCCCGCTCGAGGGGCCGGTCAAGGTGACCTTCTACCACACGGTGCTCCGCGATCCTCTCGCCTTCGACGATGTCCTGAGCCAGGTGGAACTCGGCAGCGTCGAGGTGACCTTCGGACCCGGAGAGCGCTCGGCCAAGGCAAGCCTCGAGCTGAAGCACAAGGCCGACCTGTTCGCCATCGCCGCCGAGCACTACATGGCGGACAATGAACTCGGCCAACTCGACTTCGGATACGTCTACGCGGTGGTCGACCCGGCCGACCAGGTGGTCGAGTCGGAGGACAAGACGAACAACATCTACCGCTTCGAGCAACGGACCGGCGGGCTGCGGGCCGAGTACGACGCGATCCTCACGGACACGACCTTCGGCACCTACATCCTCGGCGTCGAGTGGGAGCAGAAGTTTACCCTGGACCTGGGTGGCCTGGGTCTCGAGGGTCAGCCGACGGTGGAATACCACCGGCTCGGGGGCGACATCGTGCCGGTCGAGCTGACGCGGGACGAGAACGTCGACGACCTTTGGTTCTTCGACTTCCGGATGTTCCCGGTGAAGCAGGGCGAGCAGCTGGTGCTGAAGTACGATGTCCGCGTCGAAAGCGGAACGGTCGAGCAGGAGACTCCCTACGACTTCAAGGTCATCGAGCGCCCGGACTGGCTGGCGCCGGGGGCGACGGGAGTCACCAAGAACGGCCTCGGCGGCATCAAGCAGGTCACCAACATCAAGGTCGAGTTCGACGGCGAGCTCAACGACGGCAAGGGCGGCTTCGTGCTCAATCGCGAGGATTTCAGTCCCTTCACCACCGGCTTCTTCAGCTCCGGATGGGTGACCAGTCTGACCTTCAACTACTATGTCGATGAGACGATCGCCGGGATCGACCCCGGCGCCGGGCTCTATGTCGGGGATCCGGTGACCGAGCAGAATTTCAACTTCGAGGTTCCCGCCATCGCCTTCAAGGCCGCGGCCTTCTTCGGCGGGAGCATCACGGTCAGCGTGAAGGACGTCATCGGGTTCTTCCAGACGATCACGGAGTTCGCCCCGAAGGTGGACTTCTCGGGCGGGTTCGATCCGCTGACCCAGACCGGTGAGTTCACCGCCGAGTACATCGGTGTGCTGCGGCAGGCCAAGGAAACCGTGGAGATGGCTAGCCAGCAGTTCGCGGAGAACCAGGCGGCGATCAAGAAGGGGCGCGATGACCTGGCGGCGCGCCTCGCCGCCGAGAGCCCCGAGGAGGCCGCGGTGCATCGCTGGAATACCGAGTACGCGCGCAATGAGCTGGGGCTGGACCTCGACCGGCAAACACGGGAGCTGGCGGGCAACAACCCGAGGGCCCGGGCGAACCGCCAGCTTCGGACGGCCCTCAAGGAGAGCCCGAATGTCGAACTCGTGATCGAGGCGGCGGAGTTCAAGATCGACCCGGACCTGAAGCTGCTCTCCGGGAAGGCGGGGGTGTCGGTCGCCTTCAAGGGCGGAACCGGCCTGACCCTTCCGCTGCTGAACGTGCGCATTCCTCAACTCGCCGGGTTCGCCGGAATCAGCGGGTCGATCAGCTTCACCGTGGGGGGGAGCGTCGGCATGAAGTCCTCGCTCGAGGTGATGGCCGGCAAACCCGAGCACAAGGCCGGCTTCACCGGGTCGATCTCGATGGGTGTCGGAGGCAAGCTGATGGTCGACGTCGGCTCGCCGATCAAGAAGGCGGCCCGGGGGAGCCGGGAGGGAATCAACCTCACCCTGATCGAGGGCGGGGTCGAACTCTCAGGCAGCGTGACGATCGCGGGTACCACGAACTTCCGCAGCCTCGAGTTCACCGCGAAGTCGAAGATCGAGTCGAAGTTCCTGGTCGGCGCACTCTTCGGGCTCTTCCAGGAGGAGTTCGGATCGACCACCATCTTCCAGGACGACAACCTCCACGACGGCAAGCCGGGCAAGTGGTTCCCGCCCGACCCGCCCGCCCCGCCGAGGGCGCCTCTGCAGGCGGACACGATCGACCGGGGTCTCGAGCCGGGTGAGATCCCGGGCAACGTCGTCCACCTGCCCTTCGAGCTGCGGTCCGGGCTGCTGGCCGACCAAGCGCTGCCGGTCGACGGCGGGGGCGAGAATCTCTACGGGTTCGTGCTGGGTCGCAAGGGCAGTGGCGGGCACCGGCTCCAACTCGACGTGGTCGCCGGTGATGCCGAGGCGGCGCAGCTTCTCATCTACGATGGCCAGGGCAGGGTGGTGGTCAGCGGAGGCGTGCAGGGCAGCAGCCTGGTCGCCGACCTCCAGGGGCTCGATCCAGGTCAATACTATGCGGGGGTGGGCTACATCGGAGGCGACGACCTCGGCTACTCGCTCGGCTATGCGCTGCCGGAGAGCCCGGCGGCCGCGGTGCTGGTCTCGACCCTCCGCCCGGATCGCGGGCTGGTCTACCTGGGCGACCGGCTGTTCGTCGACGTGGTGGTCACCAATGCCGGCGCGGTGCGGAGCGCGACCGAGCGGGCCCGCCTGCTCCAGAGCAGCGATCCGGATCTCGACCTGAACGACGCGCTCCGCGCTTCGATCGTCATTCCTCCGCTCGATCCCGGCGAGAGCTTCGTCCAGCGGGTCGCCTTCGACGTGCGCGGGGCACCGGCGAGCAGCTTCTACGCGGGCCTGGAAATTGTCGGGAGTGGGGCGGCCTCGTCCACGGTTCGGCCGGTCGGCATGGCCCTGCGTCCGGACGGAATCGAGCTCCTCGAGGACGACTCGGGCTTCGTCAACCTCGGACTGATGGTGGGCAAGGGCCGCTACGACGATGGGGCCATCGGCTACCTCGGCGACGTGGACACCTTCCTGGTTCGCCTGCCCGAGGAGGGAACCCGCAGGCATTCCTTCGAGGTGGCCGGTGTCGAGGGGCGGGGCCTGCTCCAGCTTGAGCTCATCAACATTGACGGCGAGGTGGTGCTCGAGGACTCGGCCGACCTTGCCCTCCAGACCAATGCCACCGCGGGCTTCGACCTGGAGGGCCTTCCCGCCGGCATCTACGCGCTGCAGATCCGCGGGGATGCCGGCGATGTCTTCCGTTACTCACTCGAAATCTCGGCGCCAGCCGCCGCGGCCGAGCAGACGGTCATGACGGGCGTGGACGGTCCGAGGCGTCTGATCGAGGGGCGGACCGAGGAGGTCTTGGTCGAGGTCTCCAACCGGGGCGGTCAGTCGGCCCAGGGACACCGCGTGCTCGCGACGCTGCTCGAGGACGGTGTGCCCCTGATGCAACTTCCGGGCGTCGCGGTGGGCGCGCTCGCGACGGGCGATTCGAAGATCGTGTCGCTGTCCTTCCAGACACCGGCCGGGCTCGATCCCGGGTCGGACTACCAACTCGTGCTGACCCTTGCCGATGCCGGGGGCGAGCGGATCTATGACCGGAGGAGTTTCACCCTGCTGGCAGTCGAGGGAGCCGACGCCCACGAGCGCTCGGAGGTGGACGGCTCGGTGCTGACGGTGGATGTCAGCGGCGGCGTGCCGGTGGTGCTCGATCGCAACTTCCACAGCCTCTCCGACATCGACCTGGTCCGCTTCGACCTTGCGGCGGACGGGACCGTCGATGACAAGATCGGCTTCGTCGCGGAGGACGGGGTCACGGGCTTGGAACTCCAGCTGCTCCGGGCCGGTTCGGGCGTCGTGGCCTCGGCCGAGGGAGCCTCGGGATCGCTGTCGCTCGATGGGCTCGAGGCCGGCAGCTACACCCTGCTGGTTCTCGCCGCCGACCCGGTGGCGCTTCCCGGATATCAGGTGAGTCTCGACATCTCACCGGTGACGGCACCGAACCTGGTGGCCGAGCGGCTGGTCCTTCCCGACCCGTCGGTGCGGGGAAGCCTCGAGGTCGAGCTCTCGCTCCGCAACAACGGGGGATCCGCGAGCGGTGGCTTCGACGTCGCCTTCTATGCCTCCCTCGACGGTGAGCTCGACACCGGAGCCGACGTCCTGCTTGCGACCGTTGCGGTCGGGGATCTTGCGGGCAAGGTCTCGACCACGGTGGCCGCGCTGCTCGACGTGAGCGGCCTGGCGACCGGCGACTGGACGCTGCTTGCGGTGATCGATCCGGCGGGCGCCGTCGTCGAGGGCTCGGCCGCCGACAACGTGGCTGCCGCCGGGTTCTCCGTCCTCCCCGATCCGGATGACGCGGAGCCGGACGACGGTATCGGCTCGGCCACCGAGCTCGTGCTGGTCGATGGCGAGGGTGGAGTCAGCGGACGGACGCTTCATGCGCCGGACGACCTCGACTACTTCCGCTTCGAGCTTCGGGGGCAGGGCTCGTTGCAGGACCACCTGACGATCACGCTCGATGCTGCCGGGGGCACCCGCTTCGCGGCGATTCTGGATCGCGACGGGAGACAGATGGAACTCGCGACCGAGGAAGTCGGAGAGATCCGGTTCAATCTCCATGAGCTGCCCCGCGGCATGTATTTCCTGGTCGTCGGCGCGGTCTCCGAGCGGGGCTACAGCGGCGGCTACGAGGTGACCCTCAAGACCACCCCCGGCAAGACCGCGGGACCGCTCGTCGGTGAACCGGAGCTTCCCGAGGTGGTGGTCGACGACCTGCCGCAGGACTGGCGGCCACCCGCCCCGGTCGGAGGCGATTCCAAGCTGGTGATTCGCGACACGGCGACGGATGCGATGACCCGCGCCGCCCGCTGGCTGGTCGAGGTGGCCTACGACCGGTGGACGTCGGCACTGGGCTTTGCGCCGGAGCTCACGCTGACCCTCGAAGTGAGCAACCTCCCGGGCCGGACGCTGGGCTACGCGACGCTGCTTGCGCCGGGCGAGGGCCTGCTGCAACTCGACCTCGACGGCGCGGGCCGCGGCTGGTTCCTCGACACGACACCCTACGGTGACTCCGAGTTCCCCGCGGTCGGTGGCTCCCCGGCGCAAGGCCGCTACGACCTGCTGACGGTGGCGATGCACGAGCTGGCCCACCTGTTCGGGGTGCTTCATCTGGACGAACCGGACCTGCCGCTCACGCCGGACGGCCACCACGTCGACCTGCACGGAGACCTGCTCGCTCCGAGCATCACCCACTCGGTGCGCCTGCTGCCGTCGGCGATCGACCTCGAACTCGTCCGCCGGGCCCAGGAGACCTTGAGCGGCGACGCCGCGGCCTTCGCCCCGATCGACGAGGTGCTCGAGGCGGCGCTCGACGACGTGGTGCCCGGCATCCGCAACGGCAGCTTCAGCGATCCGTCCGGTGGTCCTTGGCGGACGGTCGGAAGCGTGGACTTGAGCGCCGGCGACGCGCGCTTCGGAGCGCACCCGGACGGCCTGATCAGCGACCTGCTGCAGGTCTTCGAGGTGCCCGCCGGGGTGACCGGATTGCGCTTCTCCCTGAGCGGGCTCGACCTCGCGGCCGACGCGGACCAGGCGCCGGGCGCCTTCGAGGTGGCCCTCCTGACGCCGGACTACGCGCCGCTGCCGGGAGTGCAGAAGGCCCATGCCGACGGCGACGCGGCGCTGAGCCTGCTGGCGGACGGCAGCTACGAGCTCGACCTGAGCGGCGTGGCGCCCGGAACGGTGGTGGCATTGTTCTTCGACCTGGTCGCCTTCGGCGGCACGGGGAACGCCTCCGCGGTGATCGACGACGTCGAACTCGTGACCGGCGAGGAGCAGGCGCCGAGGCTGGTCGGCGGGCTGGTCATCGAGGGAGGAGACGTGCAGCGATCGATGGTCCGGACGCTCGAGTTCACGATCGCGGGCAATGTCGCGGCCTCGCTCGACCCGAGCGACTTCGGGTTGATCCTCCATGGCGAGGCCGGCGACGTGCCGGTCACCCCCGCGGTGGGCTTCGACGTCGCGACGGGCAGGGTCACGCTGACCTTCCCGAGCCTGACCGGCGCGAGCCTGGAGGACGGCAACTACACCCTGACGGTGCACCCTTCCGGCATCACCACCCCCGGGGGGCTGGCGTTGGTTGACGAGAATGGAGCGGCGTTCGCAAGCGACCCGAGCTACGGGTTCCATCGCTATTTCGGTGACGTCGACGGGGATCGGGACGTCGACTTCCTCGACACCTACTCCTTCCAGCAGAGCCTCGACTCGATGAGCGGCGAGGAGGCCTACGATCACCGCCTCGACCACGAGGCCGACGGCGACGTCGACTCCCTCGACACCCTCCGTTTCCACTCCAACTACTTCACGGTCCTCGAGCCGCCGACGGAGTTTGCGCCCGCTCCGGCCCTGGCCGGACCGATCGCATCCCCGGAAGGCGTGGGTCCCGACGAGTTCCAAGAGGCCCTTGACTTGTCCCTCACCAAGGGAGGCTACGACGGCGGCAGCGACCTCGACGGCGATGGGGACGTCGACGCCCGCGACCTTCTGACCTACCACAACGGCCGTATTTCCGAAGAAGGGGCCCGGGACGAGTCAAGGCTGCGGCTGGCCTCGGAAGCCCGGACCGCGGCCGCGGCGAACGAGGATCGCTGGCAGCTCGGGGATGGCGGCGAGGCGGTGGTCGATTCCGGCCGTTTCCCCGGGTTCGCCGATCTCGACGGCGACGGCGATGTCGATGCCCTCGACCTGCTGCTGGCGCTCGAGGGCGCGGGCAGGGCGGAAGGACTGGTGGAAACCCGCGACGGAGGGGTTTGAAAGCGACCGGGGGGCTCGCTTGCTACAGTCTTGGGATTGTCAGGCCACCATCGACCATGACGGTCTGCCCGGTGGAATAGGGGAAGTCCCCGCGGGCGAGGGCCGCGACGGCCTTGCCGACGTCCTCGGGCGACCCCCAGCGCGGGGTGACGCAGAGCCCCTCGGCGATGAGCTTGTCGTACTTCTCGGTGACGCCGCGGGTCATGTCGGTCCGGGTCACGCCGGGTCGCACCTCGTAGACCGGCAGGTCGAACTCGCCGAGGCGGGCGGCGAAGAGCTGGGTGACCATCGCGAGCCCGGCCTTGCTCACGCAGTACTCGCCGCGGTTGGTCGAGACGACGGTGGCGCTGATCGAGTTCACGTTGACGATGCAGCCCCGGAACGAGGGGTCGGACTGACGCTGCTCGATCATCCAGTTCGCCGCTGCCTGGGTCAGGAAGTAGGGACCCTCGAGATTGATCGAAACGAGGCGACGGAAACTGTCGAGCGTCGTATCGAGCACGTCCCGGCGCTCGGTCGGGGCCACTCCGGCGTTGTTCACGAGGATGTGCAGTGCGCCGAAGTGCGAGCGCAGCCGGTCGAGGATGGCCGCGCGGCCCTCCCCGGTGCCGACATCCCCCTGGCAGTAGAGGACGTCCGGAGCGCCGGCGGCGCGGATCTGTGCGAGGGCGTCGCCGAGCTGGTCTTCCGGGCGCATGCCGTTGATGGCGACCCTGTGGCCTTCCCGGGCGAGGGCGAGGGCGCAGCCGAGGCCGATGCCGCGGCTGCCCCCGGTGACCAGTGCCACCCGGGGAGCGGCGTCGGGAGCGGGATGCGAAGGAGGCGGTGTCATGGCTCGAGTGAGGGGATCTCGATCCAGCGGCGCTCGGCGCTCGAGCGCAGACCGAGCTCGGCGAGTTGCACCCCCTTGGCACCTTCGAGGAGGTTGTAGCTCCACGGCTCGTCGAGCACCACGTGGCGGAGGAACATCTCCCACTGGATCTTGAAGGCGTTGTCGTAGCTCTCCTGGTCGGGGACCTTGCTCCAGCCATCGAAGAAGTCGATCGGCTGTGGTATGTCGGGATTCCAGACCGGTCGGGGCGTGTTGCCGTAGTGCTGGATCCAACAGTCCCGCAGGCCGACGACCGCCGAGCCCTTGGTGCCGTCGACCTGCATCGTGAGCAGGTCGTCGCGCCGGACCCGGACGTTCCACGAGGAGTTGAAGTGGCAGACGACGCCGTTCCCGAGCTCGAAGGTGCTGTAGGCGGAGTCGTCGGCGGTGCAGGGATACGGCCGGCCCTCCTCGTCGATGCGCTCCGGAATGTGGGTCGCGGCGAGGCAGGAGACGGCCTTCACGGGGCCGAAGAGATTGTCGATGACGTAGCGCCAGTGGCAGAGCATGTCGACGATCATGCCGCCGCCGTCCTCCTTTCGGTAGTTCCACGAGGGGCGCTGGGGCGGGACCGTGTGACCCTCGAAGACCCAGTAGCCGAACTCGCCGCGCACCGAGAGGATGTCGCCGAAGAAGCCGTTCTCCTGGAGCCGCCGGAGCTTCACCAGCCCGGGGAGCCAGAGCTTGTCCTGGACCACGCCGTTCTTCACCCCGGCGTCGCGGCAGGTCCGGTAGAGCTCGTAGGCGTCCTTGCTCGCGATGGCGGTCGGCTTCTCGCAGTAGACGTGCTTCCCGGCAGCGGCCGCCTGCTTGACGGCGTCGAAGCGTCGCAGGGTGCTCTGGGCGTCGAAGTAGACCTCGTAGGCCGGGTCGTTCATCACCGAGTCGAGGTCGGTGGTGTACTTGTCGACGCGAGTCCTCTCGACGAGGGCCCTGAGCTTGGTCTCGTTGCGGCCGACCAGGACCGGGTCGGGCATGATGGTCTCGGTCGGCGAGACCTTCACGCCGCCCTGCGCGATGATGGCGTCGATGGAGCGGAGCAGGTGCTGGTTGGTGCCCATGCGTCCGGTGACGCCGTTCATGATGATGCCGATGCGGTGGGTCTTCATAAGTGCTGAGTGAGCAGTGGCGCTGGGGAAAGGGGCGCGCTCCTTAGACGTGTTGTTGGTAGGCTTGGATGATCTTCTGGAGATAGTCGTCGGGGTCGTGGGACCACCAGCGATCCGAGAAGACCTCGACCTCGATCCAGCCGTCGAATCCGGTCGACTCGACCTGCCGGCGGATGCCGCGGATGTCGATGCAGCCCTCGCCCATCAGTCCGCGGTCGTTGAGGAGGTCGCCGGTGGGGGTGAGCCAGTCGCAGACGTGGAACCCGCAGATGCGGGTGCCGGCGCGGGCGATCTCACGCTCGAGCCCGGGATCCCACCAGACGTGGTAGACGTCGGCGGCGATGCCGAGTTCCGCGGGCGAGCCGAGCCGCTCGATGAGGTCGTTCGCCTGCCCGATCGTGTTGATCGCGCTCCGGCAGTCGGCGTACATCGGGTGGAGGGGCTCGATGGCGAGCTTCACGCCGTGGGTGCGGGCGTGGTCGAGGCAATGCGCGAGGCCCTCCTCGATGTGCCGGCGCGACTCGGCGAGCGGGAGCTCGGGCTTGGCACCGCACACCAGGACCACCTGGGGCGCGCCGACCGCGGCGGCCTCGTCGAGGGCGCGCAGGTTGTCGTCGAGGCTCGCCTGTTTCTCCGCGGGCGTCAGGTGGGGGAAGAACCCGCCGCGGACCAGCGACACGGCGCTCAGGCCATGGTCGTCGAGGATCCGCCGCGACTCGGCCAGCGGGCGGCCATCGAGCCACTGGCGCCACAGGCCGACGCCGCGGACGCCGGCGGCGCCGTACTTCGCGGCCGCGGTGGGAAGGTCCCAGGCCTTGGTGGTGATCGTGTGGATGGCGAGGCGATGCATGGGGGAATGACGAATGCAGGAATGACGAATGCAGGAGTGGCGGATGGTCCTTGGGCGGGAGCCCGGACTGGCTAGCAGAAGAAGCGCAGGTAGGGGGCGTCCTTGATGAGCCGCTGGAGGTGGACGGCGAGTTCCATGGCGTGGTAGTCGCCCCACATGCTGCTCTCGCCGTAGGGGACCTTGCCGGGCTCGGGGCGGTGGTCCCAGCCGTTTGGGTGGTGGTAGATGCTGTGAAGCAGCAGCCCCTGGTGGTTCGCGTCGGTGGAGAGATACGGTTCCGCGAAGAGGCTGCCGGCCGTGACCCGGGCTGCCTTTTCGAAGCGCTCGGCCGATTGCGCCTCACCCTTCGAATCGAGGTAGCGGGCGAGGCGGAACAGGCCCTGGGCGGTGATGGCGCTGGCGGTCGAGTCGACCGGCTCCCACTCGTTGAAGGGGTCGGCGGGCTTGTCGAGGTCCAGACGATGGGAGTTCGGCCCGGCCTGGTCCCAGTAGGAGATCCCGTCGGCGGCGGTGTTCTCGATGAAGTTCTCGGCGATCGCCGTCGCCGCGCGAAGCATCATCGACTCCCAGCGGTCACGCCCCCCGAGCTCGTCGAACTGGTCGTCGGCGAGCGTCCCGAGCAGTTCGAGTTCCTCGGCGAAGCCGAGGCAGGCCCAGGCCTGGCCACGGGTCCAGGTCGAGAAGCCGGTGTAGCCCTGCTGCGAGTTGGGGCAGCGGTAGGCGCCGTCGGTGGTGTTGAAGATCGCCTCGTGGGTGGTGCGGCCCGGAACGTCCCAGATGTCCCGGCCCTCGCCGTAGAACACCGAGTACTTGGCCGTGGACTCGATGTGGAGAAGGGCCCGCTCGAGGAGGGAGATCGGGCGGTCGCCCTCGCCCATCAGGACATGGCCGAGCAGGTGGGCCTGCATCAGGATGCGGCAGGAGCGGATCGTGTCGACGAACAGCGAGTGCGGGCCGTTGAAGGAGTGGATGAACCCGCCGCCCTGGCGCTCGGTCCATCGGGCGGCCTGGACGGCGCCGCTGACCTTGATCGCCAGCTCGTAGAAGTGCCGCTCCCAGTCGTTCTCCGGGAGGCGCCCCTCGAGCATCAGCCGGCGGAGGTTTCCGTAGGTCGAGAGGTTGTTGAAGCCGTGGTCGTGGACGCCGATGTGGCTGACGTGGCTGGCCATCCTGGCCACCGTCCGGTCGCGTCCGGAGCGGAGCGACGACTCGTCGCCGGTGGCATCGAAGTGGAGGATCGCGATTCCGTAGCGGAAGCCCTCGGTCCATTCGGTCCAGCCACGGGTGGTGTACTTGCCGCCCACGGTGAACACCGGCGAGCCCTGGGCATTGTCGTAGTCGCGGTCGATCGACTCGATCTTCGACTTGGCGAGCGAGAAGAAGCGCTCGAGGGCGGGTTCGAGGGACGCGAGGGCGGGAGCCTGGGAAAGGTCGATCATGGGACTGCGGGTCGGGCGATGGTGGTGGGGAAGGGGCTTGCTGTCAGAAGCGGTGGGTCTTGGTGAGGTGGACGATGACCAGCTCCGCGTCCTCGAGGATCTCGTAGGTGTGGGGGAGGACGGCGTCGAAGCGGAGGGCGTCGCC
>Ga0207814_100902_pt1 | contig 11948 bp, 10 predicted proteins | sample TtaePargueraPR_7_FD_187755 | JGI IMG/M metagenome (GOLD analysis project Ga0207814, IMG submission 187755) | Aerobic enrichment media microbial communities from Bioluminiscent Bay, La Parguera, Puerto Rico - Tt and P1 (2) (SPAdes) | ecosystem: Environmental > Aquatic > Marine > Unclassified ... | reverse complement strand
TCCAGCGCGCCCTCGCGCTTGTTGCACACCACACCCATATCACAGCCTGCTTGCATGGCCGCGCGAATCCGCTCGGCGTACCCGCCGGCGGCGCCGGCCCCCTCCATGGTGAGATCATCACTGAAAATGACGCCATCGAAGCCCAGTCGCTTGCGCAGGATCTCCTGCAGCCAGAAGCGCGAGAACCCCACCGGGTTTTCGTCGACATTGGCGAAGCGGATATGTGCCGGCATCACCGCCTGCAATTCCCCGGCGGCAATACACTCTGCAAACGGTACCGCGTCGGACGCGAGCACCTGTTCCAGGGTGCGCTGGTCCACCGGCAGCTCCTCGTGGCTGTCTTCCACAACCTGGCCGTGGCCGGGGAAGTGCTTGCCCGTGGCGGCCATACCGGCCTCGTGCATGCCGGCCATAAACGGGCGGGCCCTGGATGCCAACTGCAGCGGGTCGCAGGCAAAACTCCGGTCCCCCACAATGCGACAGAAATCGTCATCCGCATCCAGTACCGGCGCAAAACTGAAATCCACACCCACTGCCAGCAGCTCGGCCGCCAGCAACCAGCCGACGTCTTGCAGTTGCTGGGTATCGGCACGGGCGCTGAGCGCCTGCATGGACGGAATTCGGGTAAACGAATCGCGGAAACGCTGTACGCGCCCTCCTTCCTGATCCACCGCCAGAAGAATTTCCGGGCGCACCGCGCGAATATCTGCGATCAACGCCTCGAGCTGCGGGCGGTCGCGGAAATTACGCGCGAAAAAAATAAGGCCGCCTACCTGTGGGTGGCGCAGCAGATCGCGATCTTCCGCGGTGAGCTCGGTGCCCTCGACATCAATCATTACCGGACCAATCTGCACAGCCATGGGCTACCGCTCCTGCTTTCTATGAATACTGCAAATTTGTGGATACTGGAAATCAGTGAAGTCTGCCGGACAGATGTTACGCATTGGGTAACCTGCCGCGATCACCAGGTCAGGACTCCCTGGGCTCCGGTGCCGTCAGCATCGCGGCAGCCGCAGGTGCCAGGCGCGCCAGGGTTTCCTCCAGGCTGCTCTCGGCACCAAAATCTTCTCTCAGGATAGCTTCGATCGCATCAAAGCTCGACAGGGAAAATATGGTGGCGCCGAGCATAAAGTACAGACGCCAGTAGAAGGTCACCGGGTCCACCTGTGGCAGCGCATTGGCCAGCTGACCGGCGAAGCGTCGGTAACTGGCACCGTAGCGGGACACGATAAAACGCCGCAGATGCCCCTGGGACTGGGTATACGCCAGCCCCAACAGGCCCATGAAGCGCTTTGGGTCCCGCCCCTCTTTCGCCAGACCCGCCAAGGCCACGCGATACAGGCTCTGCAGCAGGTCGTCCACCTGTAGCTGCTCCCCCGGAGAGGCCTCGAGCTGCGCCTGGCGGCGGGTCAGCTCACGGTCAAGATTCTCCGTAAACGGCGTAAGAAAGCGTTCGAACACCGCCTGAATCAGCTCTTTCTTCGACCCGAAATGGTAATTCACCGCCGCCAGATTCACCCCTGCGGTGCTGGTAATCGTCCTCAGGGAGGTTTCGGTAAACCCCCGCTCGGCGAACAGCACCTCGGCGGCGTCCAGTATACGGTTGACGGTATCCAGCTGACTCATACCCGGCTCACACTAATTCAAACCAACAATTAAAACGTTTGTTTAAGTGGTGAGACTAGCACAGAGCCCCGCTCGCGGCACCCGATGCAAAACGCGCAATGGGACAGGGAATCAATGTCGGCTTCACCGCGTCTTACTGACGCCGCGCACAGGCCTGAGCGTTCAGGTGAAACCCGACGACAGTGATGGCCGATCGGTTACCAAGGCTCCTGACCCCACACTAGATTGAAACCAGAGGCTTCTCTGTTCCCGTTTATTCACACATCGAGCACGGAAGCCAGCCCGCTAGAGATAAACACAGGAGGGCTGCATCATGGCAAGAATTGCTCCTGAAATTGGCAGCTGGTTTGAAAATTTTGACAGCGGCGACCTGTTTGAAGTGGTGGCCGTGGATCACCCGTCCCGCACCATCGAGATCCAGTATCTCGACGGCTCGCTGGACGAGATCGACTTTCAGAATTGGCCGCGCTTGCCGGTGATTGGCGCCGCGGAGCCGGAAGATGCCAACGCCAGCTATGGCACACTGGCAGAAGAATTACAGGACGATGAGGACGCAGGATTCCGTAGTCCGATCCTCTCTCCCGCACAAAATGCCATCGACAGGCTGGAGGGCGAATCCTTTCAGGGCACGGATGAAGGTTTCTGATCAGGCGCACTCGCGAATGTATTCGATAATGACCTGCGCCGCTTCTTCCACGGTATCCACCAGTGTGAACAGCTTCAGGTCGCCGGCATCGATACACCCCCGCTCAAGCACCGTGGCGGTCAACCAGTCGACCAGGCCCGACCAGTAGCGCTTGCCGACCAGCACAATCGGAAAGCGCCTGACTTTCTGGGTCTGCACCAGCGTCAGGGCTTCAAACAGTTCGTCCATGGTGCCGTAGCCACCGGGCATCGCGATAAAACCCACCGCATGCTTCACGAACATAAACTTGCGCACAAAGAAATAACGGAAATTAAGGCTGATATCCAGGTACGGATTGGGTACCTGCTCGAACGGCAATTCGATATTCAACCCGATTGAGGCACCCGAGCAGGTGAAGGCGCCGCGGTTGCACGCCTCCATGATGCCGGGACCACCACCGGTGATGACCGGCACCCCTTCGCTCGCCAGCAGCTCACCAAGGCGCACACCTTCCTGGTATTCCGCGGTATCTTCCGGGAATCTGGCGCTGCCGAACACAGTCACTGCGCCCTTGAGGGTAATCAGCCGCTCTATTCCGTCAACGAGCTCTGATTGAATGCGCAGCACGCGCCACGCCTCCGGCATTTTTGCGTCCAGCATATGCCTTCTCCATATCACCGTGTACTTCTTATTTTGACCAGTGGATTCTGTCGGACAGAAAAATCCACCCAGCCCTCTCAAGTCTAGCAGTTGTCAATGTCGGGCCTGATGATTGCGCACCCGCCAAATCTGTATATAATCCCAGCAACTGTATAAAAATACAGACATTGGGAAACCCGGGATCAAGGTAATCGAAGATCCGGCACAACAGGAACCAGCCCATGACGAACCTCACTGCCCGCCAGGCTCAGGTACTGGAGTTGATCAAGACCTATCTGGACGACACGGGTTACCCACCCACCCGCGCGGAAATCGCCCAGGAACTCGGTTTCCGCTCTCCAAATGCGGCCGAAGAACACCTGAAAGCGCTGGCGCGCAAAGGGGCGATCGAAATGGTGGCGGGCGCTTCCCGCGGCATCCGTATTCCGGGCCACCAGACCGGGCTGCCGATTGTGGGCCGCGTGGCTGCGGGTAACCCGGTACTGGCGGAAGAAAATATCGAGGAATACTGCGAGATTCCCGCCGAATTTTTTCACCCTCCGGCGGATTACCTGCTGCGGGTACACGGCATGAGCATGAAAAATGCCGGCATACTCGACGGCGACCTGCTGGCGGTGCAGCGCACGGACAATATCCGCAACGGACAGATTGTGGTGGCGCGTATCGAGGATGAAGTGACCGTGAAACGCTTCAAGCGCCGCGGCAATCAGGCCACGGTTCAGCTGCTTCCGGAGAATGAAGACTTCAATATTATCGAAGTAGATATGCGCGACAGGAACTTCGCGATCGAGGGACTGGCGGTCGGTGTCATCCGGCAGAATCCGGTGTAAGCGGCCGTTGATTCCGCTGGCAGAATACGAGACATAAAAAAACAGGGCCAAGGCCCTGTTTTTTTATGTCTCGGGAAAGCATCCCGAAACCCTGTGGCACCAGACTTTCAGCACCAGGCTTTCAATACCAGCCTTTGCCGGCACCGGCTCGGTGAACTCAGTGAATCGTGTGCTCGGCCAGATCCACGTCTTCCTCTTCAAAGGGTTCCGGCTCGAGGGCGCTGATTTCCTGCACTGCCTCGATACCCGCCTCCAGCATCGCACGCGCAATGGTCACCTTGTGCTCCTGGAGAAACTCGAGACTCTCTGCAGAGAAATGGATACGCACCAGCGGATCATCCTTGTGACCCGCGCGTCGCAGCGCCACGTCACCATTGGACAACTCGATGATTTCGTAGGTCTCAGAAGACATTCATTTCTCCAATTACTTCCGGGAAAGCGCCGGCAGGGCGGCAGATACCGCCACCGCGCCATTTCCGGCAGTGTAACACAGGGAGAAAGGATTAATCAGCGGCCATCCGTAGTCCCAGGCGCGCCCCCTACCATTCCTGGGCGTGGGCACGCTGGCGTTGCACCAGCTCGCTTAGGGCCTGCAGCCAGCCGCTCAGTGCCTCACGACTGAGTGGCTGTGGCACCTGCCGGTCCAGCTGTTGCACCGGGATCAGGCTTTGCACAATCGCAGCAGATTCGGTGCCGGCGGCCTCGGAGGCGCCGCCAGCGGGCAGCCACAGCGCCTGCCAGGCGGCCGCCATCCCCTGATACCAGCTGTCGGGATTCTCCGCGAGGCTCACCAGCTCGTTCACCTCGGCACTGAACTTGCCGCGGGCCGACACCAGCCTTGCCAGCGCCGCCGCATTCTCGGGCTCGCCGCCCGCACGGAATCCCAGCTGGAGCTGGTGTCCCTGCTCCGCCAGAAACGCCTTGTAGGCACGCCACAGTTGTAGCAATGCCGCCTCCTGCAGGGCGGTCTCCCGCAGCGCCTGCTGGCTACCCGCTTGCGCGGGCGAATCCGGGGTCTGCAGGAGAAGCTGGGCTTTGCGCAGTGCCGAGGCCACAGCGCCGGTGTAGGGGTTACTCATGGGGCAACCTACTTCGCCGGCGCTTTTTTGGCCGGAGCCTTTTTAGCTGCCGCTTTCTTTTTTGCGGGCGCTTTCTTCTTGGCGGGGGCTTTTTTGGCCGCTGCCTTTTTCTTTGCCGCGGGCGCTTTCTTCGCCGGTGCCTCTACCTGCCACTTGCCGTCGCGGTAGAAGGCTTTCCAGCCGGTGGCCTTGCCGTCTTCTTCCGACTGCACGTACTGCTCTTGGGTCTTGCGACTGAAGCGCACCACCGTGTCACGGCCCTCGTCGTCCTCCGCGGGTGCGGAAAACAGGAAGCTGTACTTCGGATCAATCTCGTCCTTGTGCGGCAGTAGCTCCTTGATCAGCGGCGCGCGGGTCTCGCGGTTTTTCGGGAACTGGCTCGCCGCCAGGAACAGGCCGGAGGCGCCATCGCGCAGAATATAGGTGTCCTCGACCTTCTCACAGGCCAGCTCAGGCATGGGCACGGGATCCATTTTGGGCGGCGCCGGCTGACCGTTTTTCAGCAGTTTGCGGGTGTTCTTGCAGGTCTCGCTGGTACAACCGAAGTACTTGCCGAAACGGCCCGACTTCAGCTGCATATCTGCACCGCACTTGTCGCACTCGATCACCGGGCCGTCGTAGCCCTTGATCTTGAAGGTGCCCTTCTCCACCTCAAAACCGGGGCAGTCGGGATTGTTGCCGCAGATGTGCAGCTTGCGCTGCTCATCCACCAGGTAACTGTCCATCGCGGTGCCACATTTGCCGCAGCGGCGCTTATCGCGCAACTGACGGGTTTCGGCATCCTCGTCCTTATCTGCATCCACGGCTTCTTCACCAGACACCAGGTTCATGGTGTTGGTACAGCGCTCCTTCGGCGGCAGCGCATAGCCGGAGCAGCCGAGGAACACGCCGGTGGAGCCGGTGCGAATCTGCATATGGCGGCCGCACTGGCTGCATTCGATATCGGTGTCCGTGGGCGTATTGCGGCGCATGCCGCCTTCTTTGTCCTGGGCCACTTCGAGGCGTTTGCTGAAGTCGGAATAAAACTCGTCGAGCAGGTCTTTCCAGCCCTTGTTGCCCTCGGCCACCGTATCCAGGGACTCTTCCAGGCTGGCGGTAAAACCGTAGTCCATCAGATTGGTGAAGCTTTCGCTCAGGCGGTCGGTAACGATGTCGCCCATTTTTTCCGCGTAAAAACGTCGATTTTCCAGCCGTACGTAACCGCGATCCTGGATCGTGGAAATAATCGAGGCGTAGGTAGACGGGCGACCGATACCACGTTTTTCCAGCTCTTTGACCAGCGCCGCTTCGCTGAAGCGCGCTGGCGGTTTGGTGAAGTGCTGCTTGGGATCGAGCTTTTTCAGGTTCAGTTTTTCGCCGACCTTGATGTCCGGCAGTACCAGGTCCTCATCTTTCTTGCTCTGTGCAGGCGCCACCTTGAGGAAGCCGTCAAAACGGATCACTCGACCACGGGTGCGGAGCTCGAAATCACCAGCGGTCACGACCACCGAGGTCGATGTAAACTGGGCCGGCGTCATCTGGCAGGCGACGAACTGTTGCCAGATCAGGGTGTACAGGCGCTCGGCGTCGCGCTCCATACCGGACAGCATGTTGGGCTTGACCCGCACATCGGACGGGCGGATGGCCTCGTGCGCCTCCTGGGCTCCCTCTTTGCTGCTGTAGCGGTTGGGGTTTTCCGGCAGGTATTTATCGCCGTAGTTCTCACCAATAAACTCGCGCACCGAGGCAACGGCCTCGGCACTCAGGTTGGTGGAGTCGGTACGCATATAGGTGATGTAGCCGGCCTCGTACAGGCGCTGGGCCATCATCATGGTTTTCTTCACGCTGAAGCTGAGACGGTTACTGGCCGCCTGCTGCAGGGTTGAGGTAATAAATGGCGCACTGGGCTTGGAGCTGGTAGGCTTGTCATCCCGCGCACTGACAGTGAAGTCACTGGATTGCAGCGCCTTCAGCGCGGCCATCGCCTGCTCTTCGTTGGTGGGCTTGAACGCCTCACCCTTCTCTTTTTTGACCTCGAGACGCAGGGCATCGGACTTGGCGGTCTGGGTGTCAGCAAACAGCGTCCAGTATTCTTCCGGGATAAAGGCGCGGATTTCCCGCTCGCGCTCTACCACCAGTTTTACCGCCACCGACTGCACACGACCGGCAGACAGACCGCGGGCGACCTTCTCCCACAGCAGCGGAGACACCATGTAGCCCACAATACGGTCGAGGAAGCGCCGCGCCTGCTGCGCGTTGACCCGATCGATATCCAGGGGACCCGGATCTTCAAAGGCTTCCTGAATCGCGGACTTGGTAATCTCGTTGAACACCACGCGGCGGTAGCGCCCCTCGTCACCACCAATGGCTTCCCGCAGGTGCCAAGCAATGGCCTCCCCTTCGCGGTCCAAGTCCGTCGCGAGATAGACGTGGTCGGCACTGGCGGCGAGCTTGCGCAGCTCGTCCACCACTTTTTCCTTGCCGGGCAGGATTTCGTAGTGGGCTTCCCAGTTGTGGTCCGGGTCGATCCCCATGCGCTTGATCAGCTGCTCGCGGCTTTTCTTGCGCTTGTAGATTTCTTTCTGTTCCGGAGAAAGCTTGCGGGTTTCCGCCGCGCGACGGGCGCGCTCTTTGGCGTCCACCGGCTGCTTGTTGGATCCGCCGGTGGGAAGATCCCGGATATGACCAATGCTGGACTTCACCACAAAGTCCTTTCCGAGATACTTGTTGATTGTTTTTGCCTTCGCCGGCGACTCGACGATGACCAGTGATTTACCCATAAGCTTTTGATTTTTAATAAGAAATTTACTGCTTTCGCACCTTCGGCAGCGGCGGATTTCCGCTGTGCGCTGCGCGAATATATATGCTCCGCCCCCAGTGTGGTCAAGCAAGCATCACAAATCGGTGACCAGATTGTGTACTCTGTAACCGTTTGTGACCCGCCATCTGACTATTGGTTCAGCGCCGTTTCCGCACCCGCCGCCACAGGCGGAACACCCTCGGAGGCCGCTAAAAAAGTAGACCACTTCCGTGCAGACGGCGGTCAATCGCGCAGATCATGTCCATCGATCCCCTCCTCCTGCCGCGACGGCTGGCGGATTGCTTCTTCTATTACCGGCCGCATCGAAGACAGCGCATCCTGCAGGGCCTTGAGCCCCGGATCGCCGCTGCGTTCGCGCCACTGGACCCCGAGGCCGCTGTCGTTGGCGTAGACCGCCGTAGTGTCTGCCGGCAGCATGCCCAGCAGCTCTTTTAATGGCGCCTTGGCGGCCTCCGGTGCCGCGCGGTCATTGCGCCAGTCCCACACGCCCTCGAAATTCACTTCGTGGGACATACGTTGAAGCTCGAGCGCCCAGCCGGTCTGCAGGCGCCGGGGATTTCTCCACTGGGAAAAGTAGACTGCCGCATTGCCCGTTCCCTGCGAGGCCGGCAGCGGCTGGATCTGCACCTTGAGCCCGGAGGTGGCGGCGCGCTGGCGCAGATCGGCAAGCTTGCGGTCCCGGCTACTGGGCTTGAGCCACAGAACCGGGCCAATAACCAGCGCAACGGCAAAAATGATAATGACAATGGGCAACCAACTGGCCATGGAGAGCTTCTTCCGTGTCGATGAGCGAATGTGTATGACAATGGGAACAGGGATCAACAGAGACACCAGGTTCCGGGCGCGCATTTTTTTCCGCAAGCCGGTGGTTGTGTCAAGTCTGTTTTTTTAAAGTAGACTCAATGGGCCGGGTCTTTGGGTATTCTCCGGCTCGAGACTGAAATTCACCGACACCGCGGGGGCCAAATGTCAGGCTATAACAACATACTGGTTGGACTGGACCTTTCCGAAGAATCCGCACAGGTACTGGATCGCGCGGCGCAGATTGCAGCGCACAATGACGCGAAGATGAGCCTCGCGCATATTATCGAGCCGCTCACCTTTGCCTATGGTGGCGATGTGCCGATGGATCTTTCCGAAGTACAGGAGCAGCTGCAAAACCAGGCGAAAGAACAACTGCGCAAGGCTGCGGCCAGCCTCAATATTCCCGCCGAGCGCCAGCACGTGGTCCTCGGGCAACCGGCCACCGAAATTCATCGACTCGCAGAAGAATCAGGCTGTGATCTGATCGTCATCGGCAGCCATGGCCGCCACGGGCTGGCCCTGCTGCTGGGCTCCACTGCCAATGGCGTGCTGCACGGCGCCGGGTGCGATGTACTGGCAGTGCGGGTGCACTCGCCGGAGGAATAAAGCCGAGAATCAAAAACGGGGGCCGCAACCCCCGTTTCAGTTTCACCCTTACATACTGTCCAGCTCGGACCAGCGCTCAAACGCCTCTTCCAGCGCCTGTTGCAGGTCGGCCAGCGACTGTAACCGGGCCTGCACTGTCTCACTGTCCTGCTGATAAAAATCCGGCGCCGCGATCTCTTCCTCGAATGCCGCTATCTCGCTCTCCAGTGACTCGATTTTTGCGGGCAGCGCATCCAGCTCGCGCTGCAGTTTGTAACTGAGCTTTTTCGCCTTTGGCGCCTGTGCGGGTTTTTCTGCGGGTGCGGAATCGGCTTTCTTGTCCGCAGTTGCAGGCTCGACCGCCTTGCGGGCTTTGAGCTGCTCCTCGGCGCTGATAAATCGGCCGCCCTGACGCACAAAATCCTGGTAGCCACCAACGTATTCCCGCACTACCCCATTGCCCTCGAACGCAAGACAACTCTCCACCACATTGTCGAGGAAGGCGCGGTCGTGGCTTACCAGCAACACGGTGCCGGAAAAGTCCATCAGCAGCTGCTCCAGCAGCTCCAGTGTTTCCACATCCAGGTCGTTCGTGGGTTCGTCCAGCACCAGAATGTTGGCCGACTGACTGAAGAGCTTGGCCAGCAGTGCGCGGTTGCGTTCGCCGCCACTCAGAGCGCCCACCTTGGTGCGCGCCTTGACGCCGGTAAACAGGAAGTCGCTCAGGTAGGACATCACATGGCGGCTGCGGCCCCCTACATCGATGTTCTCGCGCCCCTGGGCAATGTTGTCGACGACCGTCTGATCCGGATCAAGGGTGTCCCGGCGCTGGTCGAAATACGCCACCTGCTGCTTGGTGCCGAGTCGAATGGTACCGGCCTGGGGTTCCAGATCACCCAGCAACAAACGGATCAGGGTACTTTTCCCGGCCCCGTTCGGGCCGATCAGGCCGACCTTGTCGCCGCGCATCAGGGTAAAGTCGAGGTCGCGGATCAGCGGCATCGAGTCTCCCTCGAAGCCAAAGGTAACGCCCTTCAGCTCCGCCACCAGCTTGCCGGAGCGTTCGCCGGCATCCAGTGCCATCCTGGCCGTGCCCTGGCGCTCGCGGCGTGCCTGGCGCTCCCTGCGCAGGGACTGCAGCGCGCGCACACGGCCTTCATTGCGGGTCCGGCGCGCCTTGATCCCTTGGCGTATCCAGGCCTCTTCCTGGGCCAGTTTCTTGTCGAACAGCGCGTCGTTGCGGGCCTCTTCTTCCAGCAGTTTCTCCTTTTCGTCCTGATAGCGGTCAAACGGGCAGTTGAACACCCGCAGAATACCGCGATCGAGGTCCCACACGGAGGTAGCGAGCCGCTGCGCCAGGGCCCGGTCGTGACTGACAAACAACAGTGCGCCGCGGTAGCTGGAAAGAAAATCCTCCAGCCATTCCACCGCCGCGATATCCAGATGGTTGGTGGGCTCGTCGAGAATGAGCAGGTCCGGCTCGGTCACCAGCGCCCGCGCCAACGCCGCGCGCCGCTGCCAGCCTCCGGAGAGATCCATCACCCTGGCGTTTTCATCCAGATCGAGACGATCCAGCACGCTGTCGATACTGGCCAGCAACTCCCAACCGTGGGCATTTTCGATTTTCGCCTGTAGCGCGGGATCCTGATGGTCGCGATAGTCGGACAACCACAGGCCCACATCGCCGAGGCCACCGGCCACGTAGCGATACACCGTGTCGGTACAGTCCTCCGGCAACGCCTGTTCCAGGGTCGCGAGTACCATGCCGCTCTGGCGCACGATCTCACCCTCGTCCGGGTCGCCCTTGCCGCCGATCAGGCTGAGCAGGCTGGACTTCCCCTCTCCATTGCGCCCGACCAGGCAAATACGATCTCCGCGTGCAATCTTGGCGTTTACATGATCCGCCAGTACCTGAACGCCATAGCGCAAACACACGCCATCCAACTGAAGCAACATAATTAACAACTACAATAGTTTTGGGTGAAAAAGGACATTTTACGCTTTATTCTCCACCCTTCGAATAAGCGAATTCTCAATCGGGTTTTCAGTATGTCGATTGGCAGCACAGGACTCGCCATTCTCTCCGCAGCACTGCTGGCGGCAAGCCTCAGTGGTGCCCATTCTGCACAGGCACAGGCGGCGGCGAAAGCCGGCCGCACCGCCCCGACGGCAGCCGTGCCGCACAAGGCGGAAAGCCAAGACACCAGAGCGGCGAAGCTGGCTGTGGCCCAGCGCGAGAAGCTCCAGCAGGCCAGGCTCGCGATAGCGCGCAATGATAAGCGCGAACTGGAGCAACTGAAAAAGGCGCTCAAGGATTACCCTCTGCTGCCGTATATCGAGTACTGGGCGATCAGCAAAAACCTCTCGCGGCTGCCCTACGATGACATCTACAAATTTCTCGAAACCTACGACGGCACCGCCATTGGCGACTGGATGCGCGTGCGGGTACTGCGCGAACTTGGCGGCCGCGAGCGCTTCAAGGCCTATCTCAAGTACTACGACCCGGAAAAAATTCGCCGCACCCAGTTGCGCTGCTATTACGCGGATGCCCTCTCCCGCCACGGCGACAAACAACAGGCCTACGCGCTGATCGAAGAACTCTGGACCGTGGGCGCCTCGCAGCCGAAGGAGTGCGACCCGGCATTCGAACGCTGGATGCGCGACGGTGGCCTCACCCAGGATCGCGCGTGGACGCGCCACACCCTGTCAGTGCGCGCGGGCAACCTGGATCTGGCGAGTTACGTCTCCCGCCAGCTGGGTAAAGAGCGCGCACAGCGGGCCGACCTGATGCGCGCCGTGTACCGCAAGCCGGAGTTGATTCTCGACTACGACCGCTTTATCCAGAAAAACCCGGACTACCGCGATATCGTCACCATCGGCCTGCGCCGGCTCGCCTCCCAGGATGCGGAAAAAACCGGTCAGGCGTGGCAGCGCTTCAG
>Ga0207814_100901_pt1 | contig 11953 bp, 6 predicted proteins | sample TtaePargueraPR_7_FD_187755 | JGI IMG/M metagenome (GOLD analysis project Ga0207814, IMG submission 187755) | Aerobic enrichment media microbial communities from Bioluminiscent Bay, La Parguera, Puerto Rico - Tt and P1 (2) (SPAdes) | ecosystem: Environmental > Aquatic > Marine > Unclassified ... | reverse complement strand
AGATGCTTGCGGCCAGCAACTGGCGCTGCCGGGCGCGGCTGAGGCCCGCGAGCCACTGGGGCAGGCTGCTGGTGAAGTCGGACAGGCTGGCGAGGAGGTTTTTCATCTTGTTATGGGTTCGCTGGCAGTTCAGTCGCTGATTTTATCCCACTTCTTCAGTGAAAAAAGGCGCCGGGCTATAATGCGCGGCCTTTTCTCACCGGGTTGTGGCGAAACTTCGCTGTCGCGCCGGTCAATTTGCCGTCAACGAGAGACAGACATGGACGCCAACGCCTCATCCTCCCTTTGTGCCAGCCTTGCCGAACTTTGCCAGCAGGCTTTTGCGCTTCCTGTTTGCGGCGCGCTTCCCGAAGCGCCGTCCGCTGTGACCGCGCCCTGGTGCCTGACGGTATTGACCCCGGATGTCGAGGCAGAACAGCTGGAAAAGCTTGCGGCGTTTATCAATGCCAACGAGTGGCGACCCGTAGCCGTGGATATTCTCGCCGCCCACGCCGACTGCAGGGTGGTGCGTATCCAGCTCGACGGCGACATCGCCTTCGCCGCGGCGCGCCCGGCACTGCTGGATCTGGGGCTGGCGCTGGGTCTCGAACTGGTGCTGCAGCCGGGGGCAACCCAGCGCGCGCCCAGGCTCGCCTGCTTCGATATGGATTCCACCCTGATCCAGGCGGAGGTGATCGATGAACTCGCCAAGATCGCCGGCGTTGGCGACCAGGTCGCGGAAATTACCCTCGCCGCCATGCGCGGTGAGCTGGATTTTCAGCAGAGTTTCCGCAAGCGCATGAGCCTGCTGAAGGGATTTACCGAGACCAGCCTTGCGGAAATTGCCCCCAGGCTGCCGCTCATGCCCGGTGCCCCGCGCCTGCTGCGCGCCCTGCGCGCACTGGGCTGTAAAACCGCAATCCTCTCTGGCGGATTTACCTATTTTGCCAACTACCTGAAAGACAACCACCTGGCGGTGGACGTGATCCACGCGAACCAGCTGGAATTTGACGGCGGTGCGCTCACCGGTGGTGTGATTGACCCGATTGTGGACGGTGCGCGCAAGGCGCGGCTGTTGCAGGAAACTGCGCAGGAAATGCACCTGTCGCTGGATGAGGTGATTGCGGTGGGGGATGGGGCCAACGATCTGCCGATGCTGCAGCTGGGGGCGCTGGGCATTGCGTTCCATGCCAAGCCCAGGGTGCGCGCGGAAGCGCCACAGGCGATCGACGGTTTCGGGCTGGATGCGGCGCTCTACCTGTTCGGCCTGAACGACCGGCAGATTACCGCGCTACTGGGGGAGTCTGAGGACTGATTGCGCGCGGCCACATGGCCGGCCGATCAGTAAGGTGCGATAAGCCCGGCAACCGGGTTCAGGTCGCTGGTGGCCAGGGCAAACGGCATGGGTGGCTTGCGTTCGCGGCCGCCGTCCTTGTAGCAGGCCTGCCGGTCACAGGCGGCCATAAACAGTGCCAGTGCAATCAGTGCAACCACGGCGAGAGCTCGCTTGCCCATAAACATGAAAAATCCCTGTCTGCGTTTTACGGTATCTTCCGGTGACGTTCAGCGGTGGTGCCGGTAGCCTTGCTTCCGGCAATTAGCTAATAGACGCGCTGACGCCGGAAAAAGTTGCGCTCGACTTGTGAAAGTGCGCAAGAGATTAAGAGAAAAGCGCCGGTGCGGATAGTCCGGCGCAAAATTCCCCGCCACTCAATTTGGTTTTTGCTGCTGTTTTTGCTCCTGTTTTTGCATAGGGTGCTGCGCATCCAGCTCCGCCACCTCCCGCGCCACCTGTCCCGGTGATCCGGTGCGCCGCGCCAGCACGTCGTAGGCGACCGGTACGATGTACACGGTAAACAGGGTTGCTGCGAGCACACCAAACAGCACCACGGTACCGATTACCGCGCGGGTTTCCGAGCCCGCACCGGACGACAGCAGCAGCGGCAGGGAACCCGCGGCGGTGGTGATGCCGGTCATCAGGATCGGGCGCAGGCGGGTTTCCGCAGCCTGGCGCAAAGCCTTACCGAACTCGACCCCGCGATCGCGAAGCTGGTTGGCAAACTCCACAATCAGAATACCGTTCTTGGCCGCCAGCCCCACCAGCATGATCAGGCCCACCTGGCTGTAGATATTCAGCGATTGATTGGTGAGCAGCAGCCCCAGCAGCGCACCGGCCATCGCCAGCGGTACGGTGAACATGATCACCAGCGGGTGAATAAAGCTTTCGAACTGGGCGGCAAGCACCAGGAATACCACCAGCGCGCCCAGCAGGATGGCAAACAGGATGGTGTTGCTGGAGTCCTGGAAGCTCTTCGACTGGCCCTTGTAGTCGATCACCGGCGAGCCCTCGAGGTTTTCCTGTGCCAGCCTGTTCAGGTATTCCAGCGCTTCGCCCAGCACCAGCCCGTCCGCCAGGTTGGCGTCCAGGGTAATGGAGCGCACCCGGTTGTAGCGCTGCAGCTGCGGGGAGTCCGCGTATTCGCTGACTTCCACCAGGCTTTGCAGCGGCACCAGTTCGCCGGTGGTGGCGGAGCGCACGTAGAGGTTGTCGAGACTGTCCGGAGTGCGCTGCAGCTCGCGCTCGCCCTCGAGGATCACGTCGTATTCCTCGCCGTTGTTGATAAAGGTGGTGGCGCGCAGCGAACCGAACATGGTCTGCAGGGTGCTGCCCACGTCGCTCACCTGCACGCCGAGGTCGGCGGCGCGCTCGTAGTCCACATTGATGCGCAGCTGCGGCTGGGTTTCCTTGTAGTCCCAGTCTACCCCCTGCAGTCCGGGATTGGAGGCCTCGATGGCGGCATTCATCTGGTCCCGCCACTGGGTCAGCTGCTCGTAGCTGCCGCCACCGAGCACAAACTGCACCGGCTTGCCGAGGCCGCCGCCAAAGCTCTGGCGCATCACCGGGAAGGCGCGCACCCCGCTCAGGTCACTCACCGACGCGCGCACCTGGTTCATCAGCTCAAACGCCGACGGGCGCTCGCCCCAGGGTGCCAGGGTGAAGATCACCATGCCGGTGTTGAAGGTGGCGGAGGTGCCGAAGGAGCGCGGCGAGCGCACCAGCAGGCGGTTGACATAGCCCTTTTCCACCAGCGGCATCAGCCGCTCCTCGATGGTGTCCATATATTCCTGCATGTACTGGTAGCTGGCGCCCTCGGGGCCGTTGACCAGCAGGAAGAAGGAGCCGCGGTCTTCCCGCGGCGCGTACTCGGTGGGGATCAGGCGGAATGCCAGCGCGGCAAATGCCATGACCCCCACAAACACCAGGCCGGCAATCCAGTGTTTGCGCAGCAGTACATCGAGGCCGCCGCTGTAGCGGCGCTGCACCCGTTCCAGACCCTTGTCCATCACTTTGGTGACGGCGTTGTGGCCGTCGTTGGGGCGGATCAGTTTCGCCGCCAGCATCGGTGACAGGGTGAGTGCGGTGATGGAGGAGAAGATCACCGCCGCCGACATGGTCAGCGCGAACTCGGAGAACAGCCGGCCGATATCCCCTTCCAGGAAGGTGATCGGCACGAACACCGCCACCAGCACCAGGGTGGTGGCCACCACTGCAAAACCCACCTCGCGGGCGCCGCGGTAGGCGGCCAGCAGCGGTGGCTCACCGTATTCGTCCATGCGCCGGAAGATGTTTTCCAGCACCACAATGGCGTCATCCACCACCAGGCCGATGGCCAGTACCAGTGCCAGCAGGGTCAGCAGGTTGATACTGAAACCGAAGGCATACAGCAGGATGGAGGTGGCGATCAGGGACACGGGCACCGTCACCGCCGGCACCAGGGTGGCGCGCCAGTTGCCGAGGAACAGGTAGATCACCAGGGTGACCAGGATCACCGCGATCACCAGGGTGGTGTACACCTCCTTGATCGCTTCGGACACGAACACCGAGGCGTCGTAACTCTGGCTCAGGCGCATGCCGTCGGGCAGGGTCTTGTTGACCTCGATCATCTCCGCCTTGGCCGCTTCCGCCACCGCCACGATATTGCCGGTGGACTGGCGGGTGATGCCGATGCCCACCATGGGCTCGCCGTTGCCGCGGAAGGTGGAGCGGTCCTCCGCCGAGCCCAGCTCCACCCGTGCCACATCGCCGAGGCGCACCACGTGGCCGCTGTCACCGGTGGCAATCGCCAGGCGCGCGAAATCCTCGGCGCTCTGGAACTGGCGCTGCAGGCGCAGGGTGAACTGGCGATCGGTGGACTCCATATAGCCCGCCGGCAGCTCGCGGTTTTCTGCCCGCAGCGCGCGCTCGATATCCGCACTGGTGACGTTGTGCGCGGTCATCGCGCCGCGGTCCAGCCAGATACGCATGGCAAAATCCTTGGCGCCGCCGACCCGCACCCGCGCCACGCCGTCGAGCACCGAGAAGCGGTCCACCAGGTAGCGGTTGGCGTAGTCGGTGAGCTCCGGCACCGTCAAGCGATCAGACGTGAGGTTCAGCCAGATCACCACGTCGTCACTGCTGTCGACCTTCTCGATCTCCGGCGGATCCGCCTCCACCGGCAGGTTGTTCAGCACCCCGGAAACCCGGTCGCGGATATCGTTGGCCGCGCCGTCAACATCGCGGTTGATATTGAACTCGATGGAAATCCGCGAGCGACCGTCGGTGCTCGAAGAGGTCACCGTCTTGATGCCTTCGATACCGGCGATGCGGTCCTCGATCAGGCGGGTGATGCGGGTCTCCACGATATCCGCGGAGGCCCCCGGATAGCTGGTGTCGATAGACACGATGGGCGGGTCGATATCCGGGTACTCGCGCAGCGCCAGCCGCTCGAAACTGATCAGGCCGAACACCACCAGCAGCAGGGACAGTACCAGCGCAAAAACCGGGCGTTTGACCGCCGTATCACTGATGATCATTGACTGGCGGCTCCGTCTTCAGACTGAACGGAGACCGCCTGGCCGTCGCGGATATGCAGGGTGCCGCGGGTCACCACCTGCTCGCCCTGGGACAGGCCGGAAAGGACTTCCACCTTGCCCCGGTAGCGGTGGCCGATTTCCACGTCGCGCTGCTGCACCATATGCCCGCCCTCGGTCTGTTTGACCACAAACACGGACTGATCGCCGGCCAGCGGTACCAGCGCGGCCTCGGGAATGGTCAGGGCCTGGCGCGGGTTGCTGATGATCTTCACCCGCAGCAGCATGCCCGGTTTCAGCTGGCTGTCGGGATTGTCGAGGCGGCCGCGCACGGTAAAGGCGCGGGTCTGCGGGTCTACCCGCGCTTCCACGATCATCACCTCGCCGTTGAATACCCGCTTGGGGTGGGCCTGGCTGCGGGCCTCGATTTTCATGCCGCCGGCAATGGCGGACAGCTGCCGCTCGGGCACGGTGAAGTCCAGTTTCAGGCGGTCGATTTCCTGGATGGTGGTGAGTTCCGTGGTGGGGGTGGCGAGGCTGCCCACACTGATATTGCGCAACCCCAGCTGGCCGTCAAAGGGCGCGCGGATAATGCGGTCGTCGATACGCGCCTGCAGGCCGTCGATCAGGGCGCGGGTCTCTGCCACCTGGGTCTGTGCCGCTTCCCACTGCTCGCGGGTGGTGAGGTTCTTGTTCACCAGGCCGCGCAGGCGCTTCTCGTCCCGCTCGACACGTTCCAGGGTGGCGCGTGCGCCCGCCAGTTCCGCCAGCTCCTCGCCGTGACTCAACTCCACCAGCACTTCCCCGGCCTTCACCTTCTGGCCGCTCTCGAAATGGATCTTGCTGATATGTTCCGTGACGCCCGCACGCAGGGAGACAAACTCCCAGGCGCGGGCGGTACCCAGCGCTTCCACCGGGTTGGAGATCTGCTCCAGCTCCACCGGTGCGGCGCGCACCGGTACCGGGCCACTGTTAGGCCCGCCCTGGGCGAACAGGGCAGAGGGGAAAACGAGGGTGGCAAGGAGTGCGAGAGTCGCACGCGCGGGGCGCGAAACGCCCGGACCGAATACGCCGTTGGAATTCATGGGTGTGTGAAATACCTGGATTTTTGAAGTTCGCTGGACTGTGCACCGGCCAGTACCGAACCTGCCGACCACAAGGATACGCTGGCCTGTCCGGAACAGATTGCCGAAGCAACAATTGCGCCAGAATAAATGACAGTGCTGAAAGGGGGGGAATATTTACATAAATTTGCCTCCCGCCACACGGCGGGCGGAAGGCAATTCGACGAAATGTCCACTGCCCAGGACTGGGCGAGTGGGCTGTCGGGGATGGCGACCGGTGATCAGTCGCCGTAGATGATCTTGCTGTTTACTTTCACGGTCAGCGGGTGGTAGCCGGACTTGGCCTTCTCGAAAATTCGCTTGGCTTCGTCGGTTTTACCGTTTTCCACCATATTGCGGTACAGCGGGCGCAGGAACTTGTTGCGGCCGATGCTCACCAGGAATTCTTCCAGGCGCGCGTTGGCCGGTTCGTAGTCATTGCGCACGGCGATCATCAGCCAGCTGAAGGCGATCTCGTTGTTCTTGGACTGGGTCAGGTTGAAGGTCTCGTCGAGTGCCTTCAGCTGGTCTTCGCTCAGTTTCTCCGGCATGCCGTCGAGGAAGTATTTCCACTGGTGGAAGGTCCAGCCTTCGGTATCGATCGCACTGGCCTCGATCTCGCCGTTCAGCCACTGCTCGCGGATCGGATCCAGCTTGGTAAAGGCGTCGGAGGTGGGCTGCGGTGCGCCTTCCGGGATGCCCGGCTCGAAGATCCACTCGTTGATGCGCTCTTTGCTCAGCTTGTCCGGGTACTGCTTGAGCAGGGTCTGGTCCAGATACTTTACAAAGTCTTCGGTGGTGATGCTCTGGAAGGCAAAGTGGTTGAAGTACTCCATCAGGAACTTGTCAAAGTTCTCGCGGCCCACTTTCTGCTCCAGCTCGTACAGGAACAGGGAGCCTTTCTCGTAGGGGATGTTGGAGAAGACTTCGTCAGGATCGCGGCCGCGCAGGTCGATGGCCATGATCTCGTCCTTGTCCGGGCGATCGGCCAGGTCTGCCTGCAGGTCGTCGTAACCCAGGGCCATTTCCATCTGGTAGCGCTCGTCGCCGTAGACGAACTGCATGATGCGGTTGGTGAGATAGGTGGTGAAGCCTTCGTTCAGCCACAGGTCGCGCCAGCTGGCATTGGTGATCAGGTTGCCGGACCAGGAGTGGGCCAGCTCGTGGGCGATCAGTGCCACCAGGCTCTTGTCACCGGCAATGACGGTGGGGGTGATAAAGCTCAGGCGCGGGTTTTCCATGCCGCCGAAGGGGAAGCTGGGGGGCAGGATCAGCAGGTCGTAGCGGTCCCAGCGGTAGGGGCCGAAGTTTTCCTCGGTGACCTCGAGCATGTCCTCGGTGTCTTCAAACTCCTTCGCGGCGGCTTCCAGCAGTTCCGGCTCGGCGTAGACGCCGGTGCGCTCGCCCATGGCTTTGAAGTCGAGGTTGCCGATGCCGATGGCGATCAGGTACGAGGGAATGGCCTGGGGCATTTCAAACTCGAACACGCCGTCCAGTTCCGCTTCCGGGTCGTTGTTGGCGCTCATGACGGCGCGCAGCGCTTCCGGGGTGCGGATGGTGGCCTCGTAGGTCATGCGCACCTGCGGGGTGTCCTGCAGGGGGATAAAACTGCGCGCGTGGATGGCCTGGGCCTGGGTGAACAGGAAGGGGTGCTTCTTGCCTGCGGTCTGCTGCGGTTCCAGCCACTGCACGCCGGAGGCGCCGGGGGCGGTCTGGTACTGGATGGCGACCCGGTTGGCGCCCTTGGGCAGGTTGATTTTCAGGGGGGTGCCCAGGTGCGGGTCTTTTTTGCCCATGCTGAATTTCACGTCCTGCAGGCTGTCGCCCATACCGGCGCGTACGGCTTTGACGTCGATGTCGCGGGTGTCGAGGATCAGCGGCGGATTCTTCTGGGTGAGCCGTTTGATGTCGAGGATGGCCTCGCCCTTGAGGACTTTGTTGTCGAAGTCGGCGGTGAGGTCGAGGTCGAGGTGTTTGACGGTGTAGTCGTTGGTGTTGGCAAAGGAGTGGTAGTCGACGCCGGATTCCGGGGCGCCTTTATCCGCCACAGCAGTGTCTTGTTGCGGCTTGTTCGCGGTGTTGTCGGCGCCTTCCGCACTGGCGGGACGCTCTTCGATCTGTTTCTGTTGCGCGGGATCTTCGTTGTTGCCGCAGGCACTCAGGGTGACGAGGCTGCAGGCGAGCAGCCCGGCGCCGATCAGGCGGCCGAGGGTGGGGGTGAACAATTGGGGCAGCATGTATGGCTCCGTGATTGTTGTATTTGTCGAGGTAGAACTGGATAAATTCTTCGCGGCACAGAATACCTAATTGGGGGCGCGACGGGAAAATTTGGTGTTGGTTTGGTCTTTAAGGTAGACCGAATTCGAGAAGTCAGGGGGTGCTTGTGGAGTGCGGTGGCGGTGCAGCTACCGGGTGGACCTTTGCGAAACACGCCGTGAACCCATCCCTGGGGGCTCTTCCGCGAGGTCCCTCTCGCGGAAGGTTTCACAAAGGTCCACCCGGTATCTGCACCTTCGCGTAGAGTTCGGGCAGTTTCGTTCGATCAATCCAGACTGAAATCAAAGTCCATTTCATCCCCCGGCGGCTGCACATAGTAGCCCTGGATGTAGTCGGTGCCGGTCTGCCACAGGGTGGGCAGCATGCTGGCCTGTTCGACGTGGGGGACGATGACCTGGGTATCGATCTCTTTCAGCTGGCCGACGAGTTTGACCAGTCCCTCGCTGTCCTCACCCTCGTCCTGTACCTCGCGCACGAAGGAGGCGTCGATCTTGGCGATGTCGACCTTGACGTGCTCCAGGGCCTTGAACGGGCTGAGGCCGGTGCCGAAGTGGCACACGGCGACGCGGCAGCCCATGCTCTGTACCTGGCTGGCGAAGTCGCGGGCGGCGTGCAGGTTGCTGTTGATGTCTTCGGCGCGCAGCTGGAAGGTGACGGCGTTGGGGGGCACCTTGGCGGCCTTGAAGGCGACGCCGAGCCAGGCGGCGAGGCTGGTGTCTTTGAGGGAGGCGACGGTGAGGTGCAGTAGCAAGGAGACTTCCTGGCCCTTGGCACGCTGTGCGGCGGCGGCTTTGATGGCGCTGAGAATTACCCAGCGGTCCATCTTGGTGGACAGGCCGGCGTCGCCGAGGGTCTCGAGGAAGGCGATGGGGGCGAGTTCCTCTTTGCCGTCCACAAGGCGCACCAGCACTTCGTAAATTTTCTCGCCGCTGCCCTGCAGGCTGAGGATCGGCTGGTACAGCAGTTTGAGGTTGCCGGCTTCCAGCGCCTGGGTGACGCGGGCGCGGTGGTAGGTGTTGGCGTCACCCTGCTGTTCGCTGTCCGGTTCGTAGAGGGCGAAGCCGTTGCCATTGTCTTTCTTGAAGGCCTGGTCGTGGGCCTTGCTGGCCTGTTCCAGCACCTTGTCGGCATTGCCGGAGGTTTCACTCAGCAGGGAGATGCCGATGGAGGCGGTGATGTGCAGGGTCTTGCCGGCGGCCTCGAAAATGGTGTCGGCCACTTTCTGCAGCAGTTCTCTGGCGCGGCCCTCGGCGCTGTCGGGGGTGGTTTCCGGCATCAGCAGGCAGTAGCTTTCCTCGCCGTAGCGGGCGACCACGTCGCCGCGGCGCACGCTGCTCTGCAGCAGTTCGGCGAATTTCTTGTGCAGGTCGTCGGCGCCGGCGACGCCCACGATCTGTTGCACGGACTCTTCGAAGCGGTCGATTTCGATATACATCAGGCCGCCGGTGCGCTGAGAGCCGGCGGCGGACTGGATGGCGTTGTTCAGCAGCTGGATAAAGCGCTGGCGGTTGTACAGGCCGGTGGCGGCGTCGCGGTTCTTGGCTTCGCTGAGCTGGGCTTCGAGTTCCTCGGTATTGCCACTGCTGGCGGCGATGCGAATCTGCAGGCAGCGCTCTTCGTCGTACACCGTGGAGAGGACCTCGGCCTTGGTACCAATGGGGGTGCCGCTGGCGGTTTTGGCAGTGAACTGCCACTCCTGGGCTTCCACCTCGTTGTTGTTGATGGCGCACTGGCGCAGAAACTCGCGCGCATCTTCCTGCTCGCCCTCGGTGAGCATGTCGATCAGTGGCTGGTATTCGATATCGTCGCGGTCGCTGTAGCCGAAGCGCTCGGCGAAGGATTCGTTGGCGTAGACGATCAGGCCGTCGGAAACGTAGGCGATGGCGTCCTTGGAGCTGTCGAGCAGTTCTTTGGCGCGGGTCAGGGTGGCGTGATAGCGGCGGTCGTGCATGCGCGCCTGGCGGCGCTCCTCCAGGGCGGTCATTTCGCGCTGGATGACCAGCAGCAGGTGCTGGTCTTCATCCACGGTGACCACATCGCGGGCGCCGCTCTTGAGGCCCTCGACCACCGGCTGCGAGCCTGTGCGCTCGGTGAGCAGAATGGCGGGGACGTCTTTCTGCAGCTTGTTGATGGTGCGGATGGCGGTGGCGGCTTCCAGCTGCTTGCTCTGCTCGGCGGCAATCAGTAGGTCCCAGGTGTGCTCCTGCAGGAGCTTGGTCAGTGCCGCCTCGCTGGCGACGTGCTGGGCGCGGTTGGGGCGGCCGGCGTTGTGCAGCATGCTCACCAGTCGTTGGGCTTCGGTGGGCGCATCATTGATCAATAGAAGACGGATGGTGTTGTCGCTGCTCATTGTTTTCCTGTTGTACTGCGTCGCGGCGGCGTTGTAACTCTACAACGTTACTGTTTCATTCTGTCTGTAACCGCTTCCTTGCTGTACCTGAGGCAGGCGATCGGTTGCCGGTCAACCGTCAGGCAGTCCCAGAGGCCGCGAACCGGCTAGTGTAGGCCGCGTGATTCCGCGCGAACAAGTGCGCCGTCGCTACTCTGGGATGTGGTTCCTGGATCGTACAATAACACGACGAGCGTTGCGCTACTCCCCTCAGCCCGAGTGGGACTGGAGTAGCGCTGGGCGTCAGGAAAATTCGAAAATGGCGAGGCTGCCGGTGGCGGCGGACTGGGCGTGCAGGGTCACCGTGCGGGTCTGGCCGGCGCTGACGATATCGACGGTGTCGCCGCTCTGGAACAGCGGGATGGGCAGTACCAGTTCCGGCGGAAGGCCGGTGTCGCCGGTGAGCAGGCCGGCCATCGGGTCCGTGCGGCGGCCTTCGCGGGTGTAGCGGTGCACCAGTACCGCGCTGGTGTGACCGCCAAAGAATTCGACCCCGACGCGGCACTGGTCGGGCAGGGCGTAGTGCCAGCGGATCAGTGCCACTTCCCAGCGGTCTTTGATCCACAGGGCGACCAGCTCACCGCAGCGCAGGCGGCCCTGGGCGCTGGGGGGCAGGCGCAGGCCGGCGCCGCTACTGCTGGTATTGAGCAGTGTGGCGGGAACCGGCAGGTAGCGCTGGCAGGGGCCGGTTTTGCGGGATACGGAGGGCGCGCTCGGCAGCAGGCTGCTGGACACCTCGTAGCTGGCGAGGGTCTTGCCGGACCGGAAATCCACGGTGTCGACATCCATCACCAGGTCCTTGCGCAGCGGATCGCCGCCTGCGCCAGCGGTAAATGTGGCATCGATTTCCGGTGCGGGTTCATTGCCGCGCTTCAGGTGGTGGCAGATGGCGCTGATACCAACCACGACCTTGCAGCGCATATTCACCGGGGTGCGCAGGCCGCCGCGACTCTTTTCACCCGCCCAGATGGCCTGCACGCGCCGCAGCAGGTCGGTGGACAGGTCCCCGGGGCGAGCCAGGCGCCGCTGCAGCTGCGCGAGAGTATCAGTGAGATCGATGGACCAGCCGAGTGGGGTGGAAAAGTGTTTCAGGTCGACCTTGCTGCGCTGCAGGCGCACGGCAGGGATTGGCGGCTGGTCGAGTTTCAGGCTGGCGAGCAATGCGTGGGCGCCGCTCCGGGGGTGGTCCAGCAGTGCTGCTCTGGTGGCCCACTGGCGGCAGCACTGCCACAGTTGCCGTTGTTCGCCCGCGGTCAGTTGCATGGGGTTGGCGCTGGCGAACAGTGCGGTCTGCAGGTAGGTGTAGACAATTCTGCCCCAGCGGAAACCGCCGGCCAGCGGATCCGCAAGCGGG
>Ga0207814_100896_pt1 | contig 12013 bp, 8 predicted proteins | sample TtaePargueraPR_7_FD_187755 | JGI IMG/M metagenome (GOLD analysis project Ga0207814, IMG submission 187755) | Aerobic enrichment media microbial communities from Bioluminiscent Bay, La Parguera, Puerto Rico - Tt and P1 (2) (SPAdes) | ecosystem: Environmental > Aquatic > Marine > Unclassified ... | reverse complement strand
CTGGGCCGACGAGCGGGGGATCGAGGTGCTGACCCCACAGCGCCCGCGGGAGCCGGAGTTCCTCAGCCGGCTGACCGAGCTGGCCCCGGACTGCGTACCGGTCGTCGCCTACGGTGCCCTGGTCCCGCCGACCGCGCTGGCCATCCCCACCCACGGCTGGATCAACCTGCACTTCTCCCTGCTGCCGGCCTGGCGCGGGGCGGCTCCGGTGCAGCACGCGGTGCTGCACGGCGACGAGGTGACCGGCGCGAGCGTGTTCCAGCTGGAGGAAGGGCTGGACACCGGCCCGGTGTTCGGCACGGTGACCGATCAGGTCGGCCAGACGGACACCGCCGGTGACCTGCTGCAGCGGCTGGCGTCCAGCGGCGCGCAGCTGCTGGTCGCGGTGCTCGACGGGATCGCCGCCGGCACCGCCCGTGCGGTGCCGCAGCCCGGTGACGGGGTGTCCCTGGCCCCGAAGCTGACCGTAGACGACGTCCGGGTGCGGTGGACCGATCCGGCGTTCGCGGTGGACCGGCGGGTGCGGGCCGGCACTCCGGCGCCGGGCGCTTGGACCACGTTCCGCGACGAACGGGTCAAACTCGGGCCGGTCCGGCCGGTGCCGGACGGCCCGGAGCTGAAGCCTGGGGAAGCGCTGGCCGAACGTAACCGCCTGCTGGTCGGTACGGCCACCGTGCCGGTCGCGCTCGGCGAGGTCCGGGCCGCCGGTAAGAAGGCCATGTCGGCGGCGGACTGGGCGCGCGGCGCCCGCATCACCACCGGCGAGTTCTTCGGGTGAGCGCGAGGAGTGAGCGAGCGCAGCGAGTGAGCCCCGCAGTCGTGAACGGAGGGCGGTCATGGTGAGCGCGAGGAGTGAGCGAGCGCAGCGAGTGAGCCCCGCAGTCGCGAACGGCAGGGGCGACCGCGACCAGCGTGGCCGTCGGCGGCGGGCGGATCCGGCGCGGGACGCGGCGTACGAGGCGGTCGCGGCGGTGTACCGCGACGACGCCTACGCCAATCTGGTGTTGCCGACGATCCTGCGGGACCGGGAGTTGCGGGGCCGCGACGCCGCCTTCGCTACCGAGTTGACCTACGGCACGCTGCGGATGGTCGGCACCCTCGATCCGATCATTGCCCGGGCGGCCGGCCGGGAGGTGGACCGGATCGATCCACCGGCCCGTGACGCGCTGCGGCTGGGCTCGTATCAGCTGCTGCGTACCCGGGTTCCGGCGCACGCCGCAGTGTCGGCCACGGTGGATCTGGTGCATGACGTGGCGCCGGGGGCGGTCGGGTTCGCCAACGCCGTACTCCGGGAGATCGCCACCCGGGACGTGGACGACTGGCTCGCGGAGCTGGCACCGGACGAGCAGGCCGACCCGGTAGGTCACCTGGCGGTGACCTACCACCATCCGCCGTGGATCGTCCGGGCGTTCGCGGAGGCGCTCGGTGAGGAGCCAGGCGACGGCCTGGCGGAGACGACCCGGCTGCTGATCGAGGACAACGAGCCGCCACCGGTGCACCTGTGCGCCCGACCGGGCCGGGTCGACGCGGTCGAGCTGGCGGACGCCACCGGCGGGGCACCGGGCGCGTTCTCGCCGTACACCGTCTATCTGCCGGGCGGCGCGCCGGGCGAGGTGTCGGCGGTCCGCCAGGGCCGGGCGCACGTGCAGGACGAAGGCTCGCAGCTGGTGGCGGCGGCGTTGGCCGCAGCCGAGGTGTCCGGTTCGGACCGGCGGTGGCTGGACCTGTGCGCCGGTCCGGGTGGCAAGGCGGCGCTGCTCGGCGCGTTGGCGGCCGGTCGCGGCGCCGAGGTGACCGCGGTGGAGGTCGCCGAGCACCGGGCCCGGCTGGTGGAGCAGGCGGTACGCGGGCTGCCGGTCACGGTGCACGTCGCCGACGGTCGTCAGGTGGGTGCCGGGACGGAGCTGCCCGAGGCGGCGTTCGACCGGGTGCTGGTGGACGCGCCGTGCACCGGGCTCGGCTCGCTGCGCCGCCGTCCCGAGTCGCGCTGGCGGCGCCAGCCGTCGGACCTGCCACCGTTGACCCGGTTGCAGCGGGAGTTGCTCGCCGCCGGGCTGCGGGCGGTCCGGCCGGGCGGCGTGGTGGCCTACGTGACGTGCTCGCCACACCGGGTGGAGACGCATGTGTCGGTGACCGAGGCGGCCCGTAGGTCCGGCGTACCGGTGGATTTCGTTGACGCCCGGCCGTTGCTGCCGGCGGGTATGCCGGGGCTCGGCGCCGGGCCGTCGGTGCAGCTGTGGCCGCACCGACACGGCACCGACGCGATGTTCGTGGCGTTGCTGCGCCGGGTCGGTCAGCCCTGACGGACCGGCAGGGCGGCGGTGCCGCCGTCGCGTACCGAGCGGGTCAGCGGTGGTTGGTCGCGCCAGAGCAGGCAGCGTACGGCGAGGTTGCCGTCGTCCCACTCGTCCTTGAACGGGTAGTCGTAGATGGTGCCGAAGCGGTGTCGCAGGTCGTCGTCGACGGGTAGGCCGACGTAGTCGGCGACGACCCGGCGGCACCGTTCGTGTACCTGGTCGGCGTTCGCGGCGAAGTCGTCGTAGGGCAGGTCGGCTTCCAGGTACAGCCCGGCGAATTCGCTCTGGTGTGGTTCGGTGCAGGCCACCGGTGCGAGAACTCCGACGTCGCCGGCGGCGTTGGCGCTCGGGTTGAAGCAGCCCCAGCGCAGCGGGCTCGGCTGGTCGAGGGCGCCGGTGAGGCTGCCGGTGCGGGGGACAAAGGTGCGGTCCTGCATGCTGACCACCTCGCCGACGTCGCACCGGTACCAGCGGGCGCCGCCGTCCCAGGCCGTCGTGGACGGGACGACGACTTCGAGCCGGAGCCGGCCGGCCTGCCAGTCGTCGCCGAGGAACTTGCGGACCCGCTGGTCGCAGTCGGCGCGGGCGGCCCGCCGGCTGGACGAGCCGGGGGCGGGGGAGTGGTCCGGTACGCCGTACACCCCGGTGAAGATCCCGACGAAGACCGTCTCCACCTCGTGGGACTGTCCGCAGTCGACGGGTCGGTACTCGGCGCCCTGGCCGACGGTACCGGCGGCGACCGGATGGCACTCGCCGGCCCGTGGGACGAACACTTTCGGTGTGCCGATCCCCACCCAGTCGTTGGTCAGGTCGCCATCTCCGATGTTGGACCGGACAGCGGGCGCGCATCCCGCCGCTGTCGTCAGAACCGCGACCGTCAGAACCAGCCGTACCCACCACCGCATGTCGTACGCCCTCCCCGTGGTTGGAAGATCGTAGACAGCTAAGTGTACTTCACGTAGTCAAATGACTCTCCACAGTAACCGTGACCTGCCGATTCGACGGACAGCGGCCCGATGCTCCGCAAGGGAGCATCGGGCCGCAGCCGGACAACTGGTGGCGGATCAGGCGGGTTGGATGAACGTGATGCTCTGCGGACCGTTCATGCGAATTGGTTCGCCAGTGGCACTGCTGAATTCGGTGCCACCGTGCCAGCGGTGCTCACTACTGCAGACACAGTGGATCTTCACCTGCTGTCGCGGCAGTACCATGAGCGACGCGCCGGTCGCCTCGTCGGCCAGCTCGACGATCCCCACCGGGTCTTTCGTGCTGACGTTGAGCAGAACCAGCTGGCCCGGACCCTGCGGCGGGTCGGCGATCTCGATGCTCACCGAGGTCCCGGCCTCCAACTGGTACGCGTACGGCGGGGCGTTGACGTCCGCCGCCACCAGGTCGGCGCGCAGCCGGTTGCCGACGTGCCCGCTCCACTGGTACGGGTAGCCGTCCGCTTTGAACAGCAGCGGCCACTCGTACGGCCCCAGCCAGTCGACGACGAACGAGCCCTTGTCGTCGACCGGTGCGTAGCGCGGATCCCGCGAACCGTCGGCGACCGGCGCGACGAGCCCGACCGTACCGTTCGTCAGGGTCTCGTCGTCGGCACCCTGCACGGTGCCGACGATCACTGAGCGCGCGTCCAGTCGGATCGTCGGCCCGGACCGCACCTCGTCGGCGGAGAAGGTGAACCACCGCGCATTCTTCTGGGTGCCGGTGCCGCCGTCCTGGCTGACCCACTGGGCACCGTACCGGCTACCCGAGTCGGGCAACGCGAACAGATTGTAGGAACCCGGCCCGGGAACCGAGACATTCACCCGGCCCCGGGAGTCGCTCCGGGTCGGGCAGACGTCGGTAAAGCTGAACGTGAATACCGGAACGGCGAATACGCAGATGTCGGCCACCGGCTCGCCGGTGATCGCGTCCACTACGTCGGTGCGGATACCCGGCCCGTCGAAAGCCGTCGTCGCGTACGCCTGCGGTGCGATCGTGGCACCGCCCAGGAGGGCCGCAGCGACCACCGAACCGAGCACGATCCTCCGTTTCCGGTTGCCGACCGAGCGTGGTTCGACGGCGCGGTGGGCCCCGCCTTTGCCGCCTGTGGAAAATCGAATGATTCTCAACGAGGTTGCCCCTTTCGCATTTGCACTGCACTGCTAGGTGCCAGATGAGTTTGTAGCACGGATCATCGTCAATTCCCGGTTGCGGATGCCGGTGCGGCGAGCGTTTCGCTGTCGATCGGCGCCCGCGATGCTTGGAAACGCGCAACCGGGTTCGGTTCCGGGTGATCCCGCTCAGGCGGACTCGCGCCATACGACGGGGGTCGGCAGCAGCGCCCCGCCGGCTGCGATGTGGTCGCCGTTGATCTGGCGCAGCACCAGGTCGGCGGCGCGGGCCCCGATCTCCTTCGCTGGCTGGTGCACGGTGGACAGCGGTGGGTTGGTGCGGAGCGCCCAGGCGCTGTCGTCGAATCCGACCACGCCGACATCGGCCGGTACGGTCCGGCCGGCCTCGCGCAGGGTCTGGATCGCTCCGGCGGCGACCACGTCCGAGGCTGCGAAGACGCCGTCGAGGTCGGGTGTCCGCTCCAGCAGGGTCTGCATGCCGCTGACGCCGCACGAGTAGTCGTAGAGGGGGACTTCGGCGACCAGCCGGGGGTCGAACCGGTCGCCGAGTGCCTGGCGGAAGCCGGTGAGCCGGTCGGCACCGGAGTCGCGGTTCAGCGCGGCGGCGATCATGCCGATCCGCCGCCGGCCGGTGGCGACCAGCCGGGTGGTGATCTCCCGTGCCGAGCCGACGTTGTCGACCCCGACGTACGGGATCTCCTGCGCCAGGTCGGGCGGGTGCCCGACGAAGGCGGCCGGCAACTTCAGGTCGGTGACGACCCGGGTGATCGGGTCGTGTACGCGGGCCGAGACGATCACCGCGCCGTCGACGAAGCCGCCACTGAGGTAGCGGGCGATCCGTTCAGTGTCCCGGTCGGAGTCGACCACCAGGTTGACCATCTGGTACTCGCCGGCGGAGAGCACCGCGTTGGCGCCCAGCATGATCGCCCCGATGTTCGGGTCCTCCAGAAACAGCGAGTGCGGTTCGAGCACGATGAAGCCGACCGCCTGGGAACGTTGGGTGACCAGGTTGCGGGCGGCGGTGTTCGGTACGTAGCCGACCTCGGCGATGGCGGCGAGGATCGCGGCGCGGGCAACGGGGGAGACGTAGCCACCGTTGAGGACCCGGCTGACGGTGCCCCGGGACACGCCGGCGGCGGCGGCGACGTCGTGCACGGTGGCCCGCTTCGTCATCGGTCTCGGCCGGTTCACGCCGATCACTGTAGCGGCCGGCCCTTGACCTGCGGCGGAACGCGGCTCTAACGTCAAGTTCACACATTCGTTTGCCGACTGTACACACGACGAAATGTGTGCACGTGCACACACACGCCCGTATCTGCAGCGAGGACATCTCGATGACACTGCCCCGTGACCGGTCGGCCGCATCACTGCTGCCGTCGATCCGCGGCATCGCGCTGGGCTGTGACTACAACCCGGAGCAGTGGCCGTCGGCGGTGTGGCGCGAGGACGTCGCGCTGATGCGACAGGCCGGCGTCGACCTGGTGGCGATCAACATCTTCGGTTGGTCGAGCATCGAGCCCCGGCCGGGCGAGTACGACTTCGCCGCCCTCGACGAGGTGATCGGCCTGCTGCACGACGCCGGCATCCGGCTCAACCTCGGCACCGGCACCGCCTCCCCGCCGCCCTGGCTGACCACCCGCCACCCCGAGGTGCTGCCGCGGGCCGCCGACGGCACCACCCGCTTCCCCGGCGGGCGACAGGCGTGGTGCCCCAGCTCGCCGGTGTACCGCGGGCACGCCCTGGCGCTGGCCGAGCAGGTCGCCCGACGCTACGGCGGGCACCCCGCCCTGGCGCTGTGGCACGTGTCCAACGAACTCGGCTGCCACAACGCGTTGTGCTACGACGAGCCCAGCGCGGTCGCGTTCCGGCACTGGCTGCGGCAGCGCTACGGCAGCCTCGACGCACTCAACGACGCCTGGGGCACGGCCTTTTGGAGTCAGCGCTACGGCGACTGGGACGAGGTGGATCCACCCCGGGCGAACCTGTCGGTGGCCAACCCGGCACAGCTACTGGACTTCCACCGGTTCAGCTCCGCGCAGTTGCTGGAGCACTACCGCGCCGAGGCGGCGGTACTGCGCCGGTACAGCGCCGCGCCGATCACCACGAATCTCATGGTAACCGCCCATATCAGGAATCTAGACTACTGGTCCTGGGCTCCTGACCTGGACATCGTCGCCAACGACCACTATCTGGACCACCGGCTCGGCGACCCGGTCGCGGAACTATCCTTCGCCGCCGACCTCACCCGTGGGCTGGCCGGGGGAGCGCCGTGGATGCTGATGGAGCAGGCGACCGGCGCGGTCAACTGGCAGCCCTGGAACCTCGCCAAGGAGCCGGGCCAGATGATCCGCAACTCGCTCACCCACGTCGCCCGGGGCGCCGACTCGATCTGCTTCTTCCAGTGGCGTGCCTCCGCCGCGGGCGCCGAGAAGTACCACTCGGCGATGCTGCCGCACGCCGGCACCGACACCACCACCTGGCGGGAGGTGCTGCGACTGTCGGAGGTGCTCGACCGGGTCGGCGAGGTCGCCGGCACCCGGGTGCACTCCGACGTGGCCCTGCTGTTCAGCTGGGAGTCCTGGTGGTCCGCCGACGGTACGGCCCGCCCGTCGACCGAGATTCGCTACCTCGACCAGGTGCACGCCGCGTACACCGGGCTGCGGGAGCTCGGCGTTACCTGCGACGTCGCCGCGCCGGACGCCGACCTCGCCGGGTACCGGCTGGTCGTCGTGCCGTGTCTGCACCTGGTGACCGACGAGCAGGCCACCGCGCTCGCCCGGTACGTCGACGCCGGCGGCCACCTGCTGGTGACCTTCTACAGCGGCATCGTCGACGAACACGACCGGATCCGCCTCGGCGGCTACCCCGGTGCCTTCCGGGATCTGCTCGGTGTGGTCGGCGAGGAGTTCGTCCCGCTGCTGCCCGGGGTCGACGTCACTTTGGACAACGGCGCCCGCGCCCGGTGGTGGACCGAGCGGCTGCGGACCACCACCGCCACGACCGTCGCCTGCTACGCCGACGGCCCGCTGCCCGGCACCCCGGCGGTCACCCGCAACGACTACGGCGCCGGCATCGCCTGGTACCTGGCGACCGCGCTGGCCCCCGACGGGCTGCGTGACGTGCTGCGTGCCGCCGTCGACGGGGCCGGGGTGGTCCCGCATGGTCCGGAGAACGACGGCTCGGTCGAGGTGGTCCGGCGCGTCGGCGGCAACCGCAGCTACCTGTTCGTCGTCAACCACGGCCGTCGGGAGATCCGCCACGCCGCCAGTGGCTACGAACTCGTCACCGGCACCCCGGTCGACGGGCGGTTGCGAGTCGGCCCCGGCGAGGTCCGGGTGGTCAGAGAGGAGTCGGCCCGGTGAGCAGATCCCGTCCGGTGCGGGCGACGGCGACCGGCCGTCGCCGGGCACCCGTGCCGCACAAGAGCGCCATCGCGATCTTCGTGGTGCCGTTCGGGACGCTCTTCGCGCTCTTCTACGCCGTCCCCATCGGCTACGCCATGGTCCAGTCGCTGTACGTCGTGGAACGCACCGGCACCTTCGGCCCGGCCCGGGAGGTCTTCGGCGGGCTCGCCCAGTACCAGCGGGTGTTCGCCGACGGCTCGTTCTGGTCGTCGATCGGCCGGGTGCTGCTGTTCGGCGTGGTCCAGGTGCCGGTGATGCTCGGCGTCGCTCTGCTGCTGGCCCTGCTGCTCGACTCCGGTCTGGTCCGCGGTCGACGCTTCTTCCGGCTCGCCTTCTTCGTGCCGTATGCGGTACCCGGCGTCGTCGCGGCGATCATGTGGGGCTTCCTGTACTCGCCCAACCTGTCGCCGTTCGCCGCGGTGACCGGTCGGGTGGACCTGCTCGGCGCGGACCTGGTGCTGTGGTCCATCGCCAACGTCGTCACCTGGGTCTACGTCGGCTACAACATGTTGATCATCTACTCGTCGCTGCTGGCGATCCCGCCGGAGATCTACGAGGCGGCCCGGCTCGACGGCGCCGGTCCGGCCCGGATCGCCTGGTCGATCAAGATCCCGATGGTGCTGCCGGCGATCGTGCTGACCACCGTCTTCTCCATCATCGGCACCCTGCAGCTGCTGGCCGAACCGCAGGTGTTCCGAACCTTCAGCTCAGCGGTGTCCAGCACCTACACCCCGAACCTGACCGTCTACTCCACCTCCTCCATCCCCAACTTCAACCTGGCCGCGGCCTTCTCGGTGGTGCTCGCCTTGGCGACCTTCGCGCTGTCGTTCACGTTCCTGAAATTCACCCAGCGCCGGGACGCGCGATGAGCGCCCCGGCCAGGACCACCGCCGGCCGCACCCCCGGCGGTACGCCGTCGCGGGAGTCGCTGCTGTCGCGGTCCGCCGCGACCCTGGTGATGCTGGTCTGCACCGCGTACTTCCTGGTGCCGATCTGGTGGCTGGTGGTCGCCTCGGCGAAACCCGAGGGGCGGTTCACCCAGGGTGCGCCCCTGTGGTTCGACGACTTCTCGCTGGTCGACAACGTCGCCGAGGTGCTGACCTACCGCGACGGGGTGTTTCCCCGCTGGATCCTCAACAGCCTCGCCTACACCGGCGGCGCCGCCCTGATCGGTACCCTGCTCGCCGCGATGTGCGGGTACGCCCTGGCCAAGTACCGGTTCCCTGGCCGGGAGACGCTGTTCAACGTGGTGCTCGGCGGGGTGCTGGTGCCGGCGACCGCGCTCGCCCTGCCACTGTTTCTGATCTTCAGCCGGTTCGAGGCGACCAACACCTTCTGGTCGGTGTTCCTGCCCAGCCTGGTCAACCCGTTCGGGGTCTACCTGGCCCGGATCTACGCCGCCGCGAGCGTGCCCGACGAGTTGCTGGAAGCGGCCCGCCTCGACGGCGCCGGCGAGGTACGGACCTTTTTCACCGTCGCCACCCGGCTGATGCTGCCCGCCCTGGTCACCATCTTCCTGTTCCACTTCGTCGCGGTCTGGAACAACTTCCTGCTGCCGCTGATCATGCTCGGCGACGAGCGGCTGTTCCCGGTCACCCTCGGCCTCTACACCTGGAACACCCAGGTCAACCAGCTGCCCGAACTGCGGGGCCTGGTGCTCGTCGGCGCGCTGCTGTCGATCGTGCCGCTGGTCGCGGCGTTCTTGCTGCTCCAACGCTTCTGGCGGACCGGCCTCGGGGCCGGCTCGGTCAAGTGAACCCCGCCTTCCGCCGTACCCGTCCACCCACCGATAACGAGAGAAGGATTTCGATGAGACTCCCCGCCTCGACGGTCGGCGTACTGCTCGCCGGCACGCTCGCGCTGACCGCCTGCTCCTCCGGCGATTCCGGTGACTCCGGTTCCGGTTCCGGCGCCGCCACCGACTGCAGCCCGGCCGAGGGCCCGGTCACCCTCGACTTCACCTCCTGGATCCCCGGCATCGAGCAGGTGGTCGAGGTCTGGAACGAGCAGAACCCCGACATCCAGGTGAACGTGCAGACCGGGCCGAACGGCAACGGCGGCACCTACCAGAACTTCTTCAACCAGCTGCGCGCCGGCAACGCACCGGACCTGGGCCAGATCGAGTACGACGCGTTGCCCAGCTTCCGGGTGCAGGACGGCCTGGTCGACCTCGGCGCCTGCGATATCGTGCTCGACGCCCAGGACCAGTTCGTCGACTGGACCTGGGGGCAGGTCAGCTTCGGCGAGGTGGGCTCGGCGTACGCCGTACCGCAGGACGCCGGACCGATGGCCCTGTTCTACCGGGCGGACCTATTCGAGGCCAACGGCATCGAGGTGCCGACCACCTGGGCTGAGTACGCGGCCGCCGCCGAGACGGTCCGCGCCGCCGGCGGCTACATCACCAACTTCTCGTCCAGCGACATCAACCAGTTCGCCGGGCTGGCCTGGCAGGCCGGCGGCCGGTGGTTCGCCAACGACGGCGACCAGTGGACGGTGGACCTGACCGACCCGCAGACCACCCAGGTCGCCGAGTACTGGCAGGACCTGATCGACCGCGACCTCGTCTCGACTGTGCCGCCGTGGACCACCGAGTGGGACAACGCCTACAACAGCGGCTCCGCCTGGACCTGGGTGTCGGCCGTGTGGGGCGCCAACTCGATCAGCTCCGGCGCGCCGGACACCGCCGGCAAGTGGGCGGTCGCGCCGATGCCGCAGTGGAACGCCGGCGACCAGGTCGCCGGCAACTGGGGTGGTTCCTCCACCGCCGTGTTCCGGGGCAGCGAGCACGTCTACGAGGCCGCTCAGTTCGCCCTCTGGCTGAACACCTCCGAGGAGGCGTTGACCCTGCTCAACGCCGAAGCGAACCTCTACCCGGCGACCACTGCCGGCACCCAGCTGCCGGCGCTGCGCGAGGGCGTGGAGTTCTACGGTGGCCAGCCGATCTACGAGGTCTTCGCCGAGGCGTCGGAGCAGGTCGCGGAGGGCTTCGTCTGGGGTCCGACGATGACCCAGACCTACGCCGACGCCTCCGACGGCTTCAAGGCGGCGGTTTCCGGTCAGGGCAGCCTGCTGGACGCGCTGACCGCCGCGCAAACCTCTACCGTGGATACCCTGAAGTCGCAGTCCATCCCGGTAGCGGAGTGACCATTTGATCGCGTACCTGCGGGCCGCGGGCGCCAGCCTCGTGCTGGACGCCCGTGGCCCGTACCCACCGGTCGTCCTGCACTGGGGCGGCGACCTCGGCGACCTCACCGAGGCCGAGTTGACCGACCTGGCCGACGCGGCGGTCCCACCGGTGCCGCCCAGTGCGGTCGACCAGCCGCTGCGACTCACCCTGCTGCCCACCCCGGGCCAGGGCTGGACCGGCCGGCCCGGCATCGCCGGACACTGGGCCGGCCGGCCCGTTGACGACCTGCGGTTGCACACCGTCGGCCGGACCGGTCCCCGTGACCTGGTAATCGAGTGCGGCTGCGCCGCCGGCGGGCTGCGGGTCAGCACCGACGTCTCGCTCAGCGAGCAGGGCGTCCTACGGCTCCGCCACCAGGTGCGCAACATCGCCGAGGTCGACCTGCACCTGGCCGCGGCGGACGTCGTACTGCCGGTGCCGGAGCGGGCCGAGGAGGTGCTCGACTTCACCGGGCTCTGGGCCAACGAGCGGCGTCCGCAGCGCAGCCGACTGCGCGACGGTACGTGGACGCGGTCCACCCGCCACGGCCGGCCCGGCCACGACGACCCGTACCTGATGGTCGCCGGCACCGCCGGGTTCGGGTTCCGGCACGGCCAGGTGTGGGCGGTGCACCTGGCGTGGAGCGGCGACAAGCAGCTGTACGCCGAACGCCAGGCCACCGGGCAGAGCCTGCTCGGCGCCGGTGAACTGCTCGCCCCCGGCGAGCTGATCCTGCCGCCCGACGGCACGTACACCACCCCGTGGACGGTCGCCGCGTTCTCCGCCGACGGCCTCGACGGTCTCTCCGCGCGGCTGCACGGCTGGATCCGGGCCCGCCGCCCGCTGCCCGGGCCCCGGCCGGTGGTGCTCAACACCTGGGAGGCGGTCTACTTCGACCACGATCTCGACCGGCTGACCCGGCTGGTCGACGCCGCCGCGCAGGTCGGCGTCGAACGTTTCGTCCTCGACGACGGCTGGTTCACCGGCCGGGTCGACGACCGGCGGGCGCTCGGCGACTGGTCCGTCGAC
>Ga0207814_100890_pt1 | contig 12081 bp, 12 predicted proteins | sample TtaePargueraPR_7_FD_187755 | JGI IMG/M metagenome (GOLD analysis project Ga0207814, IMG submission 187755) | Aerobic enrichment media microbial communities from Bioluminiscent Bay, La Parguera, Puerto Rico - Tt and P1 (2) (SPAdes) | ecosystem: Environmental > Aquatic > Marine > Unclassified ... | reverse complement strand
TGCCTATCCGAACCTGCCACGCTCACCTGCTCCCAGTATTCGATGAAATCGAATTGCACACGTTTCTGTCAGTGCGCGAGCCTAGACTCCAACTCTTTCGGTTTTCTCAATATCGGCGAAGTAATTTTCCGCTTCTAGCGGCGAGTACAATCTGTCTAGTCGTTGTCGTCCCGGGATTCATTCCCGGGACCCATTGGCCCCTCCATCCGTAGCAGCCGCTAATGGATCCCGGGGTCAAGCCCCGGGATGACACATTGGGAATTTCGCCGAACGTCCCCTAGAACACCACGTTCGCCAGCGTCAGCGCGATGCCGGAAAAGACCAGCAGGAAGAACGCGCCCATCAGGATGACCGTGCGCCAGTAGTAACGCATGCCCTCTTCCGTCAGGTGCGTGCGCGCCCGGTCGGGCATCCACCAGAAGAAATCGAACATCAGCCGCGTGAAGGTGCCGCCCTTCACCCGCCGCAGCATGCCGATATAGTTCCAAACGCAGGCGATCCACACCGGCACGCCGAGCAGCACGATGGCGAAGTAGATATATTTCGCGGCCTGTTCCATGGTCGTTTGGCTGTCTGACCCCGGCCTATTCCGCCGCCTCGACCGCTGACATCTCCCGCTTGAAGCCGCCTGCCTTCATCGCCATGGTACTGGCGACGGCCCGGATTTCCTCCGACAGGCCGTCGTCGTCGATGGCGCGCGCGACCACCATGCCCCCGACGCACAGCGTCGCCATTGCCACGGCGCGCTCGCGAGCGCCGGCGCTCCCCTCCTGGCTGACCTGGAACAACCGGATCATGCCTTCCAGCACCTCGCGGTAGGCGCGCTTCACGCCCTCGCCGCCGCGCGCCACGTCGGATGGCAGCGCGATCAGCGGACAGGCGGAGTCGATGTCCTCCAGATGCCGGTCCGACAGGTAGGCGGAGATGATCTGGCGGGCCACCGTTTCGGGCCGCGCGCCGACATCGATACCCGCCACCTTCCACTGGTCCGGATTGCAGTTGAGGATTTCGCCCACTGCTTCCGCATAGAGTTCTTCCTTGGCCGCGAAATGGTTGTAGAAGCCGCCGCGCGTCAGCCCGGCGTCGGCCATGATCTCGTCGATCGAGACCTCGGTGAAGCCCCGGCGGTTGAACAGCTTGCGCGCGCTGGCGACGATGCGCTTGCGGGTTTCGGTCTTGTGTTCCGGTGAATAGGGCATGCGTGGACTCCCAAATCTTCTTGCCTGACGCCTTCGTGATCGGAAGAATAGCGCCAACCTAAAAAATGTTCTTGAACATATTTTGTCCCCCGCGAACATGCGCCCCCTAGAGCAGCCTGTGCCCGGATGGGCGCAGATAAGCTGCTCTGGAACCTTGGAATCGATCAACTTTTCTGCAATTGGGTGATTCCACCCAATTGCAGGTTGATCTGGCGCGGAATGAGGAAAAGTGGGAACCGGTTTTCCGCCCGCATTCCGCGCCGCTTTTTAGGAGCGATCACGTTTCATGATCTTGGATTGACTCAATCCAAAATCATCGTGATCTGGCGCGGCACACCCCCTTTTCAAACGTCGGTCCTGCGCCGCGCAGGACGGGAGGAGCACCCCCATGGAGCTTTACTATTTCGAGACGCCGAATGCCCGCAAGGCGTGCGGCGTCGCCAGGCATCTCGACCTGCCGGTCGATTTCATCCATGTCGACCTCAGCAAGGGAGAACACAAGACACCCGATTTCCTCGCAAGGAACCCGAACGGCAAGGTGCCGGTCCTGCAGGACGGCGAAACCATCATGTGGGAATCGCCCGCGATCATGCTCTACTTCGCCCAGAAAGCCGGTTCCGCCCTGTGGCCTTCCGACCCTGTGAAGCAGGGAGAAGTCCTGCGCTGGATCAACTGGGACACGGCGCATTTCGGCCGTCACGCCGGCAGGCTGTTCTGGGAAAATCACGTCAAGCCGATGTTCGGCCTTGGCGAATCAAACCAGGCCGAAATCGAGGAAGCCACGGGCTTCTTCAAGCAGTTCGCCGCCGTTCTCGACACCCATCTCGCAGGCCGGGATTACCTGCTTGGGGACCAGCTCACCATCGCCGACTTCGCGGTCGACAGCATGCTCACGGTCGCCGAACCCGCCCGGCTGCCCCTTGACGGCTATGACAACGTCAAGCGCTGGCACGAACGCATGATGGAACTCCCTGCCTGGCGCGAGCCCTTCGCGGCATAAGCGCGCCAACCGGGCGGGGATGGCGCCCCCGTCTCCGCCCGGTCATTCATCCTGAAAGCCGCCGGTTACGCCTGGGAACCCGCCTCGTCGTCCAGTGCGATGGGAAACTCGATGATGTTGTCGGCTTCGGAGAACTCGTCCTGCGGTCCCGTTGCGCGTTCCCCGTCGATCCCGTCATTCTCCACGATGAATTCGAGTGGCCCGGCCCAGTCCGCGCACAGCTCGGCCTGCGCGACCGGGTCCGCCTCGTTGAACCAGGGCTGCAGCAGGAGCCGCCCGGCCTGCGCCTCCATGTTGGCCCCCAGCAGCAGGTAGCGGGTGTTGTCGAACGCGCCCGAAGCCGCCCGGAACGCCTGGATCTGCCGGCGCGGATTGGGCGATGTCTCGTATACCTCCTGGTGGTCAAGCACCGCTTCGACGTGCATGTTGTAGTCGTCGCTGCCGGCGCTCGATGAATCCCAGTCCGTGTCAGGCGCATTCTGCGCGCGGCGCATGGCCTTGCGCACCGCGCTTTGCTGGCTCCACGCATCGATCTCGATGGTGATGGCCTGAAAGACCGGCCGCACCACGCGCACCGTATATGTCCGGCTCATAAGCTCCTCCCGGGTACCTGTTGCGACCGCACCATCAGTTGCCCCTTCCGCGGGCTATGAAATCCGGCCCGGCCTTCCCCGTGTCCGTCTCGTGAAGGCTCCCCTCGGTAGCGTTTATCAGTTCGATCCGGGCCAGCCTGACAAGCCAGACGAACATCGGGAGCCTCAGACGGGCGCCGTCGGCAATTGCGCAATCGAGCATCGTGGTGAGATTCTGGATTGTCTCGCCGTCGATACCCGTTTCCTGGCGTTTCGCGGTTCCGGTCATTTCAAGATGCCTCCCGTCACCGCGAGTTCGCCTGCGCACACAAGCCGAAAGCGCCCGTCCTTCACCGCTCTCCGGGTCATGCCGCCGCCGGTTGCCGCGAACGTCGCCAGACAACCGGGAAATCGGAACCGCTCAAGGGATCCCCGTCTTTCAGGTTGTGCGTGTGGTGGAGCTGCTTCACCGCGCCGGGCCGTGTCCTGAACCGGATGTCGTCTCCGCAGTAGCGGATCGACGCCGCGCGGCGCACCTGGTAGCGGCTCCGGTTGCCCCCGGTCCCGTGGATGGTGCGATAGTGATGGACGATGATGTCGCCCGGCTCCACGTCGAAATGGACGATGTCGTAATCGTCCATGTTGCCTTCGATGTCGGGCAGCATATCCCCCTCCGCGCCGGGCAGCGGCGCCTGGGAGAAGAAGACGTTGGGCTGGTACAGCCTGCCGTCCCTGTGCGAACCGCGCACATACATCATGGCTCCGTTTTCCAGCGTGACCGGGTCGACCGGGATCCAGAAAACGCAGCAGTCGTTGCCCTCGAGGTCGAAGTAGGTGGCGTCCTGGTGGAACGCGGTGCGCTCGCGCGTGTCCGGCTCCTTGACGAACACCTGGTCGCCGAAAAAGTTGACCTGTTCCGATTCGAGCAGCGCGCCGGCGATCTCGGGCAGGGCGCCGGTTACCGTGATACGGCGGAACGCCTTGAGCCTGGCAGCTATGCCGGTGTCGATGTAGTAGCTGCCCTTGGCCTGTGCGGTCTCGTCGTACAGGAACGACTTTCCAGTAGAGAGCGCGTAATCGACGATGCCGGATACGTCGTGCTGGCCGCCGTCCTTCGCCTTCAGGGCGTCCTTGTCGGCGGACTCCGCCGCCCGGGTTATGGCACTGATATCGTATCCGCTGGCGCTGTCGCTGACATTGGCGACCACGTCGTCGATGCAACGGCGCATGGTGTTGACCGTCGCCAGGTCGAGAACGCCGCGCAGCAGTACGACCCCAGCATTCCTGTAGGACGCGACTTCGTCCGGTGTAATTGATCTTACGAGCTTGGACATCCCTGTTCCTCCTCTTCAGGGCCGAAGACGGTTCATTGTCCGCCCGCGGCCGTGCAACATCCCGGCCCGCTAGGCGGCCAGGTTCCCGGCCTTGTCGTGCTGGCCGCCATACGCCTTGACGCAATCGAGTGCGTCTGCATTGGTCGGCCAGCGAATGACCATGCATTCACCGCCGCCAAGCGTGCCCCGTCCCCCGCCATACGGGCAGGTCAGGCCCATGGGCCGGACACCGGGGTTCATCTCGATGAAGGTTCGCAGCGTCGCAGCGTCGATGACGGTCTGAACGGCCGTCAGGCCCGCTTCCATGCACCATTCGGTAAGCACCACGAGCAGGCGCGACTTCGCCTCGCGGTTCGACATCCTGCTCTTGTTGACCGGCAGGACGATGTAGCGCGTTGCCTCGTAGATATCTGGCGCGCGCGGCGGCACCCCGTTTTCCACGAGGTGCGGAAAATAGTCGGCGGTCAGCGAAGCCCGCAGCGTCGGCGTGATGCGAACCGTCCCCTCGATCTTGCCGTCGCCGTTGACGTCGAGGAAATAGACCGCTTCGTCGATATCGTACTGGTCTATCTCCCTGCCGTTACGGGAGGGCAGCGACCAGCCGCGGCCGGTAATGAAAATCTGGTGGCGAAGCCGGAACAGCTGATCGAAATAGTCCGGATATTCGGAGCGTTGGCTCCCCTTGAGAACGACAACCATCGACTTGACTCCCCGCTGGTACAAGACGGGAAAATCATCGGCTCTCGCGCGAAACAGAAGAATCCCAATTTCTTGGGAGAGACAGGACCTGTATAGTTAGACTAGAGGGAAATTTCGCCCAGGCGTATGGCCTGCACGATGGCGTAGGTCCGCTTGAACGCATCCAGCTTGCGCTTGGAATTCTCCACATGCGCGGTGACGGTTGCTGCTGAAATCGACAGGATTTCGCCGATCTCGTCATCCGACTTGCCGGCGGCGACCCATTGCAGGATCTCGCGCTCCCGAGGCGTCAGGGGCCTGTGCGCGATCTCGTCGCGCTGGCGCTTTACCAGGGCGCGGCTCAGCGCCTGGTAGCTGTAGATGCCAATGATTTCCATTGCCGAACGGGCGCGCCGCGAAAGGTTCGGTTCGCGGCCGCACGGACTGAAAATCGACATCGTGCCCGAGAGCGTCACGATCGGAATGATAAGACCGTCGCGCACGTCGAAATCGCGGGCCTCGTCCATGATCCGCTGGTCGGCCTTGCCGAGATCGCGCCGTTCGCGGATATCGCTCCACGAGTAAGGATCGACGGTTTGCCGCAACTCGGTAACCACCGGGTCGCGCACCACGTAATTCTGCTCGATGTAATGCTCGGTATATTCAGTAGGCCGATTATTCATCAGCAGCCCGTCCTCGAGGGTCTCCCCCGGGCCCGGCAGCGTCAGGGCTGTCACGCAGCTGAAACCGAACCAATCGAGTTCCGCGACGATTTCCTGGCAGATGTCCTCGTACGCCTCAAGAGACTGAATTCTCTCGACAAAATCGAGAGTTCTCTGTGCGTATGGGTCTGCCGGTTGCCGCATAACGAATATCAAAAACCCACAAAGTAAGGTGAGGCAATATTCACTCCAGGCATTCTCCCCTATTCCCAAAGCGCTTGTAAAGCGCGCAGGTTCAGCCCGGAAAAACCTCGCCATACAGGAAGAAGCTTCCGCTCGAGCAAAGCTTTGTGCGCCACCCCAACGGATCGAGGCGTGCCGCGAGACTTTCCGGCGTATGGAAGATCTTCACGATGCGGAAATTCTGCCCGTCGTTCAGGGTGCGGCTGACAATGCCCGACCTCGACGGAGCCGCGTGATCGCTGGCTGTCGACTCCGGGTTGTATAGGCTATCGACGAGGAAGACTCTACCGCCCGTTGCGAGCGCGGCGTCCACCGTCTCCCAGAAGCCATCGAAGCGCTCCTCCGGCACGTGTGACAGCCAGAAGGAGAAGAACACGAGGTCGTAGACCGTTTCCGGCTTCCAGCCGAACAGGTCCGCTTGCACATAATTCACCCTGCCGTCTCCAAGGCGGGAGTGATTGAGTTCGATGACCTCGGGCGAGGCATCGACCGCCGTCACCTCGTCGCACAACTCCGCCAGGTGGCGGGTCCACAGCCCCGTGCCGCAGGCCAGTTCGAGACAGCGCTCATGCCGCCCAAGCGCCTTCAACGCGCTTTCGACGACAGCCGCCTCCTTGCGCCATGCCTCGCGGTGCGCCACGCCCCGGTCATAGCGTCCGCAGCGCTCGAACCACTCATCATACTCACCGGCGCGCGCCCGGTAATAGGCGATCTGCTCGTCCAGCACGGCCTCGTCCCCGCTCTCGCCTCGCATTTTTCCCATCGGCTTTTCCACCTTCTAAAACCAGCACACCTGCTCAACGATCCTGGGATCGATCAACTTTTCAGCATTCAGCTGGTCCTGCCGGAATGCAGGTTGATCTAGGCCACGTTTCCTATATAAGCGCGTGCGAAACCCAGCCGTAAGCGCATAGATGCCGAAACGCACCGATATAAAGTCGATCCTGATCGTGGGAGCCGGCCCGATTATTATCGGCCAGGCGTGCGAATTCGATTATTCCGGCACCCAGGCCTGCAAGGCCCTGAAAGACGAGGGCTATCGCATCATCCTCGTCAACTCCAACCCGGCTACGATCATGACCGATCCCGATCTCGCCGATGCCACCTACATCGAGCCGATTACTCCCGAGATCGTCGCCCGCATCATCGAAAAGGAAAGGCCGGACGCCATCCTGCCGACCATGGGCGGGCAGACCGCGCTCAACACCGCGCTTTCGCTCAACAAGATGGGCGTTCTTGAAAAATTCGGCGTCGAGATGATCGGCGCCCGCGCCGAGGTGATCGACAAGGCGGAAGACCGCGACCTGTTCCGCCAGGCCATGACCAAAATCGGTCTTGAAACCCCGAAAGCGGTTATCGCCCACGATCTCTCGCAGGCCCTAGCGGCGCTCGACGAGATTGGCCTGCCGGCCATCATCCGGCCGTCCTTCACCCTGGGCGGCACCGGCGGCGGCATCGCCTACAACCGGGAGGAATTTCTCGAGATTGTCGAGGGCGGGCTCGACGCCTCTCCGACAACCGAAGTCCTCATCGAGGAGTCGGTACTCGGATGGAAGGAATACGAGATGGAGGTCGTCCGCGACACGGACGACAACTGCATCATCATCTGTTCCATCGAGAACGTGGACCCGATGGGGGTGCACACGGGCGACAGCATCACCGTCGCCCCGGCCCTGACCCTGACGGACAAGGAATACCAGATCATGCGCAACGCGAGCATAGCCGTGCTGCGCGAGATCGGGGTCGAGACCGGCGGTTCCAACGTCCAGTTTGCCGTCAACCCGGACGACGGCCGCCTCGTCGTCATCGAGATGAACCCGCGCGTATCGCGCTCGTCCGCGCTGGCCTCGAAAGCCACCGGATTCCCGATTGCCAAGGTCGCGGCGCGGCTCGCGATCGGCTACACGCTGGACGAGCTTGAGAACGACATCACGGGTGGCGCGACGCCGGCCTCGTTCGAGCCGACCATCGACTACGTTGTCACCAAGATACCGCGTTTCGCCTTCGAAAAATTCCCCGGCGCCGAGCCCTATCTCACCACGTCGATGAAATCCGTCGGCGAGGCCATGGCCATTGGCCGCACCTTCCAGGAATCCTTCCAGAAGGCGCTGCGGTCCATGGAAACCGGCCTGACGGGGCTGAACGACGTTGAATTTGCCGGGCTTGGCGAGGGCGACGACAAGAACGTCATCCGCTCGGTGCTCAGCACCGCGACGCCGGACCGGCTGCTCAAGGTCGCCCAGGCCCTGCGCATCGGCGTCGACCGGCAGCAGGTCTACGAGTCCTGCCGCATCGATCCGTGGTTCCTCGACCAGATCCAGGCGATCGTCGACATGGAAGCCAAGGTAAAGGCGGAAGGTCTGCCCGATGAGCCTGCCGCGCTCAGGGGCCTGAAGGCAATGGGTTTCTCGGACGAGCGTCTCGCCGAATTGACGGGAAAGAGCGCGAGGGAAGTCGCTTCCCTGCGCCACAAGGCAGGCGTCAGGCCCGTCTACAAGCGTATCGACACCTGCGCTGCCGAATTCGCTTCGCCCACCGCCTACATGTACTCCACCTACGAGACCGGCCTGACCGACGCACCGGCTTGCGAAGCCGCGCCTTCGGATCGGGACAAGATCGTCATTCTCGGCGGCGGACCCAACCGCATCGGCCAGGGCATCGAGTTCGACTATTGCTGCTGCCACGCCGCCTTCGCGCTGTCGGACGATGGCTTCGAGACTGTCATGGTCAACTGCAATCCCGAAACCGTCTCGACGGATTACGATACCTCCGACAGGCTTTACTTCGAGCCTCTGACGGAAGAAGACGTTCTCGAGATCGTCCGTACCGAACAGGGTAACGGGACGCTCAAGGGCGTCATCGTGCAATTCGGCGGGCAGACGCCGCTCAAGCTGGCGGCTGCGCTGGAACGCGAGAATGTACCCATTCTCGGCACTTCGCCGGACGCGATCGACCTGGCGGAAGACCGCGACCGCTTCAAGGCGCTCATCGAGAAGCTGAAACTCACCCAGCCCAGGAACGGCATCGCCCGCTCGGGAGAGGAAGCGAAGGCTATAGCAGAAGATATCGGCTACCCTGTCGTCATCCGCCCGTCATACGTGCTGGGCGGCCGCGCCATGGAGATCGTCCATGATTCCAGCCAGCTCGAAAAATACATCGCCGAAGCCGTCGTCGTGTCTGGAACGAGCCCCGTATTGATCGACAGCTACCTGCGCGACGCCACCGAGGTGGATGTCGATGTCTTAGCCGACGGCAAGGACGTATTCGTCGCCGGTGTCATGGAGCATATCGAGGAGGCCGGTGTTCATTCCGGCGACAGCGCCTGTTCGCTGCCGCCTCACACCCTGCCGGACAGGGCCATTGCGGAGTTCAGGCGCCAGAGTGTCGACCTGGCCCGTGCGCTCAATGTCGTCGGGCTTATGAATGTCCAGTTCGCGATAAAGGATGACGAGGTTTTCATTCTCGAGGTCAATCCGCGCGCAAGCCGAACCGTGCCGTTCGTCGCCAAGGCCATCGGCATGCCCGTCGCCGGCATTGCGGCGCGCATCATGGGCGGCAAACCGCTCAAGTCCCTCGGCCTGAAGGAACGCAAGTTCGATCACATCGCGGTCAAGGAAGCAGTATTTCCGTTTGCGCGCTTCCCCGGCGTCGACCCGATCCTTGGACCCGAAATGCGCTCGACCGGCGAAGTCATGGGCGTCGATCGCAATTTCGCCACCGCCTTTGCCAAGAGCCAGATTGGCGGAGGCAATGCCCTGCCCGTGAAGGGCACCGTCTTCGTGTCCGTCAAGGACGCCGACAAGGAAGGCATCGCCGACTCTGTCCGCAGCCTCGCCGGCATGGGTTTCAGGGTGATCGCAACCGGCGGAACCAAGCGTTTTCTCGAGGGTCACGGCATCGCTTGCGAAAAAGTGAACAAGGTTCTCGAAGGCAGGCCGCACATCGTCGACGCCATGAAAAACGGCGATGTCGATATCGTTTTCAACACCACCGACGGCGTTAAGGCGCTCGCCGACAGCAAGTCGCTGCGGCGCACGGCCTTGCTCTACCACATCCCCTATTATACAACTCTGAAAGGAGCGATGGCCGTTACCAGGGCCATCGAGGCTGTGAAAGCGGACAGTTTGAAAGTTGCACCGCTTCAGAGCTACGTTTCAGCTCAGGGTTGACGGAACCGGGCATCACACCAAGTGTGCTGCTGGCGGGGTTTTTGTGCGGCCCGCTCTGGTGCGTCTTCATAACACCAACGCCACCCGGCCCGGTTCGCCGGCGTGGAAAAGACACGGATAAGAAACGATGGAAAAGGTCCCCATGACCGTGGACGGCTATGCCGCGGTCGAAGCAGAACTGAAGCATCTCAAGACGGTGGCGCGTCCGCGCATCATCGAGGCTATAGCCGAGGCGCGTTCGCACGGAGACCTGTCCGAAAATGCCGAGTATCACGCGGCCAAGGAACAGCAGGGCCTGACCGAAGCCCGTGTCGCGGAACTGGAAGACAAGCTGAGCCGCGCCGACGTCATCGACGTCAGCAAGCTGACCGGCAGCGAGGTCAAGTTCGGCGCGACCGTCAAGCTCGTGGACGAGGATACCGAGGAAGAGGTCCAGTACCAGATCGTTGGCGAACTGGAAGCCGACGTGAAAGCGCGCAAGATCTCGATCACGTCGCCGATTGCGCGCGCCCTGATCGGCAAATCCAAGGGCGACACCGTCGAGGTTTCTACGCCGGGCGGCGGCAAATGCTACGAAATCATATCGGTCAAGTTCTCCTGAGCCATAGCGGTTGCTACTGCTGTTCTACTTGCAGTGTTAGCAAATATTTCAGGGTTCGCTGGTAGTATTGCGGCATTGTTTCGCTGGCCCGCTCCGGGCGATGCTTCACGGAACCAGCCGCATGACCAGCGCCCAAAATTGTTTGGAACAAATCGAAGCGCTTGCGCATGAAAAGTCGAGAGACAAACGCCGCCAGGTGCTCAACCGCGTCGCCGACCTCTTCATAATCACCAACGACCGGCAAACGCAGGGTGATATTACCGCCTTCGGCAATGTCATGGACAGGATTGCCTATGAGCTCGAGGTCGAGGCGCGGGCCGAACTGTCCGACCGGTTGAGCGGGATCGACAACGCACCGCGTCAGCTGGTGCAGCGGCTGGCAAGGGATGACATCCAGGTCGCCCGCCCTGTTCTGGAGCGTTCACGTGTGCTGACGGACGATGACCTGATCGAAATCGCCAAGACCAGGGGCCAGCCCTTCCTGCAGGCCATCTCCAGGCGCGAAACCCTGAGCATGCCCGTGACCGATGTCATGGTGGAGCGCGGCGAAAGCGAGACCCTCGTCGAAGTCACGCGCAACAGCGGCGCGGAGTTTTCCCGCTCAGGGTTGTACACGCTGGCCGATAAGGCGCGCGAGGACACAACCCTGCTCACCGCTCTCGGATCGCGCAGCGATCTGCCGGCCGACATCATGATGGAAATCAAGAAGCGCGTCGCCCAGCGCATCAAGACCGAGATGGCGGCAAATCAAGATACATCGCCGGCCATTGACGATGTCGATGCGCTTGTCGACAGGACCGCGGAGACCATCGACCTCGAGAAATTCAAGCAGTCCAATGCCACGCTGTACGCGCGCGTCAGGGAAAGAAAAATCACCGAAGACGAACTGGTTATGCTGGTTCGGGCCGGCAAACTGTCGCAGACCGTTCATGTGCTCTCACTCATGACCGGCCTGGACAGCCGCATGGTTTCGCACTGTTTTCTCAGGGCCGACATTGCCGCCCTTGGCATCCTGTGCAAGGCCAATGGTTTCAGCGCCCGCACCTACCTGACCTTCCTGCAGACCCGCAACGGCGCTGAAAGGTTTGGAGCGTCTGCAATTGCCCGCGCCATGCGGGATTACGATTCCCTGTCCAAGGAAAATGCCCTACGCGCGCTGCGTTTCCTAAAGGTCAGGAACAATATGAGCGAGCCCGCCTAGCCCCCGCCTGGTTCACCGCCCAGCCCGAACCGGAATACCGCCATGGCGGAAATGTAGATGCGTATGAAAGTCGTGCGAGAATAAAATTCGCTGATTTTGGATATTTTTCGAAATATTTTTTGCACCCGGTCGGAATTGCACCAGCGAAAATTAGAACATTGGCAACCAAACCCTGCGAGACTTTTGCTGGGCCAAACCAACCGGACTAGAGTATGCGGTGCGCACGTGAGTGCCTGGACGAGATTGTCAGCATTTATCAGGATGGATCACAGGAGAATGCATCACAGCTTCTCCAAAAGGTCGCAGACCTGTATTTCCTGACACTCGAACAACAATCGACGGCAGAGAGGGACTCATTCGGAGACGTCATGATCCGTATGGCCCAATCGGCCGGCGCGCGCGAGCGTGCGCAATTGGCCGAG
>Ga0207814_100887_pt1 | contig 12123 bp, 10 predicted proteins | sample TtaePargueraPR_7_FD_187755 | JGI IMG/M metagenome (GOLD analysis project Ga0207814, IMG submission 187755) | Aerobic enrichment media microbial communities from Bioluminiscent Bay, La Parguera, Puerto Rico - Tt and P1 (2) (SPAdes) | ecosystem: Environmental > Aquatic > Marine > Unclassified ... | reverse complement strand
CGCCTCTGAGGGTGACTACCTGCCAATCGTGAAAGTACAGCCCCAGTATCCCCGTCGCGCTCTGCAGCGTGGCATCGAAGGCTGGGTAGTTGTGGAATACACGGTTACCAAGAACGGTTCTGTACGTGATCCGCGCGTTGTGGAAGCCTTCACCAAAGATGGCAACCCGACCACGATCTTCAACCGCGCTGCGATGAAGTCCGCGTTGAAGTACAAGTACAAGCCGCGGGTTGTTGACGGCGAGCCGATTGAAGTGCCTGGTGTAAAAACCAAGATCAGCTTCAACCTGGCCAAATAAATAGGGGACGCATATGAAAATGACGACCGTGACGAAAGGACTTTCCAAGTTCGTCCTGCGCACGTCAGTGGCGCTGCCCCTGGTACTGGCTCCGGCGGTCAGCGTGACCGTGCTGGAGGCTGCAGGTGTATCCGCTTCTTTCGCCCAGGCTGAGGCTCAGAGCGAACAGAAGACCCGCAAAGTGCCCGCCATGCGCGAAAGTGCTTTCAAGCTCCTGGGTAAGGCGCAGGAAGCTGCGGAAGCGCAGAAGTGGAATGAAGCACTGGCAGCGCTGAGGGAAATGGAAGCCGGCAAGTCCAAGTTGAATGGTTACGAAACCGCGCAGATGTATTACTTCTACGGTTTCGTTTACTACAGCATGGAGAAGTACCCGCAGGCGATTACCTACTACAAGAAGGTGCTGCAACAGGGGCAGGAGAACCTGCCGGTGGCACTGGAAGTCGGTACGCTGCTGACCATTGCCCAGCTGTACTTTGTGACCGAAGACTACAAGCAGGCGGTAAACTACCTGAACAAGTGGTTTGCGGTTTCCGACAAGATCGACGCCAACTCGTACGCATTGCGCGGCCAGGCTTATTACCAGCTGGGCGACAATGACAAGGCGCTGTCCGATATGAATCAGGCGGTGTCCATGTACGAAAAAGAAGGCAAGGTGCCCAAGGAGTCCTGGTTCGGCCTGCAGCGTTTCTTGTATTACGACAAGAACGACTACAAGAAGGTCACCAACATCCTTGAGAAGCTGGTGAAGCACTACCCCAAGGGTGAGTACTACAAGCAGCTGGCGGGTATGTACGGCGAGCTCAAGCGTGAAGACGATATGCTTCACATGATGGAAGCTGCCTACATTGCCGGTGCTCTGCAGAAAGAGAAAGAGCTGTTGAATATGGCCTATCTCTTTATGGGCGCGGAAGTGCCTTACAAGGGCGCCAAGGTGATCGACAAGGGCATCAAAGAGAAGAAGATTGCCCGCACTTCCAAGAATCTGGAAACCCTGGCTCAGGCGTACCAGATGGCTCAGGAGCTGCAGAAGTCGATTCCCGAGCTGGAAGCTGCTGCAAGCATGTCTGACAAGGGCGACCTCTATTCCCGTCTGGCCGGTATCTACCTGGATCTGGACAAGAATAAGCAGGCCGTTGATATGGGTGCCAAGGCACTGAAGAAGGGCGATATCAAGCGTCCGGATCAGCTGTACATTGTCCTGGGTATGGCCAACGCCAACCTGAAGAAGTACGACGACTCACTGAAGTACTTCAAGAAGGCCCTGGATGACAAGCGCTCCGAGAAATTTGCCAGACAGTGGATTTCTTTCGTAGAAAATGAGAAGAAGCGGGAAGACCAGCTGGCCATGTAATCAAAAAAGCATGGTCCGGGTTTTTCTCCGGAATTCTGAGGCCGCACACTGTGCGGCCTTTTTTTATGCCCGCGATTCCTGTGGCGGCAAATTTTGCATATTAAATGAACATTAAATGCGAATTATTTGCAAATTCGCCAGATTCAACTAAATACTGAAAGTAGCTGATCAGCTTTTTCCATTCGCACAGTTTGCTGTGCGGCCAACCAACACCTGAAAATAAAAAAGGAGAGGTGTTATGGAACAGGCTTATCTGCCCAACTCCATTTCCCAATCGTTCAGTCCCCGTTTTTTCCTGTCTCGCAGATCCATGGCGCTGGCCCGCAGTGGTGCCCTCGCCCTGGGGGTTACCGGCTTGCTGTTACTGGGTATGACCCAGCTGATTGCCACCGACTACCGGGCACCACCGGCGGATCCGCTACCCAAGATAGCGGATATCCATATGCCGGATGTAAAACCCACGGTGCAAAAAACCGAGCCGCCGGCGAAACCCCAGGAGCTGCCGCCGCCGGTGCAGCCGACCACGGTGGATCGCACGGTGAAGCCCGGCGAGGTGCCGGTCATCTTCCAGCCGCCGACAACCGATGGCACCGGACTCGATCCGACCATCGTCAGCTCCGACCCGCTGCCGATCTACAAACCGGCGCCGCGCTATCCCCGCCGGGCACTGGCGCGCGGCATTGAGGGGTACGTGGTGGTGGAGTTTACGATCACCAGCAGCGGCAGTGTGCGCAATGCGAGTGTGGTGGGGGGATACGACAGCAGCGGTCAGCCCACCACCGTATTCGATCGCGCGGCGCTGAGCGCGGTAGCGCGCTTCAAGTACCGGCCGCCTATGGCCGAGGGACAGGCGGTGGAACAGCACGGCGTGCGCAACCGCATCGTTTTTAAAATGGCTGACTGAATGGGGTAATTGAGAAAAAAATAGCGGGCATTGCGCCCGCTATTTTTATGTCGGCGTGGCTCAGTCGATTTCCCGCACCGCACCCTTGTCGGCACTGGTGGCGAGCAGGGCGTAGGCTTTGAGGGCCTTGCTGACCTTGCGCGGGCGTACCTTGGCCGGTTTCCAGCCTTGTGGACCTTTCTTGTCCATGGCTTCCCGGCGGCGATGCAGTTCCGCCTCGGGAATATCCACTTCGATAAGGCGGTTGGGAATGTCGATACGCACCAGGTCGCCGTCCTGTACCAGGCCGATATTGCCACCGCTGGCTGCTTCCGGGGAAACGTGGCCGATGGACAGGCCGGAAGTGCCGCCGGAGAAGCGGCCGTCGGTAATCAGCGCACAGGATTTTCCCAGCCCCTTGGATTTCAGGTAACTGGTGGGGTAGAGCATTTCCTGCATGCCGGGACCACCCTTGGGGCCCTCGTATCGCACGATCACGGCTTCGCCTTCTTTTACCCGGCCCTCGAGAATATTGGCGACGGCGTCTTCCTGGCTCTCGACAATGTGCGCGGGGCCTTCAAACTTCCACAGCTCCTCTTCGACCCCGGAGGTCTTTACCACGCAGCCGTCCGGTGCCAGGTTGCCGAACAGCACCGCGAGACCGCCCTCGGCGGAGTAGGCGTGTTCCACCGAGCGGATGCAGCCCTGTTCGCGGTCGCCGTCCAGGTTGTTCCAGCGGCAGTCCTGGCTGAACGCGGTCTGGGTGGGGATGCCCGCGGGGCCGGCGCGGAAGAAGCGGTGTACCGCGGGATCATCGGTGCGGCGAATGTCCCACTGTTCCAGCGCCTCCCTGAGGGAAGCGCTGTGTACCGTTGGCAGGCTGGCGTCCAGCAGGCCGGCGGCTTCCAGTTCACCGAGGATCGACATGACGCCACCGGCGCGGTGCACGTCCTCGATGTGGTATTTCTGCGTGTTCGGCGCCACCTTGCACAGCTGCGGGATCTTGCGCGACAGGCGGTCGATATCCGCCAGGGTAAAGTCGATCCCGCCCTCCTGGGCCGCAGCCAGCAGGTGCAGGATGGTGTTGGTGGAGCCGCCCATGGCGATGTCCAGGGCCATGGCATTGGCGAAGGCCGCGCGGTTGGCGATGGTGCGCGGCAGTGCGCTGTCGTCGTCGCCTTCGTAATAGCGCTTGGCCAGCGCCACAATCTCGCGACCCGCTCGCAGGAACAGTTCTTCGCGGTCCGCGTGGGTGGCGAGCAGGGTGCCGTTGCCGGGCAGGGACAGCCCCAGAGCCTCGGTCAGGCAGTTCATGGAGTTGGCAGTGAACATGCCAGAACAGGAGCCGCAGGTGGGGCACGCGGAACGCTCGTACTCGGCCACCTGTTCGTCGGAGGCGTCGTCGGTGGCGGCAATCACCATGGCATCCACCAGGTCCAGCTTGTGATCCGCGAGCTTGGTCTTGCCCGCTTCCATGGGACCCCCGGATACAAAGATCACCGGAATATTCAGGCGCAGTGCCGCCATCAGCATTCCCGGGGTGATCTTGTCGCAGTTGGAGATACACACCAGTGCGTCGGCGCAGTGGGCGTTCGCCATGTACTCCACCGAGTCGGCGATGATCTCGCGGCTGGGCAGGCTGTAAAGCATGCCGTCGTGGCCCATGGCGATACCGTCGTCCACCGCGATGGTGTTGAATTCCTTGGCCACGCCGCCGGCTCTTTCGATTTCCCGCGCCACCAGCTGGCCCATGTCTTTCAGGTGCACATGCCCGGGCACAAACTGGGTGAAGGAGTTGGCGACGGCGATGATCGGCTTGTGGAAATCGTCATCCTTCATGCCGGTGGCGCGCCACAGGGCGCGGGCGCCGGCCATGTTGCGGCCGGCGGTGGAGGTGCGGGAACGGTACTGAGGCATAGTGATTCTTGGTGTCTGGTGATATCTGATGGTTCTGGCTGCAATTCGCAGTGGAAAGCGCGACAGGTTAGCAAAATGCAATAAATTTTGCGCGACTTAGTGTTCCGAAGCGTAGATCCGAGATGCTGGTCCGCAAAATGCGCTGAAAGCGCTGAAGTTATTGTGCTTTCAGCGGCTTGCGTAAAACGCGGGAATTGCGCTGGATGTTGTACAACGACTGCCGGCTGGCGGGCAGGTCGCTGACCGCCACCTGGGTAAAGCCGCGTTCAATAAACCAGTGCTCGGTCTGGGTGGTGAGCACGTAGATCTCGCCGAGATCCAGCGCCCGCGCCTGGCGTTCCAGATGCTGCAGCAACTTGGCGCCGCGGCCACCGCCGCGAAACTCCGGATGAATCGCCACGCAGGCGACTTCCGCGGCGACGGTATCGCCCTGGTCGTCGAGTATCGGGTACAGCGCCGCGCAGGCCACCGGGGTGCCGTCCACTTCCACCAGGGTAAAATGGTCGATCTCCGCCTCCAGCTTTTCCCGCGAGCGCCGCACCAGGATGCCCTGCTTTTCCAGCGGCCGGATCAGGCCGAGGATGCCGCCCACATCGGTGATGCGCGCGCGCCGGATCACTTCGTAACTGTCCCGGTAAATCATGGTACCGGCGCCTTCACGGCTGAACAGCTCCTGCAGCAGCACGCCGTTGTCCGCATAACTCAACAGGTGCACCCGCTGGGTGCCGCTGTTGCAGGCGTTGATCGCGCAGTTGAGGGTTTCGCTGTCGAGCTTCTCCGCTACCTCTTCGGCCTGGTTGATATTGAGGTCATATACCGGTTCCCCCGCAACCTCCAGCTGCGGTACGTCGCGGAACAGCACCAGTTTCTCCGCCTGCAGTGCTTTGGCGGCCTCGGTGGCGAGGTCCAGGTAGTTCAGGTTGAACAGTTCGCCGGTCAGGGAGGTGCCCAGCGGCGACAGCAGTACCAGTGAGCCCTGTTCCAGCGCGCGGTCAATGGCGCCCACGTCTATGCGCCGCACCCGCCCGGTCCAGCCCATGTCGACGCCGTCGATAATGCCCTCGGGGCGCGCGGCGACGAGGTTACCGGATATGATTTTGAGGGCGGAGCGCGCCATGGGGGAATCTGGCAATCCTTGGGAAAAGGACGCCTCGATTTCAAAGCGCAGCTTGCCCACGGCGCCCTTGATGATTTCCAGGGTGTCGCGGTCGGTGACCCGGGTGTTGCCGCAAAACTGGCTGTTGATGCCCACCTGTTCGAGCATGCGGTTGACCTGTGCGCGTGCGCCGTGCACCAGCACCAGGCGCACGCCAAGGCTGATCAGCAGGGCCAGGTCGTGCACCAGGTTGCGAAAGTTCTCGTGCTCGATGCCCTCGCCGGGAATCGCCACCACCAGGGTTCGCCCGCGCAGATCGTTGATATACGGCGCGGCGTGACGGAACCAGTTGAGGGTGGTGTTATCGGTGCTCACAATCTAGTCGCTTCAGCAGATGAGTTGGTTGTTGCGACAATATATCGCATTTTCTGCGGTTAATCGTTTTCTTTCGCTTTACCGGGGCGGCCCTTTAGCAAGCCTGGTGGCGGTGCCGCTACCGGGTGCTGCCTTGCGAGACACGCCGTGAACCCATCCCTGGGGGCTCTTCGAAAAAGTCCCTTTTTTCGAAGGTCTCGCAAGGCAGCACCCGGTATCGGCACCTTCGCGGAGCGTCCTGCGCTTCGTCAGAGGCAAAATTTTCCGATCAGGCCGCGCAGAATTTCCACCATCGGCTCGATACGCTCAAGCCCCAGATATTCGTCCGGCTGGTGTGCCTGGTCGATATCACCCGGTCCCAGCACGATGGTCTGCATGCCCAGTTTCTGCAGGAAGGGCGCTTCGGTGGCGAAAGCCACACTCTCGGCACTGTGGCCGGTGAACTGTTCCGCGACCTTCACCAGCTCGGAAGTGGCCGGCTCTTCGAAGGCTTCCACACCGCCGATCAGCGAGTGCATTTCCAGGCGGATTTTTTCGTCGCTGATGCTGCCCTGCAGGCGCTGTTGCAATTCCTCGCGCAGCGCGTCCATCTGCATGCCTGGTAACGGGCGCAGGTCGAACTGCAGTTCCGCCCGGCCGCAGATGCGGTTGGGGTTGTCGCCGCCGTGAATACAGCCGAGGTTGAGCGTGGGGACCTGCACTTCAAAACCCGGGTTTTGAAAACGGTTCTGCCACTCGCCGCGCAGCTTGAGGATTTCGCTGATGGCGCCGTGCATGGCCTCCAGCGCACTGGCGCCATAGGCGGGGTTGGACGAGTGGCCGGCCTGGCCGGTGATGCGCAGGCTTTCCATCATCATGCCCTTGTGCATGCGGATCGGTTTGAGTCCGGTGGGTTCGCCGATTACCGCGTAGCGGGCTTTCGGCAGGCCGGCTTTGACCAGCGCGCGCGCGCCGGACATGGAGGTTTCTTCGTCGGCGGTGGCGAGGATGATCAGCGGTTGCTGCAGGGGCTTGTCGACGAAGCTTTTTGCCGCCTCGATCGCCAGCGGGAAAAAGCCTTTCATGTCGGTACTGCCGAGGCCGTATAAACGGTTGTCGCGCTCGGTGAGTTTGAACGGGTCTGACTGCCAGCGGTCGTCGTCGTAGGGCACGGTATCCGTGTGACCCGCGAGCACCAGGCCACCGTCGCCGCTGCCGAGGGTGGCAATCAGGTTGGCTTTGTGGGGCTGGCCGTCGATGGGCATGATGTCGGTTTTGAAGCCCAGGGTATCCAGCCACGCCGCCAGCAGGTCGATGACACCGCGGTTGCCCATATCCAGTTTGGGATTGGTGGCACTGACACTGGGACTGGCGACCAGTTGCTGCAGCTGTTGTTGCAGGCTGGGCAGGGAGCGGGCATTCATGTTCTGGGTCCTTGAATGGTGAGCAGACGGTTCCGGTTGTCTGGAGATTGCAACGCTGTGAGGAAATGTACGGCATCCAGCGTCTTTGTGCCATGTGTCTGGCGGCGCCTGAGTGCATGGATTAGCGGGGCTGGTTGGGTTTGTTCTGGTATTCGGGGCGCACCTGAATGCGGATTACGGCGGTAAATGCCCTGGTCAGGGCCGCAGTTGATACGCCAATCATCAATCCACCGTTTATGGCTTCCAACGGGCCGAGCAGGCGGTGTTTGTCGGACATCACCACATCGCCGTAGCCCAGGGTGGCGAAGTTCACCGCGGAGTGATAGAGCGCGACTTCGAAGCGGTCGAATTCGCCCAGTACCGAAAAGAGCAGTGCCCAGATGGCCATCTGCGCGAGGCTGCCAAAAATCAAAATGGCCACCAGGCCGATGATCACCCGCTCGGCGTGTAAAAAGGTCGAGCGGATGTGGTGCTCGCGGCGCAGGTAGAAGCGTAGCGCCGCGACCAGCGCCAGGCTCTGCAGGATCAGGCACAGCGAGGTGGTGGCGGTGCCGAGCAGTATCTCCAGCAGCATCAGCTCGCCATCTGATCCGGAATCACAAAATAGGTGAGTCCCAGGATCAGGTAGACGCAGAGTAGCTGCACGCCTTTCAGCCAGTCCGAGCGTCCGTCACCGGCAACTTCTCCGGTGATCCACACCGCCAGCAACATACTCAGCACCAGGCCGCCGGAGAACGCCAGGTCCATGGGGTTCGGTCCCACCGCCAGGCTCAGCAGTACCAGCAGCGGCGCCACAAACAGCGCCACCTGTACCCCGGAGCCGATGGCGATGGCGAGCGACAGGTCCATACGGTTTTTCATCGCCGCGGTAATGGCGGATGCGTGTTCCGCCGCGTTGCCGAGTACCGCGACGATGAACACACCGACAAAAATATTGCTGAGTCCCAGCTCGTGGGCGGCGGGTTCCACCGCACCCACCAGGATTTCGCTCATCCACGCGATAAACACCGTGGACACCGCCAGTACCGCCAGTGCCTTGGCCACGGACCAGGGCGCCGGGTGATCCGAACCCTCCGCGAATTCTACCGAACCGGTAAACAGTGCCCGGTGTGTCACCAGGGAAAACAGCAGAAACAGCCCGTAGACGATCAGCAGCACCACGGAAATGGAAATGCTCACAAACCCCAGCCCGCGGGGCACCTGTTCCGCGATGGCAAAGGAATAGGCCGCGGGCAGGACCAGGGCGATGGTGGCCAGCGTCAGCATGGTCGACTGCGAGCGCGCGCCCTCGGCGCTGTATTTCTGTTCCTTGTGGCGCAGGCCGCCGGCGAGCATCGAGGCGCCGAGTACCAGCAGGATGTTGCCGATGATGGAGCCGGCGATGGAGGCCTTCACCACATCGTGCAGCCCCGCCTTCAGTGCCACCAGCGCGATGATCAGTTCCGCGGCATTGCCGAAGGTGGCGTTCAGCAGCCCGCCGACACCTTCCCCGGCATGCTCTGCAAGGTGCTCGGTGGCGCGCCCCAGCCAGCCCGCCAGCGGCAGTATCGCCAGTGCGGAAGTGGCAAAAATGAGCAGGTGCTGGTCCGGCGCGAAATGCTCGATGGCGATGGCGACGGGAATAAATAGCAGTAGCAGGTTAAACATGGCCGTAACCTCGTTTCGGTTACTGCAAGAATAGACCCCGACGCAGCGGGAACTGTCTCCGCCGCCGCGCCAATAACTTCCCTATCGCAAAGCTTACCGGCAATCACCGCCACGGCTACCTGTGCGCGGTGTTTTCCCCGCTGCAGTGTTCGGCGCGCCAGCGCGCGGGCGCCTTGCCGAACTGGCTGGTGAACCAGCGGGTAAAAGAACTCGCCACTGAATAGCCGAGCATGTCCGCAATCCTGCCCAGGGAATAGTTGGGGTTTGCCATGTAGTGGACGACCAGGTTGCGGCGCACATCGTTGATCAGGTCGGAAAAGGTTTCGCCGTTTTCTTCCAACCTGCGCTGCAGGGTTCGCACGTTGACACTGAGCGCCTCGGCAATCTGTTCGATGTTTGCGTGGCCCATGGGCAAGAACAGGTAGATCGCCTGGCGGACTTCGTAGGAAAAAGGCCGGTGCTTGGAGCCGGGCAGCGAGGCGACAAAAGTTTCCGCGTATTTCGCCATCGCCGGGTCGGCATTGGGGTTGGGGAAGTCGAGGTCGGCAGCGGGGCAGACGATACCATTGAAGTCTGCACCAAACTCGATCTTGCAATTGAACAGACGCTTGTGCAGTTGCAGGTCCGCCGGCGCGCTGTGGGAGAAATTGACACTGACCGGATGCCAGTGACCATTCAGCAATGCGCTGCACAGGCGGAACAGTACGCCGATGGCAAATTCCGTTGCCTGTCGCGAGGGTCGCGAAGTGTCGGTTACCACTTCCTCGCGAATGATCACCACCTTGCCCGCCTCCTCGATGTGCATCACCAGCGCATCATTCATCAGGTGGCGGTATTTCATGGTGGTATGCAGGGCATCGCGCAGCGTCTTGACGTGCGGCAACAGCAGGCTGATCGCGCCGAAGTCGGACAACTGACGGGTTTCCGCCAGGCGCAGGCCCAGATTCGGACAGTTGCTTTCCGCGGCGGAGAGTTCCAGCAATTCGACCGCGGCGTCCGCGGAAATACGGGTATCCGGCTGTGCCAGCACGGTCGGATTCAGGCCGACCTGATGCATCAGGCGCTGGTAGTTCAGCCCGAGTTGCTCCGCCAGCTCCACATAATTGTTCAGCGCGGCCGCGCGTACCTGACTCGTCATTGTTCCTCCCCGGGCGACGGACTCCCTATTCTAGTGTGTCATGAAAAGAAAAGTATATGTCGCTGGATGTGAAGATACCGCAGGGGGAAATATTTACAGTAATAACTGAAGAGAAACCGATACCACCCCGGAACAATCGCTACAGGAGGCATGGGAATGGTCAAGGCAGTGCGTTTTTATGAAACCGGAGGCCCGGAAGTCCTGCGTCTCGAGGATGTGGAGGTAGGTGAGCCGGGGGCGGGCGAGGTGCGCTTGCGCCATGTGGCAGTCGGCCTGAACTATGCGGATACCTATTTCCGCAACGGCACCTACCCGATTCCCATGCCCAATGGCATCGGCGTGGAGGCGGCCGGTGTGGTGATGGAAGTGGGGCCGGGCGTGACCAATGTCGCGGTGGGTGACCGGGTTACCTATACCGGTTTTCTCAATACGCTCGGTGCCTACGCGACCGAGCGCCTGATTCCGGCCGCGCCGCTGATCAAGCTGCCGGAAACCATCGCGTTTGAAACTGCCGCGGCGATGACCATGCGCGGCCTGACGTCCGCCTACCTGATGCGCCGCATTCACGACTTCAAGCCGGGCGATACGATTCTGCTGCACGCGGCTGCCGGCGGCGTCGGGCTGATCGTGTCGCAGTGGGCAAAACTGCTGGGGTTGAATGTGATCGGCACCGTGTCCTCCGAAGCCAAGGCGGAAGTGGCGCGCGCCCACGGCTGCGATCACGTGATCAATTACAGCTGTGAGCACGTCGTCAGCAGCGTGCGCGACCTGACCGACGGTGTCGGTGTCGACGTGGTGTTCGACAGTGTCGGCAAGGATACCTTTATGGCGTCCCTGGACTCGCTGAAGCGCCGCGGCCTGATGGTCTGTGTCGGCACGGCGTCGGGCACCATTCCACCGTTCGATCCCCAGCTGCTGGCGATGAAGGGCTCACTGTATATGACGCGCCCGGCTCTGGCGGACTACATCGCGGACCCGGAGGAAAAGGCGGCGCTGGCGGGAGAGCTGTTCGACCATGTGGGTAGTGGCCGCATCAAGATCGAAATCAACCAGCACTACGCGCTGCAGGATGCGGTGCAGGCGCATCGCGATCTGGAAGCGCGCAAGACTACCGGCTCATCGATTTTCGTTATCTGAGGCGTAGACCATGCAAATTGAACAGCTTACCTGCAGCATCGGCGCCGAATTGTCTGGCATCAACCTCGCCGATGCAATCCGTGACGATGCGCTGTTTGCGGATATCCGACAGCTGCTGGTCGAGCACAAGGTGCTCTTCCTGCGCGATCAGGATTTCTCCCGCGCCGAGCATGTGGCCTTTGCCGAGCGCTTCGGTGCTCTGGAAGATCACCCGGTTGCCGGTTCCGACCCGGAACACCCCGGTCTGGTGCGGATTTACAAAAGCCCGGACCAGCCGATGGACCGCTATGAAAACGCCTGGCACACCGATGCCACCTGGCGCGAGGCGCCGCCCTTCGGCTGCGTATTGCGCTGCATCGAATGCCCGCCGGTTGGCGGTGACACCATGTGGGCGAATATGGCCATGGCCTATGAAATGTTGCCGGCGCACGTAAAGGTGCAGATCGACGGCCTGCGTGCGCGTCACTCCATCGAGGCGAGCTTTGGTGCCGCGATGCCGATAGAAAAGCGCCTGGCACTCAAGCAACAGTTTCCCGATGCGGAGCATCCGGTGGTGCGCAGGCACCCGGATACCGGAGAAAAAATCCTGTTTGTAAATGCGTTTACCACGCACTTTACCAACTATCACACCCCGGAGCGGGTGCGCTTCGGGCAGGACGCCAACCCCGGTGCCGCGGACCTGTTGCGCTACCTGATCAGCCAGGCGTATATCCCGGAATACCAGGTGCGCTGGCGCTGGCAGCCGAACAGCGTGGCCATCTGGGACAACCGCAGCACCCAGCACTACGCGGTGATGGACTACCCGGCGTGCCACCGCAAGATGGAACGCGCCGGCATCATCGGCGACAAGCCGTACTAAACAATTTTTCCGAACAAAA
>Ga0207814_100886_pt1 | contig 12138 bp, 9 predicted proteins | sample TtaePargueraPR_7_FD_187755 | JGI IMG/M metagenome (GOLD analysis project Ga0207814, IMG submission 187755) | Aerobic enrichment media microbial communities from Bioluminiscent Bay, La Parguera, Puerto Rico - Tt and P1 (2) (SPAdes) | ecosystem: Environmental > Aquatic > Marine > Unclassified ... | reverse complement strand
CAAACCCCTGTTTCTGTTCGCCTTCGCGATCCTGCCGATCCGCGGCATCCTCTACACGCTGTCCGACGACAAATACTTTCTCGTCGCGGTGCAGGGGCTGGACGGGGTCGCCAACGGCATTTTCGGCATCCTGTTCCTGCTGATCCTCGCCGACGTGACCAAGGGAACCGGCCGGTTCAATGCCGCGCAGGGCGCCATCGCCACCCTGATCGGCGTCGGGGCATCGCTCAGCAATCTGATTGCCGGATGGATCGCCCAGGTGGGCGGCTACTCGGCGGCGTTCCTGTTCCTTGCCGGGACGGCGGTTGTCGGGGCCGGCCTGTTCGCGATCCTGATGCCGGAGACGGCACCGCATCTGCAGCCGGCAGACGACGGTGGAGAGGGTTCGGCAGCCGAACGCGCCTGAGCCGTTGTTTTCACCGGACGGCAGAACCCGTCAGACCGAAATCACCGCCATTTCGACGATCGCCGTAACCAGCAACGCCACGACGGCCGCCGCGGTGAGCCGGATCCTCAGCGGCGCGAACCAGAGCGGCGCGCGCCCTTCGCCGACGGCCCGCACGTCGAGCCAGGCCTGTAGGATGAATGCCGCGATCAGAAGTGCCTGCCCCTCCAGACCGGACAGGACGAGGGCCAGCCAGGCCGCGGCCGGCGGGACCAGGCTCAGCAGAAACCCGGTCGTCCGCTCCGATCCGTACAGCGGCCCCATCGCCATGCCCCAGCGGATTCCGCCGAGAAACGACAGCACCAGCGCGCCGTAGACGCTGGTCGCGAAGGCGATGAAGGCGGCGAGGCCGAAATCGCTGATCACCATCGGCCCGATGGCGCCCGCGACGAAGGGAATCACGCCCACCCAACCCGTGATCACGGCTGCCAGCGGTGCCTTGTCGCCGTCGATCGGCCGGTCCGAAATCACGGTCATGGGACGTTTCTCCTGAAAGTCGGTTCAGTTGCGCCTGAACAGAACGCTGCCGAGCCAGCCGACGCCGAAGGCCATCGCGACTGTCGCAAGACCGTACAGCAGCGGCCGCTCGTGGGCGAGATTGTAAACGGCGGCTTCGAAGCCCGTCTTGATGACCCAGAAGCCGAGCTTGGACGTCGTCAGAAGCGCCCCGTCGCCGAACACGTGCACCTGGACCTTGTACCCGCCCGTCCGGATATTGGCCGGCAGCGGAATTCGCGCCATGAACAGGCGCGGTGTGAGCATTTCCACCGCTTCCGGGTTTTCGAAGTAGAGCGTGCGGTCTTCCTTGCGGCGCAGCAGGGCTTCACGAAAGATCTCGGTCGTTTCGGGATCCGCGTCGGTGGCCATTTCGAAGGACAGGTAGTCGCGGCCGATTTCGCGGCGCTTCAGTGTCGGCGGACCGGACAGGTCCTCGAGCGCCCGGTTCGACAGGACGGCGTAGTAGGACGGTGCGTCGCGATACTCGACGCCCTTGCCGTTGACCCATATCCCGGCGACACGCTCTTTCTGCCACACCACGATATCGCGTTCGGGGCCTTCGACGACGACCACCACATCGTAGCCGTGCGCCCTGCCGACGGTTGCCGCGTCGCGTTCGATCGACCCGAACAGGACGAGCTCGGTGCCGACGAAGTTGGACCGGATTTCCACGACCTTTTCCGACAGGGTCGCAATGACGGTTTCGGCCCGGGCGTACGGCGACGCGCAGATCGTGAAAGCGAGGACAAGGAGAGCCGTGAGCGAGCGCATCATTCGACCTGTCCCGTGACCGTGGTCAGCACGTAGAGATCGTCCGGTGTCGCCACCAGGCCGTAGAGCACCCTTCCGCAGACCGCCAGAACCAGAAGCGCCAGCAGCAGCCTGAGATGTTCGCCGCGAAGCTTCTGGCCGGCCTGCACGCCGAACTGTGCCCCGATCACGCCGCCGACCATCAGCAGCAGAGCGAGCACCGCGTCGATCGACTGGGTGGAGACCGCGTGCAGCACGGCGGCGAAGGCGGTGACGAATATGATCTGGAACAGCGAGGTGCCGATGACGACATTGGTCGGAACCCGCAGAAGGTAGATCATCGCCGGCACCATGATGAAACCGCCGCCGACGCCCATGATCGCCACCAGCAGGCCGGTGAGCGCGCCCAGGCCGGCGACCGGCAGCACGCTGATATAGAGTTTGGAGCGCTTGAAGCGCATCTTGACCGGCAGCCGGTGCAGCCAGGTGTGCTGTCCCGGTCGTCGGGCGGCGACCGGGCGTCCCATCCGCCGGCGAAGCAGCGCGCGGCCGCTCTCCAGCAGCATCAGCCCGCCGACGCCGCCGAGGAAGACCACGTAGAGCAGAGCGACGATCAGGTCGAGCTGTCCGAAGCTGCGCAGCAGCCGGAACAGCACCACGCCGATTGCCGCGCCGACGATGCCGCCAGCGATCAGCAGGACGCCGAGCGCGATGTCGATGGTCTTGCGCCGCCAGTGCGCCAGGGCGCCGGAGACGGAGGAGGCGACGATCTGGCCGGTTTGTGTGGCGACAGCGACTGCCGGCGGGATGCCGGTGAAGATGAGCAGCGGCGTCAGGAGAAAACCGCCGCCGACGCCGAACATGCCGGACAGGAAGCCCACCGCCGCGCCCATGCCGAGCAGCATGAACATGTTCACCGCAATCTCTGCGATGGGCAGGTAGATCTCCATCACCCGGCCTGAGCGTCGCGCGGCATCGTCGCCATGTGCGAATTGAAAGGGGCGTGCCTGTTAACGGACACCGCGCCGGCCTTGTCAATCGGCCGGCGCGACGTGGGCAGCAATTCTCCTGAAAAAAGGCCTAACCGGCCGCGCTGTCGAGGCGCTCGACGAGGTCCGGAGAAATATCGCCGGTGTCGGGCAGGCCGACGCTGCGCTGGAAGGCGCGGACAGCATCGCGGGTGCGCGGGCCGATCTGCCCGTCGGCGGGACCCGGCGAATAGCCGAGCTTGATGAGCAGCGCCTGAGCCTCGATGACCAGTTCGCGATTGATATAGGCCTGGCGCATCGGCTTGACGTCTCCCCAGCCGCCCTGCGGCTCGGGGACGACGTTGGCGCTTGCATCGGGATGTTTCGGCTTCCAGGCATCCAGCGCGGCCCGGGCCTTGCGCAGCGTCTCCTCGTCGAGATCGCGCGCCACCTCGTCGCGCTTGTCGAGCGCTTCGCTGTCGCCCTGGTCGGCCGCGATGGCGAACCAGCGGAAGGACTCGCCCATGTCGGCCTTGACGCCGAGGCCCCTGGCAAACAGCACGGCGAGGTTGAACTGGCTGTCCCCGAGGCCGTATTCGGCGGCCTGGCGGAACCACATCGCCGCCTTCTCGTAGTCCGGGCTTCCGTCGACGCCGTCGGCATAGAGCACGGCGAGATTGTGCATCGCCTTGCGATTGCCCTGTTCGGCGCCGCGCTGGTACCACATCCGCGCCATCGCGAGATCGCGGCCGACGCCCTGGCCCTTTTCGTAGAGGCTGCCAAGCCGGTATTGCGCGGGCGCGAGACCCTGCGCGGCCGCCTTGCGATACCACTCCGCGGCCTTGCCGTAGTCCTGCGGGACGCCGCGCCCGTCCATGTAGCGGGCGGCAATCTCGAACTGGGCGGTCGCATCGCCGCTCTCGCCAGCGATCCGCAGCCGTTCCGGCAGGAAGCTCGCCGGAAGCGCGCTTTCCTCGGCTCCCGGCTGGGCCGGATTGGCCTGCGGTGCCGGGGTCACGGCCGGAGCCTTGGCCTTTTTCGTCGTATCGCCGGTTTCGGCCTTGGCTTTGGCCGGGTCCGGGATCGAGCCCGTGGCTACGCTGTCGCTCGCCTTCGCCTTGCCGACCTGCCGGACCGGTTTCCTGTCGGCGCCGCCGGCTTTTGATTTGGGATCGGCAGCCCGCACCTGTTCGGTGGATATCTTCGCCGGGGACTGGTCCTTGCCGGTCGCCACCAGCTCAAGGACACCGGCTTTCATCATCATCGAGAAGATGCCCGGGTTGTTCTTGAGATAGGCCGCGATCGTCACCGCGCCGAAGACGATGAGCACCATCGCCGCGACAATCGTCAGCGGGCGCCGGAATTTCTGCATGGCGCCGCGAAGTCCCTTGAGACTGGGCGCCTTGTCGCCGGCGAGCGGCTTGGCGGCACCCGACTGCTCGGCCGTCGCCGCCCTTGCGGCGCGGCGTGCCGCCGCCACGAAATCGGAGCGGCTGTCCTCCGGCGCGCCATCGTCGGTATCGGTCTCGGCGAAGGACGCCTTGGGCCGCCGCGTGCCGGGCGCAAGCGGCGTATCATCTTCGGCAACCTCGGGCGCCGCGGTCTCTTCGCGGAAACTCCGGGCGACGGCGTCGATCCGCCCGACGATGTCGTCGGGTTCCGGTTTCGACGCGCTTTCGCCCTCGTCGGGCGTCGCTGACCCGGTATCCGCCGCAGGAGCCTCGGAATCGTCGACGACAACGTCGTCCGCCTGGTGGTCGAACGCGGTCTTGTCGGGGAGCGCGACGCTCGATGCCTCGTGTGTTGGCCGTCCTTCGCCCGCAGAGTCGTCGGCTTCGACTTCGAGATCGGTTAGTCGGCTGACGATCGTCTTCAGGGTTTCGTGGACCGACTGAAGCGTGTCCTGGGTGCGAAGGTCGGCCGTTTCGGCGTTGGCGCGCTGCGTTGCCAGTTCCTCGCGAAGCTCGTCGAGGATTTCGCTGCCGCCTGCGCCGCCGGACAGGGAGGCTGCGGCCCGCTCGACGGCTTCGAGCGCGGCCGCGCGGGCCGCTTCCATCGCCTCCGAACGGTTCTCCTCGATGCGGGCGAAGAGGTCGCCGACCGTTTTCTCGAGGTTCCCGATTTCCGCCATGCTGCGCGACGAGGCATCGACATTTTCGGCCAGACGGGAGATCTGCTGCTCGAGCTGGGCGAGCGCCTCGGGATCCTCGTCTTTCGCGGCGCTGGCAAGCTTTTCGGTCAGCAGCGCCAGGTGGCGTTCGAGTTCGCCGAACCGCGCTGTCGGGGCATCCGCGATCCGTTCGCCGAGCGACTGCATATCGCTGCGCAGCGCCTCGAACTCGTCGCGGCGCACGCCGTCGATCTGGACCGAAAGGCCCCGGATTTCCGAGCGGATCGCGTCGAGATCCGCCAGATCCGCTTCGTCCCACTCGCGTGTCTTCGCATTGGACTGGAGCTGTTCGCCGATTTCCCGGATTTCGGACCGGATCGCGCCGAACTCGCTGCGTGCGGCCGTGTCGAGCCGCGTGACGACATCTTCGAGCTTGGCCTCGATGTCCGGCAGGATCGGCGCCGGTGCGGCGTCCAAGCGGTCGGCCAGGCGGGCGACCTCGGCGCGCAGCGCCTCGAACTCGGACTTGCCGTTTCCGTCGAACTGTTCTGCGATTTCGCGGATCTCGGCGCGGATGGCGCCGAACTCGCTGCGCGCCGCGGTCTCGATCCGGACGACGACATCCTCGAGCTTGGCCTCGATATCGGGCGTCACCGGCTCCGGCATCGCCACGACCCGGTCCGCCAGCGCGGTGAAGTCGGCGCGAAGCGCCTCGAACTCACCGCGCGATGTCCTGTCAAGGTCCTGGGCCATTTCGCGCAACTCGCCGCGGATGGCGTCGAGTTCGGACCGGGTGGCGGTGTCGATCCGCAATAGTGTGTCTTCCAGGCGGGCGGCGAGTTCCTCGGCGACCTGCGCGGGGACGGTTTCGACCCGGCGGGCGATGTCGGACACCATCAGCCGGAGATCGGCGATGTCCTTGGACTGGTGCGGGCCGGCCTTGCTGTTGGCTTCGCGGATTTCACGCTGGAGTTCGCGCAGCGCCGCTTTCGGCGAGGCTTCGTCGATGCTCTGCTCGATCCGCTCGGCAACCGAATCCATGCGATGATCGATGCGATCCACATAGCTCCCGACGGTGCGGTCGAATTCGCCTTCGAGCGCCTTCTGCCGGGCCGCGATTCCCGCGATCGCTTCCTTGAGCCCATCCATCGGAGCCGGCGAAACGTCGGTTTCCTTTGGCGCGGTATCTGTCTGCCGTCGGCTCACCAGCGGCGGCCGCCTGTCGGCGCCAGCAGGCGCGGGATTCGGCCGTTCGGGCGCCGCTTCGGTAAGGTCGTGTTCGGAGGCGGCCGCAGCAGCCTGTCCGGCTTCCGTGCGCCCGGTTTCCATCCGCTGGGCGATCGCTTGCAGGCGATCCTCGAGCTGACGGACGGTGTCGCGCGTGGCGCGGCGCTCGTGTTCGTCGCGGGCCGCCGTGCCGCCCAGTCGGTCGAGCCGTCCGGCAATGGTCCGCAGCGCCTGCGGGGCGTCTTCGCGCGAAACCGGAATGTTGGAGCCGATGGCGCTGACCAGCCGCCCGAGCCGACGCTCGATCGTGTCCGATCCCGGCTTGCGCTGGCTTTTGGGCGGCAGCCGGTCGGTCAGGTCGGTGGCGGTTTCGGCAATCACGCCGCTGCGCGGTTCGCCGCGCGACAGACGGGTTTCGAGTTCGTCGAGACGGCCTTCCAGCGTGTCGCCGGAAATTGCCGGCGTCCGGGCGGCCGGAGCCGGCTCCTCCGCCTCGCCGAGCACGGCATCGAGCCATTGTCCGAGTGTCATCCCGGCCCGTCTGGCGGCCTGCCGCGCGTCCGCTGCCGGATTGTGTTCGGCGTGGGTTTTCCGAAAGCCGCGTGTTGCCATGTTAATATACCGGTCCAGTCCGAGTGCGCCCTCGGCGCGCGCAATGCCAGTGCGGGGCCACGGGATCGCCCGGTGATCGCACTCTGCGGTCGGACTCAGTGGTCGGACCGGGCATTCGGACCCCGATCCGATGTTTTTCCCATCAGGGTAAACAGGTGGTTAAGAACGCTAAGATTGTGATGACGCAGAACGGGTTCCCTGGAGCCCGGTCTCGTGTCTGAATGCGCTGGACGGAAGGTCGCGAATCTGACGCGGCGGCACCGATTCCGGACACCCTTGCCGCAGCGCCTGGCGCAAACCGGTAAGCAATAAATCCCGATTTCCAGCTTGACCTTTACGTAAACGTAATGTACATCGCCGCCACAAGGAGAAATCGTCTATGACAGAAGACGCACCCTCGTCGCGGGCCGACGCGGCTGTTTCGTCGCTCCATGAAGGAGCCGGCGGGCCCGCGGATGACGACAACGCCGGTCAGGGCGAGCAGTATGTCTTCTCGATCGGCGAGTTGTCGCGCGAGTTCAATGTAACCCTGCGCACCATCCGGTTCTACGAAGACAAGGGCCTGCTCAATCCGCGCCGGGTCGGCATGAAGCGGCTTTACACGCGCCGCGACCGCGCCCGGCTGAAGCTCATCCTGCTCGGCAAGAAGGTCGGCTTCTCGCTGTCCGAGATCGGCGAGATGCTGGACCTTTACGACCTGAAGGACGGCCAGGTGACCCAGCTCCGGGTGTCGCTTGGCAAGTTCGACCAGCAGATCAGCTTTCTCGAGGATCAGCGCGCCGAAATCGATCAGGCGCTGGGTGACCTGAAGCGTGCCCGCGAAGTCGTATCCGGAATGCTGAAAGAACGCGAAAGCCGCGGCGAATAGCCCGGCCACATTTCTCTGGGAGTGAGACCATGCCCACCTACAAGGCGCCCGTCGACGACGTCCTGTTCCTCCTGAACGATGTCATCGGCATCGAACGCTACAACAACATTCCCGGCTTCGCCGACGCGACGCCGGATCTGGTCAAGGCGATCCTCGAGGAAGGCGCGCGGATCTGCGAAGAGGTCCTGCAGCCGCTGAACAGGGTCGGCGACACCGAGGGCTGCACCCGGAACGAGGACGGCAGCGTCACCACGCCCACAGGCTTCAAGGAAGCCTACAAGCAGTTCGCCGAAGGCGGTTGGGTGGGACTGTCGGCCGATCCCGATTATGGCGGACAGGGCCTGCCGCATACCCTGTCGGCGGCGATGAACGAGTTCATTTCATCCGCCAACGTCGCCTTCGGCATGTATCCCGGCCTCGCCCAGGGCGCCATCGCCGCGATCACGCTGCATGGGTCCGACGAGCAGAAGGCGCTCTACCTGCCCAAGCTCATTTCCGGCGAATGGCTCGGCACCATGAACCTGACCGAGCCGCATTGCGGCACCGATCTCGGTCAGCTCAAGACCAAGGCCGTACCGAATGGCGACGGCTCCTACTCGATCACCGGCACGAAGATCTTCATCTCCTCCGGCGACAACGACCTCGTCGACAACATCGTCCACCTCGTGATCGCCCGTATCGAGGGTGCGCCGGAAGGTACCAAGGGCATCTCGCTGTTCGTCGTTCCGAAGGTGCTGCCGACCGAGGACGGCGGCCTCGGCGAGGTCAATTCGCTCGGCTGCGGTGCGCTCGAGGAGAAGATGGGCATCCACGGCAACGCCACCTGCGTCATGAACTACGACGGCGCCAAGGGCTGGTTGGTCGGCGAGGAGAACAAGGGCCTCAGGGCCATGTTCACGATGATGAACGAAGCCCGTCTCGGCGTCGGCATCCAGGGGCTGGCGCTGTCCGAGGTCGCCTACCAGAACGCTGTCACCTACGCCAAGGAGCGCCTGCAGGGCCGCGCGCTGACCGGCCCGAAGGAGCCGGATAAGCCGGCCGATCCGATCATCGTCCATCCCGATGTGCGCCGCATGCTGATGAGCATGAAGACATTCAACGAGGCCGCCCGCGCGCTGGTCATCTGGACGGCGATCCGCGGCGACGTCTCCCACCGCGGTTCCGACGAGAAAGAACGCCAGGCGGCCGACGACCTGATGGGTCTGATGACCCCGGTCATCAAGGGGGTGCTGACCGACACCGGTTTCCAGAACACGGTGGCCGCCCAGCAGATCTATGGCGGACATGGCTACATCGCCGAATGGGGCATGGAGCAGTTCGTCCGCGATGCCCGTATCGCGATGATCTACGAGGGCGCCAACGGCATCCAGGCGCTCGACCTGGTCGGCCGCAAGCTGCCGGCCAATGGCGGCCGTGCCGTCATGGCCTTCTTCGGCGAGGTAGAGGGCTTCGTGAAGGAACACGCCGACGACGAGGATATGGCGCCCTACGTCAAGCCGCTGAAGAGCGGCCTGGAGACGCTGCAGCAGGCCACCATGTGGTTCATGCAGAACGCCATGACCAAGCCGGACAACGCCGGCGCCGGCTCGACCGACTACATGCATCTCTTCGGTCTGGTGGCGCTCGGCTACATGTGGGCGCAGATCGCCAAGGTGGCGCAGGACAAGCTCGCCACCGGCGCCGACAACCCGGACTACTACGAGACCAAGCTCGTCACCGGGCGCTTCTTCATGGAGCGCGTCATGCCGGAGACGAAGGCCCATCTCGCCCGCATTTCCACCGGCGCCGACTCGCTGATGGCGCTTTCCGCTGACGCCTTCTGAGGTTGCCGCTTATGACCGCACTGGACGTACCCCGCCCCGACTGGATGAGTGAGGACGTCGTCCTGCTCGAGGAGCAGTCGCGCCGCTTCTTCGATCAGGAAATGGTGCCGCATTACGAGGACTGGCTGGAAGAGGGCATCGTGCCGCGCACGGCCTGGGAGCAGAGCGGCGCGGCCGGCCTGCTCTGCGCAGCCATGCCGGAGGAATACGGCGGCGCAGGCGGGTCCTTCGCGCACGAGGCGGTGATCACCTATCAGCTCGGGATGGCGGGGCTCGATTCCTTCGGCATCGCCCTGCACAACGCCATCGTCGCCCCGTACATCCTGCATTTCGGCTCGGAAGATCAGAAGAAACGCTGGCTGCCGAAACTCGCGACCGGCGAGATGATCGGCGCCATCGCCATGACCGAGCCTGGCGCCGGCTCCGACCTGCAGGGCGTCAAGACGACGGCGAAGCGCGACGGCAACCACTATTCGATCTCCGGTTCCAAGACCTTCATCACCAACGGCCAGCACGCCAACCTGATCATCGTGGTGACGAAGACCGACCCGACGGCCGGCGCTAAAGGTACGTCGCTGTTCGTCGTCGAGACCGACGAGGTCGAGGGTTTCCGGCGCGGCCGCAACCTCAAGAAGCTCGGCCTGAAGGCGCAGGACACCTCCGAGCTGTTCTTCGACGACGTGCGGGTTCCCGCCGACGCGCTGCTCGGGTCCGAGGAGGGCCAGGGCTTCGTCCAGCTGATGACGGAACTGCCGCAGGAGCGTCTGCTGGTCGCCATCCAGGCGATGGCGATGATCGAGCGCGCGCTCGAGGACACGATTGCCTACGTCAAGGAGCGCAAGGCCTTCGGCAAGGCGGTCATCGAGTTCCAGAACACTCAGTTCGAGCTGGCCGAGGCGAAGACCGAGGCGACGATCGCGAAGGTGTTCATGAACCACTGCATCGCGCAGCATCTCGAAGGAAAGCTCGATACCGTGACTGCCTCGATGGCGAAGTACTGGCTCACCGACCTGCAGTGCAAGATCGTCGACCAGTGCCTGCAGCTGCATGGCGGCTACGGCTACATGGCCGAATATCCGATCTCGCGCATGTATCAGGACGCCCGCGTCCAGCGCATCTACGCGGGCACGAACGAGATCATGAAGATGCTCATCTCCAGGAGCCTGTGACGATGGCGAAGGGCTACTGGATCGTCCAGGTCACGGTCACCGATCCCGACCGGTATCAGGAGTACCTCGCCGCCGACCGCGAGGTTCTGGCCCGTTACGGCGCCAGGCCGATCATTCGCGGCGGGCGCACGCATGCACCGGAAGGCGACGCGCACGAACGGCAGATCCTGCTCGAGTTCGACAGCTTTGACAAAGCCGTCGAGTGCTACAATTCACCCGAATACCAGGAGGCGATGAAACACCGCCTGGCCGGGTCGAAGTCCGACATCGTCATTGTCGAAGGCGCCGACTAGCGTCCGTACCAGATCACCAAACGCCGCTGGAGCGAACGCGGCGCGGCAAGGGAGGCCGACATGCCTGACTGCTTCATCTACGATCACGTGCGCACCCCGCGCGGGCGCGGCAAGAAGGACGGGAGCCTCCACGAGGTGACCGCGCTGGAGCTTGCCAGCCAGTCCCTCAAGGCCATTCGCGACCGCAACGAACTCGATACGGCGAAGCTCGACGACGTCGTGCTCGGCTGTGTCGACCCCGTCGGCGAGGCCGGTGGCGACATCGCCCGCGCCGCGGTCCTGAAGGCCGATTACGACCAGCAGGTGCCCGGTATCCAGATCAACCGCTTCTGTGCTTCTGGCCTCGATGCGGTGAATTTCGCCGCCGGCGAAGTAATGTCCGGCCAGCACCAGATGACGATCGGCGGCGGCGTCGAATCCATGAGCCGCGTCGGCATCGGCGCCTCCGGAGGTGCCTGGCCGATGGATCCCTCGCTGGCCATCAAGTCCTACTTCATGCCGCAAGGCATCTCCGCCGACCTGATCGCCACCAAGTACGGCTTCTCGCGCGACGAGGTCGACGCCTATGCGGTCGAAAGCCAGAAGCGCGCCGCCAACGCCTGGGAAAAGGGCTACTTCAGGAACTCCGTGGTGCCGGTCAAGGATATCAACGGCCTGACCATCCTCGACCATGATGAGCACATGCGCCCCGACACCTCGATGCAGTCGCTGGCGAGCCTCAACGCCTCCTTCGTGCAGATGGGCGAGCTCGGCGGTTTCGACGCGGTCGCCGTGCAGCGGTACCCGGAAGTCGAGGACATCAATCACGTCCATCATGCCGGCAACTCGTCGGGCATCGTCGACGGAGCGGCCGCCCTGCTGCTCGGCTCAAAGGCCGCCGGCAAGCGTGCCGGCCTCAAGCCGCGCGCCCGCATCAAAGCCTTCGCCAACATCGGCTCGGAACCGGCGATCATGCTGACTGGCCCGCTGGCGGTGACCGAGAAGGTCCTGAAGAAGTCGAAGATGACGATGGACGATATCGATCTCATTGAGATCAACGAGGCTTTCGCCTCCGTCGTCCTGCGGTTCATGCAGCACTTCGACCTCGACGACAGCAAGGTCAACGTCAATGGCGGCGCCATCGCCATGGGCCATCCGCTTGGTGCGACAGGCGCAATGATCCTCGGCACCGTCATCGACGAGCTGGAGCGCACCGGTAAGGAGACCGCGCTGGTCACCCTGTGCATCGGCGCCGGCATGGGAACCGCGACCATCATCGAGCGGGTCTAGGAGCCCTAAAGAGGAACGTCATGGCCGGACTTGTTCCGGCCATCCACGAAGCAGCGGCTGCCTGAGTACGGGGCCAAGACGTGGTTGCCCGGGACGAGCCCGGGCA
>Ga0207814_100885_pt1 | contig 12142 bp, 14 predicted proteins | sample TtaePargueraPR_7_FD_187755 | JGI IMG/M metagenome (GOLD analysis project Ga0207814, IMG submission 187755) | Aerobic enrichment media microbial communities from Bioluminiscent Bay, La Parguera, Puerto Rico - Tt and P1 (2) (SPAdes) | ecosystem: Environmental > Aquatic > Marine > Unclassified ... | reverse complement strand
TGTTCGCCTTCCTGACCATCTCGGCCGTCGCGCCCCAACTTTTTGCCCAGGAAACTGCGCAGAAAGCCGAAGAGGGTGTGGAGCGCTGGGGGGTCAATATGACCCAGGGGGTAACCGAGGTTTCCCGTACCACTTACGATCTGCACATGCTGATTTTCTGGATCTGCGTGGCAATCGGTATCGTGGTGTTCGGGGTGATGTTCTACAGCATGTGGCGCCACCGCAAAAGCAAGGGCTACAAGGCCGCGCAGTTCCACGAGAGCACACTGGTGGAGCTGGCCTGGACCATCGTCCCCACCCTGATTCTCGTCGGCATGGCGATCCCGGCCACCAAAACCCTCTACGATATCTACGACACCAAGGAAGCCGATCTGGACATCATGATCACCGGCTACCAGTGGAAGTGGAAATACGATTACCTGGGTTCCGATGTCTCCTTCTTCTCCAATCTCTCCACCCCCGCCTCGCAGATCAACAACCAGCAGCCGAAAAGCAAAGACTATCTGCTGGAAGTCGATGAGCCGATGGTGGTGCCCATCAACAAAAAGATCCGTTTCCTGATCACCGCCAACGATGTGATCCACGCCTGGTGGGTGCCGGATCTCGCGGTGAAAAAGGACGCGATCCCCGGCTTTGTCAACGAATCCTGGACGCGCATTGACGAGCCCGGTATTTACCGCGGCCAGTGTGCGGAGCTCTGCGGCAAGGACCACGGCTTTATGCCCATCGTGGTCAAGGCGGTGCCGGAGGACGAATACCACTCCTGGCTGAGCGAGCGCGCCGAGCAGGCAGCACTGATCAAGGAATTGACCAACAAGACCTTCACCTTTGACGAGCTCTACGAGCGCGGCAAAAAGGTTTACAGCAGCGCCTGCGCAGCCTGCCATCAGCCCAACGGTCAGGGTGTGCCCGGCACCTTCCCGGCCATTGCCGGCTCCAAGGTGGCGACCGGCGGTATGGACGGTCACCTGAGCATGGTGGTGAACGGATCGCCCAGTAACCCGGCGATGCAGGCCTTCGGCGCGCAGCTGAACGAAGTGGATCTGGCTGCGGTCATCACCTACCAGCGCAATGCCTTCGGCAACAACATGGGCGACACCGTGCAGCCCATCGACATTCTCAATTTCAAGAATAAGTAAGCAGGAGCCGAGAGGAGTTTAGTTATGGCACACGGTCCGAAACCCGGTTTTACCCGCTGGCTCTACACCACTAACCACAAGGACATCGGCTCGATGTATCTGTGGTTCAGTTTTGCGATGTTCCTGCTTGGCGGATGTATGGCGCTGGTGATCCGCGCCGAATTGTTCCAGCCCGGCCTGCAGATAGTGCAGCCGGAATTCTTCAACCAGATGACCACCATGCACGGTCTGATCATGGTGTTCGGTGCGGTGATGCCGGCGTTTGTCGGCCTCGCCAACTGGATGGTACCGATGATGATCGGTGCTCCGGATATGGCGCTGCCGCGCATGAACAACTGGAGCTTCTGGATCCTGCCATTCGCGTTCGCGATGCTGGCTTCCACGCTGTTCATGGAAGGCGGTGCCCCCAACTTCGGCTGGACCTTCTACGCTCCCCTGTCCACCGAATACGCACCGCCGAGTGTGACCTTCTTCATCTTCTCCATCCACATCATGGGTGCGTCATCGATCATGGGGGCGATCAATATCGTCGCCACCATCCTCAACATGCGCGCGCCCGGCATGACCCTGATGAAGATGCCCCTGTTCGTGTGGACCTGGCTGATTACCGCCTACCTGTTGATTGCGGTGATGCCGGTGCTCGCAGGCGTGGTCACCATGATGCTGATGGATATTCACTTCGGTACCAGCTTCTTCAGTGCGGCCGGTGGTGGCGACCCGGTACTGTTCCAGCACGTGTTCTGGTTCTTCGGTCATCCCGAGGTGTACATCATGATCCTGCCGGCGTTCGGTATCGTGTCGGCGATCATCCCCACTTTCGCGCGCAAGCCGCTGTTCGGCTACAGCTCCATGGTCTATGCCACCGCATCCATTGCTTTCCTGAGCTTTATTGTGTGGGCGCACCACATGTTCACCGTGGGTATGCCGATCGCCGGTGAGCTGTTCTTCATGTACGCCACCATGCTGATCGCCGTGCCCACCGGGGTGAAAGTGTTCAACTGGGTGACCACCATGTTCCGCGGCTCGATGACTTTCGAGACGCCGATGCTGTTCTCCATCGCGTTCGTGATCCTGTTTACCCTGGGTGGCTTCTCCGGCCTGATGCTCGCCATCGCACCGGCGGACTTCCAGTATCACGATACCTACTTCGTAGTGGCGCACTTCCACTATGTACTGGTGCCCGGCGCTATCTTCTCGATCACCGCCGGCGTCTACTACTGGCTGCCCAAGTGGACCGGCAACATGTACAACGAGACCATGGGCAAGGTGCATTTCTGGATGGCGTTTGTCGGCCTGAACGTTACCTTCTTCCCGATGCACTTTGTGGGTCTCGCCGGTATGCCGCGCCGAATTCCGGATTACGCACTGCAGTTTGCCGACTTCAACCAGATCGCCAGTGTGGGTGCCTTCCTGTTCGGTGCCGCGCAGATCGTGTTCCTGTTCAACGTGATCCGCACGGTGAAAGGCGGTAAGAAGGCCTCGGATGAAGTGTGGGAAAACCCGGAAGGGCTGGAGTGGAGCGTGCCTTCACCTGCCCCCTATCACACCTTCAGCACACCGCCGGTCGTGCGTTGAGGCACCGGTAGCGCAGGCGGGAGACACCTATGGCAATGAGCGCTAATGCCCGAACCACGGCAAAAATGCTGGCCCTCGCGGTCAGCATGCTCGGGTTCGCACTTTTTATCATGCCGCCGTTGTACGACGCCTTTTGTGAGATCACCGGTCTCAACGGCAAGACCGGCGGTCGCTACGAGGCCGTGCCGGCGGCAGTCGACACCGCGCGCAAGGTAAAAGTGCAGTTTGTTGCCAGCAATAACGAAAATATGCCGTGGGAATTCAAGCCCGGCGTGGTGGAGATGAGCGTACATCCTGGTGAGGCAGTAGACACGGTGTTCCACGCCTATAACCCCACCGCGCGCGACATGATCGGCCAGGCGATTCCCAGCCTGGTGCCCTTCAAGGCCGCCAGCTATTTCCACAAGACAGAGTGCTTCTGCTTCAACCAGCAGGCGCTCGCCGCCGGCGAAACCGCCGAACTGGGACTGCGTTTTATCGTCGACCCGGATCTGCCTCCCGGCGTAAACACCATCACGCTTTCCTACACGCTGTTTGATGTCACGGAAAGATTTGCCAAACAAGCGAACAACAAAAATACCGACCCCGAGCGAGAGGGATAAACACTATGGCCACCGAAAGCAGCTACTATGTTCCCGAGCAGTCCCGGCTGCCTATCTTCGCCACCATCGGCATGTTCCTGACGGCCTTTGGTGCCGCCAACTGGATCAATGGTGGTAGCTCCTATATTTTCTTTGCCGGTGCGCTCGCCATGGCCACCGTGCTGTGGTTCTGGTTTGCTGCGGTCATCAAGGAAAACATGCAGGGCCTCAACAGTGACCAGCTCAAACGATCTTACGTTTGGGGAATGGGGTGGTTCATTTTCTCGGAAGTGATGTTCTTCGCGGCATTCTTCGGTGCCCTGTATTACATTCGCACCTTCACCTTGCCGTGGCTGGGTGGTGAGGGCGACCGCGGCTCCTCCAATATGCTGTGGGAAGGCTTCCAGAATACCTGGCCGTTAATGGTGACCCCGGATCAGGCGGTCGCCGGTGATGCGGCCAAGGTGGTGGGTCCGAAGGGCATCATCGACCCCTGGCATCTGCCGCTGCTCAATACCGTACTGCTGCTGGCGTCGAGCGTGACCGTGCACATCGCCCATGTGTACCTGAAAAAGGGCAAGCGACAGGGGTTCAATCTCTGGTTGGGTGCCACTGTGGCACTGGGTATTGCTTTCCTGTTCTTCCAGGTGGAGGAATATCTGGAAGCGTACCAGCACCTGGGCCTGACACTGGAATCTGGAATCTACGGCACCACCTTCTTTATGCTGACCGGTTTCCACGGTGCGCACGTAACACTCGGCACCATCATGCTGCTGATCATGCTGTTGCGCTCGGTGATTGCCCATCACTTCAAGCCCGATGACCACTTCGGTTTTGAAGCGGCGAGCTGGTACTGGCACTTTGTGGATGTGGTGTGGGTAGGGCTGTTTATCTTTGTGTATGTGCTGGGCGCATAGCCACTGAAGGCCGGTGGGTGCGCACTGCATCCACCGGAGACCGATCTATCAGTACTTGTTGGCCCAGGGCGCAGTGTTGGAAAGAATACCGCTGTGAAAGCCATACCAGATGGCAATGAGCAAGAGTGCGGCCAATGATATGCGCACACCCAGTGCGTAGAGTGTGCGTTTGGACTCGGGTGCACCCATGTCCCGCAGCAGAAAGAGTAGAGCGCTGGTCAGGCTGGCCAGCACGGCGAGAAACAGCAACACAATAATTGCTTTCAGCCACATAATTCGACGCCACTTTTAGAAGTAAACAGAAGTAGAAGTATTGCTGGCATGACCGTTCCGAACAAGTCACCTGAAAAAGGTGGCAATGCATTACCCTCCGGGACCCGGACCCCCTCCATGGAAGCGGGAGAATCCTCGCAAGCGGCCAGTGTAGCATTTATCCGCAGCTGGCCACTCAGTATCCTGTGCCTGTGCCTCTTCCCTCTGCTGCTCGGGCTGGGCAACTGGCAGTTACAGCGCGCACAGGAAAAGCAGCAGATACTGGACAAGGTCGACGCTCGACTGTCTTCCCAGCCGGTAAATATTTCTGAACTCGACACCCCCCAGATATACACCCCTGTACGCCTGCTGGGCTTCTATACCGACGAATATTTTTATCTCGACAACCGCACACGCAATGGCCGTGTGGGTTACGAGATTCTGCAGGTGTTCGAGACCGGCAGCCGCAGAACCGGCAAAGCACGCTGGCTGATCAACCGCGGCTGGGTACCCGCGGGCGGCGACCGCACGCAGCTGCCGGAAGTGGCCTATCCGCTGGCGGCAAAGGTCATCACCGGATTTCTGTATCCCAGTCGCGGCGTCGACAGCGGCGCGAACCACAGTGCGGTGCCCCACGCGAGAATCCAGCAGCTCGACGGTGCGGTAAGTGCGCCGCTCAGGCTCGCCCATCCCCAGTGGCATATTCGCCTGAGTGCGGATTCCGATACCGCTTTGCTCACAGACTGGCAATTGATCAGCACAAAGCCGCAGAAACACCGCGGATATGCGGTACAGTGGTTCTCCATGGCGGTGGCCCTGTTCCTGCTGTGGCTGCTCGCCGCGACCAATGTCCGCCGGCTGGTGCGAGAAAAGTGGTTTAAAAAACCGACGGAACAGACATAATCAACAGATAAAAATAATGAACCTGCGCGGAACGGTTCGGGCTCCGGGATGATAGGGCCGGGAGGCAGCCGCAGCGCACCAGCGAGGTACAGATCTTGGTGGAACATACCCAGACCCAACACGCCCCCGTGGAAGCAGACCGTTGCGCGCGGGAAGGTCGCCCGGGACTCGGCCGCTGGACCGGCCTGATCGTTTTTGCATCGGTCGCACTGCCGATCCTGGCCGCGTACATGGTGTTTTACACCGGTGTCGGAATTCCTACGGGCACCGTAAACCAGGGTGAACTGCTTACTCCCGCGCAGCAGATTGCAGACCTCGAACTGCTGGACCGCGATGGCAATCCCATCGACCTTGCCGCCGAGGAACCCCGCTGGCGCTACCTGATCATCGCGGATGAAACCTGTGCAGAGGCGTGCGAACAGCTGCTGTATACCACCCGCCAGGTGCATATTCGCCTCTCTGAAAAGGCCAGCCGGGTAGAGCGCCTGCTGGTCACCGCGGCACCACTGGCACAGCAGCGCCACAGTGATGTGGCGAGCCGGCACCCGCTGCTGCGTTTCGCCAGCGCGGATCGCCAGCAGATCGATCGCTGGCTGGCGAACAGCGATCATGCGCAATTGCCGAGACCCAGTGCGCTGCTGGTGGACCAGAACGGATTTGCGATGATGGTGTACGGCAACCAGCACAGCGGTAACCAGGTGCTCAAAGATATCAAGCGACTGCTGAAGTACTCCTACGAAAAGTAGAGATTCCTGCGCATACTGGCGCAGGGCTCACGAACAAATAGAACTGGGGAGAGTGCGGAATGGATGTGGAATCCGACATCACCGAACTGCGGAAAAACTACAAAAAAGACTGGCGTTTCCGGCTGGCGTTGATCGGCACCGGTCTGGCGCTGGTAGTGGTGGTGCTGGGCGCCTTTACCCGCCTGACCCACGCCGGGCTCGGCTGCCCGGACTGGCCTGGCTGTTACGGCCATCTGCTGTGGCCCAACGAAGGCCACGAGATCGAGGCCGCCAACCTGGCCTTCCCGGATACCCCGGTGGAAACCGACAAGACCTGGCCGGAGATGGTGCACCGCTATTTTGCCGGTATGCTCCTGTTATTGGTGGCGGGCATGACCTACATGTTCTGGCGTCGCCGCGGGCATCGCGGGTTTATCCAGAGCCATATTCTGCTGGGATTGATCGTATTGCAGGCGGCGTTCGGTATGTGGACCGTGACGCTGAAGCTGTGGCCGCAAGTGGTCACCGCGCATTTGCTGGGCGGCATGGCGACCCTGTCGGTGTTGTGGATGCTCGCGGAACGCCTGCGCTATCGCAGACGACTGGTGCCCGCCCATGAATTTACCGCATTGCAGAAACTTCGGCCGCTCGCGGTGGCGGCGGTGGTTGTGGTGGGCCTGCAGATCGCCCTCGGCGGCTGGACCAGCTCAAACTACGCCGCACTGGCCTGCCCGGATTTTCCCACCTGCCACGGGCAGTGGTGGCCTGACACCGATTTCAGCCAGGGATTCAACGTGGCGCAGCATATAGGTCCCAACTATCTCGGTGGTGCCCTCGAAGGTGATGCGCGCACTGCCATCCACCTTACCCACCGGATTGGTGCCATTATCGTCACGATACTGGTGAGCCTGCTGGCGGTGCTCGCCTGGCGCGCCGGTTCCCGCCGCTGGGCCCAGGGCCTGCTGGCGGTGTTGTGCTTGCAAGTGGGGTTGGGAATTGCGAATGTGGTGATGTCGCTACCGCTGTCGATTGCGGTGGCACACAATGCGGGTGCGGCACTTCTGTTGCTGAGCCTGCTCACCTTCTGTTATCGCATCAATACGGTGCAGCCGACGATCCGAAATTTTTCGTGAAGACGTGCGACTTCTGATGAAGGAAACGATCTGATATTGAGGGTTCTGTAGTACCTCGCATAATAACGACAATGAGGTGGTAACCATGAGTACCCAGGCAGTAAGTGTCCAACGCGCCAGCTGGCGCGATTACTACGAACTCACCAAGCCGCGGGTGGTGATGTTGATGATTCTCACCTCGGTCATCGGCATGCTGCTGGCGGTGCCCGGCATGGTGCCGCTGGACGTGCTGATTCTGGGCAATATTGGTATCGCCCTGTGTGCCGGCGGTGCCGCAGCGGTCAATCACCTGGTGGACCGCCGTATCGACCTGAAAATGGCCCGCACCACCAATCGCCCGGTTGCGCGCGGCCGGGTGGAGCCACAGAAAGCACTGCTGTTTGCCATGCTGCTCGGTTGCAGTGGTATGGCCATTCTGCTCGCGTTTATCAACCCGCTCACTGCCTGGCTGACCCTGCTTTCCCTGCTGGGTTATGCGGTGGTCTACACCATGTTTCTGAAGCGCGCCACGCCGCAGAATATTGTGATCGGTGGCCTTGCCGGTGCGGCGCCGCCACTGCTCGGGTGGGTTGCGGTAACCGGCGAAATTCACGGGCACGGTCTGTTGCTTGCGCTGATCATTTTTGCGTGGACACCGCCGCATTTCTGGGCGCTGGCGGTTCACCGTCGGGACGATTACGCAAAAGCGGAAATTCCCATGCTGCCCATCACTCACGGTGTTGCCTATACCAAAATCCATATCCTGCTGTACACCATCATCCTGTTTGCGGTGAGCCTGCTGCCGTTCGCCACCGCCATGCTCGGATGGCTGTACCTGCTAGGCGCCATCGTACTGGGTATCGGTTTCCTGTACTGGGCCGTGGAAATGCTGCGCGGTAAAAATCCGAATGCCGGTATGGAAACTTTCAAGTACTCCATCATCTACCTGATGGCGCTGTTCTGCATCATGCTGCTGGATCACTACCTGATCGCACTGCCCACCAGCGGAGCCTAACCATGGGAGAGAATGCACAACATACCCCCGAGCAGAAACGCGGTATCTATCTGACCGTTGCGATCATGGTGTTGTTCATGATTGCGGTCATCGCGGGCTTCCTGAACAAGATGAATCAGCCGCGGGTGATCACCGATACCGAATTGAGAGCCAACGGGGCAATAAAACTGGAAAGGCCACGGATTCTCGACGAATTCGAACTGATCGCCGACACCGGCAGCAGCTTTAACACCAGCGACCTGGCGGGACGCTGGACACTGGTATTTTTTGGTTTCACCCACTGCCCGGATGTGTGCCCGACCACCCTGGCGACACTCAACAATTTTTACCAGACCCTGGATGACGACACCCGCAAGGATACCGATGTACTTCTGGTTTCCGTGGACCCGCAGCGGGACAAGCCGGAGCAGCTGCACGACTATGTGCGCTACTTCAACCCGGATTTTTACGGGGTTACCGGCGAGTTCCTGAATCTCAAACGCTTCGCCAATCAGTTGAATGTGCCATTTAACAAGGTGCCGCTGGAAGACGGTAATTACACCGTGGATCACGGCTCCCAAGTGGTGCTGATCAACCCGCGCGGACACTACCACGGTTTCTTCAAGGCGCCGCTGGATCCAGCAAAAATGAAACTGACCTACCGCTCCATGCGCGCAACCTTTAACGGTTAACGGGCGGCGCGGGTACTTCGTCACTGAATCCCTCGCGCGCAGGCGCTAAGATGGCGCCTGTCCCCGTATGAACAAACTGAAAATGGATTTTCTATGTTTTCACTTAACGTGCATCAGGGCGCGCCGGTGATTCTTGCCGCCGAGCCTTTCAACAGCAAAACCCAGTGGCTTCCCGCCGCATTCCTGTGCCTGCTGGCCATCCCCTTTGGCTGGGTGGGCGTATTTGCGCCGGCAATTTGGCTGGGGCTGGTGGCGATCGAAAATACCCGCGGCTGGAAAAAGGCCGCGAGCTTCCTGATCACGGGTCTGTTGATGCTCGTGGTCACCAGCGGGCTGATTCCCGGTAATCAGCATATCGCGCTGATTCCGCCCTACAGCGACAGTGATGGGAATCTGATCTACGCCAGCTTTCGCCCGGCCAAGGCGGTGATTGCCCTGACTCTGGTGATCTTTATGCTGCTGCGGCCGCAGCCACTCAGGCGCGCCGACCTGCCGGTAATAGGTGTCGCTATCGCGGTACCGATTGTGCTGGGTGGTTTTCTGCTGGGCGTTTCCCCCAAGCTTTCCGCGACCATTGCCATTGCCGCCCTGATCAACTTGCTGGTGGTGTGTATTGCGGAGGAGGGGTTCTTTCGCTGGGTTTTGCAGCGCGGACTCGATGAGTGGTTGACGGGCAAGTGGCGCTGGCTTCCCGCCATTCTGGTTGCTGTGCTGTTTACTACACTGCACACCGGCTGGGCGGCATCCCCGGCGCTGCTGACGCTGGTGGGAATCGCGGGATTCGGCTATGCACTGGTGTGGCAGATGCGCCGCAGTTTCTGGGCCTGTGTATTGACGCATTGGGGTGTGAACCTGCTACACATGACACTGCTGAAATATCCTGGTTGAACACATCGGCGCCCAGGGTATAACCCGAATAGTTTCACGCTATTTGCCGCAATAAGCTAGTCTGCTATAGATAGTTAGGGAATGTGTACTCGGAGTCGAATTTCAGGCAAACAAACATGTTAAGCAGACGACGGCGTCTACTCCGCTACGCCGGGATTGGCCTGGCGCTGCCATGGGCTCTCTGGCTGATGGCCGGGCTGTTTGAAGGGGTGCCGTCAATGCGGGACGTATTTGGCATTCCCGGTCTGAAGCTTCCCGCCGCTATCGCCATAGCCGGTCTGCTGATTGCCGCCATCGGCTTCTGGCAAGATTGAACTTTTGCAGGAGAAAGGGCCGCCCATGTTCCGGTTATCCGATTTGTTTATATTTCTGGCCGTTGGCATAGCATTCGCGCTGTCCGGCTATCTCTGGTTCAACGGCTATCGTGAGCAGGGTCTTTTTACCGCACTGTGGGTGCCCTCCATCTTGGCATTCGGTATTTATGTAAAAGTTTCCGAACTGTTGGCGCACCGGTAGGTAATCCCATGTCCGACACAATGATTTTATTTGTGGGGCTCGGGGTTTTCTCACTGATGCTCATTGGCATCGGCCTGACAGTGTATGGTTTCCAGAAAGCCGGTAGTGAGCGGGTGCGGTCTCCGCGCGATCATCCGCCGCGCCGGCCAGGCCGTTAACACAAGAAATTCAGCGCTCGACCCTGCGGAGCTGGCCGAGCATGAACAGAACGCCGGCGGCAAGCACAATGGAGGGCCCCGCGGGACTGTCCCAGATTACCGATCCGGCGAGTCCAAGTAGTACCGAAACACAGCCAATCAGTGCAGCAAATCCGGCCATCTGTTCCGGGGTGGTGGAGATGCGCCGCGCCGCAGCAGCAGGGATGATCAACAGGGCGGTGATTAGCAGCACGCCCACTACCTTCATCGCAATGGCGATCAACAGCGCCAGCATCAACATCAACGCCAGCCGGACTCTTTCCACGCGCACACCTTCAACTGCGGCCAGCTCTTCGTGCAGGGTAAATGCCAGCAATTTGGGCCACAGCAACAGCAGCAGCAGGCCGATGACGGTCGCGGCGGCGGCCATCAGCATCAGGTCCTGGGTCGACACTGCCAGCAGGTCGCCGAGCAACAGGGACAGCAGGTCCACATTGATATCCAGTAGGCTGATGGTGACGATCCCCAGCGCCAGCATGGTGTGGGACAGTATCCCCAGCAGGGTGTCCACGGACAGGTTCTGGCGGCGATGGAAATAGACCAGCAACAGCGCCAGCAGGCAGCTGCTGGCACCCACGGCCAGGGTGGGCTGGATATGCAGAACGAACCCCAGGGTCACTCCGAGCAGGGCGGAATGGGCGAGGGTATCGCCGAAGTAGGCCATGCGCCGCCACACCGCAAAACAACCGAGCGGGCCGCTGACCAGGGCCACCAGCAGACCCGCTCCCAGGGCGTACCAGAGGAAGGTGCTGTGCAGTAGCTGGGAGAGGTCGTTCACTGGTCATCACCTCGCTTGGAGTCACCTTCGGGACTGGGCGGGCGTTCACCGGACGGGGGCGGCGTCAGAGCGTGGGCATGATCGTGTCCGCAACTGTCGTCCACCACCTCGCCGCTGAGGTCGTGGTGGTGGTTGTGCTGGTGAGTGTAGGGCGCGAGCTTGTCGCCGAACATCTCGAGGTATACCGGATCGCGGCTCACCTGCTCGGGGTGGCCGTGGCAGCAGATGTGCTGGTTGACGCAGAGCACGCGGTCGGTGGCCGCCATCACCAGGTGCAGGTCGTGGGACACCAGCAATACGCCGCACTGGAGTTCATCGCGCAACTGGGCAATCAGCTGATACACCTCGCTCTGGCCGCCCAGGTCGACTCCCTGGGTCGGCTCGTCGAGCACCAGCAGCTGGGGTTTACGGGCCGCCGCCCGCGCCAGCAGTACCCGCTGCATCTCGCCGCCGGAAAGATCCGCCAGTCGTGTGCCAGCGAGGTGCGGTGCGCCCACCCGCGCCAGCGCCTGCTCCACCCTGACGCCCTCGATACCCAGCTGCAGAAAGCGGCCCACGGTCATCGGCATGGTGGCGTCGATCTGCAGGCGCTGGGGCATATAGCCCAGGCGCAGCCCCGGCCGGCGCTCGACACGGCCGCTGGTGGGACGGGTGAGGCCCAGCAGCAGGCGCAGCAGGGTGGTCTTGCCGGCGCCGTTGGGGCCGATCACGGTGACGATCTCCGCCGGATGCAACTCCAGGGAAATATCGCGCAGCAGCTGCCGGCCGGCGATTTCCAGTGCGAGGTTATGGGCGCGGATGAGCGGTGCGGAAGGGCTCAGGAGATACTCCAATTGGGCTGATGGGTGCGTGCATCTGGGCGGATATGGCTGG
>Ga0207814_100881_pt1 | contig 12213 bp, 8 predicted proteins | sample TtaePargueraPR_7_FD_187755 | JGI IMG/M metagenome (GOLD analysis project Ga0207814, IMG submission 187755) | Aerobic enrichment media microbial communities from Bioluminiscent Bay, La Parguera, Puerto Rico - Tt and P1 (2) (SPAdes) | ecosystem: Environmental > Aquatic > Marine > Unclassified ... | reverse complement strand
TGGGCGTCTTCGGCTGGTACCGGCTCGTTGCGGGGGTGGCCGTGGGGGCCTTGATTCTCGCCGATCCGGGGCGTTTCGGGGGGGCTTGATTTCTCTTGCCCGGGGCCAAGTCCGGGCTTGGACTCGGGGAGTGAGTTTCCGCGCCTCCCGAAACCCGATCCGGCTGCTGGCCCTCGTGCTGGCGTGCTGGGCGCTGGCGGGTGGCATCGGTGCGGCCAAGACGGTGCGGATCGCGATCGCCGACGGTTTCGACTTTCCGGTCGGGAAGCCCGACGCCGGGGGCTACTACAAGGCGCGCGGCATGCGGCTGCGCCCGCCGGTGCACTTCGGCGAGGACTGGAACGGCCGCGGCGGGGGCGACTCCGACCTGGGCGATCCGGTCTACGCGATCGGCAACGGCATCGTGGTCTGGGCCTACGACGTGAGGGTCGGCTGGGGCAAGGTCGTGATCATCCGCCACGCCTACCGTGACCCGGCCTCCGGCCAGGTGAAGCACTGCGATTCGCTCTACGGCCACCTGCGCGACATGCAGGTCAAGGTGGGCGAGCAGGTCAAGCGGGGCGACAAGATCGGAACCATCGGCAACAACCGCGGGATGTACGCGGCGCACCTGCACTTCGAGATCCGCCACAACATCCATGTCGGGATGCTGCGCGAGAGCGTGAAGCGCGACCTCAGCAACTGGGCGGACCCGACCGCCTTCATCCACAAGTACCGCCGCCTCAACCGCGAGTGGGGCAAGCAGGCGGTGCCGGTGGGCACCTGCCCCGAGTACAAGGGCTTCAAGGGGCTCTGAGGCATGGGCAGGCGGGCCCGTCGTGCGTCGTGGCCGCTGCTCGTCCTGGTGGCGATCGCGCTGGCATTGTGGCTGGCCGAGCGCCTGCGACCGCTCGACCGGCCGGCGTCCGAGGGCGGCCGCTACCAGCGCTTCGAGGGCTGCCGCTGGGTCGGGCACCGGCAGAACGACGGCGACAGCTTCCGGGTGCGCCTGCCGGACGGCCGGGTGGAGCAGTTCCGGCTCTACTTCGTCGATGCGCCGGAGTCCGCCTTTCGCCGCTACCGGGGCGGCCGCGACAACCACCGGCGGATCGCCGACCAGGCCGCGGCCTTCGGCGTGGATCCGGAGCGCGCGGTCGAGATCGGGCGCGCGGCCAAGCGCTTCGTCCACGAGCGCCTCGGGGAGCGGTCGTTCACGCTCCACACCGAGTGGGACGACCCCTTCGGCGACCGGCGCTACCACGCCTTCGTCGAGGTCCCGGCCACCGGCGAAGGCTGGCTTCACGAGCAGTTGGTGGGGGCCGGGCTGGTCCGGATTCACACCAAGGGCGCGGCGCTGCCCGATGGACGCTCGGAGCGGCAGCAGGAACGCCGCCTGCGGGAGCTGGAGCAGCAGGCCAGGGCTCGCGGCCTCGGCGGCTGGGCGGAGTAGAGACGCTCTGCCGCCGGGGAAAGTCAGAACTTCCGAAGCGCTTGTGGCTCGACGGCGGGGGGATCGCCGGGGCATGCTACTTCTCCTTTTCCCCCCGGATGAAGACTTGTTCCCTGATGGCGGCGGCCTTGCTCGTGGCCGGTGGCCTCGACGCGCAGCAAATGGTGCCCGCGTTGGCGGCGACCGAGCGCAGCGGGGGCGGACCCTTCCCGTGGGCCGGGGCGGACGACGCCCTGCCGGCGGGGATCGCTCCAGGGTGCAGCTTCGGCCCGACCGCGGTGTTCCTCGAGGGGGGTGGGCCGACCGGTGTTCGACTCGGCGAGGTGATCTACGCCGGGGCGAACGGGCTGCTGCCGGACGACATCGCGCGTTCGCTCCAGCCCGACGGCCTCGCCGACGAGGCGGAGGCGCTGGTCCTTGCGGAGCCGATCGAGCCGCCCGTCCAGGGCGGGTTCAAGATCGTCCGGCAGTCGATCCCCGAACCGGCCCTGGCGCTGATCTCGGGGCTCGGGCTCCTGATGTTGCTTCGGCGGCGCCGGAACGGTTGAGTCGGCCGCGTGAGCAAGGCCCTGATCGATGCGTCGCGCGAGCTGACCGAGCGGCTCCGCCCGCTGAGCTTCCCCTCGGCGAGCCATGTGTACCTGCCGACCGACTACGCGCGGAAGCCGCACGAGGCCTACCTGAAGCGCTTTGCCGGCGGGCGGAAGCGGGTGCTTTTCCTGGGCATGAACCCGGGCCCCTGGGGGATGGCCCAGACGGGGGTGCCGTTCGGTGAAATCCCGGTGGTGAAGGGGTGGATGGGGATCGAGGAGCCCGTCGGCAAACCCGACCCCGAACATCCGAAGCGACCGATCGAGGGCTTCGACTGCCCGCGTTCGGAGGTCAGCGGGCGTCGGCTCTGGGGGCTCTTTTCGGAGCGGTTTCCGCGCGTCGGGGACTTTTTCGCCGACCACTTCGTGGCCAACTACTGCCCCCTGGTGTGGATGAAGGAGAGCGGCGCCAACCTGACCCCGGACAAGCTGACCGCGGCCGAGATGGAACCGGTCGAGGAGGCCTGCCTGGAGCATTTGGTGCGGCTGCTCGAGCGGATGCAGCCGGAGTTCCTGATCGGGGTGGGGGCCTACGCCGAGGGCAAGCTGCGGGCGGCGGCCGATGCCGGCGGGATCGGGTCGAGCATCGGCCGGGTGCTGCACCCCTCGCCAGCATCGCCGGCCGCCAACCGGGGCTGGGCCGAGGCGGCCGAGCGACAGCTGCGGGCCCAGGGGGTGTGGTGAGCCGGGTCCCGTCATGCCGTAGCCCGCGATGTCGTAGTTTCGAGGATCCCAAAATCGGACATAATGCCCCCGTCAGCGCGAGCTTCCCCCCGGCGACCGTTGACGATCCCCCCGACCAACCGATCGCTTCCTTCTCCCCCCGAGGAAGAGTTCCCCCCGAAACCCGTCCCCGGAAGCCGGTGTCCCCCGCCGGCCTCCGGGGATTTCGGTTTCCGGGGGGAAGGGCTCCGTCACTCGTCCTTCTTCCGGAAGGGCGCGAAGAGTTCCATCGGGATCGGCAGGAAGGTGGTGGTGTTCTGCTCGTTGGAGATCTCGCGCATCGTCTGAAGGAAACGCAGCTGCAGGGCGATCGGCTGGGTCGAGATGATGGCGGCGGCCGCGGCGAGCTTCTCGGCGGCCTGGAACTCGCCCTGGGCGTTGATGACCTTGGCGCGCCGCTCGCGTTCGCTCTCGGCCTGCTTGGCCATCGCCCGCTTCATCGCGTCGGGGAGCACCACGTCCTTGACCTCGACCGCGGTGACCTTGACGCCCCACGGCTCGGTCTGGCGGTCGATGATCTCCTGCAGGTCGGAGTTGATCTTCTCGCGATTGGAAAGCAGCTCGTCGAGTTCCTCCTTGCCGATCACGCTGCGCAGCGTGGTCTGGGCGATCAGCGAGGTCGCCTTGAGGAAGTTCTCGACCTTCACCACGGCGTCCTCGGGGTCGATGACCCGGAAGTAGACGACCGCCGAGACGGTGACCGGCACGTTGTCGTGGGTCATCACCAGCTGGTCGGGGACGTCGATGGTGACCACCCGCAGGTCCATCCGCACCATGCGGTCGACGAAGGGGATCAGCAGCACCAGGCCGGGTCCCTTGGCGCGCAGGAGCTTGCCGAGGCGGAACACCACCCCGCGCTCGTACTCGCGGAGGATCCGCACCGCCGCGGGAAGCACGACGACGACCAGCAGGACGAGCGGCAGCAGCCACGACAGGAATTGGGCGGTTTGGTCGGGAAGGGGCATGTCAGGAGGGGTTCGGTTTGACGTGGAGACGAAGGCCGTCGACGGCGGTGACCTCGACCGTGGTGCCGGTTTCGACCGGAACCTCGCTGGTTGCCTGCCAGTACTCGCCGTCGAGCATCACCATCCCGCCCTGGTCGTCGATGCGGGTGAGCGCCGCGGCGGTGTGGCCGAGCATCGCCTGGCTTCCGGTGCGGGTGGGGAGCAACTGGGCCCGCAGGCCGGCGCCGACCACCCACACGAAGAAGGCGACGGTGCAGAGGGTGGCCGGCAGGAGCACCGTCCACGGAAGGTGGATCCCCTGCGCCTTGTCGAAGAGCATGAAGCCGCCGAGCAGGAAGGCAGCGGTGGCGCCGACGCCGAGGGCGCCATAGGTGGGGGTGAGGAGCTCGGCGACGAACAGGCCCACGGCGAGCAGCAGCAGGACGACGCCGGCGATTGTCACCGGCAGCACCGCTCCCATGTAGAGGGCCAGCACCAGGGCCAGCACGCCGACCACGCCGGGAATGATGGCGCCCGGGTTGCTGAGCTCGCCGACGATGCCGTAGATCGCCACCAGCATCAGCAGAAACATCACCTCGGGGCGCCAGATGACCTGGAAGGCCCGCTCGCGGGCATTCATCGGGATCGCAACAAGCTCGGCCCCGGCCGTCGCCAGCGCCGGGCGACCGGGGGGCGCGTGGCCGTCGAGCTGGCGCAGCAGCTCCTCCAGGTCGCCGGCGAGGAACTCGACGACGTGCTGCTCGAGCGCCTCGGCGGCGGTGATGCTGGCGCTTTCCCGCACCGCCTCGGCCGCCCACTCGACGTTGCGGTTCCGTTTCCGGGCGATCGCCTCGATGTAGCTGGCGGCGTAGTTCTCGAGCTTCTCGTTCATCACCTCGCCGGGATCGCCGCCGCCGAGCGCCACCGGGTGGGCGGCGCCGATGCTGGTGCCGGGGGCCATCGCCGCCACGTCGGCCGCCAGCGTGATGAAGCACCCGGCGCTGGTGGCGGTGGAGCCGGCCGGCCCGACGTAGACGACCACCGGGCGGGGCGAGGCGTAGATCGACTGCACGATCTCCTTGGTCGAGTCGAGCAGGCCGCCGGGGGTGTCGAGTCGCACGATCAGGCACTCCGCCCCGCGCGCCTCGGCCTCGTCGATGCCGCGCTGCAGGTACTCCGCGGTGGCCGGGCCGATCGCCCCGTCGACCTCGACCACGGCGACCGTTCGGCCGGGGCAGGGGGTCAGCGGCATCAGCACCCAGGCCAGCACCGGAAGCCACAGCTTCATGGTCGACGTTAGACGCGGATTCCGCGCGGGGCAACCGGAGCTCGCGCGAGGCGGGCAGCCGCGGCCACCCGTCATGCCGTAGCCCGCGATGTCGGTATTTCGGGGGTCCCAAAATCGGACATAATGCCCCTGTCAGCGCGAGCTTCCCCCCGGCGACCGCTGGCGATTCCCCCCAAGCGATCGCTTCCTTCTCCCCCCGAGGAAGAGTTCCCCCCGAAACCCGTCCCCGGAAGCCGGTGTCCCCCGCCGGCCTCCGGGGACTTTCGGTTTCCGGGGGGAGGTGCGGTGCCGTCACGCCGCCGGGGGCCGCGGCGGGCGACGACTCAGCGGAGCAGATTCCAGGCGGTGACCAGCGCCTTGAGGCCGGCCATCTCGATCGACGGGTCGATGCCGCAACCCCACAGGATACGGCCGTCGTCGTGCTGGAGCTGGACGTAGGCGGCCGCGGTGGCGTCGGACCCGCCGCGGACGGCATGGGAGCGGTAGTCGGTGACCTTGATGTCCTTCAGCCCGGCGTTCTCCAGGGCGTGGACGAAGGCATTGATCGGTCCGTTGCCGAGTCCCTCGATCCGGCGCTCCCGGCCCTCGAGGAGGATCCGGGCGACGCAGTCGACGCGGCCCTTCTCGCTGGTGTGGTGGACCAGCTCGTAGTCGGTCAGATGGAGGTGGGTCTCGACGTTGGCGAAGAGCTCGTAGAAGGCGTCGCGGATCTCGTCGACGGTCAGCTCCCGGCCGCGCTGGTCGGCGAGGTCGTAGATCGTCTTGCCGACCTGCGGGTGCATCGTCTTCGGCAGGTCGAGGCCGTGCTCGCGGTCGAGCACGTAGGCGACGCCGCCCTTCCCGGACTGGGAATTGATTCGGATGATCGCCTCGTAGGAGCGGCCGATGTCCTGCGGGTCGATCGTCAGGTAGGGCACGGCCCAGGGCAGCGACGGGGCACCGGGGGCATCGAGGGACCGGGTTTCCCGTTCGCGGAGGTCGAGGCCCTTCTTGATCGCGTCCTGGTGCGAGCCGGAGAAGGCGGTGAAGACGAGCTCGCCGGCGTAGGGCTGGCGCTCGGGCACCGACATCCGGGTGACCCGCTCGTAGACGGCGCGGATCGACGGCAGGTCGGAAAAGTCGAGCCCGGTCGGGATGCCGTGGCTGTTCATGTTCAGCGCCACGTTGACGATGTCGAGGTTGCCGGTGCGCTCGCCGTTGCCGAACAGGGTGCCCTCGACGCGGTCGGCGCCGGCCATCAGGCCGAGCTCGGTGGCGGCGGTGCCGGTGCCGCGGTCGTTGTGGGTGTGCAGCGAGACGAGCAGCGAGTCGCGGCGCTTCAGGTGGCGGCACATCCACTCGATCTGGTCGGCGTGGACGTTGGGCGTGGTCCACTGGACGGTGTCCGGCAGGTTGACGATCATCTTCCGCTCGGGCGTCGGCTGCCACACGTCGATCACGGCGTTGCAGCATTCCGCGGAGAACTCGAGCTCGGTGTCGGAGAACGACTCCGGCGAGTACTGCAGCACGACCTCGGTGTCGGGGACGCTGGGGACGAGCTCCTTGACCAGCCGCGCGCCGGCCACCGCGAGGTCGCGGATCTGTTCGCGGCTGGCACCGTTGAAGGTGACCCGACGCTGCAGCGGCGAGGTCGAGTTGTAGATGTGGACGATCGCCCGGCGGGCGCCGGCGATGGCCTCGAAGGACCGGCGGATCAGGTGCTCGCGGGTCTGGACGAGGACCTGGATGGTGACGTCGTCCGGGATCCGGCCCTCCTCGATCAGTCGCCGGCAGAAGTTGAACTCGGTGTCGGCGGCGGAGGGGAAGCCGATCTCGATCTGCTTGAAGCCGATCCGGCACAGCAGGTCGAAGAACTCGAGCTTCTCCTCCACCGACATCGGCTGGGGGAGCGCCTGGTTGCCGTCGCGGAGGTCGACGGAGCACCAGGTCGGGGCGTGGTCGATGACTTGGTCGGGCCAGGTGCGGTCGGGCAGGTGAACCGGCGGGAAGGGCCGGTACTTGGCGATGGCGGATGGGTTCATGGAAGTGCCGAGTGAGCAGTGATCAATGATCAGTGGAAAGGCAGGGGTGCCGCGGAGCAAGCGGCGGCCGGGGAAACGGCGGTAGGAAAGGGCAAGACTCAGCGGGAGGCCAGCCCTAGAAGGAGGGCGGCGAGATCAAGGCGACCGCGGAGGATGAGGATCATCTGCGGGCGAAGCTGGACCTGTGCGGGCGGCGTGTCGAGGCGGAAAAGGGAAGCCGTCTCCCCCGCCCGCCCGGGGGTGGAGGCGGTGTTCCGAACCCGTCCTCCCCAAGCGGCGCGCGAGCTGCCACAAGGGGGCATGCGCGAGCTGCTGCTCAACGAGGAGATCCACCAGCGGGTGATCGAGGACCTGGTGCCGGAGGCGCGGAGGTTCGTGTGGATCGTGACCGCCGACATCAAGGACCTGCACGTGGTCCGCGGCCGGCGCTCGCTGCCCTTCCTCGCGGTGCTGGCCGACCTCGTGGAGCGCGGGGTGGCGGTGCGACTGATCCACGCCAAGGAGCCGGGACCCCGCTTCCGGGAGGACTTCGACCGCTACCCGGTGCTGGTCGAGAGCGACCTCTTCGAACGCGCCCTCTGCCCGCGCGTCCATACCAAGGCGGTGATCGTCGACGGCCGCCGGGCCTTCGTCGGCTCGCCCAACCTGACCGGCGCCGGAATGGGCGCCAAGCATCCGGACCGGCGCAACTTCGAGGCGGGCTTCCTCAGCGACGAGCGGCCCGACCTCGAGCGGCTGATGGGCTGGGTGGACGCGCTGTTTCTCGGCGACTATTGTGGGCCCTGCCGCTTGCGGGACCGGTGCCCGGATCCCCTCGACCACGACTGAAGCCTTCCCCCCGGGCGCGCGGAGTTTCGATTTGCGATTCCAAATGCGTTTGCCTACCAGTTTCGGCCCCTTGCTTCCTCACCCTGACTCATGAGCCGTCGTCACCTTCCCGCCCGGTCCCTTCCGTTCGTGCTTGCGTGGCTGCTCGGGGCGCCGGCGGCATGGGGCGTCTCGGGGACCGACGGGCCGGAGGCGATCGGCCCCTACCTGAACGGGATCTTCCCGAGTTCCGCGCCGTCGAGCAGCGGCGAGTGGGCGGTCGAGGAGATCTACCAGGGCATCCAGATCAACCTGCCGATGCAGCTGACGCCGTATCCGGGGAGTGACCGGCTGCTCTGCGTGGCCAAGGAGGGGCGGATCTTCACCTTCCAGGACGACCCGGCGGCGACGAGCACGGCCTTGTTCCTCGATCTCTCGGCGCAGACCTTCACCAGCAGCGACTCGGGCCTGACCTGGCTGGTCTTCCACCCCGAGTTCGGCCAGGGCGGCTCGCCGAACCGCGGCCACGTTTACGTGACCTACAAGTGGGCCCCGTCCTCGGGGGGCAACGGGTCGGAGGCCTACTGGCGCCTCTCGCGCTTCACGGTCCCGGACGGCACGATCGCCGCCGACCCCGCGAGCGAGCAGATCCTGATCCAGCAGTACGACCGCCAGCAGTGGCACGACAGCGGCTGCATGATGTTCGGTCCCGACGGTTACCTCTACGTGGCGGTCGGCGACGAGGGCGGGGCCAACGACGCCTACGACGACGGGCAGAAGCTCGACGAGCGGCTGTTCTCGGGAATCCTCCGCATCGACGTCGACCAGGGGCCGGGCAGCCATCCGATCCGTCGCCAGCCGCAGCAGCTGCCGATGCCGCCGGGCTGGCCGGACAGCTTCACCGCGAACTACTCGATCCCCGACGACAACCCCTTCGTCGATCCCGGCGGCGGGTGGCTCGAGGAGTTCTACGCGATCGGCCTGCGGCAGCCGTACCGCTTTTCCCATGACCCGGTGAGCGGCCGCACCTGGATCGGCGAGAGCGGCCAGGACACCGAGGAGGAGCTCGACCTCCTCGAGCCCGGGGCCAACTACGGCTGGCCCTTCCGCGAGGGCGTCGTGACCGGACCCAAGGCGCCGCCGGCGACGGTGCACGGCAGCCTGACCGAGCCGGTGTGGAGCGTGAACCACGCCAACGGTCCGGACGGCTGCATGGTCGGCGGCTTCGTCTACCGCGGCAGCGAGCATCCCCCGCTGGTCGGGCGGTTCCTGGCGGTCGACAACGTCAGCGGGCGGATCCGGGCCTTCGACTTCGACGGGAGTGCCGCCACCGGGGAGATCCTCACCAGCATGCCCAGCGGCAGCGTCTACAGCGGGACCTCGACGATCGGCCGCGACCACGCCGGCGAGCCGGTCTTCGTCAAGATCAACGGCACCGGGTCCCGCGGTGCCTTCTACCGGCTGACGGTGTCCGAGCCGCCGGTGGCGCAGCCGCTGTGGTTCCGCTTCGAGGACCAGCAGGGCGGGTCCGGCTACGTCGCCGACAACCCCGGCCACGCGACCGGGGACGCGATCGCCGATGGCACGCCGCTGCTGGCCTACGACACGGGTGCGGTCAGCAGCAACGTCGTGTTCGCCGCTTCCAACGGGCTGCTGCCGGCCGGGGAGGGCAGCAACGGCGCCGGGATCCATCTCGAGTTCGGCGACGGCGACGGCTACCCCGGCAACGACGACGGCGACCTCTACCTGGCCGGGGAATACGGGCGGCTCGACGACTTCACCATCGAGCTGAGCTTCCGGCCGGGTGCCGGTTCGCTGTCCGGCGGCTACCGCTGCTACTACGGTCTCGACGGCACCACGGGCAGCGCGCCGACCGACGGCGAGTACGGGCCGCCGCTGCAGCCGTTCCGGCTGATGCGCTGGGGGCGCGACGACGCCGGGGCGACCTCGATCCCGCTGGAGGACGGCGACCTGTTTCTGAACGTGCGGACGCTCGACCCGTCCACCGACACGTGGACCTCGGTGCCGCTCGAGGTACTGGACGACTCGGAGTTCCTCGAGGGGGAGTGGTATCACCTGGCGATCGTCGGCGACGCCGCGGCCGGGACCGTGACGGTGTGGCGCTTCGACGGCTCGACCTATCAGCCGCTCGGCCAGGCGGCCGGCTACGTGGGCAACCTGCAGCCGGGAATCTGGAGCGTCGGCCGAGGTGCCTACGGCGGAAATCCCGCCGACTGGGTGGGCCGCGCCGACTTCGACGAGGTCCGGATGGTGCCGGAGGCCCTCGATCCGGCGGAGTTCCTCTACGCGGCATCGCCCTGGGAGCCGCGCTTCGCGACCACCGACCCGCCACCGCTGCTGTCGCAGACCGGGGCCTTCGATGAGCTGGCATCGCTGAGCCCGGCGCAGGGCGTCTTTCCCTACACCGTCAACGCCCCGCTGTGGTCGGATGCGGCACGCAAGCGTCGCTGGATCGCCCTGCCCAACGACGGCCTGCACGACACCCCGGAGGAGCAGATCGGCTTCCATCCCGACCATGGCTGGGAGTTCCCGGCCGGCACGGTGATGATCAAGCACTTCGAGCTTCCGGTGGACGAGACCGACCCGTCTCGGGTCCGCCGCCTCGAGACCCGCTTCCTGGTCTTCACCGCCGCCGGCGAGCCCTACGGCGTGACCTACCGTTGGCGGCCGGACGGCAGCGACGCCGAGTTGCTGGCGGACGGGGCGAGCGATCCGGTCACGATCGAGGAGGCCGACGGCGGCTCGCGGGTGCAGCCGTGGGACTACCCGAGCCGCAGCGACTGCATGATCTGCCACAACCGCAACGCCGGTCACTCGCTGGGGGTGAACACCCACCAGCTCAACGGCGACCTGGTCTACCCGCGCACCGGTCGCACCGCCAACCAGCTGGAGACGCTGGCCGCGATGGGCTGGTTCGACGGCGGCTACCGGCCCGAGCACCTGCCGTGGTTCCTGAAAAGCCACGGGCTGGACGAGTCCGGCGTGGACCCGGGGACGCGGGTCCGCTCCTACCTCGACTCGAACTGCGCCCAGTGCCACCGCCCCGGCGGGGTGCGGGCGCGCTTCGATGCCCGCTTCACCACGCCGCTGGCCGAGCAGGGACTGATCCGGGGAGCACTCGAGGCGAACTACTTCACGCCGGAAGACCGGGTGGTCGTTCCCGGCGACGTCGCAAGCTCGATCCTCCACACCAGGATGGCGGCGCTCGACAGCCTGCAGATGCCGCCGTTGGCGAAGCACCTGGTCGACCCCGACGGACTCGCGGTGCTCGAGGAGTGGATCCTCGCGTTGCCGGAGGCGCCGGTCGTCGAGTTGGCGGCCCCGCCCTCGGCGACCGGCGAGTTCGAGGTGGCGGTCGCCTTCTCCGAATCGGTGAGCGGACTCAGCGCCGGCGACTTCCGGATCCACGGCGGCACCGCGGCGGCGCTGAGCGGCAGCGGCGCCAGCTACAGCCTGACGGTGGTGCCGTCCGGTCCCGGCGTCGTCGACCTGAGCCTGCCGGAGGGGAGCGCCGAGGATCCCGATGGCCAGGGCAACTTCGCCTCCGCCCGGGTGGTGGTGCCGGTGGCCGAGGGAGGACTGGGGACCTGGCTGAAGCTGGACGACGGCGCGGGAACCACCGCCTTCGACAGCGCCAGCGGGGGAAACCCGGGCACCCTGCTCGGCATGGAGTCCGGGGACTGGATCGAGGGCCGCTTCGGCGGCGCCCTGCGCTTTGACACCAGCGACGAGCGCCTGACGCTGGCGAACCTGGCGACCGGGGACTTCACCGTCTCGTTCTGGATGCGGACCACGCAGCTGTTTCCCCAGACCGGGATCGTGGCCCAGGGGTCGCGGATCTTCAGCGCGGACATCGGCGGGGCGGCCAACGACTGGGTGATCGGCGGAACCCGCAGCGCCGCCGGCGTGCACCGGATCAGCTTCCACACCGGCCACGCCGACGGCTCGCCCAACGCCTTCGTCTACGGCGCCACGGCGGTGAACACCGGCGAGTGGGTCCACGTGGCGGCGACGCGGGACCGCTCGACCGGCGAGATGGCGCTCTACGTGAACGGGGTGCTCGACGCCACAGCGGCGGGAAGCAGCGACCTGCTCGACGCCAACCCCCAGCTGAGCATCGGCGGCAGCCCGTCCGGCGCGGCGGAGAGCTATGCCGGCGACCTCGACCAGATCCGGATCCACGAGCGGGTCCTCGCGCCGGCGGAGATCGTCGCGCTGATGAACGAGACCGGCGACGCCCCGGACTTCGGCGACTGGCTGGCGCTCCGGCTTCCCGGGTTGGGCCACCTGCACGCCCCCGAACTGGACATCGAGGGCGACGGCCGCAGCAACTTCGGCGAGTATGCCTTCGGCGGCGATCCGCTGGTGGCCGACCGCAGCCCGATGCGGG
>Ga0207814_100879_pt1 | contig 12222 bp, 11 predicted proteins | sample TtaePargueraPR_7_FD_187755 | JGI IMG/M metagenome (GOLD analysis project Ga0207814, IMG submission 187755) | Aerobic enrichment media microbial communities from Bioluminiscent Bay, La Parguera, Puerto Rico - Tt and P1 (2) (SPAdes) | ecosystem: Environmental > Aquatic > Marine > Unclassified ... | reverse complement strand
ATGGCATTCGTGCGCTCGCCCGATAACATTTCCATCGAACTGCTGCAGAAGGGCGAGTCGCTGCCGGCGCAGGAACCCTGGGCGTCGATGCCGAATACCGGTAAATGGTGAAAACCGGATATAGGTGGAGAGCCCGGTTGCAGGCCGGGCAAATCCCTTCTATATCCGTGCCGGCGCTGCTCCCTTCGTCTATCGGTTAGGACGCCAGATTTTCAATCTGGAAAGAGGGGTTCGATTCCCCTAGGGAGCGCCACCGCCCGTCATCAGGGCGAAAATCCTTACCTCATTATAAAGTCGTGTCCGGGCAACGGTTGAACATGCCAACCGTCTGCGGCTAAGTCTGCCTTTCTTGAGGAAAGGCGAGGATTATGGCCAGAACACCCAGGGCTAAGACTGCGAAGCCGGCGCCGAACAAGCGCGCCGCGGGGAAACTGACGGCGGGCAAGTCGGCCACCGGTAAAACGACGGCCGCGAAACCGGCCGCCCGGAAAACGGCGACGGCAAAGAAACCCGCAGCCAAGACGGCGGCGGTGAAATCGAAAACCCCTGCAAAATCGAAGACTCCAGCCAAGGCAGAGGCCCCGGGCAAGGCACGGACAGCGGCGAAGACCACGGCGAAGCCGGCCACCACCGGGAAGGCTGCCGCCCGGAAGATCGCCACGCGCAAACCCTCGGCCAGGAAGCCGGCCGCGAAGAAATCCCGCGCCCGGACCTATGCCGCCGCAGACCCGGCGTTCGCTGCCGGTCTCGACGTGCGGCACGCCATGTGGGGGTCCGGCGGCGGCGAGGACCAGATCAACGCGGCCAGCGATTTCGTACTGCCGATGCAGGAAGTCGTCACGAAGTACTGCTTCGGCGAGACCTGGACGCGGGACGGCCTGTCGCGCCGCGACCGCAGCCTCGTCACCCTCGGCATCCTGGTCGCGCAGGCACGGCCGCATGAACTGCAGGTCCATGTCCGCGGCGCACTCGCCAACGGCGTCACCAAGGAAGAGATCGGCGAGGTCCTGCGCCACGCCATGGTCTATTGCGGCATTCCGCGCGGCGTCGAGGCCTTCCGGTCGGCCGCCGAGGTTCTCAAGGAGCTCGGTCTGGACTGATGAGCGAAGCAAGCAAAGTCGGGTTCATCGGCATCGGCAACATGGGCTGGCCGATGGCGGCCAACCTCGTCAAGGCCGGGTTCGCAGTCACGGTCCATGACCTCAATCCGGAACAGGCCCGCAAGTTCGCCGCAGAGCATGACGCGACCGCGGCGGCATCTCTGGCCGATCTCGGCGGCTGCGACGTGGTCGTCACGATGCTGCCGACGAGCAAGGAAGTCCGCGAGGTCCTGCTGGACTCCGAAGGTGGCGGCGTCGCGGCGCATCTCGGTGCCGGCGCCATCGCCATCGACATGAGTTCGGCCTCGCCGGTCGCCACCCGGGAAATCGGCGCCGACCTCGCCGGCCACGGCGTGAAGTTCGTCGACGCGCCGGTGTCCGGCGGCGTCACGCGGGCCGCCGACGGCTCGCTGACGATCATGATCGGCGGCGATCCGGACGCCGTGGCGGCGTCGCGTCCTGTCCTGGAGGCGATGGGCGGGAAACTGTTCGAGGTCGGCTCGCTCGGCTGCGGCCACGCCATGAAGGCGCTCAACAACTACCTGGCCGCGACCTCCTTCGCCGCGACGTCGGAAGCGGTCCTGATCGGCGAGCGCTTCGGCCTCGACCCGAGCGTCATGGCCGACATCTTCAACGTCTCGACCGGCAAGACCTTCTGCTCGGAGAACCTGCTCAAGCAGGAAATACTGAGCGGGCGGTTCGGCTCCGGCTTCGCCGCCGGCCTGCTGGCCAAGGACGTGAAGATCGCCTCCGATCTCGGCGAGGACATCGGTATCGACGCGCCGGTCAGCCGGCTCGTGCGCGACCGCTGGGCGGAAGCGCGCGACGGTCTCGGCGGCGACGCCGACCACACCCGGGCGGGCACCTACTGGGCGTCGAAGGCCGTCCGCGAACAGGACTAGAGATCGATCCGGCGCCCCTCGGCGTCGGACCGGTAAACCGCCGCCTCGATCTCGAGGTTTCGCAGATAGTCGTCGGCCGTGTTCATGACCGGCCTGCCGGTCCGGAGATGGTCGACGACATGGCGCTGCAGGCGCCAGACGCAATCGCCGCCGAAGCCGCGATCCTCCCAGTCGAAGGCTAGCGGGGTCCAGTCGTTCCCGCCGAACGGACGAAACGACAGGTCGCCGTCGCCATTCAGTGCGATCGTTCCGGCAGCCCCCTCGACCGTCATCTCGCCCATCGTAAGTCGGCGGTTGCCGGCACAATGATCCGACAGGCGGTTGCCGTCGAAGATGGCGCGGGCGCCATTCCGAAAACCGAACAGAATGAAACCGGCGTCTTCACCGGCTATGACCGGGTTGAGGCGCGACAGCCGGGCCGTCACCTCGGCGACCTCACCGAGCAGAAAGCGGAAGACGTCGATCCAGTGGATCGCCGTTTCGTGCACGAGGAACCGCGGCATTTTCTGGAAGTACGGCTGGCGGGCGAGATAGGCGTCCGCCCCCTGCCCGTCGCCCGGGCGCAGCCGGAATGTCGCCTGGTACGGCTCACCGATCCGGCCGGCCTCGATCTCGCGGCGGATCGCGTCGTACCAGGGCTGGAAGCGGAAGTTCTCGTGAACGATCACCGTCGCGTCATGCCGCGCGGCGATGGCGACGGCCTGCCGCGCGGATTCAAGGTCCGGGCAGAACGGCTTCTGGCAGATTGCCGGAATGCCACGTTCGGCCGCGGCCGAGACGAAGGCCAGATGGGAGTCCGGCGGTGTGACGATGTCGACGAGGTCCGGCCGGACCGTGTCGAGCATCGCGTCGAAGTCGTCGAAGACCCTGGCAACGCCAAGTTCTCGCGCGACAGCCTCGGCGGCGGCGCGGGACCGGTCGCACACGGCGACCAGCTCGACCTCCCCGATGCGCGCCCAGGCGTCGTGGTGGAACCGAGAGAAATACCCGGCACCAACCGTCGCGACGCGCAGCCGTGAGGGCACCGGGCGCCCTCAGGCTGCTGCGACGGCGCTCATGCGCGACATGACGGCCTCTGTCACCTCGCGCACGCCGCAGCGTCCGCCGATCTCCCAGGTCCGCAATCCATTGGCGAAGGCATCGTCGACCGCGGCGCGGATCAGCGCGCCGGCTTCGGCTGCCCGCGGCTCGTCGTGCCGTTCGGCCAGCCATTCGAGCATCATGGCGCCGGACAGGAACATGGCGGTCGGGTTGGCCCGGCCCTTCCCGGCGATATCCGGTGCGGTTCCGTGGCAGGGCTGGAATACGGCGTGGTCGTCGCCGATGTCGGCGGACGGTGCAAAGCCCATGCCGCCGATCAGGCCGGCGCCGAGATCGGACAGGATGTCGCCGAACATGTTCTCGGTGACCATGACGTCGAAGCGCCAGGGCCGTCCGACGAACTCCAGCGTTACCGCGTCGACGTAGACGTGGTCGACGGTCAGATCGGGATGACGGGCGGCGCGCTCGTCGAACACCTTTCTGAAGAAGGCATAGGACGCAAAGACGTTGGCCTTGTCCACGCAGGTGACATGTCCCTTTCCGCCGTGCGCCCGGCGCGTCTCGGCGATCTTCATCGCCGCGTCGGCGACACGCTCCGTGCCTTTGCGGGTGATCAGCAGCCGGTCCTCGGATTCGCGGTCCTCGGTGATCGATCCGTTGCGATGGGAGACGAACAGGCCTTCGGTGGATTCGCGGATGATGACGAAGTCGATGTCGGCGCCGCGCGGATCGGCCAGCGGGATCGGAACGCCGGGAATCGCGCGGATCGGCCGGACACCCGCATAGAGGTCGAGAATCGCGCGCAGTTCGATCTGCGGCGCGATCTCGGTGCCGTCCGGATAGCGGATTTCCGGCAGGCCGGCGGCGGCAAGCAGAACCGCATCGGCCGCGCGCGCCGATTCGACCGAACTGTCCGGCAGGGCGGTGCCGCGTTCGACATAGGCGCCTGCGCCTGCTGGAAGCTGCTCGTAGGACAGGCGGAACCCGCCGACGCGGCCGATCGCCTCGTCGACCACCGCGATGCAGGGATCGGTGATCTCAAGTCCTATCCCGTCGCCTGGAAATACCGCGATCCGGAATTCATTCGATGTCGCCATTGCAACGTGCTTTCAACGGTTCGGGCCGGCCCCGTTTTCCCGGCCGGCACTGTGGCTTCACTAATTGAGACATTAAGCAATGCCTGATAGTTGACCCGCTCGGGAAGGTGCCGTCCCATCGCGTTCCGGAGGATGAAAACCGAGCGCCTTCCGGCCCGCCCCGTCCTCGCCGTCCCGAGGGTCATGTCATATCCTGGCGGCAACACCCTTGCGCCACCCGGCACAACGTATGCATTAAAGTATACACCACGCCCGGCAATGGCAATCTTGGAAACGGGCATATGCCCGGGAATAACAGGAGCGGAACGTCCATGCTGATCGGTGCCGTAGCTGACGACCTGACCGGAGCGACCGATCTCGCGCTGATGCTGACGGCGAACGGTATGCGTACGATCCAGGTGATGGGCGTGCCGGAGGACCCGGCCGTGCTGTCGGGATACGACGCCGTCGTGATCGCGCTGAAGTCGCGCAGCAATCCCGCCGCCGAGGCCGTCGAGATGTCCGTGGAAAGCGCCCGTGCGCTGCGCGACGCCGGTTGCCGGCAGCTGATCTTCAAATACTGCTCGACCTTCGATTCGACCGATGACGGCAATATCGGCCCAGTCGCAGAGGCGCTGATGGAGTTGACGGGATCGGAGCTGACGATCGCTTGCCCGGCCTTTCCCACCAACGGCCGCACCATCTATATGGGCAACCTGTTCGTCGGCGAGGTGCCGCTGGCCGAAAGCCCGATGCGCGACCACCCGCTGAACCCGATGCGCGATTCCAATCTCGTCCGGGTCCTGCAGCGTCAGACCGGCCTCAAGGTCGGCCTGGTCCCCTTTCCCGTTGTCGAGCGCGGGCGGGCGGCCGTCCGCGAGGCCTTCGATGCAGCGCGCGGGCGCGGCCAACGGATCCTGATCGTCGATGCGATCACCGACGCGAACCTGCGAGAAATCGGTGCAGCGGCCAGCGATCTTGCGCTGATCACCGGCGGATCCGGGATCGCGATCGGGCTTCCCGACAATTTCGCGGCCTCCGGTGAATTCACGCCGGCCGATCCGCCCGAAACGATGCGCGCGGCGCCCGGACGCGCGGCGATCCTTGCCGGCAGCTGCTCGCAGGCCACGCGCGGTCAGGTCGCCGCCGCGGTCAATGCCGGCATCCCGGCTCTTCGCGTCGACCCGAAAGCCCTGCACGGGGCAAGCCAGACGCCTGCTCGAATGCTGGAGTGGGCGCTCGCACAGGACGCCGGCGGACCGCTCATGATCTATTCCAGCGACGAGCCCGACGCCGTCGGCGCCGTGCAGGCCGAACTCGGACGCGAGGCAGCCGGTCATCTTGTCGAGGCCGCGCTGGCCGAGGTCGCAAGGGGCCTGGTGTCCGCGGGCTTCACACGGCTGATCGTCGCCGGCGGCGAAACATCGGGCGCCGTCGTCGGCGGGCTCGGGGTCACGGCGCTCGAAATCGGCCCGGAAATCGATCCCGGCGTTCCGTGGACGCGCGCGGTCGGCAGCGGGACGGGAGATCTGGTGCTGGCACTGAAATCCGGCAATTTCGGCGCCGAAGACTTCTTCCTCAAGGCGTGGGACATGCTGACTTGAATACCGGACCAACCTGCTCTTTGCCATTCATAATTCAATTGAATTGCATCGCGTAATGCAGGGCACTGAAAAGTAATACGGATTTTAAATTCCCTTAAGGCAGGTGAAGCGACATGGCCAATAAAATCGATCTGGACGGCAAGGTGGCCGTGGTGACCGGCGGCAGGCAGGGGATCGGGCGGGCCGTCGCCGAACGCTTCGTCGCCTCGGGCGCCAGGGTGGTGATCTGGGACCGTGAAGGCGTCGAAGCCGCGCGGACCGCAGAGGAAATCGGCCCTCAGGCACGCGCCCGCGATGTCGAGATCACCGACCTGAGCGCCGTCGAGGCCGCCCGCGACGACGTGGTGGCGACGGAAGGGCGCATCGACATCCTGGTCAACAACGCCGGGATCGCCGGGCCGAACGCCCTGACCCACGAATACCCGGTCGAGGACTGGAACCGCATCATCGCCATCAACCTGACCGGCACCTTTCATTGCTGCCGGGCGGTCGTGCCGGTGATGATCAGAAACAGTTACGGCCGCATCGTCAACATCGCCTCGGTCGCCGGCAAGGAAGGCAATCCGAACGCTTCGGCCTACTCCGCCTCGAAGGCCGGCGTGATCGCGCTGACCAAGTCACTCGGCAAGGAACTGGCCGAATACGATATTTCCGTGAACTGCCTGACGCCGGCGGCCGCCCGGACGCCGATCTTCGACCAGATGTCGGAGGAGCACATCGGCTACATGCTGTCGAAGATCCCGCGCCAGCGGTTCGTGGCGGTAGAAGAAGTCGCCGCTCTCGTCGCCTTCGCAGCGTCCGAGGACTGCTCCTTCACCACGGGATCGACCTTCGACATATCGGGCGGCCGGGCGACCTACTGACGGGCTTTCGCCCGGGCGTCGCAACCAGCCCTGATCTCATCTACGGCGTCGGCCAGACGATGCTCCAGATGAGATAGACGACGGCGATCGACCCCAGCATCGCCACCAGGAACTTCAGATGGAAGCAGACCTCGCGGGCCAGGCTCCATCCCGTGTTCGCGTGGATCGTGTCGAGCGAGGCGATCAACTGCTGCGCCTTGTCCGCCGCGGCATTGGGATCGTGCCGGACAAGCGCGGCGATCGCCGCCTTTTCCGCCCGCAGGGTCGCGAGAACCGAGCGGTTCTCCCACATCATGCAATAGTACTGCAGATAGTCCAGGACGATGCAGGCGATGCCGAAGCCGGCGGCGAACACGAGCGCAAGCCGGTGCTCGGCGATAAAGGCGCTCCGGTCGCCGGCAAGTACCAGCGTGTAGACGATCAAAGACAGGCCGATGCCGATCGCGCGCGCGTTCTGGCTGATCGTCGTGGAGGCGTATTTGATCTCCTCCCGAGCGGACGCGACGACCGTCTCGAGCGGCTTGGCCATGGCTACTTCAGGCCGATCTTCAGGTGCGATCCGACCTTGATATGCGTCCCGACATCGGGGATCGGCGTATCCAGAATGTCTTTGACAATGTCCGGAATACCCGAACCGTCGGAATTCCCGGAACCGCCGCTACCGGTATTCTCATCAGGTGCGTCGTTCATGGAAAGCTCCCGGACTGGTCCGATCCGAATGCTACTGAACAACTATAGCATTACGGATCGTGCCGATAAATGCCGCTGGGTCACGTCTTGTCGAGCGCCCCGTTCGCCTCGGCGATGACGTCGGCGAGCAACGGCACGTAGTCGTCGCCGCGGCCGATCCCCTCGGCGTAGGCAAAGGCATTCTTGGCGGCCGAGCCGACATGATTGGCGATCCCCGCCTCGTTGGCCATGGCGGCGAGATAGCGCAGGTCCTTGTGGGCGTTGCGAAGGGTGAACTTGTGCACCTCACGGTCGCCGGTCAGCGTGTATTCGATGAAGGTCTGGTAGAAGCCGCAGTCCATGCGGCTGCCGCGGATGACGCTGTCGAAGGTCTCGGGCGATATCCCGACCTTGCGGGCGATAGCCAACGCCTCGGCGTAGAGGGCGCCGTAGCCGAGCGACAGGAAGTTGTTGAGCAGCTTCATCTTGTGCCCGTCGCCGACCGGGCCGAGATGGACGGACTTGGCAGCCCAGGCCCGGATCACCGGTTCGATCGTCGCGTAGACCTCCGGGCTGGCGCCGACCATCGCCGACAGTTCGCCGGTCTCGGCCTGCGCCGGGGTCCCGCCAAGCGGCGCGTCGGCCATGGCGGCGCCCTTGGCCTCCAGTTCGGCGGCGAGCGCGATGGTGGAATCCGGGATCGCCGTGGACGTGTCGACGACGATCAGGCCGTCATGGGCGCCGGCCAGGATGCCGTCAGAACGGCGCATCAGATCCTCGATCTGCGGACTGCCGGTCACGCAGATAAACAGGATGTCCGAGTTCTCGGCGAGTTCCTTCGGGCTTGCCGCCTCCCTGGCGCCCCGCTTCAGCAGGTCTTCGACGGGCTCGCGGTTGCGGTGTCCCATGACGGTCAGCGGCCAGCCCTTCTCGACGATGTTCCTGGCCATGCCGTGGCCCATGTAGCCTACGCCGATAAACCCGATACGTTTATCGCCCATGACGTCCTCCTGTGTGTGACGGCCTTGCGGCCTCGTCCCCTCTCACGTCACGGCGGCCGCTTTCTGCGCCGGCCCGCCGGACCTTCGTCGTCAGTCGTAGTCGGGCGTCCACATCGTTTCGTCGATGCGGCGCTCCAGTTCATGCTCCGTCGTCTTGTCGGCGACGCCGTCCTCCTGGGCCTGCCGCGCCACGGCGGCAGCGATGTGGCGCGTAACCGAACGAATGTCCTTGAGCGACGGCAGCAGCGACGCCCTGGGATCCTTGAGCGCCGGCGACTTGTCGCGCAGCGCCTCCGCGGCGACCATGAACATGCCGTCCGTCACGCGGCGCGCACCCGCAGCCAGGATGCCGGTTCCCATCGCCGGGAAGATATAGCTGTTGTTGCACTGGGCGATGACGTGGGTCTTGCCCTGGTGCTCGACCGGGTCGAAGGGGCTGCCGGTGGCGATCACCGCTTTGCCGCCGGTCCACTCCAGAAGGTCCGCCGGCACCGCCTCGGCGCGCGAGGTCGGATTGGACAGCGGGAAGATCACTGGCTTGTCGGCATGGCGGGCCATTTCGCGGACGACTTCCTCGGTAAAGACGCCGCCCTGCCCGGTCACGCCAACCAGCACGGTCGGTTTGGCATTGCGGACCACGTCGAGCAGGCCGACCGGCTTCGACAGGTCGGCATCCCAGTCACGCAGGTTTTCCCGGCGCTGGGCATGCGGGGCATGGACCTCGTCGAGATCGCCGCGACCGTCGTGCAGCAGTCCGTCGATGTCGATCATGAAGAACCGCGCGTGCGCGTCTTCCTCGCTCAGGCCATGACGGACCATGGTGGCGACGAGCTGGTTGGTGATTCCGACGCCGGCCGACCCGGCGCCGAGCATGACGACGCGCTGGTCCTCGAGCTTGCCGCCGGCGGCGGCGATCGCCGCAAGGATCGTGCCCGTGGTGACGGCCGCCGTGCCCTGGATGTCGTCATTGAACGTGCACAGCTTGTCGCGGTACCTGCCGAGAATGCGCACGGCATCGGGAGACGCGAAGTCCTCCCATTGCAGCAGCACCTTCGGGAAGCGCTTCATCACGGCCTCGACAAAGGCCTCGACGAAGTCGTCGTAATCCTGCCCCTTGATGCGCTCGTGGCGCCAGCCGATGTAGCGGGGATCGTCGAGCCGTTCCTTGTTGTTGGTGCCGAGATCGAGCAGCATCGGTAGGGTGCGGGCGGGATGGATGCCGCCGCACAGCGAATACAGCGACAGCTTGCCGATCGGGATGCCCATGCCGCCGGCGCCCTGGTCGCCCAGCCCGAGGATCCGCTCGCCGTCGGTGACGACGATCACGTCGATGTCGCGGTCGATCTCGGCAAGGATGTCGTCGAGAATGTCGCGGTGCGGATAGGACAGGAACACGCCGCGGGCGCGCCGGTAGATGTGGCTGAACTGCTGGCAGGCCTCGCCGACCACCGGCGTATAAACGATCGGCATCATCTCCTCGACGTGATCGAGAAGCAGCCGGTAGAAGAGCGTCTCGTTCTCATCCTGGAGCTGGCGCAGGTAGATGTGCTTCTCCAGCGGCGTGTCCTTGACGCTGAAGGCGTCATAGGCGCGCTCGGCCTGCTCCTCGAGCGTATCGATGTGCGGCGGCAGGAGCCCGAGCAGGCCCCATTTGCGCCGCTCGGCTTCCGTGAACGCCGTGCCCCTGTTGAGCAGCGGGTCCTCGATGCGGTCGATGCCGTGCTTGGCGCTTGGGTCGGATTTTCTGGCTGTCATGTCTCGGCCTCGGGTTCCGCCTGACCGGCGCGGCAATGGGATTGGCGAACGGGCTCGACGAGCGTGACGGCTCAGTCGAAAACCTGTCCGTGCTCGAAGCGCTCGTCCTGACCGGCGGCTGCGGTCAAGGCCGCAACGTTGTCCTTGGTGAAGAAGCCGTCATAGCCGTGACAGCGCTCGACGTATTCGGTGATCAGGATCGAATACTGGGAGTGCTTGGAGAAAATCTGCTTGAGGTTCGGATCGTCGAGGCATTCGCCGACGACATGGGCGAGGAACGGCACGCCCTTGTCCATCAGCGTATGAACCACGTAGTCGACGTTCTTCTCGCCGCCGCGATGGTCTCCATCGACGACTTCGTAGGCCATGTGGTGCATCCGCCGGCCGTAGTTGCGCACGAAGTTCTCGGTGGGCATCGGCAGGTTCTCGAACGAATTGACGAAGGACGGCGTGTTGTTGGCGGTGAATACCTTGGCCGGCGACTTCTTGTCGTCGTCGACATTGCCGTTGCGGTTGACGTTGGTCGACGAATTCATCTCCTGGATGTTGTAGGCACCCCAGAAGTAGTAGTTCGACATGGTCAGGAACTCGAGGATCGCGTCCTCGCGTTCGCCCGACAGGATGCGGGTCGCCATGTGGTCAAGGCCGAGCACGAGCGGATCGATCTTGTGCGCCTTGGCGAATTCCTCGACTTCCTCCAGGCGGGCGACCATTTCGGGATCGAGCTTGAACGGTTGCCCGAGCTTCATCGCCTCGTGGTCGTCGATGTCGATCTGCGTGTAGCCGATCCGGTTGAAGGTGAAGTCCGAGGGAAACGTGAAGGCGATGCCGGAATCCGTGAGGAACGGGTTCTTGGTCTCGTGATGGTAGTTGAAGCGGATGTTGTGGGACTCGAGGATGTCGCGGGTCTTGCCGGTATCCTCGGTCGCGAAGATCTCGCCGACATAGCGGGCGTTCGGCTTCTTCGCCGAGAGCGGAAACAGGCGATTGTACATCGTCAGCTCGTCGACGTAATCGGCCGACAGCGGCTCCATGACGATCAGGCGCGGGTAGTCCGGCTTCGAGGTCATCACGTAGAGCCGGTGGGTGCGGTTGGTGAAGCCGGCGGTGAACCGGTAAGGCCCCATCAGATAGAGTTCGCTCAGATAGGCGAGCGCGTCGCCGGTCTCGATCTGCACGACCACCGCGCGCATGTTGCCGAGGAGATCCTCAAGCCCGCTCGACTTGCGGCGATCGTAGATCTTGCCCCGGTACTCCTCGAAGAAATCAGAGTTCTTCTTGTCGCCTCGCGGCTGGTAGGTCTGCGTGTCGATCGGCATTCGCGCCTCTCCCTGACTGGCTTGCCCGCGGCGCTCCCCTGCGCCTGCTTCCGACCGCCCTACAGCGGAGCGGTCAACACGCACGCACTTCTAAACGCTGAACGTTTCCCCTTTGTTGACCCTCGGGCAGTTTCCGCGGCTCAGCCGCGCGGGACCCTGAGACCGCTCAGGTTCTCGTAGGCCTTCACCACCTGGGAGTCGTCCTCTTTGCCATGACCGAGCCCGGAGGCGGCCAGGAACATCTGCTGGGCGGCGGCGGCGATCGGCAGCGCCGCCTTCAGATCGCGGCCGGCGTCGAGAACGATGCCGAGATCCTTGACGAAGATGTCGACGGCACTCGTCACCTCCGGATCGTCCTGCAGCATGCGCGGTCCGCGGTTCTCCAGCATCCAGCTGGTAGCAGCGCCTGCCTTGAGCACCTCCTGCGACAGTTTCGGATCGAGGCCGGCGCGGGCGGCGAGGCTCATCGCTTCGGCCGCGACGGCGATATGAGCGCCGCACAGGAGCTGGTTGACGGTCTTCATCATCGAACCGAGGCCAGGCTCACTTCCCATTCGCCAGACCGCCTTGCCAAGGATATCAAGAACCGGACCGGCCTTGTCGAACGCCGCGTCCGGACCCGACGCCATGATCGACAGGGCGCCCTGCTCCGCCCCGACGACACCGCCCGAGACCGGTGCATCGAGGAGCAGCACGTCTTGCGCGGCCAGACGCTCCGACAGCGCCCTGGCGCGGGCTGCCGGCTGAGTGCATGAGGCAACGACCACCGCGCCGGGTTTCAGTTCCGATGCGGCGCCACTCTCGCCGAACAGGACGGTTTCCGCCTGGTCGGCGTTGACGACCATCAGGATCAGGATATCGGCTTCGCGCGCCGCTTCGGCCGGACTGGCGG
>Ga0207814_100878_pt1 | contig 12228 bp, 6 predicted proteins | sample TtaePargueraPR_7_FD_187755 | JGI IMG/M metagenome (GOLD analysis project Ga0207814, IMG submission 187755) | Aerobic enrichment media microbial communities from Bioluminiscent Bay, La Parguera, Puerto Rico - Tt and P1 (2) (SPAdes) | ecosystem: Environmental > Aquatic > Marine > Unclassified ... | reverse complement strand
CCGGTCAACACGGTGGTCGACGGGGGAACCTACGACGCGACCCTCACCGTGACCGACATCTCCACGAGCCTGCCCGCGGGGGTCGATTTCCACCCGGTTTACGACGACGGTCCGATCTTCTCGGTCGACCTCGGCGGCCTCAACCTCGCGGGGGTGGTCGAGGGCGACATCTTCATCGACACCAACGACGACGGCTTCCAGGGGATCTTCCCGTTCCTCGAGCCCTACCTGCAGGAGCCGGTGGTGGTGAGCCTGCTCGACGGGGCGGGCAACGTGGTCAACTCGGTGGTGACCAACACCGGCCAGTACCGCTTCGACAACATCTACGTCGGCGCCAGCCCGAGCACCTACGTCGTCGAGTTCCTGATCCCGGAAGGCTATGACTTCGCGGCCCACTCGCTGCCGGCGAACCTGATCAACAACGACGTCTTCCTCGGCGCCCGCACCGACAAGTTCACCATCGACAACGGATCGCCGCAGGCCTTCGACATCGATGCCGCGGTCCTGCCCAGCGAGTTCATCCCGACGCTCGGGTCCGGCTACGGCTTCGACAAGCCGAGCTACAGCGTCGACCAGGAGGCGGGCGAGCTCGAGATCATCGTGCTGCGCGGCGATTCCTCGAAGCGCGAGGTTCTCGTCTACAGCCTCGAGGACGGGACCGCGGTCGGTGGCGCGGGCCCGCCGGCGAACTACCTCGACCAGTCGGGTCTGGTGATCTTCGAGCCGGGCGAGACCTTCCAGGTGATCACCATCGAGGTCTTCGACTCTGGTCTCGGGTTCTGCGACTTCCTCGACTTCACGGTGACCCTCCGCCGGCCGACCGGGCAGCCGCTGGCCGGGGTGGAGGTCTACATGTTCGGCGGGGTCGACCCGATCACCGACGACGACACGATCGACGGCAACGACGACTGGGACATCATCCTCGGGGACTCCGGCGTGATCCCGGGCTACGCGGTGGTCGCGACGACGGTCCCCTTCGATCCCGAGGCCCCGACCGACGACCGCTTCGCCGACCTGATCAGCAACCCCCAGAACATGGGCGACATCCGCTACTTCGGCGGGCCGGGGCTGGACGTGATCGACGGTGGTGGCGGGCCGGACTTCATCGACGGGCAACTCGAGGACGACCTCATCGCGGGCGGAGGCGGCGTCGACTTCATCCGCAGCGGGATCGGCAACGACGTGGTGGTTCTCGAGGACGGCGACGACCAGGTCGACGACGTCTACGGTCGGGACCGGATCGTCTCGCAGCGCGACGTTCCGCTGACCGAGCTGACCCGCGACCTCGGTGCCGGCCCGGACCAGCTGATCCACTACCGTTCCGACGGGGTGACGCCGATCAGCGTGTTCACGCTGTTCGACGACGTGTTCGGGGATCCGGCCTTCGAGATCGCGCAGGTGACCGGCGGGTTCCGCGCGAACACCTTCGACATCAGCGGCTGGACCGGTTCGATCTACCTCAACGGCGCCGGCGGCCGCGACAGCCTGGTGGTGGAGAACGACGTCGACCAGATGCTGCTGACGAACTCGAACCTGCCGCTCCTGCCGGCCGCGATCTTCCGCTCCCTCTACGGCTACCTCAAGAACGCCTCGCTGAGCCTCAGCACCGGCGAGACCTACCACCTCGGCTCGATCGAGGAGGTGACGCTGATCGGCGGACCGGGCGACAACGTGATCGATGCCAGCGGCTACAGCCGCACGCCGGTGACCTTCGAGGGCAGGGGCGGCGACGACACGCTGGTCGGCTCGCCCCGCGTCGACCGCTTCGTGTTCGACGCCGACACGCCGCTGGGGACCGACACCGTGGTCGGCGGCGGCGGTCGCGACACGCTGGACTTCAGCCCGACCCAGCAGGCGGTCAACGTCGACCTGGCGGTCATGGCTCCGTCCCTGCAGGCGGTGAACGGCAGCCTGTCGCTGGTGCTGGGCGACCTCATCGAGAACGTGACGGGCGGCGACGGGAACGACACGTTGGCCGGCAACAACCTCGACAACGTGCTGCTCGGCGGGCCCGGGAACGACACCCTGATCGGGCGCGGAGGGGACGAGACCTACGCCTTCGACAGCGACAGCCTCGGCGAGACCGAGACGATCGTCGAGGCGGTGGGCGGAGGCAACGACACGCTGGACTTCTCGGCGCTGCCGGTGTCGGTGGACGTGAACCTCGCGATCACCGGAACCCAGTCGGTCACCCCGAACCTGGCGATCGAGGTCAATGACGGCCTCGGGGGCGAGGGCGAGATCGAGCGGGTGGTCGGCACCGCCTTCGACGACGTGATCCGGGGCAATGCCTTCGACAACGCCCTGTTCGGGGGCGCGGGCGACGACCTCCTGGACGGCAAGAGCGGCGACGACCTGGTGGTCGGGGGCGAGGGCAACGACGACCTCGACGGCGGTGCGGGCGCCAACGACCGGGTCCGAGCCGAGGGCGACACGGACTTCACGCTCAGCGACAGTCGCCTGACCCGTGGCGACGGCGAGGAGGACGAGCTCGACGACTTCGAGTTCGCCGAGTTGTTCGGAGGGGTCGGTCCGAACGTCTTCGACCTTTCCGGCTGGACCGGTGACGGCCTTCTCGATGGCCGCGACGATACCGACCCGACGATGCCGCCGCCGGAACGCATCGACACCGTGGTCGCGGCGGTCGATGCCGACTTCACGCTCACCGACGCGAGCCTGACCATCAGCCGCGTCGCCGGCGGGACGAGCAGCTTCGCGCTCACCGGCATCGACCTGGCGATCCTCAGCGGCGGGCCCGGGGACAACGCGATCGACGCCTCGGCCTTCACCGGCTCCGCCTGGCTGTCCGGGGGTGAGGGCGACGACGACCTCGAGGGGGGGAGCGGTTCCGACATCCTGCTGGGTGGACTTGGAGCGGATGAACTCACCGGTGGCCCGGGCAACGACCTGCTGGTCGGCGGCGGCGGGATCGACACCCTGGTCGAGGACTTCGGCGCGCTGGGGGTGGGTCTGAGGATCGCGGCCGAGCCGGACGGGCTCGGAGCCGTGGCCCTGAACCCGCTGCCCGTGGGCGAGGTCGCCTACTCCAGCGACCAGCTGGCGGAGATCGAGAACCTCGAGCTCACCGGGACGGCGTTCAACGACGACATCGACGTCTCGGGCTGGACCAGCGGGTCGCTCTCGGTCGACGGCGGCGGGGGCGGGTCGGACCGGCTGTTCGTGGTCGGCGGCGACGGCGACGACTCGGTGGTCCTGACGGACACGGCGGTCAGCTTCGCCGGCTCCGGGGCGATCGCGATCGCCGGCTTCGAGATCGTCGAGATCCATGGCGGGGGCGGGGACGACATCCTCGACGCCTCGGCCTTCACGGCGGGCAACACGCGGCTCCTCGGCGGGGACGGGAACGACGTCCTGACCGGCGGCGCGATGATCGACCTGCTGGACGGCGGGGCCGGCGACGACCGCTTCGTCTATCTCGAGAACGGCGTGGCCGACATCGACCTGGTGCTCGGCGGCGACGGCGTGGACACGATCGACTTCGGTGCCTTCAGCCTGCCGATCCAGCTGCAGCTGGGGAACACGGCGATCCAGACGGTGGAGGCGAGCGAGCTGGACATCCGGATCCCCTTCGCCGACGTCGAGAATGCGGTGGGCGGCAGCGGGGGCGACACGATCACCGGCAGCGCCGACGACAATGAAATCACGGGTGGCGGGGGTGCCGACCAGCTCGACGGACTGGGAGGCACCGATACCGTGCGGGTGGAGGCGGACGCCGACATCAAGCTCACCGACGCCCTGGTGGATCTCGGCGGCACCATCGACATGATCGCCAACTTCAGCCGCGCGATTCTGGTCGGTGGAGCCGGCAACAACCTGATCGACGCCAGCGGATTCTCGGGCATCGCCCGGATCGAGGACGGCGCCGGCGACGACACGGTCCGCGGCTCGGCGGGCGGAACGATCTTCGTGGCGGGTGCCGGCGACGACGACTTCGTGGGTTCCGCCTCGAACGATCTCTACGTCTTCGATGTCGACGGCCCGCTGGGGGCGGACTCGATCGACGACGCCGGCGGGATCGACGGCATCGATTTCTCGCTGACCACGATGTTCGGCGTGTCGGTCGACCTGTCGATCACCGGGGCGGCGCAGACCGTGCACGCGGCGAACCTCACGCTGACCCTGGTGGCGGGCACCGTCCTCGAGAACATTGCCGGCGGGGAGCAGGCGGATTCCCTGGTCGGCAATGCCGCCGACAACGTGATCCGCGGCGGGTTGGGCGACGACACCATGAAGGGGGCAGGCGGCATCGACATCGTCGCGGCCGGCCGCGACGCCGACATCACGCTCACCGACACCAGCCTGCTGTTCGTCGATGCGGACCCCCTGACGCCGGACGAGTTCGATTCCCTGAGCGAGATCGAGGGCGCCCTGCTGCTCGGTGGGGACGGCGCGAACACCCTGGACGCCTCCGCGTTCTCACTCGGCAACGTGACGCTCATCGGCGGGGCCGGCAACGACCTGCTGCTCGGCGGGCTCAAGAACGACAGCCTGTCCGGCGGCGCCGGCAACGACATTCTTCGGGGAGGCCTCGGCAATGACCTGCTCGAGGGTGGCGACGGAAACGACGACCTGACCGGCGGGGAAGGGGACGACGACCTCAGGGGAGGAAACGGCAATGACATCTATCGCTTCAACCAAGTCTTCGACATCGGAGTGGACACGCTCCTCGAGGCCCCCGGCGGGGGCGCCTACGACCTGATCCTGGGCCTCGGCCTGGCAGGCATCGACATCGATCTCCACAGCACGCTGCCACAGATGATCGGCAACGTGACCCTCACCCTCAGCGGGGCGGCAGTGATCGAAGATGCCTACTAGAGCCATGAAAGACCGTACCCTTTTCCTGTTCCTTGTGTCCCTCGCGCTGCTGCTGGGGCCCGCCCGGGGCGGCACCCAGCTGCTTCTTTCGGAGAGCGTCGACCCCTCCTCGCAGAACGGCCAGTTTCCCGGGGTCCGCCTGATCGACGGTTCGGGCATCATCGACTACCGGGGGCAGTCGGCGGTGGCGCTGAACTCGGTCCATTCCGAGTCCCTGACCTTCGGCTGGGCCTCCTCGGTCGAGGACAGCGCGCCGCAGCTCGAGTACTTCTGGAAGACGCCGCAGGACATCTGCGGGCTGGTGATCTGGCAGGGGCTGGGCAACGTGGGCGTGAAGGACTTCGTGGTGACCGCCTTCGACGCGGGCGACGCGGTGCTCGGGACATGGACCTTCATGCTGGAGGAGGAGGTCGACGTCGCCGGGGTCGCGCAGGACATCCCGGCGAGGTTGTTCCCGCTGGCTTCCGACGAGGCGCCCCTGACGGGGGTGAGCCGGGTGCTGGTGGAACTCCGCAGCAACCACGGGGGCGAGTTCTACTCGCTCGGGGAAACCCACTTCGCGAAGCCCTCGGACGAGCCCCGCGAGGGCGAGATGTGCGTGATCGACCGCCGCAGCCGCTCGAAGTGGATGGTGCCGCTCGACCAGAAGGAACAGTCCATCTGGTACCAGCCGGCGCACGACGACGGCCGCTGGCGGGACGGGGGTGCCTGCCTCGGCTACGAGGTCGGCCCGCTGTGCGAGGGGCTGATCGTCTACCTCACCATGGATCTCGCCCGGGTCTCCGCGACGCAGGTCTTCGACACCAGCGGCAGTCCCAACGTCCATGACGGCACCCGGGTTGGGAGCCTGTCCCTGGTGCCCGGGCAGGTGCTGGAGGGCATGAGGTTCCCGGGCAACACCCAGAACTTCGTGCAGATCCCCCATCACCCGGAGCTCAACCCGGACAAGGAGGGCTACAGCGTGGCGCTGTGGGTGTTCCCGGAGTCCTCCCAGGCGCTGTTCGGGGCGCTCGCCTACAAGTCGGCGCCGCGAAACGAGTCCGGGTGGTCGATCGGGGTCATCGGCGAGGACACGCTCGTGGGCGTTGAAACCGCCGCTGGCGTCGCGCGCTCGGTCGAGATGCCCGGTTTGCCGGCCAACACGTGGAGCCACGTCGCCTTCGTCGTCGACCGCGCCAACCAGCGGATCATCGGCTACCTCAACGGCGTCGCGCAGGGGGCGACCGCGCTGGCGGAGGACGACGTCTATGGCAACGACGGCCCGATCTCGCTGCTGAACACCCCGGTGGTCAGCGACTTCGGCTACCGGGCGGTCGAGGACGAGTTCGCGATCTGGAAGCGGGCGCTCGGCGAGGAGGAGATGTCCGAGGTCTACAAGGCCGGCCTCGAGGGCCGGAGCTTCAAGACCAGCGGCGGCAGCAACGGGCTCTACAGCGGGCTGATCGACACCAACGTCGGAACCGAGATGTACGGCATCAATTCGACCGTCTGGCAGCGGATCCGCTTCGGGATCAACTCGACCGAGGGGATCGTCGGGATGGACCTGAAGATGCACTACGACGACGGCTTCGTGTGCTACCTCAACGGGGTCGAGGTCGCGCGGCGGAATGTCCCGGCGACCGCGCCGACGCCGCTCAACTTCGACCAGGCGGCCGCCGGTCCGAGGGCCGACAATCTCGCGCTGACGCCCGAGGTGATCAATCTGGACGGCTTCGTGAATCTGCTGAACGAGGGGGTCAACGTCCTCGCGATCCACGGCCTCAACGAGTCGAAGGACGCCGAGCGGTTCTTGATCTGTCCGGAGCTGTGCATCGAGAAGAAGGACTGCCGGGGGCGCGCCGAGGGTACCGACTTCTGGGTGACCTTCCCGGAGAACGCGGAGGGCGACGCCTCGAACCCGAAGGAGACCAGCGTGTGCATCACCGGCATCGCGGGGACCTCGGGCCGGGTGGAGATGCCCCGCCTCGGGGTGAGCATTCCCTTCGTCCTCAACGCCCAGGGAGAGGCCAAGGTCTTCCTCAGTCCCATCCTCGCGGAGCTGCGGGGGAGCGACGTGGTGATGGACAACGGGGTGCACATCACGGCCGAGCGGATCGTCAGCGTGGTGGGGCTGAACCACATCAACTACTCGACCGACGGCTACCTGGCGCTGCCGACGGCGATGCTGGGCAACGAGCACCGGGTGCTCGGCTACCCGAACGTCTGGGACGGCCTGCCGCAGCTCAACGGGTCGCTGTTCGGCGTGGTCGCCACCGCGGACGGGACCATCATCCAGGTCACGCCGACGGTGGACACCAGCGGCCACCCGGCCGGGGTGCCGTACTACGTGAAGCTGGAGGAGGGGCAGACCTACCAGCTGATGAACACCGAGGACGGCAGCGGCGACCTGTCCGGGACCCTGATCCGGTCCAACCAGCCGATCGGGGTCTTCGCCGGGCACCGCTGCGCGAACATCGCCAGCACCGGGACCTTCTTCTGCGACTACGTGGTCGAGCAGATCCCCCCGATCATCCACTGGCGGAGCGCCAGCGTGGTCGCCCCGCTGGCGACCCGCCTGAATGGCGACACCGTCCGGGTGCTGGCCGCGCTCAACGGCACCGAGGTGCGCTTCAACGGGGCGGCCCAGGCGACGATCAACGCGGGCGAGGTGTTCCAGGCGGTGGTGACCTCGCCGACGGTCGTGACCACCAACGGGCCGCCGGTTCTGGTCGCCCAGTATTCCAACAGCTCGGACTTCGACGGGGTCGAGGATGCGGACCCCTTCATGGCCCTCGCGCCGACGATCGATGCCTTCGGCAGGGTCTACCGGGTGTGCGCCCCGCCGACCGGCGGCTTCGACAAGAACTTCCTCAACATCGTGGTCCCGGCCGCGGCGGTCGGCGCGACCACCGTCGACGGGGTCACCCTGGTGGCGGTCCCGGGTGCGAGTTTCACGCCGATTCCGTCGACGGGGCTGCTTCACGCGGTGATTCCGGTCTCGGCCACGAGCCCTCACACCCTGATCGGCTCGCAGCCCTTCAGCGTGCTCTCGTACGGTTTCGCCAGCTACGATTTCGACTCCTACGGCTATCCCGCCGGCTTCGTGCTCCCGCGCAAGTCTCCGCGGGTCACCGCCCCGATGGCGCAGACGGTCTACGCCACCGCCGCGACGGGCACCGCCTCCACCCCGAACATCGCGGGAGTCAGTCGTGCCGACGACGACTGCGAGCCGCCGGGCACGGTGACGACGACGCAGTCCTCGCTGCCGGCCCGGCTCGAGCCCGGGGTGTATGTGGTCACCCTCTCGGCGACCAACAGCGCCGACCTGACGGGCACCGCGACCACGCTGTTGCGGGTCCTTCCGCCCTGGCCCCAGGTCTATTTCCCGGAGGCCTACCCGCAGGCCGCGCTCGAGGCGACGGTCTGGGGCTGCCTGGCGGATGGTGACGGGGACGGATGGAACAACGAGACCGAGTGGCAGTTCGGCACCCTGGCGAACGATCCGTCCTCCTTCCCGCGGGTCGAGATCCTGGCCAGTCCCGACGGGGCGGGCTCGGGGCTGATCGCGCGCTACCGGCGGCGCTTCAACGACCCGAGCGCCAGCTACGTGGAGCAGGGCAGCCCGGACCTGCTGAACTGGAGCTCGGGTGCCGCCGTGACCCAGACGCTGGCCACCGAACTGGTCTTCCCCGGGGGCGACTACGAGGACGTGACCATCGAGGCCCTCCCCACCCGGCAGGTCCCGGGGCCGGCCGACTACTTCCTGCGGGTCGTCGGGGACGGCTGCCCGGAGTGAGCGGTCGCGCTCAGGCCGGCCATCGCCAGGACTCGGCCCACCAGCGGTAGCCCTCGCCGTCGGGGAGGATCCGTCCCAGGCCGGGCCAGGGAAGGTGGAAACCGAAGCAGCGGGTGCGCCGGCCCGCGGCCTCGCTCCAGAACTTCCCTCGGGTGATCACCGAGGTCCCGGGGTCGTGGTCGAAGGCGATCGTCCACGAGGGATCCGCGAACATCAGCAGGTGGTGGTGGGCGAGGTCCATCAGGTGGAGCAGTTCGTCGTCGCCCGAGCGGATCCGGAAGCAGGCGTGGCCGGCGGTGTGGCCGGGAGCGGCGTGGACCGTCACCAGGCCGCCGAACAGCTGGTCGCCGTCCTTCACCGGCGAGGTCACCGGCTCGAGGATGTCGAAATTCCTCCGAACCTCCCGGATCATGCCGGGCAGCTGTTGCTTGTTGCGCTTCGACTTCGAGAAGTCCGGATCCTTGCCGCGCCAGAAGGCGAGTTCCTCGGGCAGCAGGTGGAAGGCGGCGTGGGGAAAGGCGGGCCGGCCGTCGGCGACGAAGCCGTTGAGATGGTCGGCATGGGCGTGGCTGAGGAAGCCCGCGGTGACCTGGTCGGGCGTGATCCCGATCGCCGCCAGGCCGTCGGCCAGCCAGCCGAGCCGCGGGTTGCCCCTGCCGCCGAAGCCGGCGTCGAAGAGGATCACCTCGCCGCCGTGTCGCAGCACGAGGACGTTGACGTAGAGCGGCAGCGGCCCGCCGGGCTCGCCGTGGGCGCGCATCACCTCGGCCATCCGGGGATGTGCCTCCCGCGGCCACATCAGGTCGAGGCCCTCGCCGAGCATCAGGTTGGCGTCCGAGATCGACCAGGCCTCCACCTCGCCGATCCGGAAGGGATAGACGAAGGGACTGCGGAAGCCCGGGGAGCCGGGCTTCTCCTGGGCCAGGGCCGTCGGCCCGAAGGCGGCGGCGAGGCCCGCGAGGGAACCGCCGACAAAACCCCGTCGACTGAGACTGCTTGGATCCATGCTCCGACTACGCCCGACGGCGGCCGGGTTTTGCGCGCTGACTCAGTTCGTCTCGTAGTCGAAGACGAAGACGTCGTCGATCAGGCCGTCGAGCTTGGCGACGAACGCCTTGTGGGCGGGGTGGGGAATGTAGGTGTCGAGCCCGGCCTGGTCCTTGAAGGTGACGAGGAAGCAGTGGGTGAAGCCCTTGGCCTTGTTCTCCTTGCTGACGTTGGTTCCCCACTCGAAGTCCTGGATCGCGTCGATCTTGCCCGGGAGCTCGGCGAAGGCCTTCTCGACCATGGCGATCTTCTCCGGGGTGGCCTCCTCGGAGAACTTGAAGCAGACGATGTGGCGCAGTTCGGCGCGGGCGGCGGAGGCGAGCATGAGGGCGGTGAGGAAGGAAATGATGGTGCGGGACATGGGGGGAAGCATGGAGAGGAGGCTCGCCCTGTCAATCCGGAGGCGCCGTCCTGACCGACGGGGCGCGAGTGGCCTCGCGCGGTCCGCCATTCCACACGCCGGCGGGGATTTCCATGGTCGTCGTGCGGAATCCGCCGATCATCGGGTCGTGAACCCCACGCACAGCAAGACGATCGGCTACCTGCTCTGGATCTTCGGATTCATGGGCGCCCACCGCTTTTACTTCGGCCGCCGGATCTCCGGCATCATCTGGCTCTTCACCGGCGGGCTGTTCCTGGTCGGCTGGATCGTCGACCTGTTCCTGATCCCCCACCTCGAGCGGACCGCGGGCCAGCGCTTCGCGAGCGGCCGCTACGACTACTCGGTCGCCTGGATCCTCCAGACCTTCCTCGGGCCGCTGGGGATCCACCGCTTCTACCTCGGCAAGATCGGCACCGGGATCCTCTGGCTCCTGACCGGCGGGCTGCTTGGAATCGGCTACATCTACGACTACCTGACCCTCAATCAGCAGGTCGACGAGCGGAATCGTGAGGCGACCGCGTGACGAGAATTGCCTTGCCATGCGCGATGCCTCGGGCGGGATGGTTCCATGCGAATCCTGCTGTCGGGCGTGCTCGCGCTCTCACTCTCCCTGTCGTGGCTGGCCGCCGAGGAGCCGAAGGAAGTCCGGACGATCGCCTTCGCCTCCTGCCTGAAGCAGGACCTGCCGGCGCCGGCCCTGCAGTCGGTCGTCGACTGCTGGCCCGACGTGTTCGTGTGGATGGGCGACAACGTCTACGCCGACACCGAGGACATGGCGGTGATGCGCTCCAAGTACGACTTCGTGCGCTCGCTCGCCCCGGTGCGGAAGCTGTGGCGCGTGTCGACGGTGGTCGGGACCTGGGACGATCACGACTACGGCGCCAACGACTACGGCAAGGAATATCCGATGAAGGAGGAGTCCCAGCAGCTGTTCCTCGACTTCATCGGCGAGCCGGCCGACAGCGAGCGCCGGAGGCAGGAGGGGGTCTACGGGCTGCACGACCTGGGGACGGAGGGCCGCCGGGTGAGGGTCATCCTGCTGGACACCCGCTACCACCGCGACCCGGTGGGGTCGGACGGGACCATGCTCGGCGAGCTCCAGTGGCGATGGCTGGAGCGGGCACTGAAGGAGAGCCCTGCCCAGGTGAACGTGCTGGTCTCCTCGATCCAGGTGCTGGCGAGCGAGCACCGCTTCGAGAAGTGGTCGAACTTCCCGCGCGAACGGGCCCGCTTGCTGGCGCTGCTGGCGCGGCCGGACATCCCGCCGGTGGTGGTCGTGAGCGGCGACCGCCACATGTCCGAGATCAGCCGCGACGACGAGAGCTGCGGCTACCCGCTGTATGACATCACCTCGAGCAGTCTGAACCTGCCGCTCGGCAGCGGCCCGGAGCCGAACCGCTACCGGGTCGGGGAACTCTTCCGCCCGTCGAACTTCGGTACCCTCAGCCTCGACTGGAGCCACCAGCCGCCGGTGGTCACGGCCTGCATCCGCGACGAGCGCGGCGCACCGCAGCGGGCGGTGAGCTTCCGCCTGGAGCGGAGGACGAACGGCTGAGCGAGCCGGTTGACGGCGTCGCATCGGGTGCCATGTTGGCGGCGCCGATGATGCACGTGCTGGAACAGGAGCAGGAGCTGCCGATCACCCCCGAGGAGGCCTGGGCCTTCTTTTCCTCGCCCCGGAACCTCGACGCGATCACCCCGCCGGACCTCGGCTTCCGCATCGAGAGCTGTCGCTCGGAGACGATGCACGAGGGGCAGATCATCACCTACAGGGTGAAGGTCGCGCCCGGCCTGTGGCTGCCATGGGTGACCGAGATCAAGGCGGTGGACGAGGGTCGATCCTTCGTCGACGAGCAGCGCTTCGGCCCGTACAAGTTCTGGCATCACCGCCACGGATTCGAGGCGGTGGACGGGGGCGTGAGGATGGTCGACCTGGTGCACTACGCGCTGCCCTTCGGGCCGCTTGGCGCGATCGTGCACGCGCTCTTCGTCCGGCGGAAGATCGAGTGGATCTTCCGCTTCCGGCGCCGCGAACTGGAGCGGCGGTTCGGAGGGTAGGGCCTCGCGCGTATGGGGGGGCGCAGCACCTGATTGGCGTCTCTTCTGCCGCGGTCGGCCGGGGGCGTCCGACCCTACCATTCCGATCACGGGGTCGTGAGGGTAGGGACGCGCGCCCTCGCGCGTCCGT
>Ga0207814_100877_pt1 | contig 12232 bp, 10 predicted proteins | sample TtaePargueraPR_7_FD_187755 | JGI IMG/M metagenome (GOLD analysis project Ga0207814, IMG submission 187755) | Aerobic enrichment media microbial communities from Bioluminiscent Bay, La Parguera, Puerto Rico - Tt and P1 (2) (SPAdes) | ecosystem: Environmental > Aquatic > Marine > Unclassified ... | reverse complement strand
GATCGCCTCGACCCCGATGCGCGACGACGCGCGGCTGGAGGATGCGCTAGCGCAGGCTTCGGCGGAAGCGATTGTGCGAGCGCTGCCGCGCGGGCTGGATACAAGGCTTGGCGAGGCCGGGCATGGCGTGTCCGGCGGCGAGGCGCGGCGTTTGATGGTGGCGCGGGCGCTTTACTCCAATGCCGGCATTGTCCTGGCCGACGAGCCGACCGCCGATCTCGATCCGGCGACGGCGCAGGCGGTCAGCGAGGGGCTACTGGCGCTCGCGGCGCGCGGGGCGACGCTGATTGTCGCCACCCATGACATGGAACTGGCGGCCCGACTCGACAGCGTTGTCGATCTGGGGACAGGCGGATGAGGGCGCTTCTTCCAATCGTTCGGCGTATCTGGGCGCGAGAATGGTGGTCGCTGCTGCGCGGAACGGCGCTGTCTGCCGTCGTGCTGATTGCGGGCATTGCGCTGCTCGGTCTGTCCGGCTGGTTCATTACGGCCGCGGGACTCGCCGGGCTGGCGGGCATCGGCATTGCCTTCGACGTCTTCCGGCCGAGCGCCGGCGTGCGTTTTCTGGCGCTCGGGCGGACCGTGGCGCGTTACGGCGAGCGGATCCTGACCCATGATGCGACGCTGCGCAGCCTCGCCCGGCTGCGGGTGCAGTTGCTTGACGCGATGGCGCATATGCCGTTCTCGCGGCTGCCCGCTTTGCGGGCGTCGGAACAGCTCAATCGGATCACCCGCGATGTCGATGCGCTGGACGGGATAGCGCTTCGCCTGTTCATTCCGGTCGTGGCGGCGCTGACGACGCTCGCTCTGACCGCGGCGATCCTATGGTTCCTGGTGGACCCGGCCCTCGTCATTTGGCTTCTTGCCAGCTACGTGCCCGGCGCGGCGTTGGCGCTCGGCATTGTCGCGTTGAGATCGCGTGATTCATCGCGAATGGGGCAACTGGCGCTCAGTGCGTTCCGGACGCGGTTCGTCGATCTCCTTCGGGCGCGGACCGAACTGACGGTATTCGGCAGGCTCGAACAGCACGGGCGGCATGTCCTGGCCGCCGAAGCCCGGATGCGCGCGGCGACGGCGCGCAATGACCGTATCGAGAGGGCCGGCGGGTTCGTGCTGTCGGTGACGGAGACCGTTGCCGCAGCCGGTGCCTTGCTGGTCGGGTCTCTGCAGGCGCAGGCCGGTACCATCGATCCGGCGATCGCCGCCCTCGGTTTCTTCGCCACGCTCGCGCTTGCCGAGGCGCTGGCACCGCTGCGGCGCGGCATGGCCGAGATCGGCAAGATGGCGGATGCGGCGCGGCGCGTGAACCGGATCATCGAGGACGGCGGAACGGCGGCGCGCGGGGAAGGGGGATCGCGGACCGCCATCGACCCGGCGGCGCCGGTCCTGTTCCTGCATCACGTCGGGTTCACATATGAAGGCGCGAATGCGCCGATCATCGATGAATTCGATTTGCAGGTGAATGCCGGCGAAACGGTCGCGCTGGTTGGGCCGAGTGGCGGCGGCAAGACGACGATCCTGCAACTTGCCGCCGGAATGCTCGTGCCGCAGTCCGGATCGGTCGAGATCGGCGGGCTTGCTGTCGGCGGCTGGGGCGAAACCGATTTGCGGCAAGCGGTTACGCTTCTGCCGCAGCGTAGCGCGCTGTTGAGCGGAACCATTTTCGACGCGCTGGCGCTTGCGCGGCCTGACCTTGACACAAGCGAAGCTTGGGCGGTGCTGGCGGCCGTGGCGCTCGATACGGTCGTCGACGAGCGTGGTGGTCTGGAAAGCCGTCTCGGGGAAGCGGGCGCAGGCCTATCAGGAGGCGAGAGCCGACGTCTGGCACTGGCGCGCAGCTTGTTGCGCCGGCCGGCGCTGCTTCTGCTCGACGAGCCGACCGAGGGTCTGGACCATGCGACCGCGGAAAAGGCGCTCGCCGGCATTCGAAGATATTTGCCTGACGCCGCAATCCTGCTCGCCTCTCATCGCGAGGCCGAGCGCAACTTCGCGGATCAGGTGCATAATGTCGCACCGGTTCCCGTGTAAGTCGGCCGCGTTAATTGACTTGTATCAATGCCCGGAATCGCATCGGCTGTAATCAGTCCGGTGAAAACATGTAAATTAAATACATGTTTAGACAGAAAGGATCGGAAGATGGAGCTCGATGTCGTTGAGCTGTCTCGCCTTCAATTCGCGATGACGGCGATGTATCATTTCCTCTTCGTCCCGCTCACGCTTGGCCTGTCGATCATCGTTGCCATTATGGAGACGGTCTATGTGATGACCGACCGTCCCATCTGGCGGCAGATGACGAAATTCTGGGGCACGCTGTTCGGGATCAACTTCGTTCTCGGTGTCGCGACCGGGATCGCAATGGAGTTCCAGTTCGGCATGAACTGGAGCTATTACAGCCATTATGTCGGCGACATTTTCGGTGCGCCGCTGGCGATCGAGGGCCTGGTGGCCTTCTTCCTTGAGGCGACATTCGTCGGGCTCTTCTTCTTCGGATGGGACAAGCTTTCCAAGGTGTCTCACATGGTCGTCGCCTGGCTGGTCGCCATCGGCTCGAATTTTTCGGCGCTGTGGATTCTGATCGCCAATGGCTGGATGCAGAACCCTGTCGGCGCCGAGTTCAACCCCATGACCATGCGCATGGAGATGACGTCGTTCTACGAGGTCCTGTTCAACACCGTCGCACAGGCGAAGTTCGTGCACACGGTTTCCGCCGGCTACGTGACGGCGGCGGTCTTCGTGCTCGGGGTTTCGGCCTGGTATCTCCTCAAGGGGCGCCATATCGAGCTGGCGCGCCGGTCGATCGCCGTGGCGGCCAGTTTCGGCCTCATGTCGGCGCTTTCGGTCGTCGTTCTTGGCGACGAGTCCGGTTACACGACCACGCATGACCAGAAGATGAAGCTCGCCGCGATCGAGGGGATGTGGGAAACGGAACCCGCGCCGGCCTCGTTCACCCTGTTCGGATTTCCCGACCAGGAAGCGCGCGAGACCAAATATGCGATCCACATTCCGTGGGCGATGGGCCTGATCGGCACGCGATCGCTCGACACGGTCATTCCGGGCATCGGCGAACTCGTCGAACGGTCCGAGGAACGGATCCGGTCCGGCATGATCGCCTATGACGCGCTGATGACGATCCGCGCCGACCGCGGCGAGGTCGCACAGGATATCCGCGACCGGTTCGAAACGCACAGCAAGGATCTCGGTTATGCGTTGCTGCTGAAGCGTTATGTCGACGATCCACGCGAGGCGACGGACGAGCAGATTGCGCGGGCTGCCGATGACACCGTTCCGACCGTCTGGCCACTGTTCTGGGCCTTCCGCATCATGGTCGGCCTTGGCTTCTCCTTCATCGCGGTGATGGCCTATTTCTTCTATATGGCCTCGTTCAGGCGCATGCAGTTCCCCCGCTGGTCGCTTTATTTCGGCGTGGCGATCATTCCGACGCCGTGGATCGCGGCAGAGCTGGGCTGGTTTGTCGCCGAGTTCGGGCGGCAGCCGTGGACAGTGGACGGCGTATTGCCGACGGCGCTCTCTGTCTCGCATCTGAGCGTCGGCGATCTGCTGATCACGCTGGCGGGCTTCGTCACCTTCTATTCGGTGCTGTTCGTTATCGAGATGGGGCTGATGATCAAATACATCCGCAAGGGACCCTTCCAGGACGTGAAGGAAACCGAGGTCTGGATGGCCCGCCACGAACATCGTTTGCGCACCCACGACGGCAATGTGCCGGGCGCAGTGCCAGCGGAGTAAGACCCATGATTTTGCATGATCTCATCAGTTTCGAACTTCTGCGCGTCATCTGGTGGCTGCTGCTCGGCGTGTTGCTGATCGGCTTTGCGCTGACCGACGGTTTCGACATGGGTGTCGGCGCGCTGCTGCCCTTCGTCGCGAAGACCGACAATGAACGCCGGGTCGTCATCAACACGGTCGGTCCGGTGTGGGAAGGCAACCAGGTCTGGTTCATCCTGGGCGGCGGCGCGATCTTCGCCGCCTGGCCGCCGCTCTATGCGGTGTCCTTTTCGGGCTTCTACCTGGCGATGTTCGCGATCCTCGCGGCGCTCATCCTGCGGCCGGTCGGCTTCAAGTACCGGTCCAAGCGCGAAAGCGCGGCCTGGCGTTCCGGCTGGGATTGGGCGCTTTTCGTCGGCGGCGCGGTACCAGCTCTGATCTTCGGTGTCGCGGTCGGCAACGTCCTGCAGGGCGTGCCGTTCCACCTGACCGAGGACCTGATGCCGATGTATGACGGGTCGTTCTACGTGAAGTTCCTCGGCCTCTTGAACCCGTTTGCCATCCTTGCCGGCGTCGTCTCCTTCGGCATGCTGCTGATGCATGGCGCGGCGTGGCTGACGGTCAAGACAGAAGGGGTGATTGCCGATCGTGCCCGTTCGATCGGTACGATCATGGGCCTGATCGCCATGGCAGGCTTTGCGCTGGCCGGGATTTGGCTCGCTTTCGGCATCAACGGCTATGCGATAGTTGGCGCGGTCGTTGCCGACGGCCCGTCCAATCCGTTGCATTCCGAGGTTTCGAGGGGAAGCAGCTGGCTGGCCGCTTATGGCGCCCGTCCGTGGATCGCGATTGCCCCGGCGCTCGGTTTCCTCGGCATGGCGATGGCTATACGGGGTCTGCGCGGCGGCGGCGAGGTGTCGACTTTGCTGTGGTCCAAACTCGGCATCTTCGGCGTCATTTCGACGGTCGGCCTGACCATGTTCCCCTTCATCCTGCCGTCATCGGTCGATCCGAAATCGTCGCTGACGGTCTGGGACGCCTCGTCGTCGCACTTGACGCTCTTCGTCATGCTGGTCGTCACGGTCATCTTCATGCCGATCATCCTTCTCTACACGGCCTGGGTCTACAAGGTGCTGTGGGGCAAGGTGACGGAGGACGACGTGACCTCCAACAGCGACAGCGTCTACTGAGAAAGGATTGATCCCATGTGGTATTTTGCCTGGCTTCTCGGCCTGCCCGTCGCGGCCCTTTTCGCAGTCGTCAACGCGATGTGGCTGGAACTGCAGCAGGACCGCCTGCTGACCGAGGACGATCCGCCTTCCGACAAATGAACATGCCGGAAGACGGACAGCAAAAAGCCCCGGAAGTTTCTTCCGGGGCTTTTTCTTAGCGACATGGTCTGAGTGCTCAGTCCTCGTGTTCGCCGGGCGCGGAGATGTGCTTGGCGATATAGGCCGGCTCGCCCATACGGCCGATCAGGTCGAGCTGCAGTTCCAGCCAGGACATGTGGCCTTCCTCGTCGAGGACGATCTTTTCGAAGAGGACGCGCGAGCCGATGTCGCCCTCTTCGGCCGCCTGTTTGGCGGCCGTCGTGTAGAACTCGATCGCTTCCTTCTCGTCGGCCAGATCCGTCTCGAACATGTCGGCGAGGGACTGCGCGCGCGCCGGCGGCTTGGCGAAACGCAGTTCCGGGTCGCCCTTCAGGAACATGATGCGTTCGATATAGGCGTCGGAGTGGCCGAGTTCCTCACTCATCTCCTCGCGCATCTTGTCGGCGAGGCGGTCGATGCCCCAGTCATCCAGGACATGGGCGTGAAGCTGGTATTGATGCGCGGCGCTCAACTCCATGCCCAGGGCTTTCTGCAGGTTCTTCAGTGTCTCTTCATGCGCCATGACGGCTTCTCCTTAAGGTTGGACGGGGCGGCCGCGAAACATTTCTAGTTGAACGTGTTGAGCGGAATTTTCAAATAGGCGGTTCCATTTTCCGCGGCTTCGGGAAGCCGTCCGCCGCGGATGTTTATCTGCAATGCGGAGAGCATCAGCTTGGGTAGGGGGAGCGTCGCGTCGCGCTTGTCGCGCAGGCAGACATAGTCGCTTTCCGAGGTTCCGCCCTTCAGATGGATATTGGCGGCCTTGTGCTCGGCGACGGTTGCCGCGCACCGGGCTTCGCGACCGTCCGGCCCGTAATCGTGGCCGATAAACAAACGCGTTTCGTCCGGCAGCGCCAGGATCGCCTGCAGGCTGCGATAGAGTTCTTGTGAATCGCCGCCCGGGAAGTCGGCCCGGCTGGTGCCGCTGTCCGGCATCATCAGCGTGTCGTGGACAAACGCAGCATCGCCGGCGACATAGGTGATCGAGGCCATGGTGTGGCCGGGCGAGAACATCACGCGCACTGGGATACTGCCCACCGTGAATTCCTCGCCGTCGGCGAAAAGGTGGTCCCATTGGCTGCCATCGGTGGGGAAGTCGCCGGGCAGGTTGTAGATGCCCTTCCAGAGCTTCTGGACCTTGACGACATGCTCGCCGATCGCCGTGGGCGCACCGAGCTTTTCCTTCAGATAGGGCGCGGCGGAGAAATGGTCGGCATGCGGATGGGTGTCGAGGATCCAGACGATCTCGATGCCGGCCTGTTCGACATAGAACAGGATTTCGTCGGCATTTTTCGTCGCCGTCGATGCGGAGAGCGGATCGTAGTCGAGCACCGGGTCGACGATGGCGCCCTTCATCGTGTCGGGATCGTGGAAGACATATTGCCAGCTGCCGGTCGGCTCGTCCCAGAATCCCTTCACTGTCGGCGAGATGGTCATGTCGAATTCCTTTTTTGTAATATGTAGTGAACGCCTCGACATGCAAAGCGATCCGGGCAAATTGTCGCGGATTGGCGTCGGCTTTTGTGTCGCTACTGTTTGGCGAGCAGCGACTCGACTTCCTCCAGCCGCGGCATGGAGGCGGCGGTGCCCGGACGGGTGACGGAGATCGCCGCGGTGGCGCAGCCGAAACGCACCGCATCGACCGGCGTCATGCCGCGAGTCAACGCCGCCGCGAAGCCGCCATTGAAGGCGTCGCCCGCGCCGGTCGTCTCGCGTACGAGGCCGGCATTGAAGGCGGGGACATGCACCGAGACGTCGCCGTCATGATAAAGCGCGCCGTTTTCGCCCAGCGTCAGGATTGCCGCGCCCGCGCCATCGGCGATTAGCCGGTCGGCCGCCTTGCGGGCGTCGTCGAGCGTTCGGACGTGAATGCCGGTCAGGCCCTCCGCCTCGTGCTCGTTCGGCGTGACATAGTCGCAAAGGGACAGCATCCCGTCCGGCAGGTCGGCGGCCGGCGCAGTGTTGAGGATCGTGGTCACACCGGCGCCGCGGGCGATTTCCAGGGCGCGCATGGCCGCGTCCATCGGCTGTTCCAGCTGTGTCATGAAGACGGCGGCGTTTTCGATCTCGCTGCGCCAGCCCTCGATGTCCTCCGGGGCGATCGTGCCGGCGACGCCGGGACAGATGATGATCGCGTTGTTGCCGGTGGCCTCCTCGAGAAAGATGAAGGCCGAGCCGGTCGGCTGGTCGTCGTGCTGGGTCACGGCCAGTGTCACGCCGGCCTCTTCCCAGATGCGAAAGGCCATGTCTGCGAAAGTGTCGCGGCCGAGCTTGGTCAGGAAACGGGTCTCAGCGCCGGCGCGGGCGGCGGCGACCGCCTGGTTCGATCCCTTGCCGCCGGGGCCGAGCGCGAAGCTGTTGCCGAGCAGGGTTTCGCCGATTTTGGGCAGGCGGTCAGCGCGATAGGCGGCGTCTGCCACGAAGACCCCCAGAATGACGATCGGACCGGCCATGCATTCCTCCCTGGTTGACGCGGGCCAGTTCGATAGGCCCGCAAAGGGCTGTAGGCGGCGCGCTTGGTCGCCGCAAGTGCGCGACACACGGAAGCTCCCTCGACCGCGCCGAATTGTCCAAAATTTAGGCTTTCACGGCGATTGCACATATGATTTGCTGCACTGCGAAATCTTGCCGCGCCGAAGCTAGGCGCGATGATAACGGAGCAGGGAAGCATGCGGCTTTGGATCAGGGATCCGCTGGCCATCCTGGCGGAGAACGCCGGAGGCGGAATCGTCGTCCAGGACAGCCGTATCGTCGAACTGATCGCCACGGGAAAGCAGCCGGCCCACCCTGTCGACCAGACATTCGATGCCAGCCGGCACGTCGTCCTGCCCGGCCTTATCAACACGCATCACCACTTCTTCCAGACGCTCAGCCGGGTGCATCCGAAGGCCTACAACAAGGAGCTGTTTCCCTGGCTGGTCTCGCTCTACCCGATCTGGGGTCGGCTGAACCGCGACATGTTCCGCATCGGCGCGAGGCTGGCGCTGGCGGAATTGCTGCTTTCGGGCTGCACCACCGCGATGGACCATAACTACATGGTCTTCAAGGGCTTGGAGGATGCAACCGATATCGAGGTCGAGGAAGCGCGCCAACTCGGCATCCGTGCGACGGTGACGCGCGGGTCGCTATCGCTTTCCGAAAAGGACGGCGCCATTCCGCCTGATCACATCGTGCAGGACGAGGACACGATCCTCGCCGACAGCGAGCGAGTGCTGCAGACCTTTCACGACACGTCCGACGGCGCGATGACGCAGATCGCGCTCGCGCCTTGCGCGCCATTCAACGTGTCGCGTGGCGTCATGAAAGAGAGCGCCGAACTCGCCGAAAAATATGATTGCCGCCTGCATACCCATCTTGCAGAGACCGAGGACGAGGAAGAATTCTGCAAGGCGACATTCGGCTACCGGCCGATCGACTGGCTGGAGGATTGCGGCTGGCTGCAACCGCGCGTCTGGCTGGCGCACGGTATTCATTTCACCGCGGACGACTGCACGAAGCTCGGCAAGCATGGTGTCGGTGTCTGCCATTGCGCGACCTCGAACGCGGTGCTCGCGTCCGGCTTCTGCCCGACGCTGGAACTGGAAGCGGCCGGCAGTCCGGTCGGCCTCGGCGTTGACGGCTCCGCCTCCAATGACGGTTCGAACCTGATGGAGGAGGTGCGCCACGCGCTGATGGTCAACCGCCTCGGCTACAAGTCGGCGGACCGCGTGACGCATCGCGACGCGCTGCGCTGGGCGACGAAGGGTTCGGCGCGGTGCCTCGGGCGTGACGACATCGGCGAGATCGCCATCGGCAAGCAGGCCGATCTCGCGCTGTTCGCGCTCGACGAGATGCGCTTTTCCGGCAATCACGATCCGATCGCCGCGCTCGTCCATTGCGGCGCATCACGGGCCGACCGCGTCATGGTCGCCGGCGCGTGGCGCGTCATCGACGGCGCAATCCCGGGGCTCGATGTCGCGGCCCTGATCGCAGAACATTCCAATGCAGCACGTATATTCGACTGAGGTGTCACCATGAGCGAAACGTCCATCCCCGTCATCGACCTGCAGCCCCTCTTCACGGGCGGCGAAGAAGGCCGAAAAGCTGTCGCAGCCGAGATTGGCGAGGCCTGCAGGGGCATCGGATTCTTCTACGTTACAGGCCATGGCGTGCCGACCGAGTTGCGCGATGACGTATTCGACGTCGCGGCGAAGTTCTTCTCCGGACCGGAGGAGGAAAAGGCGAAGGCGAAGTTTTCGGTGGCTTCCGGCAATCGCGGCTTCATCCCGATGAAGGGCGAGTCGCTCGATCCGACCAAGGCGCCGGATCTGAAGGAGGCTTTCAATATCGGCCTGGAACTCGCCCCGGACGATCCGGAGATCGTCAACGAGACGAAGTTCCGCGCGCTGAACCGGTGGCCGGAGATGGCCGGCTTCCGTGAAACGATGCTTGCCTATTACAACGCGGTCTGGACGCTCGGTTGCAAGCTGCACGAGGCCTTCGCCACGGATCTGGGTATCGACACGGATTTCTTCGAAGACAAGCTGGATCGTCCCCTCGCAACGCTGCGATTGCTGCATTATCCGGAGCGCCCGGCGGCGCTGGACGAGGAGGGCCAGCTGGGGGCGGGTGAACACACGGATTATGGCTGCGTCACGTTGCTGGCCACCGACGAGGTCGGCGGGCTCGAGGTCCGCACCCGTGATGGCCGTTGGCTTGCCGCGCCGTTCATTCCCGGCACCTATGTCTGCAATATCGGCGACTGCCTGATGCGCTGGACCAACGACATCTATGTCTCGACGCCGCACCGCGTCGTCAGCCCGCCCGGCCGCGAGCGCTATTCGGTCGCCTTTTTCCTCGATCCCAATCCGGAAGCGATGGTTGAGTGCCTGCCGGGCTGCGCCAGTGATGGCAACCCGGCGAAATATCCCCCGATCCGCGGCGACGACTATCTGACGAGCCGGCTCAACCCGACCTACGAAAAGAGCGGCCTGATGTAGGCCGCTCCGCTTGAAAAGCGGGACGGGAGGAGGCGATTTCAAATTGTATGCCGAACGCCTTAATTTGCTTAAATAATATGCAATATGATTTTTGCATTTAAATATTAGGCAAAAATCCGCAATTGTATACGCATTCCGATTGCTTGCCCGCAGGTCGGCCGGCGATTTTTCCTAAACGAAAACAGGGGGTTGGGATTTCCGGCTGATTTGCCCGGAGTCTGGCACATGGTTTGCTTCGCTGTTTTCAGGAGGCGCCGCACGCTGCGTCGTCCAGCAGGGAAAGCGAAAACAGGAGCCGGAACATGTCAATTCACGGGGTTTCAAGACGTACATTGCTGAAGGCGGGCGCAGCCGGCCTTGCTTCCACCGCGCTGCCGCTCGGCGCAATCCGGTCGGCCCAGGCGGCCGATGTCATCGTCGGGGCCGTCTATGTCGGTCCGCGCGACGATTTCGGATGGAACCAGGCGCATGCGGTCGCCATGGAGATCCTCAAGGGGGTCGATAATGTCGAGGTTATCGAGGAAGAGAACGTTCCCGAAACCGACGCAGTCTCCAAATCCATGGAGTCGATGATCAATCTCGACGGCGCCAACCTCATCCTCGCCACGTCGTTCGGTTACTACAATCCGTTCGTCGTGGATCTCGCGAAAAAATATCCGGACGTTCAGTTCCGCCACGCCGCGCCGCTGTGGAATGCCGACACCGATCCAAAGAATGCCGGCAGCTATTTCTGCTACCTGAACCAGGCTCACTATGTCGACGGCGTCGCGGCCGGCCTGTCGACCAAGACAAACAAGATCGGCTTCGTCGCCGCCAAGCCGATCCCGTCGGTTCTCTCCAACATCAACTCGGTTCTGCTCGGCGCACGCAGCGTCAATCCGGATGCGGCGGTGCAGGTGATCTTCACCGGCGAATGGTCGATGCCGGTGCGCGAGGCGGAAGCCGCCAATGCGCTCGCCGATGCCGGCTGTGATGTGCTGACCTGCCACGTCGACGGGCCGAAAGTCGTCATCGAGACGGCGGAATCGCGCGGCGTGATGTCGTGCGGCCACAACGCCTCGCAGGCGCCGCTCGCGCCGAAGGGCTTCATCACCGGCGCGGAATACAAGTGGGAAACCATCTACACCATGTATGCCGACAAACTGGCCGCGGGCGAGGAACTGCCGAACTTTGTCGCCGGCGGCTACCACAACGACATGGTGCGCAACACGCCCTATGGCGCCGGCGCGACTCCGGAAGCCATCAAGGCCGCCGATGCGGCCATCGAGGGCCTCAAGGCCGAGAAGCCGATCTATGTCGGTCCGCTCAAGGACAACAAGGGCAATGTCGTTATCGACAAGTCCTATGACAATTACGATCCGTTCCTCGACGGCATGAACTACCTGCTGGAAGGTGTTTCCGGCTCGATCACCTGATCGCAACATGCACTTCGGGGCGGCTCCGGCCGCCCCTCCCTATCCCCTTTTTGGCGGCAGGCAGATGACGGCTGTTACGACAGATACTCCGGTTCGGCTGACCGACAGCACGAAGTTTCGCGCATGGGCGGAGGCGGTTGCCATTCCGGTCGGCGCGCTCGTCGTTTCGGCGCTGATCTTCTCGATATTCCTGATCTTTCTCGGCAAGTCGCCGGTCGACTATTTCCAGTTGCTCTGGAAGGGCGGGTTCGGAACCTCCTTCTCGATCCAGAATACTCTGCAGCGTGCCGCGCCCTTGATCCTCTGCGGCCTGGCCTTTGCGATTCCCGCCCAGATCGGCCTGACGATGATCGGTGCCGAAGGGGCGCTGGTTCTCGGCGGCTTTTCCGCAGCGGCCATTGCCATCCCTTTGGTCACTGGCGGCGTGCCGGTGGTGCTCACCATGCCGATCATGGCGCTCTGCGCCATGGCTGTCGGCGGCGCCTGGATCGCCATCGTCGGCTGGCTGCGCCATGCGCGTGGGGTCAACGAGACGATCTCTTCGCTGCTGATGACCTATATCGCCATCGCGATCATGAACTTCTTCGTCGAAGGCGCGCTCCGCGACCCGGGCTCGGCCAACAAGCCGTCGACCATGCCGATCGGCAAGGATTACATGGTCGGCTATATCCCCGGCACCGACATCCATTGGGGGCTGGTCGCGGGCATCGTTCTCGCCATCGCCCTGCAGATACTGATGACG
>Ga0207814_100876_pt1 | contig 12237 bp, 7 predicted proteins | sample TtaePargueraPR_7_FD_187755 | JGI IMG/M metagenome (GOLD analysis project Ga0207814, IMG submission 187755) | Aerobic enrichment media microbial communities from Bioluminiscent Bay, La Parguera, Puerto Rico - Tt and P1 (2) (SPAdes) | ecosystem: Environmental > Aquatic > Marine > Unclassified ... | reverse complement strand
CGGCGCGGCGACAGCGGCCGGGATCAGGGATTTCCTGAGAACCTTGCCGAGCGCCGGCGGATCGGCCTTCGGGACATAGAAACCGACGGCGTCGAGAACGGCTCCGAGCCCCCACAGAAAGCCGGCCGCAATCACGCAGCCGGTCGCCACCTGCGCCGCGACGGAAGGCCAGGAAACGCTCCGCAGCGCATGAAGGTCGGGTTGCGAACCGGTCTTCAGTTTCCGAACCCGGCGCAACAACAAGGGCAGCAGGATCAGCGCGGAGAGCAGCAGCGAGCGGTCGAAGAAGCGCGGGAAATTGTCCTTGGAGTCGCGCGCCGACTCGCCGAGCCAGCGGATCAGGCCGTTGGTCTCCTTGGTCGCGGTCACCTCGGCGATGCCCATCCCGAAGTTGTAGAGCCACGGCGCGAGCGTCGCACCGAGCAGCAGCGACGCCCCCACGTAGACCACGATCTTCAGCACGTCGCTCTTCAACACCGCCACCCCGGCAGGCTGGAATCGGCCGCTCCCCCTTGCCAAGACCGAATTCCGCCGCCCGATCCGGGTTTTCGGGCTTGGCACCCGGGCCGTTCGCCTTCGACCTTCCCGGCATGGAAACCTTCGAGTGGCGGGAACGGACCGACGAGGGCCTGCGCTTCTGGCGGGCCACCCGCCACGCCGGCAAGTGGACCTTCCAGACGACCCTCAAGACCGAGCCCGACTGGCACCCGATCGACCCGGTCCCGCGCGAGCTGTGGCAGGAACTCCGCGACCTCCTGTGGCGGAAGTACCAGCGCAAGCGCGTGCCCTGGGAGTGGATCGAGAAGATCGACAAGCTGCTCGAGGCCGGGGACGACGAGGAAGGGAGCACCGGGCCATAGGTCCGGGAGGCGGAGCACCGGGCCATAGGTCCGGGAGGCGGAGCACCGGGCCATAGGTCCCATAGGACCCATAGGACCTATGGAGGACCGGCCCGCCCCCCCTGAAGACCGGCCCGCCTCCCCCTGAAGACCGGCCCACCTCCCCCTGAGGACCGGCCCGCCTCCCCCGGGACAACTCCCCGATTGCCCTCGCCGGTTCCGCTGCTTGAATGCCGCGCATGACCTCATCCGACCGCGAGTTCCTCCTCCGCCTGCTCGAAACCCCGAGTCCGACCGGCCACGAGATGCCCGGACAACGGGTGTGGGCCGAGTTCGCCGGCAAGCACGCCGACTCGGTCGAGTGCGACGCCTACGGCTCGACCTGGGCGACCCTGGCCGGCAAGGGCGAGCGCACGGTGATGCTCGCGGCCCACGCCGACGAGATCGGCTGGATGATCAAGCGGATCCAGGACGACGGCTTCCTGCGCATCGACCGCGTCGGCGGCTCCGACCACGCGACCGCCCGCGGCCGGCGGCTGCGGATCCTCGGCGACAAGGGCGAGGTCACCGGCATCATCGGCAACACCGCCATCCACCTGCGCCGCGACGAGCCCGGCGACGAGAAGGCCCCCAAGGTCCACGAACTGTGGGTCGACGTCGGCGCGAGCTCCGCAAAGGAGGTCGCCGATCTCGGCCTGCGGGTCGGCCACTTCGCGGTGTATGCCGAAGGCCCCACCGAACTCGCCCACAAGCGCCTCGTTTCCCGCGCCATCGACAACCGCATCGGCGGCTACATCGTCGCCCAGGTGCTCAAGCGGGTCGCCAAGTCGAAGAAGAAGCCCGCCGTCAACCTGGTCTGCCTCAATGCCGTGCAGGAGGAGATCGGCGGCCACGGGGCGATGATGGCGACCTACCGGCTCAACCCCGACGCCTGCCTGTGCCTCGACGTCACCCACGCGACCGACACCCCGGGCATCGACCAGGACCAGCACGGCGCGGTGACCCTCGGCGGCGGCCCCACCCTCACCCACGGCACCGCCAACCACCCGCTGGTCGTGCAGCGCCTCGCCGAGGTGGCGAAGCGGGGCAAGATCCCGGTCCAGCACGAGGCCAGCAGCCGCGTCACCGGCACCGACACCGACAAGATCTTCCACCAGCGCGAGGGAGTGCCCAGCGCGCTGGTCTCGCTGCCGTTGCGCTGCATGCACTCGGTGGTGGAGACCGCGCACCTCGACGACATCGAGCACACCATCCAGCTGATGGCCGGCTTCGTCCTGTCCCTCGGCGCCAAGGACCGGTTCCATCAGGCGCTGTGAGACCGACGCTCGCCTCCCTCCTGCTGCTCGCCACCGTCGCCACGGGCCAGCCCGGCCCGTCGGAGGCCGCGGTCGAGTTCCTCGGAACGCTCGACGGGGAGGGCATCGAGCTCGACCAGGCCACCGCCATCGCCCCCCAGGCCACCGAGGAGAAGCGCCGCAGCATTTGCCTGCGCCTCGAGCGCCTGGCCGACGAACTGGAGGAGGGCGACCTCCGCGCGGTCGACGAGAAGGTCGACGGCGAACTGGCGGCGGTGCTCGTCTCCCAGATCGTCGACTTCGACCCGAACCGGGTCACCGTCCATGCGGTGGCCCTGCGGAAACTCGACGACCGCTGGCTGCCGACGCCGGTGCCGGCCTCGTTCGAGAACACCGGGCTGACCTACCTTCCCGAGCTGTCCAGGCGGGCGGCGGCCCTCGAGGACTGGCTGCTCCACGAGCGGGCCAGCCAGACCCAGCGGCTGCGCGAGAACATCCTCGGCGACCTGCTGGCGGACATCGGCGCGGCGATGAGCCGCGACGAGCTCCACGAGAGCACGCCGGAAACGCTCGCATTCCTCTTCATCGAGGCCTGCCGCCAGCGCGACCTGCCCCGGGCCCTGGCCTGCCTCGGCGGCCTCGAGGATCCGCTCCCCGGCAGCTGGAACGACACGCTGAAGCTCACGGCCCGCGCGTTTCGCTCCCCCGGCGAGGCACCCGGCGCCTGGGAGCGGCTGCTCTCGCCCACCGCCGTCCGCACCGCCCTCTCCGCCGAGCTCGACGCCGAGGGGGCGAGCGTCCGGATCGGGGAAATCGAACCGGCCGGGGAGCGCCCCGGCCGGCCCGAGGTGGCGATCCTCGACTTCGCCTTCGACCGGGGCGCCGGCGGGCTCTGGAGGCTGGCCCTTCCGCTGTGGCTGCTGGAGGACCCGCAGCCGGGCTTTGCCACCGTCGACCCCACCGACCCCGATGCCCTCACGGTCCCGGCCAGGCTGCTCGAGACCCACCCGCCGCGCCGTTTCGAGACCGCGGCGGCGCTCGGCGAGTCGTTCCGCCGGGCGCTGGGCGACGCGTCCTTCGCCCCGCTGCTCGAGCACCTCGCGCGACCGGAGAACGATCCGCTGGAGTCGATCGGCCTGCTCGCCCGGCTGTGGAACGGCTTCCTCGTCCGGCCGGCGGTCTTTCCGATGGTCCTCGACGCCACCGAGCACGAGGACCGCGGCCGCCTGCTGCTCACCGACTTCGATGCCCGCAGCCCGGAGATCGCGGCGCTCGTCATCCCGGTCGACCTCGTCCGCCGCGACGGTGGCTGGCAGGTCGCACCGTGGGTCGACGACCTCCGGGGCGAGCCGGACTTCGACCCGTGGCTCAACGAATGGTCGGGCGACGCGCTGAAGCTCGATGCCGCGGGATGGCTCGGGCGCCTCGGGCTGCATGCCGCGATCGGAGGGCTCACCGCCGACTCGGCGCCCGGCGAGGACGAGGCCCGCAGGGCCGTCGAAGCCTGGCTCGAGGCCACCCGGAACTGCGATCCGCGGGCCTCGCTCACGGCCGGCGCCGCCTTCGACGACCCGGTGGGCGGCGAGCGGCTGCTCAAGGCCGTCGGGCGCTGCTTCCAGCCCACCGAGACCCGGGAGATCCTCGCCATCCACCGCAAGGGCCGCTGGGCCGCCGCCTCGGTCCGCCACCACCACGAGTCCGCGGAGCTCGAGCCCTTCGACCTGCTCCACCCGGTCGTCGCCACCGCCGACGGACCGAGGGTGCTCGGCGAGGCGATGCTGGAAACCGCCGACAACCGCTCCCGCAAGTACCTTAACGAGCGGATCTGGAAGCGGCTCGGCGACAGGCTGCCGCAGGCGGCGGTGGACGAACTGCGCGAGCTCGCCAAGGCTCACGCCGAACTGAGCGAGTCCCGCTGAACCCCCGATGCCCGCAGCCACCGCCATCGCCCACCGCCTCGAGCAATCCGTCCACCGAGTGGTCCGCGGACAGGACCAGGCCGTGCGACGCATCCTCGCCTGCTTCGTGGCCGGCGGCCACGCGCTCGTCGAGGACGTCCCGGGCACCGGCAAGACCACCCTCGCCAAGGCGATCGCCCGCTCGATCTCGCACACCGAGTTCAAGCGCGTGCAGTTCACCCCCGACCTGCTGCCGACCGACATCCTCGGGGTGTCGATCCTCGATCCGCGCACCCAGGAGTTCAAGTTCAAGCCCGGCCCGGTCTTCACCGACATCCTGCTGGCCGACGAGATCAACCGCGCCTCGCCCCGGACCCAGTCGGCACTGCTCGAGGCGATGGCCGAGCGCCAGGCGACCATCGACGGCGAACGTCGTACCATGGACGGCCTGTTCTTCGTCATCGCCACCCAGAACCCGGTCGAGTTCCGCGGCACCTACCCCCTGCCGGAGGCCCAGATGGACCGCTTCATGATCCGCTCGCGGCTCGGCTACGTGTCGGTCGAGGAGGAGGTCGCGATCCTGTCCGACCAGATCGAGGTCCATCCGGTCGAAACCCTCGAGCCGGTGGTCTCGCGCGACGACGTCCTGACGCTGCTCGAGGCCGTCAAGCAGGTCCGCATCAGCGACGAGCTCCGCGCCTACATCGTCGAGATCGTCGCCGCCACCCGCCAGCGCGAGGAGGTCCAGCTGGCCGCCAGCCCCCGGGCCTCGCTGGCGCTGATGAAGACCGCCCAGGCGATGTCGCTGCTCGAGGACCGCGACTTCGTCATTCCCGAGACGATCCAGACGATCGCCTCCGACGTGGTCGCCCACCGCCTGGTGGTCGAGCCCGAGGCCCGGCTCTCCGGCACCGACGCCCGCGACATCGTCGCCTCGATCCTCGACCAGGTCCCCGCGCCGGTGTGACGGAGCGCCGGTTTCGAAACCGACGCTCCCTTCACCGCCCGATCTCCTCGAGCAGTTCCTCCGCCGCGTACACCGATCTGAGCGCCTCGACGATGCCGAGCGCGCAGACCGAAACCGCCCGCGCGCGCGCCTCATCGTAGCGCACGTCGTTGCCGAGGCTGTCGAGGTTGCCGTCGAAGACCAGCCCGACCAGGCGTCCCTGCCGGTCGACCACCGGGCTGCCGGAATTGCCCCCGGTGATGTCATTGGTGCTGACGAAGTTCAGCGGCACCGAAGGATCGACCCGCGGCGCCGCCTCGAGCCAGCGGGCGCTCAGGTCGAAGGGAGCCGCGCCGCCCATCCGCTCGTTCCGCCCGAACAGGCCCGCGTAGGTCGTGCGAAACGGCACGCCGCTCTCCTCGACGCCGCGGACCTTCCCGACCGAGAGCCTCAGGGAGAAGGTGGCGTCCGGATAGACGACGCCCTCCGCGAGGTCGAAGCGGGCGCGGACGATCTTCGCCTGGCATTGCGCCAGCACCTCCTCGTCCCGCTCCCAGCGCTCCTGCAGCGACCGCACCTCCTCCTCGATCCCGCGGGCGAGCACGATCATCGGGTCCTCCGAGGCCTCGATCGCCGCCTGTCCGCCCTCGTAGAGCGCCCGCCGGAGCTCCAGCGAGTCGAGCCCGCAGCCATCGACCAGCTCGCGGGCCCGGTCCTGCGGGGACTTTCCTCCCAGGATCCGGACCACCGTCGCGTCCTCCGCCCCCACCTTGACACAGAGGAAGGTCAGCGAGTCGGCCAGCCGCGCCCGCTCGACGTCGCGGTAGATCGGATCCTCCGAAAAGAGGTCGAGCTCGAGGCTCACCCGGTCCGCATCGCGGAAGCCGTCCTTGCGCTCCTCGTCCGGGAGCTCCCGCTCGGTCGCCACGGTCACCAGCGTCCAGGCCATCCCGAACAGACGGCTGTCGAAGGCCCGCATCCCGCCCAGCAGCGCGCCCCGGAAGCCGTCGGCCTGCTGGCGCCCGACCACCGCCTCGATCTCCGCGAAGGCCGACTCCGCGGCGGCGTGGCTTCCCCGCTCGCGGAGCCGGGCCCGGAACTCCGCTTCCTCACGCCCGTGCCGGTCGATGAACGACGGGTCGAGCAGTCGCCCGAGCATGCCACCCCGGGCCTTGCGGCCGTTCTGGGTGCCGACCAGCGCCCCGCGGGCCCGGCGGCGGTTCTCGGGATCGCGCTCGCTCCAGGTTCCGAGCGCCACCTCCCGACGGTGCAGCGCCTCGAGGTCGAACGGCAGCCAGGTGTCGCGCATCGCCCGCACCTGCGCATGCGTCAGCGCCCGGCTCGTCCGCCCCGGATGTCCCGAGGTGAAGACCAGCTCACCTTCCTCGACCGGCTCGTCGGCCCAGCGGAGGAAGTGCCCGACGCTCGCCGGCCGCCCGCCCTCGTAGGCGCGGAAGAAGCAGCCATCGAGGCAGTAGCGCGGGAACTCGAAGTTGTCCGGGTCCCCGCCGAAGGCCGCGATCTGCCGTTCCGGCGCGAATACCAGCCGCACGTCGGTGAAGCGACGGTACTCGTAGAGGTGGTAGGCCGCGCCCCGGTGGAGCGTCACCACCTCCCGCACCCGTCGCGCCGACTCCGCCTCGTCGACCCGCTCGAGGCCCGCGATGACCGCCCGCCGCGCCATCATCGCCGCCTGGTCGTCCATCTCCCCGGCCACCGCCGCCTCGACCTCCGCGGTCACGTCGCGGATCGACTCCAGCACGTTGAGCTCGAGGTCCCCGCACGGCAGCTCGTCGGCCGGAGTCCGTGCCAGGAAACCGTCCTGCATCAGGTCGCGACCCTCGCGGCTCAGCGAATCGATGATCCCCGCGCCGACGTGGTGGTTGGTCAGGATCAGGCCCCGGGACGACACGAACGAGCCGGAGCCCCCCGTGCTGAAGCGCACCGAGGACTCGCGCAGGTGGTCGAGCCACCCGGCCTCGATCCGGAACCCATGCCGCTGCAGCACCTGCTCGACCGGCGGGTCGTTGAACAGCCACATGCCCTCGTCGGCCCGCGCTTCGGCCACGAGCATCGCCATCATTGCCAGCATCCGTCCGCAGCCGTGCATGGCGGCGACGATAGCGGACCGCTCCTCCAAGGCAACGCGCGGAGTGGCCTGCCGAGCGACGCTTGCCAGGCACCCTCCCCACTCGCGGGCGATCCGGACCCTCTCCTCCACGAAAAAACCGCCCGCCCCTGTCGAGGCGGACGGTTTTCGAGGGAATCGGAAGGCGATCAGGAAGTCGGAACTTCCTCGATCGACTTGAGGATGCGCGCGGCGATCTGGTAGGGGTCGCCCTGCGAGTTCGGACGACGGTCCTCGAGGTAGCCCTTGTAGCCGTTGTTGACGAAGCTGTGCGGCACGCGGATCGAGGCACCGCGGTCGGCCACGCCCCAGGAGAACTGGTCGATCGACTGGGTCTCGTGGAGGCCGGTCAGGCGCATGTGGTTGTCCGGACCGTAGGCGGCGATGTGCTCGTCGCGGTTCTTCTCGAACACGTCCATGAGCTTCTTGAAGTACTCCTCGCCGCCGGTCTCGCGCATGAACTCGGTCGAGAAGTTGGCGTGCATGCCGGAACCGTTCCAGTCGCCCTTGAGCGGCTTGCAGTGCCAGTCGACGTCGACCCCGTAGCTCTCGCAGAGACGCAGGAGGATGTAGCGCGCGACCCAGATCTGGTCGGCGGCGTTCTTCGAGCCCTTGCCGAAGCACTGGAATTCCCACTGGCCCTTGGCCACCTCGGCGTTGATGCCCTCATGGTTGATGCCGGCATCGAGGCAGATGTCCAGATGCTCCTCGACGATCTGGCGGGCCACGTCACCGACGTTCTTGAAGCCGACGCCGGTGTAGTACTCGCCCTGCGGATCGGGCCAGCCCCCCTTCGGGAAACCGAGCGGGCGGCCGTCCTCGACCAGGAAGTACTCCTGCTCGAAACCGAACCAGGTGCCCGGATCGTCAGGGATCGTCGCGCGGGTGTTGGTCGGATGCGGCGTGCCGTCGGGAAGCAGCACCTCGCACATCACCAGCGCGCCATTGTTGCGGGTCGAGTCCGGGTAAACCGCCACCGGCTTCAGAAGGCAGTCGGAGCTGTGACCCTCGGCCTGCATCGTCGAGCTGCCGTCGAATCCCCACATCGGGAGCTCGTCGAGGCTGGGAAAGCTGTCAAATTCCTTGATCTGGGTCTTGCCGCGGAGATTCGGGACCGGGGTGTAGCCGTCGAGCCAGATATACTCCAATTTGAACTTGGGCATCGTAGTGTCGTGGTTGGTTGGTTTGGGCGCGTGTTCGTCGCGCGGATGGGTCGAAAAGCGCGCTGACGCCCGAGCCGGGCGAGCGCGCCATTCAAGGCACGCCGGCAGCACATAGCGGGCCAATGGCTGTAGCGGAATGAAAATTTTTTCCCTTTGTTGACATACACTCGCTCGCCACGCTTCGGGGGTCGCTCGCACCATGGATTCCGCTGCCCCCGACGCTCCGCCCACCGCCCTCCGCTGGTCCGGGATCACCGACCCCGGGCGCTTCCGGGCCAACAACGAGGATGCCTTCCTGGTGGTGAATTTCGACGCCCGCGAGGTCCGCTACCTCGGCAAGGACGGCGAGGGGCCGCTGGCGGCCGCCGACTATGTCTTCGCGGTCAGCGACGGCATGGGTGGTGCCAAGTCGGGCGAGGTCGCCAGCCGGATCGCGGTCGAGAAGATCGCCCACCTGATGCCCGCCAGCTTCCAGCTCGGCGCGCAGCGGATCGACGCGGGCTTCTCCGACGTCCTCGAGGAGCTGTTCGAGCAGTGCAACGAGGCCCTGCTCGAGCTGGGTCGCTACTACGAGGAGTGTCACGGCATGGGGGCGACCCTCACCCTGTGCTGGTTCATGCCGGGGTGGATGGCCTACGGCCACGTCGGCGACAGCCGCCTCTACTACCTCCCGAAGGACGCCCCGATGGTGCAGGTCAGCCTCGACGACACCTATCCCGGTCGCCTGTTTCACGCGGGAAAGCTCAGCGAGCGGGAGGCCCGGAGCCACCCCCGCAAGCACCTTCTCGACCAAGTCCTCGGCGGCAAGTCGTCGCGCTTCGAGCCCCAGATCGGCCGGGTCGCCTACCAACCCGGCGACCGTTTCCTGATCTGCTCCGACGGCCTGGTGGACGGGATGTGGGACCGCCGGATCGACGAGATGGCCCGGGGCGAGCTGTCGGCGACGCGGCTCGTCGAGTACGCCGTCGCGGAGTCGGGCCGCGACAACACCACCGCCCTGATCATCGAAGCGCTGCCGTAAGCCGATGCCTCCCTTCCCCAAGACCCTGCTCCTCGCGACCGCCCTCCCCCTGCTCTCCGGCGGACCGATAGCCGCGCAGCAGGGCGACGCCGAGGCGCAGGCAGCGCCGCTCGAAGCCGCCACGGTCGAGGCGCAGGTCGAGGAGCTGAAAGCCGACACCGGGCTCGAGTCGTCGATCAAGGATGGCCTGCTGGCCCAGTACGACGACGCCCTCAAGACCCTCGCCGCCGCGGATGCGAGTCGCAAGCAGGCGGCCGCCTACCGCGAGGCGCTGGCCTCCGGAGCCGACGACGCCGAGGCGCTCCGACGCCAGCTCGAAGAGCTGTCGCAGCAGCCCGCTCCATCGCCGCCCGCGGACGACACCGGCCTCGAGGATCTCCGCAAGCTCGTCGAGTCGAAACGTGCCTCGTTGAGCCAACTCAAGGAACAGCTCGCGGACGCCGAAGGCGAGCTCACCCGGATCAAGGGGCGGCCGGTCGAGGTCAGTGCCCGACTCCCCGCGGCCCGTCGCGAACAGTCCGACGCCGCCACGGCACTTGCCCAGCCCGCCGAGAACCTCACGCCCGGCCGCCGCGCCGAACGGACCCAGCTCGAGGCCCGGGCCGCCGCGCTGGAAGCCGAGGTCGAGATGCTCGGCCAGGAGCAGCTCAGCCAGAGCGCGAGGGAGTCCCTCGCCCAAGCCCGCCAGGAGCTGTTGGCCGAGCAGGTGAGTCGCGCCGAGGCCGAGCTGGCGGGGCTCGAGGAGGCCCTCCGGCAGGCCCGGATGGGCACCGCGGAGAAGATCGCGGCCGAGGTCGACGCGCTGGCCGAACGAGCAAGTCCGGCGGACGCGCCGCGGATCGAGGAACTGCGGAGTTTCTCGGCCGACCTGCAGGACCTGACCGGGCGGCTCGAGTCCGCCTCCCGGGAGCACGATGAACTCTCCCGCCAGCGCGGCCGCCTGGATCGTGAGTACCGGCGGATCCAGGAGGAGATCAAACTGGGGGCCCTCGAGGGCGGCTCGGCGCCGATCGTCTCCGAGCTCCGCCGGCGGCTGGCCAACCCCCAGCCGATCCGCTGGTCGATCGACCGGCGGGCCAAGGAGCTGAGAAAGCTCCGCCTGGCCGCCTTCCAGGTCGAACAGGAGCTCCGCGAGCAGGACGAGGAGGAGGCCGACGGGATCCTCGAGCTTCGCGGCCGCATCCTGCGGGAACTCGAGCAGATCCATGCCGCGCTGGTGCGCGAGCTCGCCCAGCTCGACTCCGAGCAACGCGGCTATCACAACCTGATTCTCGAGGTCCGCGAGTATCTCAACCGAAAGCTGTTCTGGCAGCCCAGCTCGCCGGCCATCGGTCGCGACTTCTTCAACGACCTCCCGGCGGCCGCGCTGTGGACCTTCGGCGGGGAACGCTGGCGGGAGGGGGCCCGGGCCGTGGCCGCGAGGACGACCCGGCGCCCGGTCACGGCGTTCCTGATCGGTGCCGTCATCCTCACCCTGCTGCTGGTCCGGCGCCGGCTGATCCGCTCGCTCGAGCACAGCGGCAAGCGCATCCGGAGGATTTCCACCGACCGCTACGTCCACACGCTGCGGGCGCTGCTCGACAGCGTTTTGCTCGCGGCGCCGATTCCACTGCTGCTCGCGGCCCTCGCCTGGGGGCTGGACGAGGATCCCTCCGGCTCGACCTGGGTGCGCGGGCTCTCGTTCGGCCTGGTCTGGTCCGCGCTGTTCCTCGCGGGCGTGCAGACCTTGCGCGAGATCGCCCGGCCCGAGGGCCTCGGCGTGGCCCACTTCGGCTGGAAGCCGGGCGCTGCGGCAACCCTCCGCCGGGGACTGTTGTGGCTGGCGATCCTCTACGTGCCGGCCGAGTTGCTGGCGAGCACGACCTTCTTCGAAGAGAGCTCCCGCTACTTCGACAGCCTCGGCCGGCTGACCTTCATGCTCGCGCTGCTGTGGGTCGCGGTGGTCTTCGCCTGGCTGTTCTCCCCGCGGACGGGGATGCTCGCCGACCACCTCGAGGCCCATCCGAAGCAGCTCCTCAGCCGCACTCGCGGGCTGTGGTATCCGGCCGCGGTCGGCGTGCCGCTGGTGCTCGTCATCATGGCGGGCCTCGGCTACGTCTTCACCGCCTTCTCCCTGAGCTTCCTGGTGCATGGCACCCTGCGGATCATCAGTCTCGGCGTGATCGTCTACGGCCTCGCGATCCGCTGGTTCATGATGCGGGAACGCCGGATCGCGCTGGAGGAGGCGCTGGCCGCCCGGAGGGCCCGCCGCGACGCCGCCGAGAAGACCGCCGAGGACGCCTCCGAGGAGATCGTCGCCGTCGAACAGGCCGAGGAGGAACTCGACCTCGCCTCGATCGGACGCCAGACCCGCCGCCTGCTCAAGTCGCTGTCGGTGGTCGGGGTCACGGTCGCGATCTGGCTGCTCTGGTCGACCCGGCTGCCCATCGACGAGACCAACGCGCTGGTCAGTCACGGCGGCCTGACCCTGCTCGCCTGCCTTCGGCTGGTGCTGATCACGGCGGTCGCGGCCACCATCGTCCGCAACCTTCCCGGCTTGCTCGACCTCGCGGGCCTGCGCAAGACCGGGCTGGACCCCGGCACCCGCTACGCCGTCGCCGCGATCTGCCAGTACCTCGTCATCGCGCTGGCCGCCCTGATGGCCTTCCAGGCGCTCGACCTCGACTGGGCCCAGTTCGGCTGGATCGCCGCAGCCCTGTCGGTCGGCCTCGGCTTCGGCCTCCAGGAGATCGTCGCCAATTTCGTCTGCGGCATCATCCTGCTGTTCGAGCGGCCGATCCGCGTCGGCGACGTGGTCACGGTGGAAAACGTCACCGGCACCGTGTCGCGGATCCGCATGCGGGCCACCACCATCACCAACTGGGACCGCCAGGACTTCGTCGTGCCCAACAAAAGCATCGTCACCGGCTCGCTGATCAACTGGACCCTCACCAACTCCGTCAACCGC
>Ga0207814_100873_pt1 | contig 12253 bp, 10 predicted proteins | sample TtaePargueraPR_7_FD_187755 | JGI IMG/M metagenome (GOLD analysis project Ga0207814, IMG submission 187755) | Aerobic enrichment media microbial communities from Bioluminiscent Bay, La Parguera, Puerto Rico - Tt and P1 (2) (SPAdes) | ecosystem: Environmental > Aquatic > Marine > Unclassified ... | reverse complement strand
CTGTCGCTGCTGGAGCTGCCACTCGGCCGTGCCATTCAGGATGGCCCCGCGGTGCGGGTAGCGGCGAATCTCGCCGGCAAGGAGCGCGAGTGGCGCGGACAGATTGTGCGCACCGAGGCGGCGATCGACCCCAACAGCCGCTTCGTCTACGCCGTGGCCCAGATCCAGAATCCCTACGCCGGCGAAGCGCCGCTGATCAACGGCCTGTTTGTGGAAGCGCAGATTGCCGGCAAGACCTACGACGATATCAGTGTGCTGCCGCGTCAGGCGCTGCACGAGGGCAGCCATGTGCTCGTGCTGAACGAGGAAAACCAGCTGGGCTTCCGCGATATGGAGCTGTTACAGATGGTGGGTGACCAGGTATGGCTGCGCGGCGATCTCGCCACCGGTGAGAAGGTGGTCATCTCCAGCCTCGGCTACTCCCGCGAGGGCATGGTACTGACCCCGAACCCGCTGAACGAAAAGCCCTCCGGCCTGATGCTGGGGGAAAAACAGGACGCAGAAGCGAAGGATGTGGATGAAACCGGGGAAGAAGCCGGCAGCTCCACCGTTTCTGCGCAGGGAGCCTACTGATCATGCAAGGCATCATCGGATGGTTCGTCCGCAACAGTAAGGCCGCCAACCTGCTGATGATCATGATCATCATCGGCGGTATTTTCGGTATTTCCCACGTGGGCCGCGAGGTGTTCCCGGCGCTCAATCCGGGGGTGGTCCGAGTCAATATCAGCTACCCGGGCGCCGGCCCCGCGGAAGTGGAGCAGCAGGTGACCCTGCGGGTGGAGCAGGCGATTGCCGAAGTGAAGGGCATCAAGGAGATCAACTCCTGGTCCTCGCGCAGCAACAGCACCGTGCGCATCGAGGCCCAGGAGGGCTACGACGAACTGCGCCTGCTGAACGATATCAAGGTGCAGGTCGACTCCATCAACACCTTCCCCTCGGATATCGAGCGCCCGGTGATCGCGCTGGAAGAGTGGGAACAGCAGATGATGATGATCGCCATTGGCGGTCCCGTGTCTGACCGTCAGCTCAAGCAGACCGCCCTGGATCTGCGCGACAAGCTGATGCTGCTGCCCGGCGTGCGCCGCGTGGACGTGTGGGGTGATCGCTCGGACGAGGTGTCCATCGAGGTCTCCGAGGTTAATCTGCGCCGCTTTAACCTGACCTTCGACGATGTTGCCAACGCCGTGCGCCGTTCGTCCCTGGACCTACCGGCGGGGCGTGTGCGCTCCGACCGCGGCGATATCCAGGTGCAGACTCGCGGCCAGGCCTATACCCAGGCGGACTTTGAACGCATCCCGGTGCTGAGCCGTGATGACGGCACCCAGCTGTTGCTGCGCGATGTGGCCACGGTCAATGACGGCTTCGAGGAAGAGGGCTCCATCATCCGCTTCAACGGCAAGCCGGCGATGAACCTGCGGGTCATGCAGGGCGAACCCCTGGATGTGGTGGCCACCGCCGAGGCAATCCGCGAGTTCATGAAAGAAGCCCGCGAAAACTTGCCCCCCGGTATGGAGTTCGAGGCCTGGTTCGATTTCTCGGAAGCCTATGAAAGCCGCATGAGCATGCTGTTCTGGAATGCGGTGACCGGTCTCGCACTGGTGTTCGTGTTGCTGATGCTGTTCCTGCGCCCGGCCCTGGCGGTGTGGGTGACCATCGGCATTTTCACCGCCTTTATGGGGGCCTTCTGGTTGCTGCCGGTTACCGGTGTGACCCTGAACATGCTGTCGCTGTTCGCCTTCCTGATGATTCTCGGGATCGTGGTGGACGATGCGATCATCGTCGGCGAGGCGGTGCACGCCGCCCACGACCGCGGCGAGACCGGGCTGGAAGCGGCGGAGAAGGGCGTCAAAACCGTTTCCGCGCCGGTCATTTTTGCCGTGGTCTCCACCATGGTGTTCTTTGTGCCGATGCTGTTCCTGCCCGGGGTGACCTCGCAGATGATGATGGCGCTGCCGGTGGTGGTGCTGCTGTGTCTGGCATTCTCCCTGGTGGAATCCCTGCTGATCCTGCCGGCGCACCTGGTGAACCTGAAGCCCGAAAAGAAAGCCACTTCCGGCATAGGCCTGAAACTGCAGGCCCTGCGCGGCAAGTTTGCCCGCGCCATGCAGCAGGCCGGCGACAAGTACTATTTGCCGCTGCTGGAGAAGTCCCTCAGCAACAGCCGTACCACGGTGATGATTTTCTTTGTCGCGCTGATCCTGTCGTTTGCCGTGTTCAAGGGTGGCTATATCGGTTCCGCCTTCTCCCCACAGGTGCCGTCAGACATGCTGGAGCTCCGCACCACCATGGCCCAGGGCGAATCCTTCGAGGAGTCCAAGCGGGTACTGGAGAAGTTTGAACGCGCGGGGCAGCAACTGGCCAAGGATCCGGAAATGCTGGCGCTGAACGGGGGCGAGCCCTTCGTGGAAAACACCATGGTGTTTCTGTGGCGCGGCAACGTGACCGTGCTGCTGCAGCTGACCGACGGTGAGCAGCGGGATGTCACCTCCGAGCAGCTGGCGCTGAAATGGCGTGAGTATGTGGGCGAGCTGCCCGCCAGTGTGGAGGAGATGAACATCCAGCACACCATCAACGATGGTGGCAAAGGCATGTCGTTGAATCTCAGCACCGCCTCTGGTGACATGGCGGAACTGCGCCGCGCCGCGGATGCCGTGAAGGACGCGCTGGACAACTATGCCGGTGTCTACGATGTGCGCGATAACCTGATCGCTGCCCGTCAGGATATCGAGATCCAGCTGAAACCCCACGCCAACAACATGGGTATCGGCCTGGCTGACGTGGCCAAGCAGGTGCGCCAGGGCTTCTACGGGGAAGAGGTACAGCGCATTCCCCGCGGTCGCGAAGACGTGCGTGTGATGGTGCGCTACCCCAAAGAGGAGCGCGCCAGCGAGGAGCAGATCGACCGGATCCGAATCCGCACCGCGGAAGGGGAGGTGCCCTTCAGTGCGGTGGCAGATGCCGTCTATGTGCCGGGCTACACGACTATCCGTCGCAACGACCGCGAGCGCACCGTGCAGGTCACCGCGGAGTTGATCCCGGGCTCTGCGCCGGCCTTCGAGATTCTCAAGCAGTTGCGCGATGAGAACCTGAAGCAGTGGGAGGCGCGCTTCCCGGGCTTCAGCCTGAAGACGGCTGGTGAGATGCAGGAAGAGGCGGAGTTCGGTACCGCGATTCTGTCGTTCTTTATCCTGTCGCTGTTCACCATCTACGCGCTGCTGGCGATTGCGTTCCGCTCCTACTCGCAGCCGTTGCTGATTCTGACCGCGGTGCCGTTCGGCTTCTTCGGTGCCATCCTCGGCCACCTGCTGATGGGGTACGATATCAGCATCATGTCCATGCTCGGTTTCCTGGCAGCAGCGGGCGTGGTGGTGAACGACAATCTGGTACTGATGGACCGCATCAACCAGTTGCGTGCGGAAGGGATGGCGGTGATGGAAGCTGTGGTGCAGGCGGGCCGCGACCGTTTCCGCCCGATTATCCTGACGTCCATTACCACCTTTATCGGGCTGGTGCCGATCATGTTCGAGCGTTCGATTCAGGCGCAGTTCCTGATCCCGATGGTGGTGAGTCTCGCGTTCGGCGTACTCTGCGCCACTTTCGTGACCCTGATCTTGGTGCCGAACCTGTACAAGGTGATCGAGGTGCTGCGGGTGAAGATCAAAGGTGACAAGGCTTCTGCGGAAGAGTTTGTGAGCTTCGAGAAGGCCTGATGGATGTTGCTGCCGGGTTCTTATTGAGCCCGGTGGCGCGCCCTGTGGGGTCGGGGTAACCCGATACTCCACAACCTGATCGGCAAATGTTCCGTATCGAATCACCCCGGCCCCCAACGGGCGCTTCGCTTCGCAGCTACAACTTCCCTTCTTCCTGTATTACCCTTCTCGCAACTCTGTTCTCCATTCAGGATTTGTCGTTGCGTATTCCCCGAATTTTTTCTACCGAGTCTCTGGCGGGTAAATCCGAAGTCCAGCTGGATGAGGCGGCTTCCCGTCACCTGGTCAAAGTTCTGCGGCTGGGGCCCGGGCGCCCGCTGGTACTGTTTGACGGAAACGGCGGTGAGTACCAGGCCGAGCTGGTGGAGGCGGGGAAAAAGGCGCGGGTTAGCATCGGCGACCATTCGCAAGACGATCGCGAGTCGCCGCTGGCGATTACTCTGGCCATCGGCATCTCCCGCGGCGACCGCTTTGACTGGGTGATCCAGAAGGCCACCGAGCTGGGGGTGAAGGACATCCAGCCGCTATTTACCGAGCGCTGCGAGGTGAAGCTCTCCGGTGAGCGCCTGCAGAAAAAACTCGGGCAGTGGCAGCAGATCGCCATCAGCGCCTGCGAGCAGTGTGCGCGCAACCGGGTGCCGGAAATCCTGCCGCCGCTCAAGTTTTCACAACTGCTCGATACCTCGAAGCAGGGCAGTACGCTCAAGCTGGTATTGCACCACCGCACCGATGCCACGCTCGCCGAGCTGGAGCAGCAGTCGGGTCGCCCGCACAGCGCGTTATTACTGGTGGGTCCGGAAGGTGGCTTGTCGGCGGAGGAGATCGAGCTGGCTCTGCAGCAGGGGTTCCATCCGTTGCGCCTGGGCCCCCGGGTGCTGCGTACGGAGACGGCGCCGGTGGCGGCGCTTTCGGTTCTCCAGTTTCAATGGGGCGATATCTAAAGGGAAATTGTATGAAAGCACTTGTCTGGCTGATTGGCGCGGCCATTACCGCCATGTCCATCCTGATTATTCTCAAGCCGCAGATCGCCCGCGACATCGGCGAGCGGATGAACCCGCAAATGTATTATTTTGGCTGCTGGGCGCGCATCGTGATCGGTATTGTATTTTTGCTGATCTCCGATACCCGCAGCTGGGGCACCCTGTTCAATGTGCTGGGTATTCTGCTGGTGATCGTCGGTGCCTATGCGCTGCAGGCGGGCTTCGAGCGCACCCGGGAATTTGTACTAGGCATCGTGCACGGCAATGAAAATGTGGTGCGTGTCGCCGGTGGTGCCGGTTGCTTGATCGGTATTCTGCTGATCTCCGCTACCTGATCGGTTAAGGAAGTTTGATGGAGAACCCGTTTGCGCAAACCCGTCTGGTGATTTTCGACTGCGATGGGGTGCTGGTGGATAGCGAGACCATTGTCTGCCGGGTACTGGCCGAGGAGATGACCCGGCTGGGGATGCCGGCGACGGCAGAAGAGCTGGATGAGCAATTCAGTGGCCGCCCTTCCAGGGACTGTATTCTGGATATCGAAACCCGCTATGGGGGGCCGCTGCCACAGTCCTACTTCAATGCCACCGAGCGCCGTATCCGCGAAGCCTTCCATACGGAACTCGAAGCCGTGGCCGGTATTCACGAGGTACTGGAAAAGTTACAGAGTACGGATCTGCAGACCTGTGTGGCCTCTTCGGGCCCCCACGCGAAAATGCAGATCACGCTGAACAAGACCGGCCTGTGGGATTACTTCGACGGGCGTATTTACAGTGCCGATGATGTGGGCCGCGGCAAGCCCTGGCCGGATCTGTTCCTGCACAGTGCGGCCCAGTTTGATATCGCACCGGAACACTGCCTGGTGGTGGAGGATTCCATCGCCGGCGTGAAAGCCGCAGTAGCGGCGGGGATGCCGGTTGTCGGTTACAGCCACAACGACAACCGCGCGCGTCAGCTGCAAGCGGAAGGTGCGCGGGTAATCAACGATATGCAGCTGTTGCTGGATTACCTGTAACGCCCTGGCGGGGCGGCTCACTGGGTCAGGCGGATATCCACCGAGGCACTGCGGCGAGTGTCCTTGTCGTCCACAAAGGTGCGGGTATAGCGCACCTGATAAATACCATTGGCGATCAGGTCGTTCACCAGGCCCGGCGGCAGCATCACGGTTTCCTTCAGGGTGCTTTTCCCTTCGGCCACCAGAGGCTGCGCCACCTCATACACAACCCGGTCTCCCACCAGAAACTGGCCGCTCTCGGATACGGCGTTGATGCTGCCAATGTCGCCATTCAGGTTCCACGCCAGCATCATCTGCCGCGACTTGCCGCTGACCGTCTGCGAGGGGGGCGATGCTTCCACCTGTGCCAGGCGCCCGCTCGCGTCCAGGTCGAACAGAATATGATTGGACAGGCTGCCCGCGGCACCCGCAAACACCCGGCGGTAGCCCACCCGGCGCACACCCTTGGCGTGCCAGCTGCGCGCCTGCTCCGGTGAAATCTGCACCACTTCGGTCACTTCACCGCGGTCACCGCTGAATTCCAGAATCTGGTCCACTACCGCCAGCTCTTTATTATTGTCCAGATTGACAAAGACACCGCGGGGGGACGCGGCGCCGCCTTTGCTGGCCACGCGCCAGGTCACGGTTTCCTTATAGCCCTCACTGGCGTTCAGCCACCCATCACCGGGATCGACGGTGACGATCTGCTGGGCATTCACCGATGCCCCCATCACAGCCGCGACCACAATGCCGATGGCACCGAGCAGTGTCAGGATCAATTGTTTGTTCATGGCATTCTCCGGGGCGTACAGGCATTGGTACAGGGTAGGGTGCGCCCGATCATCTCAGAAATAGCGCGTCACGACCATGTTCGATCCCGATTCGTGTTTCGGATACCCAGTACGGATTGTCAGCGCGTGATCCTAGAATGCCCCGGACATACACAAATAACCCTGCAACCAAACCCTGCAACCAACCTGCAACCAGGAGGAGCCGGCCTATGCCTGCACCCCTTAATGCCTGCCGCGGTATATCTGTTTCGCGGCCGATACTGATTGCCTTGACTGCGCTACTGCTTGCAGGCTGCCCGGATCCCACCAAGAAATACACCCTAGAGCCTCTCGAACTGGTGGCCAACGGTCTCGGCGAAAAGGTCGCGCGCGAGTCGGCACCGTTTGGTGACGATATGGTGCGCTATCTGATGGGGCAGTCGCGGGAAGAGGGCGATGCCTTTGTACTGGGTGTGGATTTCGAGCCCGGCGGCTTTGCGCCCAAGATGGAGACGCTGGACGATGTCGAGGCGCTGCTGGTGATCATGCGGGATTTCCCCGCGCTGAAAATCGTCGTGGAAGGGCATACGGACAACGCCGGTGACCCGAAGAAAAATCGCAAGTTGTCGCAGTGGCGCGCCAACTGGGTGAAGCAGTTCTTGCTCGAACGCGGGATTGATGAGGGCCGAGTGGAGGCTGCCGGCCTCGGTGATTCCGACCCGATTGCGGACAATGACACCCAGCGCGGACGGGAGAAAAACCGTAGGCTGGTGGTGCGGGTGGTGGACTTTGATGGCAAGCCGATCAATGTGCGGATGGGCAGCGGGGAAAAATCCAGTCCACAGTGAGCCGGCACTGAGCCGGAAATGAAAATCCGGCGGCCTGCGGGCCGCCGGGTGCGTATCAGGCTCTGCTTTGCAGATCCAGTGCGTTCAGGATATCCGCGGTCGGATTGACCTGATTCATGGTGTAAAAGTGCAGTCCCGGCGCACCGCCTTCCAGCAGGGTTTCACACAGGTCTGTCACTATCTCCAGTCCGAGTTTTTTCACGTCTTCCGGATCGCGGTAGCTTTCCATACGGTACTTCAGCCAGCGCGGGATTTCTGCACCGCAGTTGCGGGAGAAACGCGCCAGGTTGGCGAAGTTGGTGATCGGCATGATACCCGGATAGATGGGTGCGTCGATGCCGGCCTTCTCACACTGGTCGAGGAAGTAGAAGTAGGCATCCGGGTTAAAAAAGTACTGGGTCAGCGCGCTGTTGGCGCCGGCCTCGAACTTGCCTTTCAGGAAGCGGATATCCGCGTCATAGCTTTCCGCTTCCGGGTGGATTTCCGGATAGGCGGCCACTTCCAGGTGGAAGTGCTCGCCGTAGTGGCGACGGATAAAGGCCACCAGCTCGTTGGCATACACCAGCTGCGCCACCGAGCCCATGCCGGACGGGATATCGCCGCGCAGGGCCACGATACGGTCTACCCCGGCCTCTTTATAGCGTTCCAGCAGCCCGAGCACGGTCTCCTCGTTGTCGCCACCGAAAGACAGGTGCGGGGCAATAGAAATGCCGTCGCGGCGCAGGCCGGTGACGATATTCGCGGTAGTGTCGCGGGTGGTGCCACCGGCACCGTAGGTCAGCGAGAAAAACGCGGGGTTGAACGCCTGCAGTTGTTCGCGGGTGTTGTACAGCTTTTCCCGACCCTGCTCGGTCTTGGGCGGGAAAAACTCGAAGCTGATACGTAAATCACTCATTGTTCTGTTCCATTCCCTCGGCAACCGGCCGCATGGAATCTATGCGACCGGTTGTGAGGTTGCTTAATACTTGTAGCTTTCCGGCTTGTAGGGGCCGTCCACGGACACGCCGATGTACTTGGCCTGGTCTTCGGTCATGCGCGTAATCACGCCGCCGAAGCCTTCCACCATGTACTTGGCCACTTCCTCGTCCAGGTGCTTCGGCAGTACTTTTACGTACAGCGCGGAAACTTTCTGGTCTGCCGGCAGGTCGGCAAACTTCTCGTTGTACAGGTGGATCTGTGCCAGCACCTGGTTGGCGAAGGAGCCGTCCATGATGCGGCTGGGGTGACCGGTGGCGTTGCCCAGGTTTACCAGGCGGCCTTCGGAGAGCAGCAGCAGGTGATCGTTGGTGGCCGCATTGCGGATGACCTTGTGTACCTGCGGTTTGACTTCCTGCCACTCCCAGTTCTCACGCATGAAAGCGGTGTCGATCTCGTTGTCGAAGTGACCGATATTGGAAACCACGGCGCCGGACTTCAGCGCTTTCAGCATGTTGGCATCGCACACGTTGACGTTGCCGGTGGTGGTGACAATCAGGTCGGTGTTCGCCAGCAGTTCCTTGTTGATGCAGGACTCAGTGCCGTCGTTGACGCCGTTGATGTAGGGGGACACCAGCTCGAAGCCGTCCATGCAGGCCTGCATGGCGCAGATGGGATCCACTTCGGTGACTTTCACGATCATGCCTTCCTGGCGCAGGGAGGCCGCAGAGCCCTTGCCCACGTCACCGTAACCAATGACCAGCGCTTTCTTGCCGGACAGCAGGTGGTCGGTGCCGCGCTTGATGGCGTCGTTGAGGCTGTGGCGACAGCCGTACTTGTTGTCGTTCTTGCTCTTGGTAACGGCGTCGTTCACGTTGATCGCGGGCACCTTGAGGGTGCCGGCCTTCAGCATGTCCTGCAGACGGTGCACACCAGTGGTGGTTTCTTCACTGATGCCGTGGCACTTGTCCAGCAGCTCCGGGTATTTGCGGTGCAACAGTTCGGTGAGGTCGCCGCCGTCGTCGAGAATCATGTTCGGCTGCCAGCCGGCCACGTCCGCACCGATGGTGCGTTCCAGACACCACTCGTATTCTTCCTCGGTCTCGCCCTTCCAGGCAAATACCGGAATACCGGAAGCGGCGATGGCGGCGGCGGCGTGGTCCTGGGTGGAGAAAATGTTGCACGAAGACCAGCGCACTTCCGCGCCCAGAGCCACCAGGGTTTCAATAAGAACCGCGGTCTGGATGGTCATATGGATGCAGCCCATGATGCGGGCGCCGGCCAGCGGCTGCTCCGCGCGGTATTTTTCCCGCAGGGTGATCAGCGCAGGCATTTCGCCTTCGGCGATCTCGATTTCCATGCGGCCCCAGTCGGCCAGGGAAATGTCGGCTACTTTGAAGTCTTTAAATTCGGTGCTCATCTGGTTCATTACCTAATTCTCTGAATTGTCGCTCTGGTTGTGCCAAGCGGTTTGGGCAGGGCTTGTGGCCCGCCCGCTTCAATTAAATACCTGCCTGCGCACGCAGGGTCTCGGCCTTGTCGGTCTTTTCCCACGGGAAGGCGGTAAAGGTTTCGGTCTGTTCTTTGCCGTTGCTGTCGGTCCACTTGTAGGTGTGCTCGAACGGCTCGCGACCGAAGTGACCGTAGGCGGCGGTCAGTTGATACATGGGGTGCAGCAGGTCCAGCGCCTTGGAAATGGCGTAGGGGCGCAGGTCGAAGTTTTCCCGCACCAGCTCGATCAGCTTGTCGTCGCTCACCTTGCCGGTGCCGAAGGTATTGATGGACACGGAGGTCGGTTCGGCGACGCCGATGGCGTAGGACACCTGAATTTCGCAGCGGTTGGCGAGACCGGCGGCGACGATGTTTTTCGCCACGTAGCGGCCGGCGTAAGCGGCAGAGCGGTCTACCTTGGACGGGTCCTTGCCGGAGAAGGCGCCGCCGCCGTGACGGGCGGAGCCGCCGTAGGTGTCGACGATGATCTTGCGCCCGGTCAGGCCGCAGTCGCCCACGGGGCCGCCAATCACGAACTTGCCAGTGGGGTTGATGTGGAACTTGGTGTTCTCATGCAGCAGCTCCGCCGGCAGCACGTGGTGCACGATCAGCTCCAGCACGGCCTCGCGCAGGTCTTCCTGGCTGACTTCTTCGTTGTGCTGGGTAGACAGAACCACCGCGTCAATCGCGCAGGGCTTGCCGTTTTCGTCATAGCGGAAAGTGACCTGGCTCTTTGCGTCCGGGCGCAGCCACGGCAGCAGGCCGGATTTGCGCGCTTCGGCCTGGCGCTCTACCAGGCGGTGGGCGTAATAGATGGGCGAGGGCATAAATGTGGGGGTTTCGTCGGTGGCGTAACCGAACATCAGGCCCTGGTCGCCGGCACCCTGGTCTTCCGGTTTTACCCGGTCCACGCCCTGGGCGATATCCACAGACTGCTTGCCGATCACATTGATCACGCCGCAGGTCTCGCCGTCGTAGCCGACGTCGGAGGAGGTGTAGCCGATATCGGTAATCACCTTGCGCACCAGATCTTCCAGGTCCACCCACGCAGAGGTACTGATCTCTCCGGCAATCACGGCGATACCGGTTTTCACCAGGGTTTCACAGGCAACGCGCGCGTTCTTGTCGCGCGCCAGCAGGGCGTCCAGTACCGCATCGGAAATCTGGTCGGCGATTTTGTCCGGATGACCTTCGGATACGGACTCCGAAGTAAAAATGCTGTATTCACTCATTGTGATCTCTCCATTGCGCCGCAGGCGCTCCTTTTTCCGTTATGTACGGTCTTAAACTTTCAAAAATTCCTGAATCTGGATCTGAAACCCGTTGCGCAACGCACTGTGCACACTGCGTCCCTTCGACAGCCCGGCCTCCGACGCCCACTCAATCAGCTGCTGCGGCGCAAACCCCAGCCACAGATCCCCACAGGCGTCCCGTGCCCAGTCCTGCCCGTGGTCGTGCAGCTCGGTAATCAGCAGCTGCCCACCGGGTTTCAGGGACTTTTGCAAATCGTGAAAAATCTGTGCGGGCTCCGGGGTGTGGTGCAACACCATGTTGACCACAATGCAGTCCGCACTCTCCGAACGGGATGCCGCCGCGCGGGTGTCGTCGCAGACAAATTCGATATTCTGCAGGCCTTTCTCATCGGCAAAGGTCTGCGCACGCTCCAGCATCGTCTGCGACAGGTCCAGTGCGGTCACGGTACCGAAGCGGTTCGCCAGCTCCTCCAGAAACTCGCCCTCGCCGGGGCCCACCTCCAGCGCGTGACGGCCCGGTTTCAACAGTTGTGCTACCTGCGGGCCGTAGACGCTATAACTGGCGATCAATTCCTGCTGTTCGCGGAAGCGATTGCCGTAGTCCGCGAAAAAGCGGCGCGAGGCCTCGGCGCGCTCCGCGGCAATACCGGCCACGGTGGCCGCGCGGGCTTCCGTCAGCGGAAGCTGGTCGAGGCCGTGAAACAGCTGCTGTAGCAGCTCACTACCCGCGGTGCGGCGGTAAAACAGGTTGTTGCCCTCGCGGCGCTTGCTGACCAGGCCCGCCTGCGCGAGTACTTTCAGGTGGTGGGAAAGGGCCGGCTGGCGCAGGTCGAAGATGCGGCACAGCTCCAGCACGCTGTAGGAGTCCTGAGCCAGCAGGCGCAGGATTTCCAGGCGCAGTGGGTCGCCGGCGGCCTTGAGGGTCGCCGCCAGTTGCGGAATCTGGCCGCTGGCGTGGGTGTTGCCGCACTCTGCCGAGGGAGTAGAGGCACTTCTGGAGTCGAGCATGGTGCGCAGTCTAGCAGTGGATTTTTTCTATATCAAAATATTTTGATTTAGCTGTATAAATTTTTTTTGATACAGATGTAACCAAATCGCCAGAGGCCGGCCAGATTGCGCCCGATTGTGATGGGATGGCGAAATGTTGTTCCCCTGGCGGGAGATTTGGTCCCGGAGGCTTTGCGCCCGGCGGGGGTTTACGGGAAAATACGCCCCCCGTTTCGCCAGACCGATAACCCGCTGGCAGCGAGGAATCGCGGCAAACTGGCCGTCAGAGCCGGGCCCGCACAGCATCT
>Ga0207814_100872_pt1 | contig 12266 bp, 6 predicted proteins | sample TtaePargueraPR_7_FD_187755 | JGI IMG/M metagenome (GOLD analysis project Ga0207814, IMG submission 187755) | Aerobic enrichment media microbial communities from Bioluminiscent Bay, La Parguera, Puerto Rico - Tt and P1 (2) (SPAdes) | ecosystem: Environmental > Aquatic > Marine > Unclassified ... | reverse complement strand
CGAACCGGGCTACCGTCCAGCCATGAAATCCCTTCTCCCCGTCGCGCTCGGGAGCGCCCTGCTGCTCGCCTGCTCGCCCACCACGCCGGAGGCCCGGATCGCCGAGAATCCCTCGATCTACTGGAAGCTTAGTGACTCCCACCAGGAACTCGTGCGCCAGGGGCGGATCGACCGGGGGATGTCGCCGGACGCCGTCTACCTCGCCTGGGGCCGGCCCTCGCGGGCCTACGAGGGCGAGGATGGCAGTCGCTCGACGCTCCGCTGGGACTACGACGGCAGCCGCCCGGTCTACAGCACCGGCTTCTACGGCGGCTACGGCTACGGGCGCTACGGATACTACGGCCGCTACCCCTACTACGGCTACGCCATCGCCCCGCAGGTCGACTACATCCCGTACCGCCGCGCCACGGTGTGGTTCGAGGACCGCCGGGTGACCAAGTGGGAGCGCGTCCGCTGAGCCGGGAGCCCAGCCGCCCCTTGCCGCCGGGGCCGATCCGCGATACGCCGGGACCGTCCGTGAACTGGCTCGCCCCGCTCCTCCTCGCCGCCGCGCTGCTTTCCTCGTGCTCGGGCCCCTCGGCTCGCGGCACCGGCCTGGCCGTCTACCAGTCGTACGACCGCCCGGCCCGCCGCCCCGCCGACCCCGCCGCGGTGCGGGTGAAGGTGTCGACCTCCCGGCAGCGGGCCTACGTGATGGAGGGCGACACGCCGCTGCTGGTGATGCCGGTGACGGTCGGCGACCCGGCGACCCCCACGCCGCAGGGCCGCTTCCGGATCCTCCGCAAGGAGGCCCGCCACCGGTCGAAGTCCCACGGCTTCGCGCACCGGGGCGAGCAGGTCGACAAGACCTCGCTCGCCAACAAGCCCGCCGGATGGGCCTTCACCGGCACCCCGATGCCCTACTGGTGCGAGTTCCACCCGGGCTACGGCTTCCACACCGGCTGGATCAAGCACCACGCCGCCAGCGACGGCTGCATCCGCATGCACGAGAACCTCGCGCCGAAGTTCTTCGAGCTGGTCCGCGTCGGCACCCCGGTCGAGATCGCCACCAGCCACCCCGAGGATGCCGTCTATGGCAGCATCCCGCTGCCCCCCGACGCCGGCCCGCTGCCCGACCACCCGCCGGCCTTCTACCTCGGCGACGACGCCTTCGAGCGCCACCGGCCGCCGGAGTTCGAGTGACCGGGCGCTATCCCCAGGCCATCCGGACCGCGAGCGCCAGCAGCAGCAGCCCGAAGGCCAGGTCGATCCACGGCCCGCCCCGGCGGTAGCCGCCGCGCAGCGGGGCCCACTGCAGGGCGAGCGCCCAGGCCGCCCACAGCGTCGACCCCTGAAGCACCACGACGCCCCACAGCGCCCACGGCCACCAGGCGGGCCGCGCCCCCTGGAGGAACGGGGCGGTCACCGCCGCGAGGAAGACCACCACCTTGGGATTGAGCAGGTTGCAGAGCAAGCCGCGCAGGAAAGGCCCGCGCCGACCGCGCGGCGGCGCCGAGGCGGGCCGCGATCCCGAGTAGACGTGGACGAAGCACTCCATCAGCAGCCCGTAGGCGAGCCATCCGAGGTAGACCGCCGCCGCCCAGCGGAGCAGCTCCGCCGCGACCCCGCCCCGCGAGAACAGCGCCGCGGTGCCGAAGATCGCGAGCGCCGCATGCAGCGTCAGCCCGGTGCCGATGCCGAAGGCCATCGCCACGCCCGCCCGCCCGCCCTCCGCCAGCGAGCTCCGGGTGAGCAGCAGCATGTCGGGGCCGGGGCTGAACTGCCCGAGCGCCATGATCCCGGCGAAGGCCAGCAGTTCGGCAAGCGGGCTCATCGACGGCCGCCGGACATCGACCGCGAGGCCATGACGTACGCCAGCACGGCCTCCTCGTCCGCCTCGCTGATCCCGGCATTCCATGCCATCCCGGGCACCACCACGTGCCAGTCTTCGCCTCCCAGCCGGTCGGGCATCAAGGGCACATGGCAGCGGGCGCACTCGCTCATGTAGACCGCCCGGCCGTGCTCCAGCGTCTCCACCGGGTGCCCGCTCGCCTCGGCCATCGCCACGCTCGGCACCGGGGGAATCTCCGGCTCCCGCTCGCAGCCGGCGAGCAGCGACCCCAGCAGCACCCCGGCGCGGACTCCCTTCATGACGGCCTTCTAGCAGCTCCCCGTCGCCCGCATCAAGCGCTCCGCCGCCGAATCCACCGGCCCGCTCAGCCTTCCATCTTCTTGACCGCCAGCACGTAGTCGAGGACCGCCTGCTCGTCGGCGCTGCCGAGCCCGGCATGGCGGATCATCTTCGGCATCGCGTCCTCCCACTCGTCCTCGAACAGGTTCTCCGGCAGCATGTACTCGTGGCACTCGCCGCACTTGAGCATGTAGGTCACGTGCCCGCGCTGCAGGCGCTCGAGCGGCGTGCCGCTGGCCCGGGCCATCGCGGGCGTCGGGTTGGGCACCTCGGAGATCCCGCCGACGCCCCCGTCGTCGGCCGGAAGGTCGCCCATCTCGCCGCGCGCCGCGCCGCCCGCCCCCGGCGCACACGACGCCAGCAACCCCGCCCCCAACACCATCCCGGCCCGGAAAATGCTTCGCATGTCCGAAGCTACGCTGCATCGGCGCGGAAACTCAACCCGTCATTCGGCGTGCGCCCCCCCTTCCCCTTTTGACATTTCCCTCCACCCCCATACCCTCCGGCCCCGTCGCCGGCGGCAGGCTTCCGCCGGACCAACCCCAATCCCACGCCTCATGGACACGCTCCGCACCTTCACCACCGGCTCCGGCGCCGAAGGAAAGCTCCACTCGCTCCCCGCACTCGCCGAGCAGGGCTTCCCCGACCTCTCCAAGCTCCCGGTCTCGATCCGGATCGTCCTCGAGTCGGTGCTGCGCAACGTCGACGGCCGCAAGGTGACCGAGGACGACGTGAAAAACCTCGCCGGCTACAACGCCAAGGCGCCCGGCGACTACGAGATTCCCTTCACCGTCGCCCGCATCGTGCTCCAGGACTTCACCGGGGTGCCGCTGCTGGTCGACGTCGCCGCGATGCGCGACGCCGCCGTCGCCCGCGGCGCCTCCGCCGAGAAGGTCGAGCCGCTGGTGCCTGTCGACCTGGTCGTCGACCACTCGGTGCAGGTCGACTTCGCCGGCTCGCAGGCCGCGCTCGACCGCAACATGGCGATCGAGTTCATCCGCAACCGCGAGCGCTACGAGTTCCTCAAGTGGGGCCAGCAGGCCTTCGACACCTTCTCGGTGGTGCCCCCCGGCATCGGCATCGTCCACCAGGTCAACCTCGAGTACCTCGCCCAGGGCGTGCTCTCGAAGGACGGCGTCTACTACCCCGACACGCTGGTCGGCACCGACTCCCACACCACCATGATCAACGGCCTCGGCGTGGTCGGCTGGGGCGTCGGCGGCATCGAGGCCGAGGCCGGCATGCTCGGCCAGCCGGTCACCTTCCTGGTCCCGGAGGTCGTCGGCGTCTACCTCCACGGCGAGCTCGCCGAGGGCGTCACCGCGACCGACCTCACCCTCCGGGTCACCGAGATGCTCCGCAAGCACGGGGTGGTCGGCAAGTTCGTCGAGTTCTACGGCCCGGGCGCCAGGGCGCTCAGCCTGCCCGACCGCGCGACCATCGCCAACATGGCGCCCGAGTACGGCGCGACCATGGGCTTCTTCCCGGTCGACGGGGAGACGATCGACTACCTCCGCGGCACCGGCCGCTCCGAGGAGCTCTGCACCACGGTCGAGAACTACTTCAAGGCCCAGGGCCTGTTCGGCATCCCCGACAAGGGCCAGTGCGAGTACACCGACGAGCTGGAGCTCGACCTCGCGACCATCGTCCCCTGCGTCTCCGGCCCGAAGCGCCCGCAGGACCGGATCGACGTCCCGGCCCTGCGCGACAAGTTCGACGAGTTGTTCGCCGCCCCGGCCTCGGCCGGCGGCTACGGCCTGTCCGCCGACCAGCGGGACAAGGTGGTCCCGGTCAACATGCCCGAGCCCGCCGGCTGGGCGGTCGGCTCGCTGCTCGAGGCCCCCGAGCCCGGCGCGGCGATGGACAAGGCGGAGATGACCACCAACCGCCCGGCGCCCGACGCGGTGCTCGCCAGGGAGGCCTTCGACCCGATCGCGACCCAGCTCCGCCACGGCGCGGTGCTGATCGCCGCGATCACCTCCTGCACCAACACCTCGAACCCGAGCGTGATGCTCGCCGCCGGCCTGGTCGCGAAGAAGGCCAACGAACTCGGGCTCACCGTCGCGCCCTACGTGAAGACCTCGCTCGGCCCCGGGTCGCGCGTCGTCACCGACTACCTCGAGGCCACCGGCCTGCAGCAGGAACTCGACGCCCTCGGCTTCCAGACCGTCGGCTACGGTTGCACCACCTGCATCGGCAACTCCGGCCCGCTCCACCCGGCGATCGAGGGCGCGATCAAGGAGGGCGACCTGGTCTGCGCCTCGGTCCTCTCCGGCAACCGCAACTTCGAGGCCCGCGTCCACGGCTCGATCAAGGCCAACTTCCTGATGAGCCCGCCGCTGGTCGTCGCCTACGCGCTGGCCGGCCGCGTCGACCTCGACCTCACGACCGAGCCGCTCGGCACCGACAAGGACGGCAACCCGGTGCTCCTCAAGGACCTGTGGCCGAGCCAGGCCGAGGTCAAGGCGCAGCTCGCCGCCGCGCTCAAGCCGGAGGTCTACAACAAGCTCTACGGCGACGTCGACGGCGCCAACCCGAAATGGGGCGAGATCAAGGGCAGCAGCGGCGCGACCTACGGCTGGGACGAGAAGTCGACCTACATCCAGTCGCCGCCCTTCTTCGAGGGTGCCGCCGGGGCCAGCGAGGACGTCATCGGCGCCCGCCCGCTCGGGATCTTCGGCGACTCGGTGACCACCGACCACATCTCCCCCGCCGGCGCGATCAAGCCGACCTCCCCGGCCGGCCAGTACCTGATCGCCAACGGCGTCGACAAGGCCTCCTTCAACTCCTACGGCGCGCGCCGCGGCAACGACCGCGTGATGACCCGCGGCACCTTCGCCAACGTCCGCATCAAGAACCTGATGTGCCCGGGCGTCGAGGGCGGCTACACCCAGTTCTTCGGCAGCGCCGAGGTGCCGGATCCGGACACCGGGATCGCCGCCGCCGAAGGCGCCAGGCCGACCTTCATCTACGACGCCTCGATGGCCTACCAGCAGGAGGGCACGCCGCTGGTCGTGATCGGCGGCGAGGACTACGGCATGGGCAGTAGCCGCGACTGGGCCGCCAAGGGCACCCGCCTGCTCGGTGTGAAGGCGGTCGTCACCAAGAGCTTCGAGCGGATCCACCGCTCCAACCTCATCGGCATGGGCGTGCTGCCGCTCAACTTCGTCGACAAGGCCGACTACGAGAAGGTCAAGGACCTGGTCGACGCGACCTTCGACCTCACCGGCATCGCCGGCGAGCTCAAGCCCGGCCAGTCCGCCACCCTGGTCGCCCACAAGGCCGACGGCGGCACGGTGGAGGTCCCGCTCAAGGTCCGCCTCGATACCCCGGCGGAGGTCGACTACTACACCAGCGGCGGCATCCTCCCCTACGTGCTGGACCAGATCCTGGCGTAAGCCGGGAGGACATTCCCCGCTCCGAAAGCCGCCTCCCGGTCCGGGATGCGGCTTTTTCGTTCGTGGCAGGCGAACGACCCGTCAGGAAGTCCGGCGACTTCAGGATCACCCCCTGGCTCCCGCCATCCCAGCGGCCCGGAACCTGTCGCTCGCACGGAAGGCCCCACCGCCCGCCGGGAGGCCGGCGGGCCCCATCCCCGGAGAATTTAGTTTTCCCTGAATATTTGTTTATCCAATATTCAGATTCCCGTTGCTAGAGTGGCCGGGCCGTTCCCGACACCCATCACCAAGATTCCGGCCCACCTCCGGTCCATCCTGGCGGCTGCGACCGCCCGGATCCTTCGGATTTCCAAGGTCCCGGCGGCGGCCACGACCCAGGCGCCACCCTGAGCACCGAGATCCTACGGCATCAACCCCAGCCCTGCGGAGCAGGCCCTCTCCGACCTCAACTCCACCTCGTTCACCCCATGACCCGCCCGCTCAAGTTCATCGATCCCGGCCACGAAGTCCTCCCCTTCCCCGCCAGCGGGACCGCGCGGTTCCTCCGCACCGAAAGCGCCACCGCACCATGAGGCATCTCCAAAACAGCCTGTTCACCGGCTCGTTGGTCGTCGCGCTCCAAGCCCAGGACCCGGCCAGGGACCCGAGCTTCGATCCCGCCCGCCTCGACCACTCGGGCAAATACCCCGCCCGCACGGAATCCGCACCCCTCCCCGAGGAGTTCAGGGTCGAGCCGCTCGGCGAGGGAAAGTTCCGCCTCGGCCAGATCACGATCGATGTCACGAGGCGCCAGCTCGCCATCCCGGTCTCACTTGGCGAAACCCGCGCGGACCTCGAGTACGCCCTCGTCCACGCGGCCGGCAAGACGCACGAATCACTGCTGGTCACCGAGGTCCACCCGACCCACTTGCACATCGCCGCCCTGTTGCTCTTCGCCAGGCCCGGCACCCCGGTCACCGCGGAGCTTTGCTGGGAGGTCGATGGCTCACCGAAGTCGATCGATCTGTCGAAACTGATCGATATCACCGAACCCGATCGCCAGCCGGTCGCCTGGAGCTATCAGGCGATCACCATGGCGAACGGACAACTCGCCGCTGCGTTCGAGCTGAGCATCCTCGCCCTCATCCACGACGCCGCCGCCCTCGTCGCCCATCAAGTCCCGGCGGGGGATCGGCGCGACGACATCTACCGCGCCAAGCTTCCCGAATCCTTTCCCGGGAAGGACCTGCCGTTTTCGCTGAGCCTGTCCTTCGCCGCGCCGAAGGAAAGTCGCACCGGCGTCGCCACCCTTTCCGCACCCAACTCAGCAGAATGAGATCACGACTCCACCGCCTTCTTTTCGTCTCCCTGCTGCCGTGGGCATCGCTCTGCTCTTCCGCGCAAGCCGGCGAGCGGGACCTGAAGATCATCCTCCTGTTGGGCCAGTCCAACATGGAGGGACAGGCCTACACCTTTGCCGATCCGAGCCTGAACGCGCCGTCCTTGGAGTTCCTGCTCAGCGGCACGCCGGCGGCGGTGAGCTACCTCGACAACATGCCTCACGAGTTCAAGGACAGCCTGTCTCCGGCGTGGCTGAACCCGCGGACCGACGCCTGGTGCGTCCACTACGACTCAACCAGTAGCACGGTGAAAAACGTCCTGCCCACATCAGACCCTGCGGATCTGGTGAGCGGCATCCAACCCTTGTCGCCGGGCTTCGGAGTCTCGACAGGCAACGGCTCGATGTTCGGCGCGGAGTTGTCCATGGGACATCGTCTGGCTGACTCGGTGGCGGCACCCTTGTTTCTGTTCAAGTCCGACAAGGGCGGAACCACTTTGGGCTATGACTGGCGCCCACCAACTGCCGTGGCCGCACGCGGTGGCACGGTGGGCGTCAACTACAGCAATACCATCACGCGTTTCCTTGAATTTCTCGACGCCCTCGACGCCGACCTCGCTGACAACGGGGTGCTCGACGCCTACAACGGCGCGCCCGGCTACGAGGTGAGCGCCGTGTTCTGGTTTCAGGGCTTCAACGAACAATTCAGCAGCGGCCCTTATACGGCCGCCCAATTGCAGGCCGAGTATGCCGACAACCTCAAGGATTTGATCGGTTCGATCCGTGCGGCAGACCCACGCATACCAGATAGTCTCCCAATCATCATTGGCGAATCATCGGACCAGAACGCCACACTGAATGCCGCCCGCATCTCGGCGGTTGCCGATCTGAATTTGGAAATCCCCGACTCCGCCGTCTACTTCGACACCGACGACATGATCGGCGAGGACTGGGGCAACAACGACGCTGGCGAGCCCTTCACCTCCGGCGGTGGCTACCACTACCACGCCCGTGCGGAGAACTTCCTCGAGATTGGTTGGAAGGCGGCCGAAGCCGTCATCGAGAACGGATACATTGCGCAGGCGCCCACTTTCCTTGATTCCAGGGTCGCACTGGGGAAAACCTACACCGGCTTCATGATCGGCGTCACCGGCATCGAGGCAACGATCGACGACTTCACGATGACCATTGACAGCACCGCGGCGGGGTCTCCATCCGACGGGCTGTTTCAAGCGGGCGATGTCATCACCTCGGTCAATGGCGTCTTGCTTCAGGACGACGAGGACCCGCGCATTCCCCTGGGCACGCAAATTGGAGCCGCGGAAGCCTTCGACGGTGAGCTCGACTTCGGCATCCTGCGTGATGCCACCCCAATGAACGTGACGGTCACCATCCCCGCGCTCGGCGCCTACTCGGAAACCTGGCCTCTGAACTGCCCCAAATCGGATGCGATCGTCGACTCGGTCGCCCAGGAGATCATCAACAGCGCCTTGATGAACGGTGTGGAACTGGAAGCCATGCTCGCAGGACTCTTCCTGCTCTCCACCGGCGATGACCAGTACCTCGACGAAGCAAAAACCCTGGCAGACAACGTGGTTGCCGGCGGCCTTTCCGACTCATGCTGGGCCATCGGTTACCAGCTTGTGTTTCTGGGCGAATACTACCTGCGCACCGGTGATGCCACGGTCCTGCCTCGCATCCAGGAACTTTGTGACCACGCGGACACCGGTGACGTCGAGGGGATGTACAGTCACCGACTGTCTCCGAATGCCGGCTATGTTCAGGGAGGCACTCTGAATCAGGCGGGCAATATCGTCGTCCTGGGCAAGACGCTGGCTCGGGAATGCGGGGTCAACGTGCCCCTGAATACTTGGGAAAAGTCGGTCGACTTCCTCTACCGTTTCGCTGGCCATGGTCCGGTGCCCTACGGGAATCATCGCGCCGAGTTCGACCCGAACTCGAATGGCAAGGACGGATCCGTGGCCTGCCTGTGGTCGCTTCTCGAAGGAGACGACTTCGTCTCTGCGGCTGAATACACCGGACTGGCTGTGGCCGACTCCTATACCTTCCTCGAAGTGGGCCACACTGGCGGCGGCTTCAACGTGATCTGGCGGGCGCTGGGTTCCATGCATACCTCGGCGGCGTACGAGGACCGGCACCGCAACATGCTCGACCGGCTCACTTGGTATTACGATCTCTGCCGTCGCCATGATGGCACCTTCCGGATGCCCACAACCATTGGCGGTCACTGGTACACGGGTGAGGGCTATGGCATGGGAGCCGCCATGGTTTATACGGCCTCTCGCAAGGCCCTGCGCATCACGGGTGCCGCAAAGACCGCCCATAGCGTCCCATATGCAGCCCACAGCGCCACCTGGGGCAACGAGCGTGACCGCGAGTTTCTCGCCGACGCACCACCTGCCGCCTACGGCGAGGAAAACCAGCGGATCGATGCCATCTGGAGGAAGCTCTACAACCCCGACGAGCTTCCGGCTTCCTACTTCGGGCGCCTGCTCTACCACTCCAATTCGCAGGTTCGACAGAGGGCTGCGACCACTCTCAGTCAGCGGGCCGACGCTGCATCGATTGCCGAGTTGAAAACAGCGCTGCAGCATCCGGATCCACGACCACGCCGTGCGGCTCTGGAAGGCATTGTGGGGTATGAAGGTTGGGCTCGACCCATGAGCAAGACATCGCTGTCGCCTCAAACCGTGTCGGAAGAATTCCTGCCCCTGATCAAGGCAGTGATCGACGATCCGGATTCGTCCCTCTGGGAAATCGATGGCGCCTTGTGGGCTCTGTCCAAAGCCGAACCGGAAGACGTTCGCGACAATCTGGACTTCATCAAACCTTACCTGACCCATGACGACTGGTGGCTGCGCGACGCCGCATTCTGGGCCATGACAGGCTTGAGAGACACCATGAGCGGCGAAGAGTTCCAGCTGCTGACGGAAGTCTACAACAATGAGGCTCACGTTTACCCCAAGGGTTCGTATCAGGCCGGCTTCGCTCTCATTCTCGAGACCAAGGATCCGGCGGATTGGGGAGAACACTACGTCACAGGCCTCCAAACCATCGGCCGCCAACTGCATGAGCCCAAAGTCCTGGATGGCTACACGGATGCCGAAGAACAAGCGGCGGTCCGGGCCCTGATGGTCTACGATGAGTTCGACAAGGACGACCTACCTCTCGATATCGCCGACGACATCGCGCAGTACTTTGCCAAGTGGCAGACCAGTGATGCCGGGCATTCCATCAACCAAATCAAGGCGAACCCCAGCTACCACCGTGGCTTTTACGGTTGGGCGAATACCATGGGAGCGGATGGCGCCTTCATCATCCACCCCATGAAGCGGATGGCTGAGGACATCGCGGCTGCCATCGCCGGAGGCGACAACAGCCCGGAGCTTCAGAACTACTACGACGAACTGACGAACAGCATCTCGCTCCACGAGGCCACTTACGGCGTGGCAACCCCCTATCCCGGCCAAACGCCGAGCGCATCCCCGGCAACGGCCAGCATCATCGGCGGATTGGGGACCAAGGCCGAGCTGTCACTGGACGGCTCGCTGAGTTCGGATCCGGAGGGCGTCCTTTATGACTACGTATGGGAGGCTAACGGAGAACTCGTCGCCCGGGGTGCGGTGACGACAGGTTTTGCTGAAATCAGCGACCTCGGCCAGCTCACCTTGCGCGTGACCGATGATCAGGCTCATCAGCATGAGATTGCCGTGGCCGTCGCTCAGGATGATCCCGCACTCACCTATGGGCTGGTGGGTTACTGGCCCATGGACATGACCCGTGGCAGCGAAGTCAGGGATCAGTCGCCCTATGCCAACCACGGCACATTCAGCGAAGGCGCTCCTGCCTGGGTTGCCGGCAAATTCGGAAACGCGCTCGAGATCTCCCAGGCACACGATGACCGGGCGCTCATTCCCCACCTCGATGCCTACAACGCCAATGACGCCTACACGCTGTCGCTTTGGTTCAACTCGGTCGAGGGTGACGACAAGCTCGACCAGTTCGCCAAGGGTGAGGGACTCGTGGCAATCAATGGAACCGGCAGTGCGGCAACGGTTGACGCCTTCGGCACTCCGTGGACGACCGCCAACCTGGGCTTCTCCATGGGAGACGCAGCTTGGCACCACATCGTCTTCACCTTCGATAAAGACGCATCGCCCGCCAAGCACCTCTACGTGGATGGCGCCTTGGTTGCCACCGGCGACAGCGATGGCGCGTCGGACCCCGCCCTCAACACGGATCCCATCAGCTTCGGCAGCAGTGACGATGCAGAAAAAAGCAGTGCGCTGTTCGATGACGTGGCCATCTGGAACCGGGTGATCACCACCACCGAAATCGCCTACCTCCACAACGGCGGCACCGGCAACATCGTGACCGATAGGAGCACACCTCCCACGCGCCCAACCGGTCTGGCGGCCGTGGAGGGCGATGACCAGGTGTCCCTCTCATGGGATGCCGACACCACCACTCTCGATTTCGGCGGCTACCGGGTTTATCGCTCCGAAACTTCCGGGGGTCCCTATGCCGTGGTCTCCGGGGATCTCACAAGCACCAGCTTTTCTGACACGACGGCCATCAACTACACCACTTACCACTACGTGGTGCGCACCATCAATACGCGCGGAAACGAGTCCCATAACTCCAGAGAAGTCGAAGCCACACCCTTCATCCCACTGAAGGATGTGCTGGCCGTCGGACTACAGGGCTACTGGCCCATGGACAGCGTTGGCGGGACCGACATCATTGATGTGACGGCTCAGGCCAACCATGGCAGTTTCCTTCAGGGCGACCCCGACTGGGTGCCGGGCAAGTTCGGCAACGCACTCGATATTGTCAGCGAACGCCAGGACTGGGCCCAGATACCGCACTTGGAGGACTACAACACGACCGGCAGCTACAGCATCTCGCTCTGGTTCTATCCGGTGAATTGCTATCGGGACTCGAATGTCTTCAGCAAGGGACTGAACAAGGCTGCGATTGGCTTTACTGATCAAAATGCAAGATGGTCGCATCTGGGAAGCCCCTGGACATCGTCGCCCCTGGGATTCACGCACAATGCCGAATCCTGGCAACACATCGTCATGATTTACGATCCGGCGGCGACTCCCGCCAAGAAGGTCTATTGCAACGGGGTGCTGATGGCCTCGGACGACACGGATGGAGTTGGCTCGGATACCGCGCTCAATGCCAATCCCATTGCCTTCAGTTCAAACTCCACCGCATACGCGACCACGGCACGCTATGATGATGTTGCCATTTGGAATCGGGCCCTGACTACCGACGAGATCGGCTATCTCTACAACACCGGAGAAGGCAACACGCTTTCCGATTTGAACAACCCGCCTGCCACACCCACGGG
>Ga0207814_100871_pt1 | contig 12276 bp, 11 predicted proteins | sample TtaePargueraPR_7_FD_187755 | JGI IMG/M metagenome (GOLD analysis project Ga0207814, IMG submission 187755) | Aerobic enrichment media microbial communities from Bioluminiscent Bay, La Parguera, Puerto Rico - Tt and P1 (2) (SPAdes) | ecosystem: Environmental > Aquatic > Marine > Unclassified ... | reverse complement strand
TCGACCGCACTCTTGGCCGGGACAGGCTGCACGTGGATATCGTCGATTACCCAGGCGAATGGCTCCTCGACCTGCCCCTTTTGAACCTGTCATACCGGGAATGGTCTGAGCAGGAACTGGCCATGAGCCGCGAGCAGAACCGTAAGAAGCTTTCTCGCGACTGGCATGCCGTGATCGGTTCCATGGATGTTGCTGCCGAAGCCGACGAACAGGAGGCGAGACGCGCCAGCGAAGCGTTCACCGATTACCTGCGGGCGTGCCGCGAACATGGCGATGCCGCCGTCGTCCCGCCGGGCAGGTTTCTCATGCCCGGCGAACTGGAAGGCTCACCCGCCCTCACCTTCTCGCCGCTCGATTTGCCCGAAGAGGCAACGCCCGTCCGCGGCTCGCTCTGGTCAATGATGGAGCGGCGTTACGAGGCCTACAAGACTCACGTGGTGAAACCCTTTTTCCGCGATCACTTCGCCCGCCTCGACAGGCAGATCGTCCTCCTCGACGCCCTTGGCACCCTCAACGGCGGCAAAAGCGCCCTGAAAGACCTCGAACGGGCCATCGGCGATATTTTGAGGTGCTTCCGGCCCGGTGCGAACAGCTGGCTCTCGAGCGTGCTTTACCGGCGTATCGACAGGGTCCTGTTTGCCGCGACCAAGGCCGATCACCTGCATCATTCGGGCCATGACCGCCTCGAGGCGTTTGTCCGCCGCCTGGCGCGTGACGCGATCGAACGGGCCGGGTTTGCCGGCGCGGAGGTTGGCGTGGTCGCTCTCGCCGCCGTACGCGCGACACGCGAGGGAGAGGCCCGCACCGGAGGCGAAACCCTGCCCTGCATCATCGGCAAGCCCATGAAGGGCGAGAAGATCGGTTCGCGTGTGTTCGATGGGGACGAAGAATATGCGATCTTTCCGGGCGACCTGCCGGAAAAACCGGACGACCTCGACGCATTCGGCGGCAGGGAGTCGAGCGATAACAGCATCGAAATCGTCAGGTTCCGTCCGCCCGACATGGTAAAGGGAACCGTGGACAAGCCGGCAACCCTGCCGCACATCCGCCTGGACCGCGCCCTCAATTTCCTGCTTGGAGACCGCCTGACATGACGTCCCGGAACAAGCGATCGCCAAGGGCCTTTGCCCCTGACGACACCAAGCTGGTCTCACGGGAACGCGCCGCTGCCGTCGACCCCGAGGTCATCGAGATCGCACCCCCCGACCAGGCAACCGCGCCGCGCGGTACCGGCATCGACGACCTCCGTCGCGGCATGAAATGGGGCGCGCTCCTCTTCAGCGCTATTTGCGGTCTCGTGCTCCTTGCCGGCGGCCTGTGGCTCAACGATCTCGTGACGGGACTGTTTGCCCGCCGGGACTGGATTGGCTGGACCGCGCTCGGACTGCTCGGCCTTGTCGTGCTTGCCGCATTCATGATCGCTGCACGGGAATTCTGGGCCATCTTGCGCCTGCGACGCCTCGGCCGCATTCGCCAGGACGCGGAAAGCGCACAGCGGCAAAAGGACAGGCCGCTTGCCGAAGAGGTTACCGCAAAAATACGGACCCTTTACCGGAACCGCCCTGACATGGCCTGGGGGCTGTCGCGCCTGCGCGAGCACGATGACGACATCATGGATGCCGACGAGGCGCTCGCCCTGGTCGAACGCGAACTGGTATCCCGGCTCGACCGGTCAGCCCACTCGGTTATTGCCTCGACCGCCAAGCGGGTATCGGTGGTCACGGCCGTCAGTCCATTGGCAGTGCTCGACATGGCGATCGTGGCGGCACAGAACCTCAAGATGCTTCGCCAGATCGCAACGCTCTATGGCGCGCGCCCCGGGACCCTGGGCCTGTTCCGCCTTGCCCGCATGGTCATGACGCACATCGTCCTGACGGGCGGACTGGCGCTTGGCGATGATCTCATCCAGCAGCTTATCGGTCACCGCCTCATGGCGAAGCTCTCGGCAAGGCTTGGCGAAGGCCTGTTCAACGGCGCCCTCACCGCGCGGATCGGGCTCGCGGCCATGGACGTCTGTCGTCCGCTACCCTATGTCAGATCGCAGCCGCCCCGGATCCGCTCGATCCTGACAGAGTTGGCGCGCCAGGCTGCGGTACGGACATAGCCGCGTCGACCCCATAAAGATCAACTCAGTTGAGAGCGCGGCACCCGTCGGCAACCGTCTCTTGCGTACGCCCGTCCGCCATTGTCAACGTCACCGTCACCTTCTTCGAACAGGCGAGGCTGCCGAAGCGGGCGCGGAAACCGTTTTTCGCATTGTCGGAAGACCGTTCCCCTGGCGTCGCCGAGGGTGCGTCATAGACATACGTAACCGACTTGACGCCATCAAGCATACCGGCGGGGGCATCCAGCCACACCTCGAAGCGGTAGAGAATGTTGCCCTGCGGATCGACACCGCCAAGAAATTCCCATGCCTGCGAGCGCAACCAGTCCCTGACATCGGCGCGGGCCGGTAACCCGCCAGCCGATTCCCCGACCGTATCGGGCTGCGTCGATGGCGGGACGCTGGCGACATCGCGATCTCCTGTCCATGGCAGCGGAGCGCCGCTGCCGTCCTGCGCGGGCGGCGGAGCCTCTTTGTTTTCCGGTTTGCGCCGCGGTGCCGGAGGAGCTTCGCTCTCCGCGGCAGGTAACGCGACGGCGGCAGGCTGTTCAGGTTCGGGGGGTACTGGCAACGGCGTTTCGGCGGCAACAGGCCGTTCGGGCTCGGCGGGCGTAATGCTTCTCTCTGCTTCGTCTGGCGTTTTTCCAAGCGGGTTGACCGTATCGCGCAACGTCGGCACATGCTTGGCAATGGAAGTCACGCCGCCGGAGCGTTCTGGCGGCGCCGGTAGCAGCAGCAACAGCGCAACGAGTGCGACGGCGCACAGGGCGACGACCTTGAGCACGACCGGCATCACCCGGACAAATGCACTGCTGCCCTTTCCTTTACTCGCCACTCGTGACCTCGATATGTCTCGCCGCACTTTCTCGACCGGCCGGCCCCGGACGGAAGCCGGATTTTGTCCCGTAAGCGCACGGAAGCACAAGAACCATGCTCGCCTTGAACCGCCCCTGAACCGATCGCCCAGTGCTGCTTACCAGAAAAGGCCGGGCGCCTTCAGAAATTCTTCTTCTTCGGGAGTCGATTTCCGCCCAAGCATCTCGTTGCGGTGTGGAAAGCGTCCAAAACGATCGATGATTTCCTTGTGCTTTTTGGCAAAATCAAGGTTTTCCTCGTTGCCGAGAGCAGCGAATAATTCGACCGAACGAGCCTGCACGCCAGCGTCTTCCGAATGCTGGTATGGCATGTAGAGAAACGCCCGCTTTTCCGGTGGAATCTCGGCATCCCAGCCCATATCTATCGTTTCTTTCGCCAGGGACAGGGCCGCGGCGTCCGATCCATACGACCGCGCATCGTTGCGAAACATGTTGCGCGGAAACTGGTCGAGCACGATCACAGCCACAAGCCGGCCGTCCGGGGTTGCAAGCCATTCTTCTGGCACATGCCGGGCAACACTCTCGTAGAGGCGCGAAAACCTTTCCCTGATCCGCGCGTCCACATCGTCGTCCTGCTTCCACCACTGTTCCGGTGTCAGCGTCTCGAACCAGAATTCCAGTACGTCGCCCGCCGCTTCGGGAAGTTGCGATACCTTGCTCATGGATTGCAGTTACCTCATCGATTTTGTACACCACCCCGCGCGCATCTTGAGCGCGTGCCGCATCGGGGACCAGCAGGTTAACGAGAATCGATTGAAAGCTTGACCCGAAAGCGGCAAACCTCAGACTAATGTGAAGATGCGCGAGTTTAGAGGAGGACGGCGTGGCGGCCAGGCCCATTGTCATTCCCGTTGTCATTTGTAGCGTGCTGAGCGCATGTGGCGGCAGCCTCGGTGGGAGTGAAAAGCTGAAAACGACCGTACAGCCGGCTTCCACGCCCCCGGAGCGGGCCGTTCAGGTCGCGTGGACGGCGGCCAGTGCGCGCTATTGCGCCTTCGGGCTGAACCCGCAGAAATTGAAATCCGATTATCTCGCCTGGGAAACGGCCCAGGGCGCATCGCAAGAGACGATTACCTCTTTGGGCGAGACCTACGACAAGGCCTTCCTGACGTTCTACGACAAGGTCAAGGAGACACCGGGATACTGCACCAAGGCGCGGATCGAGCAGATTCGCCCCGAGATAAACCGGCACCTCGCCGGAGACTACGAGCCGAGCAAGAAGTTCTCCCCGCCGGACGGCCGCAGCTTCAGCAAGGAGAGCCCCCTGAACAGGGAATTCCTGCCAAAAGACAGCTGATCCGGTCACGTGGAACGCCCGTTCCGCTGCCCCCGTATATACTGAATGCCAATATAGACGGCGAGCAGGCCAAACGCTCCCGCGCCGATCCATAGCAGGCTCGTCCAGAGCATGGCCCAGCCCTCGATGCTCACGATGCACCTCCCGCCCGTGTCCTTTGCCAGCTGAATATCGAACCCGACACGAAGCCGGCAACAGACAATGCAATCGACAGGAACCCTATGGCCGGGGCTGTCAGGTACTCCAGCCCGAATGCGGTTTTCACCGGGCTCAGGCCAAGGACGGCCGAAAAACCGAGTATGAGAGCAAGTATCGCCCCGTTGCGCGTCGCCCCTTTCCAGTAGAGCCCGCCCGCGAGCAACACCACGCCCGAGCAGAAATAGATGGAGCCCGACACCGCGAGATAGTCCCAGATGTCTTCGCGTCCCTCGTACACCAGCCCCCAGTAAAGTTCGTAGAGCGCGACCAGTACAATGAGGCTGCGGGTGCCCAGTTTTTGCGCCCACTCATTGTCAACGGTGCCGAAGACCGGGCCAATGACATCGCGTGATAGGATGGACGCCCAGCAGAACAGGTAGCCATCCTGCGTCGACATGAAAGACGCGAACAGGGCAACGGCGAGAAAAGCGACCAGCCAGTCCGGCATCGCGTGCCCGAACATCAGTGCCGTTGCCACCAGGTCGGCATCGCCGCCATGGCTTCCCAGAAGCGAACCAGGCCCCGGACCGGCCGCCGAGAAATAGCAGAAGGCCAGGATGCCGAGAAAGGCCGGTATGACCATCCTCGAAAGGAAGGCCACGCTAGCGAAGAGATAGGCCCGCGGCACCGTTTCTTCCTTCTCGATGCACAGCGCCCGGGTGAGAGCCGTTGGCCAGATCGCCGCCGATACGATGCCGGCGACGAACACCATCCAAGCCACGTAGCTCAATCCGAAACTCTCGTTCACGATGGGGTCGAACCCCGCTGCGCCCTTTTTCTCGCGGACGATTTCAACTGCCGTTTCCACCGGCACGAGCCTGACCAGGAATGCAACGGCGGCAAGAAGCCCGGCAGCCAGCAGAACGAACTGGAAGATATCGGTGACGATGACCGAACGCATTCCGCCGTAACAGGTGTAAGCCACCGCGATGGCGATGAGCACGACCATCAGGCCGTTCACATTGAGCGCGATGCCCTTGGCTGAAAACATCGCGGCGATGAAGAGGGAAGCTACCTTCAGGAAAAGCCCCATGTTCAGAATGCCGCCCAGGGCCATGACAACGGCGCCGAAAACCCGGACATCACGACCGTATCGTTGCTCGTAATATTCCGGGATCGTGTACACGCCTGTCCGGCGGAGCGGCTTCACGACGAAGCCAGTTAGTCCGATGAAGGCACAGCCGACGAGAGCCGCCAGCCCGATGTGGAAGGCGGCAAAGCCTTCGTTGAAGCCCTTTTGGGCATTGTAGGCGATGGTTATGAGGCCTATCTCGGTCGCCCCAAGGGTCGCTATCGCGGCGCCCAGCCCGACATCGCGGCCCGAAACGAAAAACTCGGCCAGCCCGTCATGACGCCGCGCCTTGCCGCCGATGACGGCGGCAAGAACGCCGATGTAAAGCAGTGAAAACAGCCCCAGGTAGACGAGCGCGGTATCGGTCAAGACCAACCCCTTCCGCACCAATTCTGGCGCGGCGGGCAATCAATGAAAAGGCAAATCCTCGGTTGCCCTGACCGGCGCTATTCGGCAGGCGAAGCGGAACCGTCTGGTTCGGAAGCTGTCCCCCCCACCATCAGGCCTTCGGACCCGGCTTGCGGAATGGGCGCGCCTGTGTCCTGCTCGTGCGGTTGCGCCGTGTTGAAATCGTTCTCGATGCCGCGCGCGATCTGGCCGAGACGTTCATCCGGCAAGTTTCCCGCCAGCAGCAGGTCCAGGTCTCCCTGTGTCCAGATGACGAAGCCTACACCATCCCTGTCACCCAGCTGCATGGGCGCCGCCTCCCCGCTGCGGGGTGTCGCATAGAGCGCGACTGGATCGCCGGTCTCGGCAACATAGGCGATCTGGGCGAAGGGCTTGCCTTCGCGCTGGAGTACCTGCGCGCGCTGGAAAGTCAGCTTGTCCCGCGACAGGTCCGGCACCGTCATGCTCGTACCGAGCGTCTTGGATATCTGGAAACTCGTCAGCTCCATGTTGCCTTCGCTTTCAAGGCCGAAGGTAAAGGTTTCGGGGCTGAGCATCGTTTGCACCCGGATCATGTCGTCCGCCCAGGTTGCCGGGGCTGGTGTCGCGATTGCCGGCGCGACGGGCGGCGGTGCGGGTTGCTCCGCAACGGTCCTTACCTGCGGCACCGGGTCGGCGATGATGGTATCGTAGAACATGAAGCCGCCGGCGGCGCCGCCAAGCAGACAACCGAAGCCGACCCATGCAAAGGCTGCGCTCTTGCGCAAAAAAGCGCCGAAACGCCGCAGACCACTAGCCCTCGCCGCCGCATCCGCTTCCGCTGCCGGCACGGGAATGGGTTCACCCGCGATCATCGCCTCAAAAGCGCTTTCCAGATGTTCGTTGGCCGCCCGCAGGGACGCGACCCGCTCGGCGGCAACCTCGTCCTCCTCGAGTACACGCTCTATCGCCTTCGACTGGGCCGCCGCGAGTTGGCCATCGACATACGCCACGAGCAGTTCGTCATTGAGTTCGGTCATCAGCCTGCCTGCAGTTTGATATGGGTCAGTTGTTCGATTTGAGCGCTACGCCGGACCGTGTTCTTGATCCAGTCGGCCCGTTCGACGAATGTCGCCAGCGCGCGGGCCAGCCGCGCCATGACTGTCTCGGGGGTGGTGTCGAGGATTTGACCGGCCTCGTCGTAGGAGAAACCTTCCCCGTAGATCAGCAGTGCCGCGCCGCGCTGCTGCGCGGGAAGCTTGGCCAGGATTTCCAGTGTCGGCTCCAGGTGTCCATCTTCGAACGCACCGAAGTCCTCCATGGCGAACGCACCGCTGTCGCCCTGCGACTGGGCCAACGGGTCGGCATGGGATCTGAGCCCCGAGAGCCATTCGGCATGCAGCATCGAGAAGGCCCAGATATCGAAGGCCGAGTCCTGCTGATACGACCCGGAATTGTGAAGCATTTTCCGGCAAGCCGTCCGCAGCAACCCGTCGGCGCCGTCGCGCCCGCCGGCAAGGACCGTCGCGAAACGCCGCAGGCGCGGCAACAGGGTTATCAGCTTGGCTCTGTCCGATGCACTCAACCGCCCGGTTTGCATCATCTTTTTCACCACCGCATCTGAAGGCCGGTTCCTCGCAAACCGGCACCTGACGATTTCCGCAATACAGTGATTCGCCTATCGAATCAGGAAGATATCATATTTTTGATTGCCTCGCGGCGATCCCGAACCGATCCTTGCAGACGTTGCATAACGCGACCGGCGTGACGTTGCCGGACGTTTGCGCTAATAGCCTTGGGTCTCCGGCGGGCATCCGAGCCGGACAGCGTTTGCGGCAGCACCATGAGCGACGACGACAAGTCACAAGACACCGGCTCCGGCCAGACGCCCGTTGAAGCCTCGGGCGAAGGCTTTGTCATGCTCATGGGGACGGTCGAAAAGGCGCTCGAAAAAGGCAAGACCTCGCTCATTGCCCTGCATGAAAAGTCCAGGTCCGCCGCCGCGCCCGCCGTCGCCCGTGCCAGAATAACGCTCTCTTTCGGCGCAAGCCGTGGACAGTCCGGGCTGCGGTCATTCTATTCCAGCCGGCTGAAGCCGGGCGCGGGCAACGCGGCCGAGTACCTGCGGGAACGGCTGAACCCCTCTGTCCTGCTCCGTGACTATCGCAAGCTCATTCTTCCCCTCCATCGTTTTGGAGGAGACCGTAAAGTCGAGCGCCTCTTCTTCGTTCCGACAGCTGGCAAGGTTCCGCTTTCGCTGGTGAAAGTCCCTCACCAGTTGCGCCGTACCGGCCACGACTATCGTCCGACCCCGTGGCACGTCTTCCAGTGGGCGATGCAGGCGATCCCTGAAAGCGTGGAAAGGTTCGCCTTCGTGGATTACGGCGCGGGCCGCGGCCGCGTTCTGCTGATGGCTTCGGGTTACCCTTTCGAAAAGGTCATCGGCGCGGAAATCGCCGAGGAACTCCACCGCGACTGCCTGTTGAACATCGCCCAGTTCCCTCGCTCGCTGATGAAATGCCGGGACGTGGAATGCGAACACCTCAGCGCCCTGCGTCTCGATGTGCCGGAACAGGAAACAGTGTTCTACTTCAACAATCCCTTCGACCATTCCATGATGGAGCGCGTCGTCGCCCAGATCACACGGGCCTACAGACAGGAACCGCGGCGTTTCTACGTGATTTGCGTGGACATGGACGCGAGAGAATTCCTTGAGGACAGCGGTATCTTCGAACCGGTCAAGGTGCCCTTGAAGCTACGTGCGAAACTTGCCCTGCTGAGCCCCTACACCGTCTCGGTGCACCGCACGGTGAGATAGTGGTCCTGTCCCGTGGGGCGTTACTTGACGCCCAGTTTTTTCTGCAGGCTGGAGGATGATGTCGTGTACTGGAACACGTACCTGGCGTCTGGATAAACGTAGCGATGCGCTTGCTTCGCCATCAGCGCCGCTTCGTGGAAGCCTGAAAGAATGAGCTTGAGCTTGCCCGGATAGGTATTGATATCGCCGATCGCGAATATGCCTTCCACGCTGGTCTCGAACTTCTCGGTATCGACCGGGATCAGATCGTCCTCGAGCTTCAAACCCCAGTCGGCAACCGGTCCCAACTTCATAGTCAGTCCGAAGAACGGAAGCATGGTGTCGCAGGCATGCTGGACCATCTCGCCATCCTTGCCGCGAATCCCGGCCGACTCCAGCCGGCCGTCTTCACCATGCAGTTCCATGACCTGGCCTATGACAAAATCCATCTTCCCGGCATCGACGAGGGCCCGCATCTTGTTCACCGAATCGGGTGCGGCCCGGAATTCCTCCCGGCGATGGACCAGGATAATGCGCTTCGCAACAGGTTGCAGCGCCAGCGTCCAGTCCAGTGCCGAGTCGCCCCCGCCCGCGATCACGATCGTCTTGTCCTTGAAATCCTCGATGCGGCGAACCGAGTAGAGCACCGACTTGTCCTCGAACAGTTCGATGCCCTTGAGGGGCGGTCTCTTAGGCGTGAATGACCCGCCTCCGGCTGCGATAACGACCACCCTGGCGTCGAACTCGGTGCCCGTATCCGTGCGCAGCAGAAACCTGCCGTCGCCAGCGGGCTTCAGTTCGTCCACACGCTGTTGCAGGTGAAACTGTGCGTCGAAAGGCTCGATCTGCTCCATGAGCCGGTCGGTCAGTTCCTGGCCCGTGACCACCGGGAGGGCCGGGATATCGTAGATTGGCTTTTCGGGATACAACTCGGCGCATTGGCCGCCCGGCCTGTCGAGAATATCCACCAGATGCGCCTTGATATCGAGAAGCCCAAGCTCGAAGACGGCGAACAGGCCAACCGGCCCGGCGCCTATGATAACGGCATCTGTGCTGATCTTTTCTGCGGCCATCCCGTTCAAAACTGCTTTTCAGGGACATGAACGACCAGTCCGTCCAGGTCCTCGGTAACCTTGATCTGGCAGCTGAGCCTGCTGGACTCCCTTACGTCGAAGGCGAAATCCAGCATGTCCTCTTCCATTTCGTCAGGCTGTCCCGTGGTCTCTCGCCAGTCGTCGCTGACATAGACATGGCAGGTCGCGCATGAACATGCGCCGCCGCATTCCGCTTCGATACCGGGAACGGCATTTTTTACCGCCGCCTCCATGACCGTCATGCCGGCCTCGGCGTCGACTTCGTGCTTTTTGCCGTTAGCTTCGATAAATGTGATTTTTGGCATGAGTTCAGTATGCCTGCCGTCAGGTACCTGCTGTCAGGATAGTTTTGGAAGTGCCTCGCGGTGAAACGGCGAACGCCACGTTCCACCTTAAATTCGGGCCCAGCCAGTCGTGCCTCATATAGGCGAATTCCAGCAGGTTTGCCAGCACAACGACCCATGCTCCCCTGCAACGAATGGTCGCTGCAGGGAACCGCAGCCGGGCAGCCCCGCCCGGTATGTCAGCCCGCTTCGCTTCCGGCTTCCGCCAGCAGCGAACGAATATAACTGTTCGTCTCGCCCACGAGCCGCTCGACTTCATCCAGGATCGCCGTCGCCCCGTTTTTTCTCGCAGTGCCATTCAAGGTTTCCGCCTTCTCCGCGCAACGTGCGAGCTGCCACGCGCCAATGCTCTTGGCAGAGCCCTTTATGGTGTGCGCGGCATCGTGCCACTGCTTGTCCTCGCAGGCGTCCTTCAGCCGCTGAACGTAGAGCTGGGATTGCGTGAGAAACAGAGACAGGACTTCATGTTCGAGCGAACGGTTTCCCAGCGTATATCGTGACAGGTGGACGAGATCGACCGGGCGGTCGAAAGCCTCGTTCGAGGCCCACTCGCTGCCCTCGCTGGAGCTGATTTCGGCTAACAATGCCATGTTGCCAATTCCCCTATTTTTGACCCGATACGGCGGAGCGCTTCAACACACAATGATTGAGGCCGGAATGAGGAGATATTGGCGGCCCTCCTGCGACATTCCGTCCGTCGCATTTCCACATTACGCAAGCGCTCATAAGAACCCGTTAAGCCGCTTGGCCAGCGCCCGGCAGAGCAAGCGCCTTCCACAATGCAGCCCAAAGTGGCGAGAGTTCCGGAATAGAATTATATTGTTTTAAATCAGATGGTTATTTAACCATATCGGGCGCTAATAACGGTAAGGATGTTTGCATAACATTCTTTCTTTGGCCGCAAATCCGTAATAGATATGGTGAATGAAATCCAAACGTCCGCCATGGTTTCCGGCGAAATCCGGACGCATCGGAGGACTTTGGAGCGCGTAGTATGAGTAAACGACTGCGCAAGATGCGGAAGAAAACAGGCCGGCCGGTTTCATGGACAACAGACGTCCATGACACGAATAACCGGTAATAGGCCGGAGGTTGTAAGGGTATGGCGCAGGAACAACCGAAGGAAACCGGCAGTGAAAAGCCGGCTGCCGAAAAGTCGGACGACAAGGCCAGGGAAACGGCGGCAGAAGCCAGGAATCAGGACGAGGCTGCGGATCGCCGCACCCGCAAGCTGACCGAGAAGCTCGCCAGCAGTTTCCCGGCGGCCGATGCCGAGAACACGTCATCCGGGTCCGGCACAACGCCAGAAAAGGAAGATGAAACGGCGCGTTCGCCCCGCCCTGCCGGACCGGCCAGGGAACGCATCGCCGCGAACGACGACCTGCCTTCCATCGGCGGCCTGATTTACGCCCTCCAGCAGCGCCCGTCACGCACGCCATTTTACGTCGCATTCGGCGCGTCGATTGCGTGGACCTTCATGTGCCTGGGCGCAGCCCTGTTCCTGTTCAATGAACGTCTTTCCGGCCTTTCGACCGGCACCGACATGCTGCGCGACCCGGCCTCACTGACTCTGGGCGCGACCCTTTTCGTACCGATAGCGCTTTTCTGGTTCCTTGCCCTGCTCGTATGGCGAGCGCAGGAACTGCGCCTCATGGCGTCGGCTATGACGGAAGTCGCGGTTCGCCTGGCGGAGCCCGACAAGATGGCCGCCCAGTCCGTTGCGTCGCTCGGCCAGACAATCCGGCGCCAGGTGGCAGCCATGAACGACGCCATTTCGCGCGCGCTTGGCCGCGCCGGCGAACTGGAGGCGCTCGTTCATAACGAGGTGGCCGCTCTTGAGCGTTCCTACAGCGAGAACGAGTTGCGGATTCGCGGTCTTATCAGCGAACTCGCCAACGAGCGCGAGGCGCTCTCCAACAATTCAGAGCGCGTGAGCGAGACGCTGCGCGGTGTGGGCAGCCAGATTTCAAAGGACATCACCGAGGCCGGCGACCAGGCCACCAAGACCCTTGCCAGCGCAACGTCGAATATCGCCAACAACCTAAGCGCCCGCGGCAGCAAGATCACCGAAGCCATAGGCGCGGCCGGCATGTCCGCGGACAAGAAGCTGGCCGAACGCGGCGCGCAGA
>Ga0207814_100870_pt1 | contig 12284 bp, 7 predicted proteins | sample TtaePargueraPR_7_FD_187755 | JGI IMG/M metagenome (GOLD analysis project Ga0207814, IMG submission 187755) | Aerobic enrichment media microbial communities from Bioluminiscent Bay, La Parguera, Puerto Rico - Tt and P1 (2) (SPAdes) | ecosystem: Environmental > Aquatic > Marine > Unclassified ... | reverse complement strand
TGCGCTCAAACCCATCGCGATCGACCGCGGCGCTGGCGGCGCCGCCGTGCGCCAGGTGATCCGGCAGGGCCGTGAGAAACTCGCCCAGGGCATCTGGGTCACGATCTTCCCGGAGGGCACGCGCATGGCGCCGGGGCAGACGCGCAAGTACGGCGTGAGCGGCGCGGCGCTCGCCTGCGACACGGGCGTGCCCGTCGTTCCCGTGGCACACAACGCCGGGGACTTGTGGCAGCGCCGTTCGTTCACGAAGAATCCCGGGACCGTGCGTTTCGTCATCGGCCCGCCGATCGACCCTGCCGGGCTCGAACCCCGCGAGGTCAACGAAAAGGCCCAGGCCTGGGTCGAAGCGACCATGCACGAGATCAGTACCGTCTATGCGTCCACCCGAGACCCGGAGACGCCAGGGCGGGGCTAGGCGGCGCTTGCGTACAGGCGTCGTTTACGTGCGAAGATAGGCGCACGCAGCCTGCGAGACCGTCGCCGGATTGCACGGACGCGTTGTCGTAGCAAGGAGCTCGAAGAGAGATGACCGGGGAAGTCTTGGCAAGCCTGGCCCAGCTTCCCGACGTCCACTCACTCCTGTACATACTCGCCGGCGCGCTGTTCGGCCTGTTGATCGGCGTCATGCCGGGCATCGGTGGCCATTTTGCAATGGCGCTGATCATTCCCTTCCTGTTTGTGCTCCCTATCGAGCTTGGTGTGCCGCTCCTGCTGGGCACCTATTCGACCGTCGCGCAGGGCGGCGCACTGACGACCATCTACTTTTCCATTCCCGGAACCGGGCAGAATGCCGCGACGGTCCTGGAGGGAGAGCCTCTGCGACAGCAGGGAAACGCCGACTTTGCGGCGTTCGTCGCCCTGCTGGTGAGCGTACTCGGTGCAACGATTGGCGCACTCGCGTTCGGCTTGCTCTTTCCCTTTCTGCGAGCCCTTCTCGCGCAGCTCAATTCACTGGACATCGCCTGCCTCGCGCTCGGCGCGCTCGTCCTGGTGGCCGTCAAGGGGCCGGGGGATACGCGGAGAAATCTCGTCGCCGGGTCCGCGGGACTGGTCCTGGCGATGCTGTCCATGAATGTCGACGGACCACCGGGCGAGCCGTCGAGTTCGCTGCCTATCGTACCGATCGTGCTCGGGCTGTACGCGATCGCGAGCATTGCGCAGCTTTGGCTCGCGAGCGAAGCGCACACGCCGGATCATGCGGCCGTGGCCGAAGGAGCCGGCGCCGGCAGGCTTTCGTTTTCGGACGGGCTGCGTGCGGTTGTCTCTGAGCGCCTGCTGATACTTCGCTGCAGCGCGCTGGGCTTCATCTTGGGACTGATACCGGGTTTCGGCGGCGCGGCAACGAGTTTTGTCGCCTACAGCCACGCGAAGATGACCGCGCCCGGCGATGTAGAGTTCGGTCGGGGAAACATCAACGGCATCGTCGCCGCGGAATCGGCCAACGACGCGCTGAAGGGCGGTGCATTGGCGTCGACGATCGGCCTGGGTATTCCCAGTTCCTCGTCCATGGTCATTCTGTTGTCCGGCCTGGGAGCGCTCGGTCTGACTTCGGAATCGCTGTCGGCCGGCGAAGGCGGGCCGATTGTCAGCCTGGTGATCTGGTCCCTGGTCTTCGGGACACTGGCCGGCATGGCGGCGGGCGTCCTGATTCTCAAGCCGTTGGCCGCGGCATCCCGGGCCGGCAGCGGCTACCTGGTGCCGGTACTCGTCACGATCTGTATCACCGGTACGTACGCGATCGATCGCTCCTGGGGCGACGTCGCGATCGCCCTGGCGTTCGGCGCGCTGGCGCTGGTGATGCAGGCGCTCCGCTATTCGAAGTCCGTCTTCCTCGTGGGCATCATCCTCGGCTCGACCGTAGTGACGAATCTCGTGAAAGTGTCGTCGAGCCCGGACATTGGTGCGTACCTCGGGACCCTTGAACTGGTGGTCGGCGTGGCGCTGGTTGTGTGGCTCGCCTACAAGTGCGCGAGGCCGCTTGCGGCGTGGCGCGCACAGCGCGGCCATGAGCGATCGGACTCCGTAACCGGCCCAGATCCGCGGCGGTTGAGCGTCAGTCGTGCGCCGATGGTAGAGATCAATTTTTTGCTGCTGGTCGCCATCAGCCTGTGTGTCTGCAGTGCCGGTGCGGTATCGATGGGCGCGACGTACCTCAAGATTTACCTGAGTGCGACGGTGGTCTTCGGGCTGTTCGCGGTACTGCAGGTTCTCACCGTCATCCAGGATGACCATAGTGCCAACGGCCTACCATCGGCCGTATCGACGTTGCGCGCGGAATTGCCGCGTCTTCGCCGGATTTCCTTGCTGGGGGCGTCGATTCTCAGCCTGATAGGCCTGGTCAGTGTTGCCGGCTATTACGTCGGCGCCTTCGCGTATATGTTTGCAATGATGGCGATGGCACGAATGGGACGGCTGATCAGCGCGCTCGGCGTATCGGCGACGATAACGCTGGGGCTGTTCGCGTTGTTTGAGTTCGCGTTCGACATGAAGCTGTCGGGCGCCGCCTGAGGGACGCGCCGGGGCCCCGTCGGTCGGGCGCTACGTGCCGAGAATGTAGTACCCGCCGGTCAGCGCATCGACGAGGACCTGCAGCGGCCGGCGCCTGTAACTCGCAGTGATCACCCAGTTCGGCTTCCAGACGGTTTCCAGGCATTGCTTCTCGTGCAGGGAGTGTCCGTGTGCGAGCTTGAGCCGCCGAACCAGCGATGTCCGGATGAGTCGCGTGGCATTGTGTCGGGCCTGATTCAGGCTGACGGCGTTCCATTCGGGATCGGTCGGTTCGTTCAGCCCCATACTGTCGACCCGATTCGTGAGGCCCGGCCAGGGATCGCTGAGGTAGGGTCGGCCCGTGAACCGGTCGACCAGCGTGTGAATCAGCGGCGAGACCTCGGCCGTGACCATACGGTGATTCACAGCATGCACGAATCCGACGAAAGGATGATGCCGCAGTTCGGTGCATTCGGGCGCAGCGTCCGGGAGGTTCCGGTGAACGATGGCGTGCGCATCCATTCTGGTCACCTGCCGACGCAGGACATACTCGTTCGTCATTTTTTCTCGCGATTCAGCGCATCGGCCTGGGCGGATAACGAACTGTCCTGTTTGGTCCACGCGGATGCCGGCACCGGCGCGATGTTCTCCGTTGCCGCCAGGGCCTCGATAACGTTTTTCGGCACCGGGCAGCTGCCTCGGGTGCAGAGGCTCACCACGATCATGGCTGTGGTTGAACAGGCAAGACCGACGAGCATCGCGCCCAGTCCGGTCGTATCGTCCAGCCCCATCAGGCCCCAGGCGACGGCGGTGACGGTCCCTGCGATCATCGAGGCAATGGCCCCGGCCGCGTTGGCTTTCTTCCACCAGACGGCGCAGACGTAGGCCGGTACGAATGCGCTGCCGAGCACGGTAGTCGCAAATATGACAATGGCCGCGATTCCGGGCGGGTCGACGACAGCGATCATGTAGCCCAGGAGCGCCAGGGACATGATGATGGTTCTTGAAACGATGACCATCTGGTTGCCCGTCATGTTTCGATTGAGAAATCGCAAGTAAAGGTCCTGGCTGGCAATGGTTCCGGCTTGCAGCAGGAGCGCGTCGGCGGTGGACATGATGGCCGCCATGATCGCCGCCATAACGATGCCGACGGCAAAGGACGGCAGCACATGCTCGGCAACAGAGAAGATGGCCAGCTCCGGATCAGAGAGCGTGGGAAGGAGGATCAGTGCGAACATACCGACCAGGTAGGGGCCGGGAATGAAGAGCAGGTTGAAAAGCATCGAGTAGACGCCCGCCTTGCGGGCCACCCCCGGTCGCTTCATGGCCATGTGGCTGACGACGACGTGCGGCCACCCCATGTAGCCGATGGAGAACACCAGCAACGCTCCAAGCACGATGCCCCATTGATTCTGATAGACGAGATCCCGGCCCCACATGGTCAGCAGGTCTGGATCCATGGCACCGAGCATTGCGTTGCCTTCGGCGAGCCCGCCGACGGCCGACAAAGTGGCCATGAGTATCCACATCATTCCGACGAGCATGATGATGGCCTGCACGAAGTCCGTGTACGCGACAGCCAGGTACCCTCCCAGGTAGGTGTACAGCACGATGACGCCGATGGCCAAAGCCAGCGCGACAGGGTACGAGACCCCCGCGACGGCGGCGAGCCCCCTGCCGCCGGCGATGAACTGGGCAAGAACGTAGAAGAAAATGCAGAACAAGGCGATGGTCGCGGCTATGCCCCGTGTCCACGCCGACGGATAGCGATGTTCCAGGTACTCGATGGACGTGATAGAGCCCAGGATTTGGGACAGCTTCCGCATCCGCCGCCCCAGCACGGAAAGATTGAGGATGCCGCCGCCGATGTCGCCGAGCGCGTACCACATGCCGAAGTAGCCGTGGGTGTAAGACAGTGAGCCGGCGCCGAGAAACATGTAGCCCGACATCGAGGAACTTTGCAGCCGTAGGGCGGTAACGGCCGGTCCCAGCGTTCGGCCACCCAGCAAGTACTCCTCCGCGCCTCGCAGGTTCCGTCGCGACACGTAAATGCCAATCGCGATCATTGCGAGAAAGTATGCAACGAGAAATCCCAGCTGAATGCTCATCGGTCTTCGTTTTCCCGGTCGTAATGCCTCGAGACATAGAGAAAGGCGGCCGTATAGACGATCCAGGCCAGGATGACCCCTGCGATGACGAGGCTGGTGAATATTGGCAAGTTCAACATAGATGTATCCGTCGGCTCTCCGGCACTTGGGTTACGGCTTCAGATTGTTCCGCCAAAGCTCAGGAGGAATCGTCTGCCGTTCTGAAGCTCCCGGTACTCGACGGAACTGACCGCCGACAGACCTCTTCTTCCTGCATAGAGCTGGCGTGTCCGTATGGCCGTCTGGTCCAGGAGGTTCTGAACCGACAAACGAACTCTCAGGTTTCGTGCTATGGGCGCCTCGATAAACGCATCGATGTTGAAGCCCTCGTCACTCGTCGAGAACTCGTTGACCTTGTAAGCAGGACGCTCGGCTCGACCCTGGGCGCTCCATCCCCAGACAAGATTGCTGGGGCTCAAGGTCTGTATGTACTCGACAGACAGCGCGTACCGGTTGTCGCCATCGAAGGCTATTCCACCGCGGTGACCGCCGGGTGCGGATAGTTCGCGTCTCTGGCCGGTCACCGGGTCGGTGACGGCTGACTCCTGGTAGCGTGCCGCAATGTCAATGCGGGCCATATCCAGGCCGAACGCCGTCAATGGCGTGGAGAGCGCAAGCTCCAGGCCCCAGCGGCTTCCGCTTCCAATGTTTCCGGAAACCTCGAAGTTGTCCGACACAGGCAGCAGGTCCTCCACGTCTGAGATCCAGTGATGAAAGGCGGCCAGTGTCAGGGACGCATCGCGGTTAACTTGTATTTCGCTGCTGATTTCCGCGACCCAAACCGTTTCCGGGCGCAGCTCCGGGTTGCCGAAGAGCAGGTCGTCATCCGCAAAGTCCGATGCGCTGATGAATTCATCGAAGTTGAGTTGGGCGACCTCCCTCTGAAGTCGGACCCGCAATTGATGGCCGGAGCTGAACGAGCGAGTCAGGACAGCCAGCGGCTTGAAATAGGTAAACCGACGTTCGTTCTGCAGTTCACCGGTTTGCGTGATACTCGACAACTCTGCGCCGATGCCGTACTGGAAAGTCACCGCTCCCAGGTCCCAGGTATCTGAAAGCAGGATGTCGTAGCGTTTTTCCTCCACGCGGGAGTTCGCACCAGGCAGGGCCGGATAAGCCGTTCCTTCAATGGTTGTGACTGACTGCGTGAGCTCGCTGGACAACGCGTTGTTCGCGTACTCGAGATCCAGCTGGAGACGGTGCCGTGTTGTGACGTCACCGGCGAACTCCAATCGCGAAATGTTCTCGCTGGATTCTGTGTACCCCGACTCGCTTCTGATGCGGAAGTCGCCAGGCTGGGACCCCGTGAAGTGGTCGCTGGTAACGTTCCGGGAGCGAAGCCGCGCAAGTAGAAGAATGGCTCGTGCATCGACGATGCCGAATGCGCGCTCCGCGGTGATGCCGGCTTCGGACAGCCGGTCTCGCCAGTTCGACTCGATCGACGAGCTGCTGTCGGGGTCCGTCGTCACTCGGGACAAGGTCTCCGTGCGTTCGTCGGTGCCCGTGAATGCGGTCGCGTTCAGGTGTGTTGCGCCGGATGCCAGCGTGATACCGGCGTACAGGTTTGCTGTTGTTCCGTAGCCTCGTTCGCGTATGTTCCGTTCGACCGCACCGCTCTGGCTTGCGGCCCGGGATGTATCCCACCCGACGTGCCCGTACGACGGGCGCCGGGCGTCCAGGCCGACGTTGTAGGTGATCTCTCGCCACCTTCCCGTTTGCGACAAGGATAGGTCGGGCGTCATTGGCATGAATCGAAGGTTCTTCCGGATCGAAACATCCCAGCGGAGGGCGGCGGCGCCGTCGGCCTGGAGGATGACGTTTGCGACAGCCGGATAATTCCTGGTATCGAACTCCGCGCTGTGCCCGCGTACGAGTTCGATCTCGACGACCTGTGTGGCGGGAATCCGTGCCAACATCGCCGACGCTTTGTCCTGCTTGGATCGGGGATAGCGGCCATTGATCAGGACGTTGCCGAGCGAATCGCTCAGTCCACGTTGTTCCGGGCCGTCATTGACCTGGAACCCCGGGAGCTGATTGACCATGTCGAAAGCGGTGCTCGGACGGTATTGCTCGAAGAACTCGCTCGGGTATGTAATTTTGCTATCACTCGCTCCTGGCTCGGTTGCCTGTGCCTTTCCGTCGAAGCCCCCGAAAGTTGCGGCCATCGCGGTCAACCCAATGAGCATCGGACGGGTCATTTTCAATGGCGATGTACCGGAGTTTCCCTGGGGCATTCGCACGCTTGTACCTGTTGAGCATTGGGGCCGCGCTCCGCGTTCGAGCAGGCACGAATCGCGTTCTCACCGGCTCCGGCCGGTGAGAACGGTGCTTTGGCGATTCGTGCATTTCCCGGACGTCGCTGGCGTGGCTGCGTACGCCTAGAACGTGGCTCGAAGCGATAGCCGGAACGTCCGCCCGAGCACGTCGTAGTAGTTCCGCGTAACTTGCGGGAACGCCGCGGTGCTTCGACCGGACGGGCCGTTTGCAACGAGCACCGGGTCTTCGTTCATCAGGTTCACAACCGTCAGCTGCAACGCCAGGGTGTTGTCGCCGCCGATATCAAAGGCGTAGTTTGCCGAGGCGTCGACGTAGAAGGCGCCATCGATGTGATTGTCATTGATCGTGACCGCCTCGGGCGTCGAGGGCGGACAATTCGACGAGCACCCGATGTAGGAACGGTCGTTGTAGGTTCCGGAGCTTACGCCCCGGCCCACGAGGTTCAGGGTCAGCGCATCGATCTGGTACATCGCGGACAGCCGGTAGAGCCAGTCCGGGGGACCGAAACTGGCCGCGTACGCTCCGTTCGTCCCCTGCGTTTCCGTCGGGAGGCCGATTCCATTGTCGATCGTGCTTTCCAGGTAGTTGGTGAACAGGCCGCGTACGCTAAGACTGCCGACGTCCCGGTCGAACCATTCGTCCAGAGGGAAGTCGTAGGTGGCCTCGATATCCACGCCGCGGGAGCGCTGCTTGGCGAAGTTGAACGGTGCGACGAGGATGACGTCGATCTGTTCAACCCCGTCAACCGGCGACGTAATGATGTTGTCGCACTGCTCCTGGACGTTTTCTATGAAGCACAGATCCGCCACTTGCTGCTGATGCAGCGTTCCGATCGCGTCCTCGATCTGGATGTCATAGTAGTCGATAGAGGCGCTGAGGCCCGGGATGAAGCGCGGAGTGAAGACCGCACCGATGCTCCAGTTGTCGGCAACTTCCGGCTTCACATCCGGGTTGCCGCTGATGTTCAGGAAGAACGCATCGGGCTCGCCGTTGACGATCACGGAATTGCTTCGGGAGGTCCCGGAGGCGAACAGCTCGCCGAGATTGGCCGCGCGGATGTCGTGACTGATCGTCCCGCGCAGCTTGATGTCGTCGATCGGGAAGTACGTCAGGCCGACCTTCCAGGTCTGTACGGACCCTGACGTGCTGTAGTCTGTCGCGCGCCCCGCAATGTTGACGTCCAGTCCGGCGAGCAGCGGTGCCGCTATCTCGAAGAAGGCCTCGTTGACCGTGTAGCTGCCCTTGTTGACCTTGTAGTTGCCATACAGCCAACCCGAGTTGTAGATCGGATCGACCTCGCCGTCGATGGCTTCCTTTCTGTGTTCGATGCCGAACGCGGCTGACACCGGGCCGTTCGACCATTCGGCCAGGTCCCCGTTGAACGACAGGACGGCGACGTCTTGAGTGATCTCCTGGTCCCGGGCGGGCTGGCCGTCGGTGTAGATGTAGTCCAGGGCCGCCTGGGTCATGCCGCCGATGCCGATGCGGTTCAGAGGAACACAGCCGTTGCCCGGGTCGGTGAGCGTCGATCGGCAGACAATGCTTCCATCGAGGGCGAACACGGCATCCGTCGCGAGGTTCACGTTCTCGTTCTTCCAGGTATAGAAGAGCTCTTCGTGCGGTGTCGACTCACCCCGCTGGTAATAGAAATCCCACCCCCAGGTTGATCCGATGGTTCCATTCGCGCCCAGAACGTAGCGTGCGACCTGCCGGGTATTGTGCGCGCCACTGACGGGCATGCCGGCATTCGTGGTGCCCAGGCGGAACGAGGTTTCTCCCGCATCCTGCAAGGCGGTTCGCACGGACTCCGGCAGGAAGGCGTTGTCCGCCTGGATGGTGACATTGCCGATATTGGTCGGCTGAATGTACCAGTTGCGGCTTTCGTTCTCGGTGAATGAGTACTGGCCGAAGACCTCGATGGTCGGGGTCAGGCTGTAACTCAGCCGCCCGAAGACGCTCGTGCGCTTCGCGGCCGGCTGCAGATTCGTTGACCCCTCGACATTGCTGAGCGTGTATTGCCAGTCGCCACCGATCATCCAGGGACCCGATACGTCGCCGTAGACCAGCTGGTTGACACTCGGCTCGCCGGTTTGTGCGTCGATCAGGCCGAAGTAGGTGCCCGTGAGAGCACCCGTCGTGATCAGGCCGCCGGGCGTCAGGCGGGAGGGCCCGATGCCTTCGCCGACGTAGCGCTGCGGCTGCCCGTTATCCGGCGTGTAGTAGGGGTTGTCGATCTGGAAGAAGCCGTTGTTGTTCCAGTCCCGGTCGACGGTCGGGATGCCGGGCGTGTCAGAGTACTCGGCGTTCAGCAGCAGGTGCACCCGGTCGTTCGCCAGGGGGATGCCGGCTGTCGCCGTGAATCTGGTGTTCTCGCCGTCGCCGTAGGTAGTCTCACCGTACTCTGCCGTGACGCTGTAGCCGGTATACTCCTTGTCCAGGATGAAGTTGACGACGCCGCTGACGGCGTCGGAGCCGTAGGCGGCCGAGGCGCCGCCGTTGACGACCTCCACCCGCTTGACCAGCGCCTGGGGAAACGTATTGATGTCGACCGATCCGGTGTCATTCGATCCGACCGAGCGCTGCCCGTCCAGGAGCACGAGTGTTCGCGTCGTGCCCAGACTCCGGAGGTTCAGTGCATTAATGCCGGCACCGCCACCGCTCAGGGATGTCGTACTGGTCGCCGCTGTCGTGCTGTTCGATATCGACGGCAACGCGTTGACGAAGTCGGCCAGGTTTTCCGGTGCTGCCGCTTCGATGTCCTGCTCGCCGAGTACGCTGACTGAGGTTGGTGCATCGTAACCGTCCCGGGCGATTCGTGAACCGGTGACGACGACCTCCTCGATGGCATCGTCACCGCTTTGCGAGGACGCCTGGGAATAGGCCGTGCTGGTGCCCAGAAGGGCAAGGAACATCGTACCGGCGCATGCGCCCGCGTGAGTTCGAACATTCCTTGGCGATTTTTTTAAGCGTCGTCTCATGATTTTCATGGTTCCTGCCAACTTGATTGCGTGAATGTTGTATGCCCCCGTTAGTGCAACCTTGTTGTAGCGCCAGCCGGTTTCGCCCCCTCGACGATAGAAGTTTGAATTGGCCGAGTGAGTAGCTAGTTCCTCTGAAACACGGTCTTGCCCCCAATGACCGTCTTCAGTACCTGGACCTGTGGCAGGTCTTCCGGCGGTATGGACAGCGGGTTCCTGTCAAGCACCACCAGGTCGGCGAGCTTGCCGGGCTCTATCGAGCCTCGTAGTTGCTCGTCAAACGTGAAGTAGGCCGGTTCGACCGTGTGCATCGCGATGGCCTCCTCGATGCTGACGGCTTCCTCGGGCCCGTGAATCTCCCCGTTCCACCCGGTCCTGGTGACGGCGGCAAAGATGACGGCGATGGGGCCGTACGGACCGGCGTCGGAGCCGTAGGACACGCGGATGCCGTGATCCAGCAGGGACCGGGACGGGTTCTGGGTCGCCTGCCGCTCCGGCTCGAGGGCCTCGTCGGCGTAGGAGCCCAGCGAGAGAAGAAACCCGGGTTGGCTTGCCACGTTGATGTGATACTCGCCCATCAATTCCAGGGTATGTTCGGGCGGCTTGACGGCGACGTGGTGCAGGTAGTGACGGTGATCCGGCCGCGGCGAGGTTTCGAGGATCGTCTTCAACTCGTTGACGACCATCTCCACCGCGGCATCGCCCATCGTGTGAATGCCGAGCTGCCAACCCGCATCGTGCGCATGCTGCGCGACCCGCCAGAACGTCTTGTCCGGGATTCGCTGGACTCCGTAGAAATCGGGGCGGTTCTCATAGGGCTTGGTGGACCAGAACACCGGCGCGCTCAAGCCACCGTCGATGCTCATCTTCAAGCCACCGAGTTTCAGCTTCGGGTGCTGGTAGTAGTCGGCCGGTACGCCGATGGCGTCGATCTCGGCAATGGCCTGGCGAGCGCCTTCCACGACGTCTTCATGGGTGTCGTATCCCGGGCTGACGCGAAGTTGGACGGCCATCCGTGGCAGCGTGTCGCCCCACTGGTCGTACAGCTTCTGGACGAGGGGCAGGCTCGGGGTCCGGACTCCCGCGACATTGACGCTGGTCACACCGAGGCTCACGAGCTGGTCCAGCAGTGCCTTCCACTCAGCCAGCTTCTCGGCGTCCTCTTCCGGACTTGCCGGACCCCGGTGCGAGTGGGACCCGCCGCCGGGCATGACCGCTTCGATGACCTTCGCGGCGGACTCCAGGATCTTGCCGGTCGGTTCGCCGTTCTCGTCCAGCGTGATCTGCCCGCCGTTGACCCGGGTTTCCCCGGTGACACCGGCAAGCTCCAGTGCCATGGAGTTGACGATCAGCGTGTGCGGCCCGCGCGCGATGACGACCGGGTTTTTGGGTGACACCTTGTCGAAATCCCAGCGTGTGGGCAGCGACGGGTTGGGCCAGTCCTCGCGGGGGATGTCGCCGACGATCCAGGCGCCGTCGGGCAAGGTGGCGACCTGGCCGGCGATCGCTTCCTGCAGTTCGGGTATCGTGCTGACATCCCTCAGCCAGTCCGGGACCTTGTCTATCATTCCGCCCCATTTCCAGGGCTGCAGCGGGCCACCGAGATGAATGTGGTTGTCGTAGAAGCCGGGGAGCATCGTCGCACCGTCGAGATCAATCACCCGGGTTCCGTCGCCGGCCAGGCTGCGGATTTTTCGCGTCGAGCCAACCGCGACGATCCTGTCGCCCTTGATCGCCAACGCCTCTGCCTGCGGGTTCTCCTCGTTGACGGTCACGATCGTGCCGTTCACGTAGATGACGTCGGGAACGGCCGCCGTCGCCAGCAGCGGCGCAAACAGGAGGAAGCAGAGGGTGAATCGGCGTACGCCAGCGATTCGGTTTATTGCGGTCATCGAGGTCACCTGGGTGTCTGAACTGTTTTGAGGCTCCGCCAGCGGCGTTTGGCGTCCGTCTTTGGCTCGTTGTTCTTCGTGGGCGCCTGCCCGGCGGTCCGTATCGAACGTCAATTCCCGCCCTTATTCACGTTCTGGAAACACGATAGCCTTCAGTTGTGGTTATGGAAATTGATAAATTGAAGCAATAAAATAACCGTATGGGCATACCAACAAGCCGTCGGCTCGGCCGCATCCGCCACCGGCATTTGAACTGTTTCCTCGAAGCGGCGAAGTCCGGGCAGATCAAGCGCGCCGCCAGCGCGCTCAACATCAGCCAGCCGGCCGCGTCCAAGAACCTGAAGGAGCTCGAAGATATTCTCGAGACCCGGTTGTTCGTGCGCGGGGGAAAGCGCGGGCTCGAACTGACGGCTGCCGGGACACTGTTCCTGCGTTACGCCAGTGCCAGTGTCTCGAGCTTGCGGCTGGGCCTGAACGGTGTGTTGCAGTCCCAGAACCGCGCC